>Ga0315553_10004093_pt1 | contig 11127 bp, 6 predicted proteins | sample SalMarSW160140MG_FD_203099 | JGI IMG/M metagenome (GOLD analysis project Ga0315553, IMG submission 203099) | Salt marsh sediment microbial communities from the Plum Island Ecosystem LTER, Massachusetts, United States - Salt Marsh Sediment SW1601-40 ... | reverse complement strand
CTACACGGGATCCCGGTTTCAGTTCACCTGCTAGCTTGTCTCTGATTTTCTTGTTGATTTCGTATCCTTGATATAATGTAACCACAGTAGCATCCCCAAGACTCACCTTGAAGAAATTGGCTCTGATCACTTTGGCTTTCTGCTTCAGTCTATGACGTCTAATAGAAAGTCTTGACCACCACAAACGGAGTGGATCAACTTCAATCCCAATTGATTGAGCCCCAAATTCCTTTGCAGCCATAACAACGATACGTCCGTCACCTGAACCGAGATCGTAGAGTATGTCCTCACTATTCACTCCCGCAAACTCAAGCATTGCCCTCACTCTCTTCTTTGGTGTTGGTACCCAAGGGGCTCCTACGACCCCTGACCATGCTATCCAAATTACGAAAATGATGATGCAAACTTCAATAGCGAGGATGAGTACCCAATCAACCATCTTCAATTTGTCCTTCGATTATAAGACTCAGGAGAATAAAAAGCAGGATATTAAAGTCGCTGATTTGAAGACATGACTGAAATCATAATCCCTGAGATTGAGCAGTTTATCCAGAGGTTGTCAGACTAAACCTTGGACCCTTTTTCTAGTGCATTTATATAGTGTGCCAGCGCACAGATTCGGGAGGTGGCGATACTGACACGAGTCACGCCGATACTAATAGTAACAATATTTCTAACAAGCTTACTTATCGTACCATCAGTGTTTGTTTTTGGAGGGAGCAGTACTCTAAATAGCATTGATGGACCATTCGAATCTCAAGCATTGATATCACAATTATCACATGATGCTCGAGTAGCAATTTATAATGAAGACAATCTCACAGCACCAGTAATGTGTCTTGCGGAGAATCTTACAAATAATATTGCTGAAATTACAACCCTTCTTGAAGGAGCAGGACATACCGTTGATGCACTTACAGAAGAAGACATACTCAATCATGAATTGAATACTGATGATTACGATGTCTTCATTTTGGTGAACAATGTTCCCCGACCTAGTATTTCCAAACTCGTTAAGGAATTCTGGTTGGGTGGCGGAGGTCTGCTTTCATTTAACGGAGCAATGAGTTTTCTTTGGTATGAGGAAATAATCTACCCTGGATATGCTTTGGATCCTCGTCCGGGTTCTTGGGATTATCGTGTTTCAGATGTTCTCAATGTAACTGCTCGTCATCCAACTATGAACGATTTCCATGTTAATGATACCTTTACTCAGAGTGTTGGCAACTGGGCAGTAGTTGCACAAGCGTCTCTGGATTCGTCTGATCTCTCTAGCTACTTCACAACACTACTTGCAAATGCATCAACACCAAACCATGTTTCGGCATTTGCTCTTGATAGTTATTACAAAGGTGGCCGTGTTGTACATCTTCCTGGTGATGGATCATCAATCGGAGCAGATTTACAGAGTATAATCGTTGACTCCGTTGAGTGGATAATCCCTCAACCGAAAGGTCGCATTGCATTTGACTATACTCATCAGCCACGTATTGGAATTGATAGTTGGGATACTGAATACGTAACGGTCAATTTCGCGCCCCATATTTTTGAACAATTCAGAAACCTTGCAGTAAATCATTCATACACCTTTGATAAGTTGTATCCATCTTCTGCAGGGAATATCACTGCTGCTCGACTGGCACCTTATGATGTCTTCATCATGGCTTGGCCAGACATAAACTATACATCAGCTGAAGGTGCTGTCATAGACGAATGGGTTAGCGGAGGGGGTAGTCTTCTGGTCTTAGGTGATAGAACCGGATTAGGCTTTCCAAATGACTACGGTGACGAAACTCTCAATATGGTGTTACAGAATTTCGATATGAGCCTTGGTACAACTAACGAATTACCCACTGCAGTAATGACTCCAGGTACACATGTCACCCTTGAGGGTTGCACAGGATTGACCTTGGGTCCACGTAACTATCTAAGCGTACTTGGGAATGCCACTACTATCTGGTTCGATGGAACTCATCCAGTGGTTGCTGGTCAAGAGTATGGTACGGGTAGGGCAATCCTATCAGCAGACATGAATATCTTTGATGACGGAGTACTGGGTCTAACTAACAATAGGCTTTTTGCGAACAATGTTCTGAACTGGTTGACAGCAAGAGATGCTGAGATTCTTGTTTACTCTGATTATCTAGGATGGAATGATGCGGTCTGTAAGGCTTTGAGGGATTTAGGACTTTCATATCAATTCTTTTCGGACCGTACATATTTACAGGACTTCATTGATTCTAAGGAGTGGGACCTACTAATCTACAATTGTGTTAATTTCGCCACGGAACTACTAAGACTGGATGAACTCTATGCTTTCGTAGATGACGGTGGAAGGCTACTCATGACATACTGGAATTTTGATGATGTATCAACGCATCCTCTCTGGTCAAAGTTGGGTGTGGAATATGCATCAACCCTCTCTGGTGATCCGTCAATGTATATCTGGGATACAACTCATCCTATCTTCACAGAGCCAAATGACCATAGTATGTATAACTACACATCTACGGGGCCCTTTGGTGATGATGGTGACGCTGTAACAGTTAAGGCTGGATACATTGCACTCGCTGGTACAACTGCTGATGTTCAAGATGGAAAAGCTGCTATCGTTGTAAGTCCTGATAAACAGACTCTCGTCAATGCCTTTCTAATTGACAACTTTGGTAGTGATGAGGATGACTCAACTTACGAAGATGCGGTTGAACTCTGGCAAAATGAGATTGTTTTCATGATGAGTCCAGGTGGTGGTTTACCTTTCAACCTTGATCCAATGACACTACTTCTCATCGGTGCAATTGTGGTTGTTATTATTGTGATTGGAGTGTTAGTTTCGCGTCGACGAGGGGGTGGCTCCGCTCCTGCGAAGAAATCCGCTAAGAAGACCACAAAGAAGAAGAAATAATTCCATTCGGGAAGTCTGAGGACTTCCCTTTCCTTTCTTTTTGTTATTCTATTCTGTGACGTTTTTTAAACCGTTGAATAGCATCATGGCCTAGTCTGCCAACTGCCCTATCGAGATTGTCTTTCTTTATTCGAATCATTGAAGGTCTGCCATGACAGCACGTATACTTACCTTGCGTTTTTGAGAAGTCCTCAATCAGGCTCCGAATCTCATCTACATTCAATATCTGTCCAGACCTTATTGCAGAATGACAGGCTGTAAGCTTTACAAGCTCGTCCATGAATGTGTCTTTGGCTTCTGAAATCCCAACGGTGGCTATTTGATCAAGGAGCGAGATGAGTTCGTTTTCAGATACGACTCTTCCAAATATCTCTGGAATAGTAGAAATAGATATCTCATTCCCACCAAAACTGGAGATTGAAAATCCAAGTTCTTCGAGTGTTTCTGCGAAATCAAGAATCTGTTCAGCATCTTTAGAACCAAGGCTTAGAATGAATGGCTGAAGCAACTCTTGAACTGCGACTCTATTCTCATTTACTTCCTTTCTCAATTCTTCGTAGAGAACCCTTTCATGGGCTGCATGCTGATCAATGATCAAGAGGCCTTCTGCATCCTCAAGAAGTATGTAGAGCTGGTGGATCTGTCCAACTATCCTGAACACCCCACCAAGTAGATTCACAGGCTCTTCATCTTCACCAATGTCGGGAAGTGGTTCAAGGTTAGTTTGTTCGACTAATGGAACTGTTCTAAGGCCCGCTCTAGGGGCTGATTGTACTCGTTCGTCATCTAAGTCTGCACCGACTGAAGGGTCCTCATCGAGAAATGTTCCCAACGACTGGCTTTCGACCTGCTGCTTATCCGCCCCAAGAGCATCTCTTACTGCCTTTGTGATTATGGAACTCACTTTCTCGAGATCAAGAATTCTCACTTCTCGCTTGGTTGGATGAACATTCACATCGACATTTGCCAATTTCATCGCAATATCCAACGAGCATACTGGATATTGACCTTTCATAAGCATCGTTGAATATGCAGACTCCACCGCGTAGCTAAGCTGTTCATCTGTTACAGGTCTCCTCATAACAGCGAAATATTCGCGAGACCTATTTCCTCTAGAAATTGGGGGCATTGCTGCAAATCCCTGGACCCATACATCTTCTTCGGTATAATAAATCTCAACCAGTCCCTTAGCTATGTCACTTCCCCAGAGGTACGCTATCCTGTCAATAGCACTTTGCATTGGGGGACAATCAATCACCACATTTTCATCTCTGATTAATCTGAAACCAATATCTGTTCTAATGACCGCATGCTTCATTACAACTTCTACAATTCTTTGCCCCTCAACCTTTGGATTTCTAAGGTGCTTTCGTCTCGCTGGCATCTTCTCGAATAGATCGCTGACCTCAACGGTTGTACCTATCGGTCTTGAAGAATCGGTAATCTTTGGGGTTTCTCCAACCCGTGACACTATCAGTGTTCCAACCTCTTCCTCCTTTGTCTGGGTTGTTATTCTGATGTCTGCTACTGCTGCAATACTTGCGAGGGCTTCGCCTCTAAATCCGTATGTGGAGATAGCATCAATATCCTCCTTTGTAGAGACCTTACTTGTTGAGTGCCTTTGAAGACACACCTCACAGTCTTCATTTGAAATGCCTGAACCATTATCGGATACAACAATCTTACCAATACCTCCCTGTTCAATAGATATGTCTATCATTTCAGTTCCTGCATCTAGTGAATTCTCGATGAGTTCTTTGACAATTGATGATGGGTTCTCGATAACCTCTCCAGCAGAAATGAGTGAGATTAAATCATCACTTAGGACTTTGATTTTACCCACTGCAACACCTCACAAACCTAATGTAGAGTGCTCAACAAGTCCCCCGACTACAGTCATTTCCACATCAATGTCTATGATTTGATCTGCAGGTACTTCGAGGATATTGTCAGAGAGTACAATGAAATCGGCTCTCTTCCCAACGCTGAGGCTCCCAAGACTATTTTCTTGAAACACAGAATATGCGCTCTCCATTGTATAACACCGCAGTGCTTCTTCGACAGTCAGTCTGACTCTATCGTTGTGATGTGTTGTTGCAGACCAGATTCCATATAGGGGACCATATGGCATCCCATCAGAACCAAAACAGACTCGGGCTCCATTATCAAGAGCTACACGGAACATATTCATTCCGCGAACTGTTTCTTCATCGAATCTATCCTCATAAAGTCCTCCAGGTTGCTGCCACCTCCCTACAAAGTTTGGTTGCATCGATAGGATGAGACCTAGGCTCACAGCTCGTCGAATCTGATACTCGTTGATCATCTCTGCATGCTCTATTCTGTGCCGCTGTACCCTAAGTTTACTTTTCTCTGGAAGATTCTCAAATGTAGAGAGGACCATCTCTATGGCTTCATCTCCAATCGCGTGAGTCACTGTTTGGATGTTGTGTTCTACAGCTTTTTTCAATACTGCCTCAAACTCTTTCTGTGGAAAGAGAAGCATACCTTTGTTATTGGGTTCATCTCTATACCCTTTCGCAACATATGCTGTTCTTGCTCCGATTGAGCCATCGGTAAATATTTTCACTCCCCCAATCCTGACTAGGGGACTTCCCATTCCTGAAGTGAGACCCAATGATATCATGTGGTCGATCTGTTCTACAGGAATGTTCACAATCATGCGAGTACAAAGTTCATGTTTTGTTTCGATCTCTCGAATATGCCACAAGGTTCCACTCGTTGCGTTGTCAATGACAGTAGTAATACCCTTCTCATTAGCAATCGCATTCCCGACCTTCACGCCTTCCTGAATTTGCTCAGCAGTAGGTGTAATTTTCTCCCATACTTCATCAATATCCTTCAAAACACCTGTTGGTCTGCCAAGTCTGTCTTTTTGAACACCTACTTGATTGAGACTGATTCCAAGTTTCTTGAGACCAGCACTATTGACAGATGCTAGATGACCACAGACACGTGTGGCCATAATTGGGTGGTCATCACTGATTGAGTCTAGATCTTTCGACTGAATAAACCTCTTCTTCTCCCAGGTACTCTCATCCCAATTATACCCTAGAATCCATTCTCCTTTAGGATATCTGGGGACCGCATCCTTGAGAAATTGAACCGCCTCTTCGACAGACCCGACTTTGTTGAGCTGGACATGTGCTGCTTTAACGCCAGCACTTGTCAGGTGAGTATGTGCGTCAATAAACCCTGGGATAACTGTCTTTCCACCAAGATCGATGACCCTTCTTGCATTGGGAATGAGCTCTACAACCTCATCCTCTTCACCCACATACAGGACCTTATAGCTCTTCACAGCAAGAGCTGTAGCAGTTGGTTTTTGTGGGTCCATTGTGATTATGTTCCCATTGAAGACAACAAGATCAGCTTCTATCTTCATGACTCACACATGTTAAGTCTGAATCAAAATAACATATCTATATTGTCATTACAGGGGTCGCAAAACTTGGGTTTTTCTATTATTTCATCCAATATAGCTTCATATAGTTGTAATAACCATATTATTGTTAGATAGATTATATTCATCGACGCCGCCAACTACCTCCCCACGACCAACTGGCCCTATTAATCCATTTGAGCTATCAACAGAGATGTTGATCATGCTTGGAGGTATTGGACTTGTGGTTATTGTCCTCGGTGTGATGGCCAAGAGACGCAAGTAGAACAAGAAGAGGGGCCATTAATCGCCCCTCTTTCCCTCTCTTTTTTCCTACCTACTTTTTCGGAACTTTCTTCCAATCATCCAAGAATTTCTTGATACCAATATCTGTGAGTGGATGATTTACCATTTTATCAAGAACATCTGGTGGGATGGTCGCGATATCTGCTCCAATTAGTGCTGCCTCATATACATGGATTGGATGTCGAATACTCGCAACAATGATCTCTGTTTCGATCCCATAGTTTGTATAGATCTGAGCAATGGCTTCAATCACGTCCATACCTACCTGTCCGATGTCATCCAGTCTTCCAATGAACGGTGAAACGAATGAAGCCCCAGCTTTTGCAGCAAGCAGAGCTTGATTCGGACTGAAAACAAGCGTGACATTGGTCTGGATACCCTCATCTGCACAGACTTTTACAGCCTTGAGACCCTCCCATGTCATGGGGATCTTGATAGCTGCGTTGTCGATCCATCCATTGAGTTCACGAGCTTCTTTCAGCATTCCCTCAGCGTCCTCGCTCACAACCTCAAGACTGATTGGGCCTTTGACAAAGGATGCAATCTCATCTATTACTGTCCTGAAATCACGACCCTCTTTGGCAACAAGTGATGGGTTGGTGGTCACACCGTCAACCATGCCCCTCTCGTGTGCTTTACGTATTGCCTCAACATTAGCAGTATCAATGAAGAATTTCAACTCTAATTTTCTCCTGTCTCGACCAAAAAGTGGTCTTTACAATCGCAGATAGGATTTTTGCAGGATTTAAAACGTGGGGTCTAGCAATCTATTGCATAGCTTTCTTCAAATCGCGCACTCGCTGCTCGATATTAGGTGCTTTGAACACTGCAGAACCCGCGATGAAGAAGTCCGCACCTGCTTTTCGAAGGGCTCCGATGTTTTCTAGTGTAACCCCACCATCAACTGCTATCCTTACAGTTGGTTTCTGTCTATCAAGAAGAGTTCGTAAGTCTGTGATCTTCTTCATGGTTGATGGGATGAAACTCTGCCCTCCGAAGCCGGGACAAACGCTCATCAAGAGAACAGAATCGATGAGATCCAGTACTCCTTCCACTGCAGATACCGGAGTCGCTGGATTTAGTGTGATTCCTGCTCTTGCACCATGGTCTGTTATCATTTGGACTGTGCGGTACACATCATAGGCTGCTTCAACATGAGGATAGATGAGTTCCACACCTGCATCAATGAACTTGGGGATGTACTCACGGGGATTGGTTATCATGAGGTGTGCATCAATAGGCACATCCGTGATTGCTTTCATCTGTCTGGCTATCCAGGGACCAAACGAGATGTTTGGGACAAAATGACCATCCATGATGTCAAGATGGAAATAATCCGCGCCTCCTTTTTCAGCAGCTTTGATGTCCGCTTCAAGGTTGGAAAAGTTTGCTGCTAGAATGGAAGGTGTTAGAAGAGGCTTCATTGCATGCATAGGTCACAGCTGCTCGTTTTTAATCTTCTCTCTTGTTTAATCTTCTCTCCAAGCTCTTTCTGTGATGTCTGCTCATGAGAAAAACTGCGAACACATCCAGGAAAATTGCTCCGAAGATTCCAGGGAGTGTCCAGTCGATTGTGAAATACCAGAGTCTAGTGATGTCTTCTGGGACAACAATTGCTAATGGAGGTAACCGTATCATATCTGGATATCCAAGCCCTGTAGGACCAACCTGGAACTCGATGGTGACATAGAGAGTTCTTCCCTTATCCACATCAAAAGGAAATGGATGAATCAAAGAGTTGCAGATGCTGAATGATTTTGTCATATTGGATTGACGTTCATCACTATCAAATACATGCTGTGCCACTTTAATCCATGCTTGATTATCCAGTGATAGCCACAATCCCACTCCACAACCAAGCCACGTTTCTCGATATAGTCCCTTTACTATAGGGAATTCTCCATTCCATGTGTATGTGACCTCAAGGCATGTGCTGAAGAAGCCAGTTTCAATTGAAGCGTTATTTAGAATGACTAACTCTTCAGGATCAAATTCAGATTGAGCAATAACGATTGTGGTATTCTCTGCTAACTTTGAATTACTAAACATGGGTGATAGAATGACTATGAGTGCAATCAAGAACCCGTATCTTCTATGCAACGAATACCCCCTAGACTGTTGATATCCGTAAAATATCCCCCTTTCCATTGACGAAGTACTGTACTAATCCCTGCGACGTTTAATCTCATCCTGAATCTCTTTCAGTTCAGCGAGTGCATCCATTGGAGTTGTTCTATCGAGATCTATGTGCTTTATCCTCTCCACCACTGGATCATCAATTACTAGCGCTTCAAGACTCGCTTGTTCAGTGTCTTCGAAGTTTGTATCTGAAAGATCCACAGCAGTGATGTTCTCCTTCTCTAACCTGACAAGAAGCTCTTTCGCCCTCTTTACGACTTGGTCTGGTACTCCTGCTAATGCAGCTACATGAACACCATAGCTTCTATCTGTACCCCCATCAGCAACCTTGTGGAGAAAAATAATCGAATCTCCAGATTCCTTTGCGAGAGTGTGCACGTTCTTCACACCATGATATTGCTTTGCCATATCTGTAAGTTGATGGAAATGTGTCGCAAACAGAGCTCGAGTTTTCATCTGAACAATACGCTCAGCAACTGCCCATGCAAGAGCCATTCCATCAAAGGTTGAGGTTCCCCTCCCAATCTCATCAAGTATGACAAGGCTTCTTTCTGTAGCATTGTTGAGGATGTTCGCGGTTTCTATCATCTCAACCATGAATGTACTCTGCCTTGCAGTCAGGTCATCAAATGCCCCCACTCTCGTAAATATTCGATCAACCAGACCTATCTCTGCGCTCTTTGCAGGAACGAATGAACCCATTTGAGCAAGTAGGACAATGATTGCACATTGTCGCATGTATGTGCTTTTCCCCGCCATATTGGGTCCGGTCACAATCATCAGGGTAGTCCCACCGTTTCCAATCTCTATTCCATTGGGGACGAATTCATTCGGACCGAGTATAACCTCAAGAGCAGCGTGCCTGCCATCTGTGATCTTGATACGAGTGCCATCAGTCACTTTTGGTCGAGAATATCGTCTTGTAACTGCAACATCCGCAAGTGATACCAGCACATCTGTGATAGCAACTGCCTCAGAGTCCCGTCGAAGAATCGCTATTACTTCTCTCACTTCGTCACGTAGTTTTTCATAGATCTCAAACTCGACATTGTTAATCCTTTCTTCACCTGCGAGTACTGTGGACTCTTTCTCCTTGAGTTCGGGAGTGATGAATCTCTCAGCATTCGCTAAGGTCTGTTTCCGCTCATATTCCGGAGGCACCGAGGAAATGTTTGCCCTTGTTACTTCGATGTAGTAACCAAAGACTTTGTTGAAACCAACCTTGAGTGTCTTGATTCCAGTTCTTCTTCTTTCAGAAGCCTGAAGTGATGCAATCCATTTCTTGTCAGAAGAAATCGTGTTTCTTAGCTCATCAAGTTCTTTGCTGAACCCATGGAGTATCATTCCCCCATCACGTACTGAAACAGGTGGGTCATCAACGATGGCTGTCTTTAACGTCTTGTGAAGAGCTGAGAGGGAGTCAATGGAATCTGCGCACTCTTTCAGCATCATGCTCTTGCAGTCTGATAGGGATTTCTTGATTTTTGGTAGTTTTTCCAGAGCGTTTTTGAGTGCTAGAAGATCTCGAGCATTAGCTGAGCCAAAGACGATTCTACTAGTAATTCTCTCGAGGTCTCCGAGGTCTCTCAGACTATCTGATATTCCTTTTCTGTTGAGGGCATCTCTTGCAAGCTCTTCTATTGCATCCTGCCTTTTCTCTATCTCCTTCAGGTTTCTCAGAGGCCTCAGCATCCACTGTTTCAGTTTTCGCTTGCCCATGGGAGTTACAGTCTTAGAGAGAACCGAGAGGAGCGTTCCTCGTGCAGTACCGTCTCTTGCGTTCTTGATAAGTTCGAGGTTTCGCTGTGTTGTGGAATCGACGATCATGTGTGTCGCTACACTGTAGGTTCGAATACCTGACACTGTTATCGCACCAGTCTTGTGAACATCGTTCAGGTATGCAATTACTGCCCCCGCTGCACCAAGAGCCACACGTTTGTCACTTAATCCATAACCATCGAGTGTTGTTACACCAAACTGCTCTTTGACGCGCTCCTCTGCTGTCCTTGCAGAATAGTCTGTGTCATTTCGAAAGGTGAGTCTGATTCCCATCTCATCGAGTGTTGAACGAAGTTTGGTTTTAGATGTTGAATCAGGTAGGAGAACCTCAGAAGGCGAGAATTTGCCTATCTCGTTCATTGTGGTTTCACTATCAAGACCTGCTTTGAACTCTGCAGCGAGAAACTCACCTGTTGATACATCAACCGCTGCAATACCTACTAAGTCCTCATGTTGAACCAAAGACACAAGGTAGTTGTTGGTTGTATCATCCAACATAGTACTCTCAAGAACTGTGCCTGGGGTTACTAAGCGAACAACATCCCGCTTCACTAGCCCCTTGGCTTGTGAAGCCTCTTCCACTTGTCTGGCAATG
>Ga0315553_10004090_pt1 | contig 11134 bp, 10 predicted proteins | sample SalMarSW160140MG_FD_203099 | JGI IMG/M metagenome (GOLD analysis project Ga0315553, IMG submission 203099) | Salt marsh sediment microbial communities from the Plum Island Ecosystem LTER, Massachusetts, United States - Salt Marsh Sediment SW1601-40 ... | reverse complement strand
CTGGGGGCGGGGTGCTGGGTGCTGGGTGCTGGGTGCTGGGTGCTGGGTGCTGGGTGCTAGGTGCTGGGTGCTGGGTGCTGGGTGCTGGGCGCTGGGGGCTGGGTAACTCGGTATAGCAAATAATTATAAGGAATTATGGGTAATTACAAAGACCTTCGAATATATAAAATTGCTTATGATCTTTCAATAAGAGTGCATCGGGCATCTTTAAAACTGCCTCAATTTGAATTATATGAACAGGGTAGCCAAATAAGAAGATCTTCTAAGAGGATTAAAGATACCATAATAGAAGGATATGGTCGCAGGAGATATAAACTGGAATGGATAAAATATCTCACCTATGCTCAGGCTTCGTGCGATGAAACGATCGGTCACGCAGAATCTATAATTGAATTGTACCCTGAAATTGGTGAGTTTAAAGACCTGAATCTGGAATATGATGCTCTTGGGAAACAAATTAATTCCTATATTCAATACGTAGAAGAAAGCTGGAATGACAAAAAATAATAAGCACCATCAAAATAAACCCTACCCAGGACCCAGAATCCAGGACCCAGAACCTAATTTTATTAAACCCAAAATAATAATGAAAAAAATAGTATTCTCCCTTATCGCTTTTTTAATAACTACAGTGTCTTTCGCCCAGGATTATCCTGCCATAATGAGTATGGAGAAGCAGGTGGAGATGTATAACAGTAATCTGGAATGGAAGATCGATAACGTGCTACCAGAAATAATGCGGCGGGAAGGGTTGGAGATGTGGCTGATAATATGCTTTGAGAATGACACTGACCCGGTATATCAGACAATGAATACATGGCCGGGAGATAATGCACGCCGGCTGTCAATACTGATCTTTCATGACAGCAGGGAAGGCTTTAAAAAACTATCGGCAACATGGCACGGATCATATGCATCGGGGTATATGTATGATAACATCTTCACTGACAGGTCAAATGGAGCACAGGGACAGTTCGAAGCTGTAGCTGAATACATTAGTAATACCGACCCCGGGAACATAGGCATAAATTATGACAACAGGGTGATAGATGACTTCACTCATGTCAACGGGCTGTCGCATTTTCATTTCGAGAAACTATACGATGCCCTGGAGGGTAAATACCGCGAAAGGCTGGTCTCAGCCAAGGAGGTGGCTATAGGCTGGTACGAGACAAGAACACCCTGGGAGATAAGCTTTTATAAGACCATGTGCCGGATAACCCATGAACTGATAAGCGAATTTTATTCTGCCAGTGTGATAATACCGGATGTGACTAATCGTAATGATGTAAGGTGGTGGATAGTGGAAAAGATCAGGAGCATGGGCCTGGAGTCATGGTTCTTCCCCTCCCTGGATATCATACGGTCGCCACAAAATGTTGATAAGTACGGCGAAGATGATATTATACGCCGTGGTGACCTGCTTCATTGCGATGTGGGAATAAAGTATATGGGGCTTACCACCGACATGCAGCACCTGGCATATGTCTGCGGGACAGATGAGGATGAAGCACCGCAGGGAATAAGGGACCTGTATGAACAAGGGCTGCGGTTCCAGCAGATAACAATGGAAGAGATGGTTGAGGGACGTACGGGTAATGAGATACTTGTTAAGAGTCTCGAGAGGGGCACGTCTGAAGGATTGCAGCCATGGCAGTACAGCCATCCAATCAATTATTTCGGTCATGGCTCGGGCATGACCATAGGACGAACAGAGGAGCAGGAATTCCTTCCGGGCTCAGGTGAACATCCACTGTACAATAATACTACCTATGCCCTCGAATTCAGTGTAACCGGGACGGTTCCCGAATGGAACAATGCAGAAGTAAGAATGGGATTCGAGGATGATATGATATTCAGGGATGGGAAAGCCAGATTAATTGACGGCTACCCGCAGGAAATGTACCTGATCAAATAGGAACTTAAGAATATTGGATTTCTGTGTCTTTGCCCTAAACAGGTTAACATTTCTATATTGACTGAATAAATATTTTGATGCCCGTTTTATATCAAAAAAAGGAGTTATGAAATATTTGATTTATACTCTTCTGGTATGTACAGTTTTTCTTTTCAATGCCTGTGACAACACTTCCGGGGAGCAGCTTCCCAATTTTATCATTATTTATGCTGATGATATGGGATATGGTGATATAACGACCTATGGCAATCCGTCGATACGGACCCCTCGCCTTGACAGGATGGCCACTGAAGGCGCCAGGCTGACAAATTTCTTAATCCCGGCCTGCGTATGTACACCGTCGAGAGCCGCACTGCTGTCGGGCTGTTATCCCAAGCGCCTGTCACTGCATGAACATGTACTGTTCCCCTATTCCAGGCATGGCATAAATGAAAAAGAAGAATTGCTCCCCGAGCTGCTTAAAGAAAAGGGTTATGCCACAGCTATTTTCGGCAAATGGCATCTAGGTCACCAGGAGGCTTTCCTTCCACTGCAACACGGATTTGACAGTTATCTTGGTATTCCTTTCAGTAATGACATGAGCCGGACCGAAATGATTAAAAGGGGCAACGACAATTATTTGTATGATCTGCCACTGATAAGTGGTAATGACACCATTGAACTGAATCCTGACCAGAGCCTTTTTACAGGTATGTTTACTGATGCTGCCATTGAATTTATTTCTGAAAACAGGAACAGGCCTTTCTTTGTGTATATCCCACATCCCATGCCACATATACCCATATACGCATCGGATGATTTTGTAGGTAAAAGCCCGGCGGGCTTATATGGTGATGTGATAGAAGAAATAGACTTTAATACGGGAAAGATACTGGATGCCCTGGTGGAATACGGTATAGATGAAAATACCATGGTCATCTTTTCATCAGATAATGGTCCATGGCTGAGCTTTAAGACCCATGGCGGATCAGCTGGTGCACTGAGAGGCGGAAAGCAAAGCAACTGGGAAGGGGGTCACCGGGTTCCCTGTATAATAAGATGGCCGGCACGAATCAATGAAGGCACTCTTATCACATCACAGGTAACCAATATGGATATTCTGCCAACGATAATGAATATTATTAACGGCAGGTTGCCTGTAAACAAGATCGACGGACAGGATATCGGAGGCCTTCTGACAGGTTCGGGCAACATGCCTGAACCTTATCCTTTCCTGTATTATTCAACTGAGGGTGTGGCATCAGGTATAAGGGCTGGTGATTATAAATATGTTAAAATTGATGATGAAGAATATCTCTTTGACATAGATATAGATTTCAGGGAAAAATTCAATCTTATAGAAGATATGCCGGAGAAGGCGGAGGAGATGAAGGAGATGCTGCAGGATTTGGATGGAGAGATTACGCTTGAACAGCGTAAAGCAGGGAGCAGGGAGCAGGGAGCAGGGAAATATTAAATATTAGAGACGAGAGGCGAGAGAATAAAGTTGATAAGGTTGATAAAGTTTATGAGGTTTATAAAGTGATAGCTGCAGGGAGGAGACATTGTCATACGATTGTAGAGGCGCAAGGCTTTGCGCCTTGAACCTGGCAGGAAATATTAATTGATAAATATAAGTTAGAGAAACCAGGCCTGGCGTCTTAAAACTTATTGCAGGTCCGTTCCTTATATTTTTCCACTTTGCCGGGATGAAAGCTCATCCATTATACGACGGGATGTTGGTGTTGTTGACAGTCCGCCTTTGCAGGTGCAACGGTATTTATGATCCATAGCCATACCCACTTCCTTCATTGCTTTAAGGACTTCATCCAGGGGTATAACATGCTGGTATCCTGCTATGATCATACTGGCGGCAGCCAGGGCATTGAGTGCTGCCATAACATTCTTCCCCAGGCAGGGGACCTCCACCCTTCCGGCCACGGGATCGCATATCATGCCAAGGGTATTCTGCAGTGCCAGCGAAGCGGCATTCAGTGACATCAGTCCATCGCCTCCCATCAGTTCGACCAGGGCGGCAGCGGTCATCCCCGAGGCTGAACCACATTCAGTCTGACAACCACCCTCTTCAGCAGCAAAACCGGACTCCTCAGCTATAAATATCCCCAGCATTCCTGCTGCCAGCATAGCTCTCATCATTTGGTGCTCCGTTTTAAATCCTGCTTCGGCTGCCGTTATAAGAGCACCCGGCAGGGTAGCGCATGAACCGGCTGTAGGGGCAGCCACTATCAGGCCCATTGAACTTTTTACCTCCATGACGGCTGTTACTGCCTGTATAATCTTATTAGTCAGGTCGGACGGCAGGAACTGTCCCTTTTCAGGCAGCTTCGAGAAGAGGTGTGATTGCCTGTGCAGGATCCTGTCGTCGCAATCCGTCCCCTTCAATCCATCTTGTATTGATTCCTTCATTATATATATATGTGAGCAGGCAAGCACGAGAACATCTTCAGAAGACAGTTCCCCCACACCTGTCTCATAATCTATGGCATAATCTGATAGCAGCCCCCCATTATTTTTTAGCTTAATAACAAGGTCATTAAGATCCTTAAATGGCATTACGGGCTCACGCTTTAGCTTCACAGGCATCAGCATGTTTATATAATCAAAATCGTCCTCCACCTTATCGCCATTCAGTTCAGTAAGTTTTACTGTTCCGCCGCCTGTTGATATTGCATTATATCTTATTTCCTTACCTGATATTCCCCTGATATATGTTTTATATATATTCGGATGCTCAGTGGAGAATTTCTCAATCCTGTATTCTATTTCGAGGTTTCTTTCCCGGCATATTTCTTCAGATTTGACAATATCCTTATCTGTAATCTCCATGCCAAGCAGTCCGGCTGCCAGTCCCATTGCTGATCCCTGTTCGCGGTAGATTGTAGCCAGTGATCCGCCCGGGTCGAAAGTAAAACGCGCATATTGGGGTTCTTCCTCCAGCAGCTTACGTCCCAGTAAAGCTATTCGAACCGCAGCGGCAGTGTGTGAGCTGCTGGGTCCACGCATTACAGGTCCCAGTACATTATTGAATATTGAGATGGGAATCATGGGTATTTGTTTTTGTTTTTACTGCCAGGTAAAGATACGGGATAATTATAAAAGTGAGGAAAGGGGTAATTAATGTTGATAAGGTTGATAGGGTTGATTGAGTTTATAAGGTTTATAAAGTAGAGGCGCACAATTAAGCGCCTTGAACCTGGCAGGAAATAATAATTGATAAATACAAAGTAGAGACACCAGGTCTGGCGTCTTAAAACTTACAGCTACATTATTAAAGGTAGTGGTTAAGGGAGGTGATATTTACAAAAAAGTTGAGAGTGAGTTTAAAAATGACAAAAGACGAACGACTAACGGGGTGCAGCTGCAGTGTAAGCAGCATCAGCCGTTGGTCCTTGGTCGTTGGTCGGAGAAGCGACTATCGACTCCTCCTTCGCCCTTCAGGTTACAGTGTACGCAGTGAGAGAGGTTTTATTTGAATTTTATTTCAACCATCCTGTTCATGACGTTACTATCAACTTTTTCCTTTTTCTCAATGAGGAGGATACCATTCTTATTTTCCTCCATTTCCTGCAAGCAATTGTCAAGAATATCATTAAATGAATGATCCTGGCCGTAAATGGATTGTACACATGGAATGATAATACTCTCTCCTCCATCAGGGGTTACAGTAATCATTTCCGTAGCTGATAATTCTCCAGATATAATATTTGTATTAATAAAATACCTGCGAACCATTGGGAATAAAAGAGAATTATTTTCATCCAATGAAGCCAGAACAACCTCTTGCCCCAATTTGTTCTCTATTTCGCCGCATACAAATAATGTTGACTTTTTTAAGTCATCATAAGTCTTTGGGTAAGATTCGTCCAGGGCACAAAAACGATACTTTCCACCCGGTGCTGCTTCTTCTATTCCTTGCTTAACTGAGTTGGGAACATCAATCTCAACGGTTTTATAATTCTGGCCACAGCCATATAAAAATAATGAAACCGCGAGCATCAATAAATAATAACGATACTGCATAAGACTCTCCTTTCTTTAATTAAAAATTATGATAACTTTTTGCCGAATGTAAATCAGAAAAGATAAAAAGATACTAATTAATACATTGATTGTCAAATAAAAACTCAATACAGGATGGACGTGTTTTTCCTAGGGTAGTTGTGGGACATACTGGATTCGAACCAGTGACTTCTACCCTGTCAAGGTAGCGCTCTAAACCAACTGAGCTAATGCCCCAAGAATATGTTCCAAGTTTCAGGTTTCAGGTTTCAGGTTTCAGGTTTCAGGTTTCAGGTTTCAGGTTTCAGGTTTCAGGTTTCAGGTTTCAGGTTTCAGGTTTCAGGTTCCGCCTCCGCTACCACTTTCCGCCTCCGGCCCCGAGTCTTAGGGGCTACGTCCGACGAAGCCGGCAAGCCTACAGTGGTCAAGAAAGCTACGGCGGACAGAGTAAAAATAATAATTTTTTTAATACTCTATATTTTTCAGTACGTGCCGGTATTCGTATTCGAAATTAGGGGTGAAAATACCGGACCCCAGGTTTTCTTCTATCTGACTTACGGTCCAGAACCGGCCTTCTTCAATTTCCTCAGGATCGGTAAGCGGCGTTTTTTCATCACGTGTTATGAATGAATGAACCAGTTCCTTCTCCCTGTCAGATGTCCAGATATACTTTCCTATTAATTCATAGTCAAAAGCATGCAGCCCTGCTTCTTCCCTGGCTTCCCTTAGCAATGCTTCTTCATTTGTCTCACCGGGATCTACATGTCCTCCCACTGAAGTATCCCATTTACCCGGTTGTATATCTTTCCTGGCTGAACGCTTCTGGAGAAAGATATGTCCATCTCTGTTAATAATATGCAGATGAATAACCGGATGTAGGAGCATGCTTTTACCGTCATGGCACACTTTCCTGGGGACAAGCTTTATAAACTCCCCCTTTTCATTTACGACGGGTAGCATTTCTTCTCCCTGCATAATCAGAATATATAGGTTGCCGTTGCCTGTATGCTGCTGACGGGAAGTGTTATTCTTAGACCTATATCGAACCTCCCGGCATAAAATCCAGCTCCCCCGAGGAATCCTATTTTCTTATCAGGGAAGGGTACGTTTGCCCCATTAACCTGTTTTTCGGCCAGCAGGTAATAGGATGTGCCTGCTTCAAGGTACAGGTATTTGAACCCGTAATAGCGTGCCAGCAACGAGGGGACCAGGTAGGTTCCTTTCTCTGCCCAGTCTTTATCGTCATGTATTGAAAGCAATATCTCGGTATAGAAACCTATCGTTGAGAACCTCAGGCCGACCATAGCGCCCATGTGCGGCAAGTATGACACTTTATTATCTGGTGAACTTGATTTTTGCATATTAACACCAGCACGCAGGTCAAATTCGAATTTTTGTGACATCGCCGGAAGAGCGATCAAGGCAATTATCAGGGATATGATGAGCCTTTTCATTTTTTTAAAGTTTTGGTCAGTATAAAAGTACGAAGGAAAGTTGAATAGAGTTGAATGAAGTTGAATAAAGTTGAGAGTGAGTTTAAAAAGAAGGGGTGAAAGGGTGAAGGGTTGAAAGTTGAAGAGTTTAAGTGGTTTGTGGAGGGATGAAGGGAGATCATTGCGATTGATGGCACGAGTCTGGAGACTCGCGCCAGCGGGGTGAGAGAGACTCGCGCCAGCGGGGTGAGAGAGACTCGCGCCAGCGGTATATTAATCGCTCATCGCTTTTCTGAGTGCTTGCTGCCAGTTAATAATATGTTTGTTGACGGTTGCTTTATCCATTGAGGGGCTGAACAACCTGTCGGGAGACCAGTGTTTTTTCAGTTCATCGATACTATCCCAGAAACCTACTGCCAGCCCGGCCAGGTAAGCAGCCCCGAGTGCCGTTGTTTCCATGACGGAGGGCCTGATAACATCAATACCAAGTATATCGGACTGGAACTGCAGCATAAGGTTGTTTGCCGAAGCTCCCCCGTCGACACGTAGCCCGGTGAAGCTGCGTCCAAAATCTGTTTCCATGGCCATAAGCACATCCCTCACCTGGAAGGCTATACTTTCGAGTGCAGCGCGGGCAAAATGGGCTTTTGTGGTGCCACGTGTTATACCTGTTATGGTACCGCGCGCATAGGGATCCCACCATGGTGCTCCCAGCCCTGACAGGGCAGGTACGAAATACACACCACCGTTATCCTCAACCGTAAGGGCAAGTGCCTCACTGGAAGGAGTATCCCTGATGATTTCCAGTCCGTCGCGCAACCACTGAACAGCTGCACCGGCAATAAACACTGAACCTTCGAGCCCGTAAACAAGCTCATCGTCTACCTGCCAGGCTATTGTTGTAAGAAGTTTATTGGATGACATGACAGGGCTAGCGCCTGTATTGAGAATCATAAAACAACCGGTGCCATAGGTGTTCTTGACCATCCCTTCGTCAACACAGAGCTGTCCGAAAAGTGATGCCTGCTGGTCGCCTGCAATACCTGCAACGGGTACTGTAAACCCGGTTACAGTGCTGTCGGTCATACCGTATATCTCGGAGCATGTTCTCACCTCAGGCATTACCTTAAGCGGGATATTAAACAGTTTAAGCAGTTCATCATCCCATTCCAGGGTTTTTATATTAAAAAGCATTGTACGGCTTGCATTTGACACATCGGTGGCATGAACACCTTTACCGGGTCCACCGGTAAGTTTCCATAGCAGCCAGCTGTCGACAGTGCCAAAGCATAAATCACCTTCAACTGCTTTTTGCTTTACACCGGGTACATTATCGATTATCCATTTAATCTTGGTGGACGAAAAATAGGCATCAGTGATCAGGCCTGTGCGGCTTTGTATCATTCCTTCGAGACCGTCGTCAATAAGTTTATCGCATACATCAGCGGTGCGCCTGTCCTGCCACACTATGGCATTATATACCGGTATACCTGTATGTCTGTTCCATAAAACAGCCGTCTCTCGCTGGTTGGTAATGCCAAGCGCAAGAATATCTCTTCCCTCTATTCCGGCACGGGCCGTGGCTTCTGTTATCACCGACATCTGGCTTGACCATATCTCCAGGGGGTCATGCTCAACCCAGCCCGGCCTGGGATATAGTTGACTGAACTCTTTTTTTGCCATGCTGACCACCTGTCCGCTCTCATCAAAAAGTATGGCCCGGGAACTGGTAGTTCCCTGGTCAAGGGCGAGAATATATTTCGTATTCATTATACACCACTATTTATTTGATCAGCACAAGATACTGAAATATAACAATTGGATGAAACAATGAGAATGACAGGAGGTATGTTATTTATATTAATTCTAAATACATGTGTTTTTCAAAAAAAAATTCCTTTATCGAAAACGTTTGAAACATAAGTGCCGGAGTAAAGAGGATGCATAATATGTTATACTCCTGATTTTAAATATTATAAGCTACATGTTTTTTATGTATTTTTGATATATACAGGTGTAAGGAACAAGAAAAAAACACTATAGATGAGTGAAAAGATTAAGATGAAACCGAAGCTCAGTTTCTGGCAGATATGGAACATGAGTTTTGGTTTTCTGGGCATACAATTTGGTTTTGCACTGCAGAACGGCAATGTAAGCCGTATCTTCCAGACCCTTGGCGCTGATATTGATAAGATCCCCATTTTATGGATTGCCGCTCCCGTCACAGGATTGATTGTCCAGCCCATTATTGGCCATATGAGTGACAACACCTGGGGTCGATTGGGGCGTCGCCGTCCTTATTTCCTTACGGGAGCCATCCTGGCGTCCATTGCTTTGATACTGATGCCCAACTCCCCTGCCCTGTGGATGGCTGTAGGCATGTTATGGATAATGGATGCATCAATTAACATCTCCATGGAACCATTCAGGGCTTTTGTTGGCGACATGCTCCCCGACCGACAGCGAACACTTGGTTTTACGATGCAGAGTTTCTTCATAGGCATCGGTGCTTTTGTTGCCTCATGGCTGCCGTACATTCTCTCCAACTGGTTTAATATTTCCAACACTGCCCCGGCGGGACAAATACCCGACACGGTGAAATATTCATTTTACCTCGGGGGTATTGTTTTCCTTCTTGCCGTTGTATATACCGTCTTTACGACAAAAGAATATTCGCCCGAGGAGCTTGCCAGTTTTGAGCGTATAGAAAAACCTGACAGGCCTGATGATAAGGAAGGTGTTGAAGCCAGTTCGAAATATATCAGGAGGGGTATTATCTGGACAGTGGTAGGTATAATACTGGCACTGCCCATAATATATTTTCACCTTGAGAAAGAATTGTACATACTGGCCGGAGGTTTAGCGGTTTTCGGCCTATTACAGCTCCTGAGCGCCCTTCTTATTAATTATAACAGGGAAGGTTCCGGTCTTGTCAGCATTATCACCGATCTTTACAGGATGCCCAGGACCATGGGGCAGCTGGCCTTTGTCCAGTTCTTCTCATGGTTTGCACTGTTCTCCTTATGGATATACACAACAGCGGCTGTTACATCACGTATTTACGGCACTTCTGACACCACATCGGAATTATACAATGAAGGGGCAAACCTGGTGAGCGGGATGTTTGGCTGGTATAATCTTTTCGCTGCTGTCTTCGGGTTGTTACTGCTGCCCTTCCTGGCAAAGATATTCAACCGTAAGATCACCCATTCAATATCGTTAATAGCGGGTGGAGTGGGACTGGCATCGATATTTATTATAAGCAATCCCCAGCACCTGATATTTGCGATGCTGGGTGTGGGACTTGCATGGGCCAGCATACTGGCCATGCCTTATGCCATACTCACCGGTTCGCTGCCCACCAGGAAGATGGGTGTATATATGGGCATATTTAATTTCTTTATTGTCATACCACAGATACTGGCAGCAACGATACTGGGTTTTATGATAAAGAGCCTGTTCAATGGCGAAGCTATATACGCCTTGCTGACGGGTGGTTGTTCACTCCTCGTAGCAGCCGTTTTGATTTTATTTGTTCAGGACACAACAGACATTGTTAAGCAAAAGAAGAAAAGTCAGAATTGATCAGCTCAGAAAATAATAATTAAAGGAATAAGTTAATTTATGAATCGCAACTATAAAATTGACGAGTGGAAAATCATCGAGGAAGGTTTTAACCCTGCAAACAATCGTTCCTCGGAAAGTATTTTCTCAATAGGCAACGGACACATGGGTCAGAGGGCTAATTTCGAGGAAAGGTACAGTGGTGACAGTCTGCGCGGCA
>Ga0315553_10004089_pt1 | contig 11135 bp, 7 predicted proteins | sample SalMarSW160140MG_FD_203099 | JGI IMG/M metagenome (GOLD analysis project Ga0315553, IMG submission 203099) | Salt marsh sediment microbial communities from the Plum Island Ecosystem LTER, Massachusetts, United States - Salt Marsh Sediment SW1601-40 ... | reverse complement strand
CAATCTCGACGGGCCCCTGCCCGAATATGTCCCGTTCAAAGATGTCCGAGAGCGAGGCCTGTGGATCGACAGAAAAGACGAGCACCTTGTAGCCTTGCCTGGACAGCCAATATGCAGTGGCAGCAGAAAAGGTCGTCTTGCCCAAGCCCCCCTTGCCGCCGAATTCGATGTAGCGGCGGTTGGGATGTTCACGAAAAACCGTTGCCAGCGACACAATGCTCTCCTTCCACGTTGGGTGAGAGATGCGGTGAGCCGGAGGCGGCAGGCCTCACGCCAGCGCGTCGGTCAGATCCCGCTCCCGCAGCATACGCCGCTTCCAGGTCGAGATCTGCGGCACAACATAGGGCAACAGGCGCAGGGAATAGTAGGGCGGCAGGATCGGGATGCCAAGCAAGTCGCCCATGGTGATCAGGATAAAGAGGTGTTCCATGCTGCCGCGCGTCTTGAGCGCAAAGCGGGTCATATCGTGGCCCGCCATGCCATAGAGGAACTCTTTCATCGACTGCCCCAGCCGCTTCAACAGGTTCTGTCTTTCCTCTTCAGTCATGCTAACCTCCTTGTTCAGTCTACACCTTCGATGAAATCGGCGAGATCGGTCCAATCCCGCTCCCGGAGCAAGCTGCGCTTCCAGCGATGAACCGCGGGAACGATGTAGGGAAGCAGGCGCATGGTGTAATAGGGTGGCAGGAGGGGCAGCCCAATCAGGTCGCCAAAGGTGACCAAGATGAACAGGCGCTCTACTTCGCCGCGTTCGCGTTGCAGGCCTCGCACCCACTCATAGATGGTCATCCCATAGAGGATCTCCCTGACGGCGTGCACGGCACGCAGCAGCCTCTCCCACAGGCTCCGCCACGCGGGCACGCCTGCCCGTATCTCTGGTCGCGACGATGATCGCTGCCCATCTACTTCGCTCATCGCTACTCTCCGATCAATTACAGACGCACGCAGTTCGATCTGCCAGGCTGCGCTGCACGCGCGTGGACGAGGGCGAGAGGGGGCGGGGGCTGTCCCTCTCGTCTCATCCAGCGACCGTTACGCAACCTCGGCTGCAGCCTCGGCCCGCGGCCTGCGCAGCGCGTTCCAGCCGTCCCAGATCAGGACCGCCGCCGCTATAACCAGGACCAAGGCAATGAGGCCCACCATGATCGAGGCCGCAGCAGCCTGGCCGGTCGCGGCCTTGGGTAGGCTGACGAAAAAGTTGGTGTAGGCGATGTAGAGCAAGGCAGCGAGGTCGGTGACGATCATAAAGATCGCGGGATAGAGCGCCCAGGCATTCTTGCGTCCTTCCGACCGCAGCCACAGCGCGACCAGCAGCAACGCCAGGCCGGCCATGAGCTGGTTCGCGCCGCCAAAGGCGCCCCAGATGCTCAGCCAGGGGATGATCAAGACGAACAACACGGTCAAGACCAGGGCCACGATGGCACCCACGTGGGTGTTCCTCATCACCGGCACTGCGTTGCCGACCAGCTCGGCGCTGGCCACGCGCATAAAGCGCACCACCAACTGCATGATGGTGATAGCCATGATCACGAGAAAGACCGAGCCGTAGGCCTGTCCAAAGCCGGTGGGGACGCCGATCCGCTGCAAAAAGTTGGCCAGTCCGCCGGCAAACACAGCCAGCGCCGCGCCCGCGCCACCTGCGTCCTGATATCCCTGCCAGCCGCCAAAGGCGGTGGTGGCGGTGAGGAAAGCGATCACGGCGAACGCGGCTTCCATGAACATCGCGCCGCCGCCCACCGGCAAGGCATCGGTTTCTTTCTCGAGCTGGCGCGCCGTACCCGAGGTCGAGACCAGGCTATGCCAGCCCGAGATCGCGCCGCAGGCGATGGTCACCATCAACATCGGCCACAGGGGCCCACTCGCGGTCGTAAAGTCAGTAACGACCGGAAAGTCGCCCATGCCGGGCCGCCAGATCAGCATCCCGATCACGCCGCCCACCATGCCGAGGGTGACGATCCAGAACGAGACATAGTTGACCGGCTGGGCAAAAGACCAGATGGGCAGCACAGCGCCCAGGTAGCAGAAGGCCACCATCAGCAGCGTGCCGATCACCTGCGCTTGCGTGTTCCCCAAAAAGATCTTGGGTGAGTCGGGGAGGCCATAGATGGCCGAGAAGATGTTCTGCATGAAAGGCAGGGTGCTGATCCAGATCCCGACAAAGGTGAGCACGACGGTCACCACGGTGGTGAGGATGATGTCCTGCTTCCACTTGTAGGTCATCTGGCCGGCGAGGACGCCCGCCAGGACCACGGCGATCATGCCAAAGGGAACCTTGGGATTGACCAGCAGCGTCTTGCCGACCGCGTTCCCAAAAGCGCCCATGATCAGCAGCAGGTAAAAGTAGATAAAGATCATGAGGATGTTGCGCGCGCGGGGAGAGACGAGCTTGTAGCTGAGCGCGCCCATCGTATCGCCATCGCGGCGCACACCCATGATCATGGCGCCATAGTCCTGCACCCAGCCGATGAAAAAGACGCCAAAGATGATCCACAGCAGTGCCGGCAGCCAACCCCACTGTACGGCGATGATCGGGCCGGTCAGTGGGGCCAACGCGGCAACAGACTTGAACTGGTAACCAAATAGCACGTTGCGGCTGGCCGGCGTAAAGTCCACGCCGTCCATGTACATTCTTGCTGGCGTCGCCTTGTTCGCATCTGGCTGGACGACGTTGCGATCGATACGCCGGGCGTACCAGCCATAACCGACGGCGATGCCCACAGCCGCCAAGATCAGCACGAGTAACGAATTCATCGTTCCACCCTCCTCCAGGGAGCGTAAGTACGCGCAATCCGCCTGAATCCGTCATCTGCTTGCTCTACCGGTTCTTCCCTCTGCACCTCCTTTGTGCCCCCGCACGGCTCATACGCGAGATTATGCGAGCATGGCGATCTATGCCCGCTATCGGGACCTTGTGTCCCACATGCTACAACACTGTATATCTCCGTAGGATACTGATCCTGCGTCTTCTCTTACGGACGGTGCCGCGCTCTGTGCTGCTGGCGGCGCAGAGGCAAAGTGCTCTTCACCGGGAGCGGGCACACTGGCTAGCCGAAGCATGTTTTCTGGATGCAGGTAGATGAAGGAGGCCACGCACACGGCTCGTGCACGGCGCAGGGCGGAACAAGAAGTTGGTTCGTCGACGGAACAGTCGTAAGGATGGAAGTAGGGAAAGGCGCGCTGCCCTACATAGGCAGCGGTCAGAGGGCGTACATACCGAACAGAAAGCGGCTGCTTTGCCATCTCGCACTCCCACGGTGTGAGAGCGGATACGCTATAGCACCTGTATTATAGCACCCTTGACGATACGCACAACTTGAGCACCAAGGCTCGATGTCTTGACGGCGTGCCCATCACACCAGGAGTGGGGTATCCCCCGATGCGGTCCTCGGCCATGCGGAAACCGTGCCAGGGGATGCTCGTGTTATGGCACTCAGATGCGTTCCAACGTATAATAGCCTTTGGTGCCAGTTTGGAAGAATCACGATTTGTGTGGTACGCACGCGATCGGCGCTCCCCTTGTCAAGTGAAAAGGAGACCCTGCCATGTTTGACGATCTATATCGAGTCTCGAGCGGCACACGTACTTACCGTCGTTCGTCGTGGGACAGGTCGGGAGCGAACCACGACTTTTTGGATCTGGTACCCGGAGAGACGGTGACCCTCCTGGAGGTGGACGGCCCGGGCAAAGTGACGCACGTTTACTGGACGACGATCAGCGCCAGCCGCTTTCACTTTCGGCAGTTGGTCCTTCGTGCGTCGTGGGATGGCGAGGCCACGCCGAGCGTCGAGGCACCGCTGGGCGACCTCTTTTGCATTCCCCACTGCACGCCCGTTCCCGTCCGCTCCCTATGCGCGGTCGTCAATCCGGGTTCCTCCGGTCTGCTAAGCTGGGGAAGTAACCTTTACTTGCCGATGCCCTTTGCCTCCTCGGCACGCATCGAACTGACGTACGAGGCCATCCCCGGCATGCCGGCAGACGGGATGGCCTTCTGGTACCACATTGAGCTGGAGGAGTACGATCGGCCCCTGGCCACGGAAGTAGGCCGTTTCCACGCCCAGTGGCGGCGTGAAAACCTGACCCGACACATGGGTCAGGGCGCGCCGGATGTCTCCGGGTGGGACGGTCTCAACCTGGATGGCGCAGAGAACTATGTGGCGCTAGAGGCCGAGGGGTGCGGGCAGATGGTCGGCCTGCACTTGCAGGTAGACAACGTCGGCGGTGGCTGGTATGGCGAGGGCGACGACATGGTGTTCGTGGATGGCACACCCGGTGAGCAGTGGCCGCCGGTGTACCACGGCACAGGTTCGGAGGAGGTGTTCGGCGGGGGGGCATGCCCGAACCAGGCGTACAGCGGCCCCTACACCGGCTTTCACATGGTCGAACACCCCGACTTTGCCGGCAAGAGCGCCATGTACCGCTGGTACCTGGTCGATCCCATCCGCTTTGAGCGTTCGCTGGTGTGGACGATCGAGCACGGCCACGCCAACAACTATGAGAACGACTATACCAGCGTCGCCTACTGGTACCAGACCGAGCCCCACGCTCCGTTTCCAGTGCTGCCGGAAGCGCGCGCCCGGCTGCCGCGTTTCCCGGAATCCGTGTTCAAAGCCGATGCCGCCCGCATACGCTGCCGGCAGACGCTCGACCAATGGCGCAAGGCGGGCGCCGACGAACGGGCGATGGAACGCGCGCAGACGCGTTGGCAGGCAGGGAACCGGGCGCTATGGGAGGACCGCACGGAAGACGCCATAGCCGCATTCGAGTCGGCAGAACGGAAACCCAGGCTACTGCACGTGACGAAAATCTGGGATCAGGCACAGCACAACGCGTTCACCGATCTCGTTCGCTTCCGCGGTCATTGGTACTGTACGTTTCGCGAGGGCGAGCGACACGTCTATGGAAAGGACGGTCAGATCCGGATCGTCGCCAGCGAGGATGGCCGTCAGTGGCATTCGGTGGCGCTCCTGGCAGAGGACGGGGTCGATCTGCGCGATCCCAAGCTGTCGATCACACCCCAGGGTGGGTTGATGGTCCTTGCAGGGGGATCGGTGTACGAAGGAGAGGTGCTCAGAACGCGTCAACCAAGGGTCGCTACCTCCACAGATGGACAGGAATGGGGTCCACTGCGACGGATCCTGTCAGAGGGAGAATGGCTCTGGCGTGTGACCTGGCACCGCGGCCGGGCCTATGGCGTTTCCCGTGGCCTGGACAGGATTCTACGGCTCTTTGCCAGCGACGATGGCCTGGACTATGAGCCGCTGTGCCACCTGGACGTTCCCGGAGAACCCAACGAGACCACGCTTCGTTTTACGGCCGATGGAGAATCGATCGCGCTGGTACGGCGGGAGGGAGGCAGCAAGAACGCCTGGATCGGCAAAAGCACGAGCCCCTACGTGGATTGGCACTGGCACGAGGCCGGATATCGGGTGGGAGGGCCCAATTTCATCGTCCTCCCCAACGGCGATATGTGGGCCGCTGGTCGCAGCTATGTGGGCGAACCGACGACCGTGCTGAGCCGTTTCGGCCCAGAGACATACGACCCTGTGCTTGTTTTGCCCAGCGGCGGCGATAACAGCTATCCAGGCATGGCATGGCACGATGGGACGCTGTGGCTATCCTACTACTCCTCTCACGAGGGCAAGGCATCCATCTACCTGGCCGAGATTGCATTACCTTGAAATGCATCGCCCATTGCAGCGCACTGGGCCACATGAGTTAGTGACCCGGTGTGCTGCCAGCCTGGCGCACACAGTGGGCTGGGCAAAAGCGAGACGCGGACCTCGGCGACGGGCCATCAGGCCGAGGACAGGAAGGGCATGACCTGCACGGGCGTATCGAGCAGGACGTGCCCGGCCTCGGGCAGCAGGACCGCTTGGAAGCGAGGCAGCAGCTTGCTCATACGCGCCGCCGTCTTGACGGAATTGTAGGCCACGTCCTTTTCCCCCGCGACCAGCAGCGTCGGCATGTGCACCTGCGCCAGCTCCTGATCCGAAAAGACGGGTGGAGCCTCGATGCGGGGGCTATAGTGAGCCTGGACCAGATCCATGAAGGCCTCTACCTCCTCCGAGATCGGCACGCCGCGGAACATGGCACGCTTGATCGCCGCCATGCCCCGCTCGCCAAAGAGCGACAGCACGATCAGGCGCAGCATCCACGAGGGACGCGGCGCGGTGACGCCGCCAGGACAGAGCAGGGCCAGCTTACTCACGCGCTCCGGGCGGGCAATAGCGTACTGGAGCGCGATCCATCCGCCCAGCGATATGCCCACCATGGCCGTCTGTTCCACGCGCAGCGCGGCAAGGAGGTCGTCGAGCCAGCCGACGTAACCCTCCTCCTTCAAGGAGGGGCGTGCCGGGGCGCTCTTGCCCGGCTCCCCCGGAATGTCGACTGCATAGGTCTGGTAACGCGGGCTGTAGGAGAGCACGTCGCCCATCCACGCCGCCGAGTTGCTGCTCGAACCATGCAGCAGCAGCAGCGGCGGGGCCGTGCCGTCCCCGCTGGCGACGACAAAGGTGTCGCCGAGGCCCGTGGGGATGTACAACCGCTCGTGGGGGACGGGCCATTGGGCGAGCACCTCTTCGTAGAAGGCCTGTATCGCCTGCTCGCCCGCTGCTGATCTGTAGATCGATCCGTTCGTCTTCATGCTACGCCTCCCTCTCGCCGTTCTCGAATGCGACCAATCCATCGCGCAGCGTGCGCACCCACGCCAGCTCGTGCTGGTAGAACCCGATCCAGTTCTCGGCCATCATGCGCCACAGGTAGGCCTCGCGCGGCGTCCGCGCCGGGTCGATCTCTCCCCTGCGCTCCTGCTCCTGGCAGATCAGCAACTGCGCGCGGGCCCTGTCCTCGTACGTTTTTAGCAGGGCATCGAGCTCCTCCGGGGGAAGCAGATCGGCCCACGCCAACTGCACGAGGAAAGCGTGCCGCAGCTCGGGCAGCTCGGGCGTCGAGCCGATCCACGCCCGCAGCGCTGCCCGCCCCTCCCCCGTGATGGTGTATACCTTGCGGTCTGGGTAATTGTTCTGGCGTTCTATCTCGCGGCTAACCAGCTCTTCCCCGTGCAGCTTGACCAGGGCACGATAAATCTGGTTGCTATTGCCCGACCAGTAGAAAAACTCGGAATCGGCAAACAGCTTTTTCAGGTCATAGCCGGTCAATGGACGCCAGCTCAGGAAACCCAGTATGGCATACTCGATCGACATCCGCCCTCCTCGCATTGTGAAATCTATGTTCACTGGAATCTATGTTACATATAACATAGATCCGGGAATCTGTCAAATCGTATCTTCCAGGTCCCCGGCACTGCCGAACTACGGTCGGGAAAAAGTGCCGGGAGACCTGGTCGCACCTGGAGGCCAGCATGGAACCTTTTCGCCACTGCCAGCGTCTACCAGATAGGTGGGCCAAGCCCACAGGGTGACCCATGCCTGGTTGACATATGACGGTCCAGGGGTACAATAGAGCCCTGCGCCACATCGGAGGCGGAAGATGAAGCCAGACGTTCCAGCAAACCGACGTGCAGGGATCCTGGTTCTGTTCCTGACTGCCCTGCTGGTATTTGCATGTCGCGGCACACCCGAGCCGACGTTGACCCCTACCCCAGTAACGCCCTCACAGACCGTGCCGCCGCTGGTCACGCGCACGCCGACGGTGACGGCGACCCCGCTGGCACCCAGCGAGACGCTCGTACCGCCGACGCACACGGCGACCGCGACCTCGCTGCCTGCAACGCCGACCATGACGCCCTCCCCCACCCCGTCGCCAACCAGCACCCCAACCCGTGTGCCGGCTGACGCCGGCCTACCGCCCCTACCGGACCAGGGTCCGCTGCCGGCGGTGTGGACGACGGTCGAGCTGGGCGATGGGAAAGCGCTGGCAGTACGCTACCCCACCGATATTGCCGTCGATGCGGGGAAAGGTGTGGCCTACCTGCTGGCAGCATGTGAGACAACACCGCTACACGAAGAGAAAGAGGCCAATCCCTGCGTCGCTACCTACGACTTGGAAGCCGAGCATATCGACCGCACGGCACAGGTTCCAGGGAGCAACTACAGCGGGAGGATCTTGATCGGCGCCGATGCGCTGTACCTGCACTATCCCTGGACCAACGAGCTGTACGTCCTCGATCGCACGACGCTCGAGCTGCGCCAGCAGCAATCGGACGTGTTCGGCATCGCCCTCAGCCCCAGCGGGCGCGTCTATCTCGTCGACGCGTCGGGGCTGCGCCCCATGGACGGCGGCGCCTCGCCCCAGCCTGTGGTGCGTGACTATGACAATGCGCCTGTCGAGATGGCTGCCTCGGACGAGCGCATCTATGTGGTGGGTAACAGTGCGCTGCAGGCCTTTACGGCTGACCTGCGCCCCCTCGCCACGCTGGATCTGCCCGAAGGACAGATGCGCTCGATCGCGCTCGATCCGGCACATGGGGGGCTGTACATCAGCGGCTACGAGGAGCTGGATCGGTTCGATCCGACGCAGAAGGAGCTGACCCGGGTATCCGCCGCCGTCGCCAACGCCGCTTCACTCCGCCTCTCGCCCGACGGCAAGCACCTCTATGCGCTGGTACACAGCAGCGGCTGGTTCGGCGGCATGCAGGTCATCGCCCTCGACACCACGACCGGGGCAACAGAGACGCTGTACACGACGCTCAGCAACAACCTATCCGCACAGGACCTTGCCGACCGGCGCCTGCTCGTGGCGGACAGGCTCGATCACGCCCTGATCCCGATCGATGTAGAAAGCGGCAAGCTGAACCCGCGGCTGCCGCTGGGGGTCGAAACGGTCGACGTCGTCATCGACGCCGCGCACGACAGGCTCTTTGCCAGCGACAGTGCCGGTTGGGTCCACGTCCTCGACCGGCAGACGTATGCCGAGATCGATCGCCTCTATGGTGGGCGCGAGATCAGCCTCGACGCCGTGCACGGCAGGCTCTACGCCGGGGACGACGTCCTTCCCGAGGTGACAGTTTACGATCCCGCCACGCTTGAGGTAGAGCGCACGATCGCCCAATCGGGCATGCCGCGTGCAAACGCCGCCACCGGAGAGGTGGTGATCGTCAATCGCCGCTTCTACGTCTATGACGGCGCGAGCGGCAAGCGGGTCGGCCTGCTGGATCCCAGCGTCGGTGAGCCAGCCGAGAGCTGCCCTGACTGCTACTATACCGTCGGCACCGACGTGGTCATCGACGCGGTGCGCGGCTTGACGGCGACGATCACCTACACGCCGTGGCCAGGCAAGCCCAGCGACCAGGTCTCGATCGACTATGATCCGAAAAGCGGACGCGCCTACAGCTCCCTGGTTACAGGCGGTTACGTCCATTTCAGCTCGATCTCGACCTATGCGAACCTGGGTGCGCTCCAGTCGCGCGCCGAACCGTCATTGCACCTGGAAGGCCTGGGCGGCCAGATCCGGCTCGACCCCAGCGCCGGACGGCTGTACGTGAAATGGGGACACACCCTGCACGTCCTCGACAGCGAGACGCTCCAGCGCCTGGGCCGGGTCGACGTCCCCTACTGGGATCCGGTGATTGCCGCCGTCGACGGCGAGCTGGGCCGGCTGTACACGCCGGTCGGCGGGAAGCTGGTGGTGTGGTCACGCAGGAGAGGTGCCCCCCCTGCCCCGCTCGATCCTGAGCCAGTGACCTTGAGCGGCGCCGTGATGGCGATCAAACCCTCTCCCAATTATGCACAGGACCGCACCGTACTGGCGACGATCGACGGCCACCTCTGCCGCTCGACCGACGGCGGCAAGACCTGGGTGCGCCTGCGGGGTGGGCTGCCCGAGATACAGGACTATCCGCTCGACGTCTATGCGGCCTTTTCGCCCGACTATGCCAAGGACAGGACGATCTTTGCCGGCGGTTCTCTCAACGAAACGCTGGGCGAAGGGGTCTGGCGCTCGACTGACGGTGGCCAGACCTGGCAGCCGTCGAGCGAGGGGTTGTACGATTTGCGGGTCTACGAAATCGTCCTCTCACCCAACTACAAGCAGGATGGGACGCTGCTGGCCTACGTGCACACCCGCCCCGGGGACGCACTCTACCAATCGCAAGATCGCGGGCAGTCGTGGACGCTCGTCACCCGCCAGACCGAGTACGGCACGCCTGTACTGCCGCTTCCGGCATCGTTCTTCCCGCAGCTCGCCGAACAGCCCCAGTTTCGCTGCGATTATCAGGGCACGTGCGAGCGCTCGACCGACGGTGGCGCGACGTGGACGGCATTCAGCACCGCGCAGTTTCACATGGCACGGCTGGTTGACTATGCCCTGTCGCCGTTCTACGCGCGCGATCATCTCGTCTACCTGCTCACCGAGACGGCGATCTTTCGTTATCACGACGACACCGGATCGGGCGAGATCGCGACGGACCGGCCGCTCTATGGCCCGCGCGATTACACGAACGCCTACACCAGCGTCGCCGCCGTAGCAACCGGCGAAACCACGTCCGCGCTCCTGATCGGGTCCACCGGGGCCGAGTTCCTGCATGTGGCAACGGACGAGGTGACCTGGGAAAAGGTGTGGCCGCTTCCGCCCGCAGAGACCGCGACGCCGATCCCAACCCCAACGCCGTGCGGATACCTGGTCGACCCACGCTTGAGCGTCGACGCGGCGTCCCTGGAACGCCTGGACTGCACGACCGGGCCCGCCATCGAGGCCGCAGGCGCATTCCAGCCTTTCCAGCGGGGGCGCATGTTCTGGCGCGGCGACGAGACACAGATCTATGTGGTGCGGCGGGATGGGACGTGGGATGCCTTCCCAGATACGTGGAGCGAGGGCCAGCCGTCTGCCGACCCGGCCCTCGTGCCACCGGAGGGGCTCTCGCAGCCGATCCGCGGTTTTGGCAAGGTGTGGCGCGAGCAGCTCGGCGGCCCGGACGCGCAGATCGGGTGGGCCACGGGGCGCGAAAGCGGTGGCACGCTGTTGATCCAGGCTTTTCGCCATGGGATGCTGCTGCGCGATTTCGAGGGCAATGTCATGATTCTGTGGGACGATGGCACCTGGACGCCGCTATAGGCTTTCACTGTCAGGAGGCCAGAGGAGTAGCCAGCGCCCCCACCCAGCCTCCCACCCTAGCGACCGAAGGCTGCGACCCGGCGGGGGAGGAGCTTTGTCCTCCTCCCTTTATGGGAGGTAGAGGG
>Ga0315553_10004086_pt1 | contig 11138 bp, 8 predicted proteins | sample SalMarSW160140MG_FD_203099 | JGI IMG/M metagenome (GOLD analysis project Ga0315553, IMG submission 203099) | Salt marsh sediment microbial communities from the Plum Island Ecosystem LTER, Massachusetts, United States - Salt Marsh Sediment SW1601-40 ... | reverse complement strand
ATTGTGGGTCGTAGTGAATGTTGAACTGCGCTGCCGGCGTCACGTCACCGCGGCCCACTGAGCAGCCCCCCATCATCACGATGCGGCCGACCAGCGCGGGCAAATCGGGATCGCGCTGGAAGGCACGGGCGATGTTGGTCAGCGGCCCCAAGGCGACGATCGTCACCTGCTCGGGCGAGGAGCGCACCTCGTCGCAGATGATTTTCTCGGCCGGGTGCTGGTGGTGAAGCTGGGAGACGGCCAGCCCGCTGTTGCCCAGCCCGTCGTCGCCGTGCAGAAACCGGCCATCGACGTCGGGAGCGTTCTCGGCGGGGCTGGCCACGCCCATCCGCGGCAGTCGGGGCGGATCGAGCTGGTCGATGATCGTCTGCACGTTGCGGCTTGTCTGCTCGGCCGACACGGTCCCCTCGGTGGCCGTCACCGCCACGACTTCCACCCGCGGATCGAACAGCGCCAGGCACAACGCTACCGCGTCGTCGATACCCGGATCGCAGTCGATGATCACCTTCCTGGCCATCGGGTTTCCCTGGGGCGCGAGTATCCGACGGGTCGCGCTCCGCTGCGCGTCGCGGCTGACCGGATTCCTGGCGCGCTAACTTCCGGCGCGTCGCTCGCGCGCGAACCTGCGGGCGGCCGCGCCTCTCGGAATGATTGTAAGAATTCTTGAAACTTGCAACAAGAGCCGCGATGCCGCATGAGATGCGCGCTCGGCTGCGCGGACCGCGCGAGGGACATGCCCGCCATATCGCGCGGTTGCCGCTGGTCGCGGGAATGCGCCCCCGCTAGAATCGCCTTGCATCATTGCCGCGCATCGTGGCGCGGCCAACTCGCGTTGCCGCGCGAAACCGCGCGCAAGGCCCAACTCACGCAAAAGCGCGCATCGGAGCGCATCGGCCGTGGACGTATCCGCAATCGTGCAGCGTTTGAAATCAGGCGAGAACCTGTCGCGCGCCGAGATGACCGAGGCGATCGCCTCGATGGTCCACGGCCAGTGGGGCGACGACGACGCGGCCGCGCTGCTGTTGGCGCTGCGCGACAAGGGCGAAACGGCCGACGAAGTGGCGGGAGCGGCCGAGGCCCTCCGCGGCCACATGACCCCCATCCGCACCCGACGCAGCGGCCTCGTCGACACGTGCGGAACCGGCGGCGACGCATCGGGCACCTTCAACATCAGCACCGCGGCCGCGCTGGTCGCCGCCGCGGCCGGCGTGCCGGTGGCCAAGCACGGCAATCGGGCCATCACCAGCAAATCGGGCTCGGCCGATGTGCTGGCCGAGCTGGGCGTGAACATCGAAGCCCCCGTCCCCGTGGTCGAGCGGTGTCTCGACGACGTGGGCATCTGCTTCTGCTTCGCGCCGCTGTTGCATCCGGCCATGAAGAACGTGGCGGCGGTTCGCAAAAAGCTGGGCGTGCCCACGATCTTCAATTTGCTGGGGCCGCTGTGCAATCCGGCCGGAGCGCCGTTCCAGCTCTTGGGCGTCGGTCGGCCAAGTCTGCACCGCCTGATGGCCGAAGTGCTGGCGCTACTAGGAACCGAGCGGTCCCTGGTCGTCTCGGGAAGCGACGGACTCGACGAAGTTACGCTCGGCGGCACAACCCACGCGATCGAAGTCACGCCGCGCGGTTTGACCGAGCACCACTGGACGCCCGACGATTTTCGACTTCCCGCTTGTGAGAGAAGTGCGCTATTGGCCGAGGACGCGCGGGCCAGCGCGGGAATCATCCGCAGCGTGCTGGAAGGCAACCGGGGAGCGCCGCGCGACGTAGTCGTGGCCGGCGCGGCCGCCGCGCTATGGATCGCCGGGCGCGACGAATTGCTGTCCGCGTGCGCTCGGCTCGCCGAGAAGGCCATCGACAGCGGCGCTGCCGCGCAAGTGCTGGCACGGCTGGTCGAGGTCAGCCGCTCATGATGAGTCGCGCGACCTTGCGTCTGGTGCTGCTCATCTCGTGTGCTCATGCGCTGGTACACGTGTTCGAGCTGGCCCTGCCCAGCACCGAGCAGCTCATCGCGGCCGACTACCTGGTCGGCAAAGACACGATGGGCTGGCTTAGCGCCTGCTGGCGGCTGCCGTGGGGTTTGGGGGCGCTCATCGCGGGTTTGCTCGTCGACCGATACGGCTCTCGCCGGATGCTGGCCGTGTACCTGTTGGTGTGCGGGGCGTGCTGCGCGGTGGTCGCCGCGCGATTCGCGCTGCCGGCCATGTTCGTCGTCATGGCGGTCATGGGAACCGGCGCGAGCATCTACCACCCGGCCGGGCTCGCGCTCATCTCGCACGAAACGAGTGCCGTCGATCGTCCCCGCGCACTCGGGCTGCACGGCATCTTCGGCTCGATGGGAATCGGATGTGCTCCGCTGTTGGCCGCGCTCGTGTTGGACGAGGGCATGACGTGGCGGCAGTACTACGCCGTGCTGACCGTTCCTGGCGTGCTGCTAGGATTGGTATTTGTGTACGTCGCGTGGCGGCATGGCGGCGAACGGGCGACACTGTCGGCGGCCGTAAACCCGACTTCGAGCACGCGGACCGACGACGCCGAATCCGCTGATTGGCGTTCGTTCTTCACACTCACACTTCTTGCGCTGATGCAGGGAATCGTCTACTCGGCGGTCCTCAGCTTTCTCACCCGCTATCTCAGCGGATGGCGGCCCGACTGGCTCGCGGCGTCGAACCAGAGCTTCGAGCGGTACACCACCAGTTTCGTGCTGATCGTGGGCTGCGTGGGGCAGTACCTGGCCGGGCGGTTTGGGCGATTCGATCGGCTGGAGCGGCAACTCACAGTCGTGACGCTGGCCAACGCGCCGCTATTGGTTTGGATGGCATTTGCACAAGGGCAGCAACGGCTGCTGGCCGCCGCGGCGTTTGCAGTCGTACACTTCATGCACCAGCCGCTGTACAACAGCCTGGTGGCCAAGTACACGCCCCGCCGCCGACGCAGTTTGTGCTACGGTTTCAGCTTCGCCATGGGTCTGGGTGTGGGGAGCGTCGGCGCCTTGTGGGCCGGTTATAGCCAAAGCGACACGCTCACCTATCTCGCCATAGCGGGCGTCGCCGTGCTGGGGGCGTGCATCGGCGGCGTGCTGTGTGTGCTGAATCGCAAGCCGAGCGACTTCGCTTAAGGTAGTGCTGGCGACCATTTCGTTGCTAAGATAGGGGAGGAAGGTGGGGCGCTGAGTCCGACCGCTCGACCTATTGAGTCATTGCAACGAGACGAGAATCCATGACCATTGCCACACAATACCCACACCTGACGTTCGACGCTGACGGGACCGCGCGCATCGGGAAGACTCGTTACAAGGTAATGCACCTTGCCACCGAGCATTATCATCACGGCTGGACGGCCGAAGAGTTAATGCGGCAGCATCCGGATTTGAAGCCGGAAGACGTCTACGCCGCGCTCCTCTATTTCTACGACCACCATGAGCAACTGGTCGAAGCCATGCAGAATTCGGCGAAGGAGGCCGAGGCGACGTGGCGGGCCAAGGCACTCTCCCGCGCGGAATTGCTGAAACGCAAGACGGCCGGGGGAACCTAGCATGAGTGCGCCGATTTACATGGATGTGCACGTTCCGGCGGCAATCTCGGAGGGGTTGAGGCGCCGCGGCGTCGACGTAATCACGGCCCAGGACGATCAATCGACGACGCTCATGGACGAAGGACTGCTCGCCCGCGCTACGGAACTGGGCCGCGCCCTCTTTTCTCAGGATGAAGATCTGCTGCGAATCGCCGCGGCGTGGCAGTCCACGGGCAAGCAGTTTCACGGAGTAATTTATGCGCACCAAACGCGGGCCGGAATTGGCCAACTTGTCGAGGACTTGGAAACCGTGCTCGTTTGTTGCGAGCTGGACGAACTGGCAAATCAAGTGGTGTACTTGCCGCTCAAATAGTTCGCCCTGGTCCGAGTGTCTCGTTACAAGGGAGCGGGCGGACGGCATGCGGCACATGTCTGCTACGTCGGTTGGCTGAACTCTTGCGACTTCGGCTACGAATCCAGGTCCTGCTCGGCAAGCAGGACCTACAGGCGACGGCAAGTCTTTGTCAGGCGACGTTTTACGACGCTAGCGGCGGAGCGCGATTCGTATTGCTGCCCAGTGCTGTCACTTGTAGAATCCTTGCCGCGCACCGGCGGATCGCGACGCTTCTCGTTTTCAGGCTTTGGCCTGGGAAGCAGCAGAATCCGAGAATCCAGGCAGAGTCTGGCGGACAGTGGGTTCCTAGGCGGAGCCTGGGAACCAGTTGAAGCCAATCACCAGCGCAGCCACGGAAGGCGGCATGTCGGCCCCGCGGAATCCGCAATCGAAAGCGCCCATGCTGGCGCTTCCTCTCGCTTATCTCACGCGCTTTGTGCTGCGCTTTCCGGGCGCGGTGCTGGGCGGGTGTCTGGCGCTGGCGCTATTGGGCGTGTGCGGGGCAATCGTGGGGGTGGGTTTCCGCACTAGCCGCCTCGATCTATTGAACCCCAACAGCGCGTACAACCAGCGGTGGACCGACTACCTGGCCGAGTTCGGCCAGCAGGACGACGTGGTGGCGATCGTCGAGGGCGCCAGTCGCGACCAGGTGATACCGGTCGTCGATGAGCTGGCCGCGGGAATCGCCCAGGAAGATTCGCTGTTCCAGCACGTCCTGTACAAGAAGGACTTGCACCGCATCCGCTCCAAGGCGCTGCACTACTTGCCGCCGGAGGAGCTGAAATCGATCGAGGAATCGCTCGACCGGGTCGGCCCCGTGCTCGACGGCGATTGGAGCGTTTTGTCCCTCGCCGGCTCGCCCGCGACATGGGGTGGCGCCCGTGCGCGGGAGGCCGGCGATACGTCTGCTAGTGGCGCTTCTTCCATTGCTCCGGCCGCGGCATCGACAGCCTCCCGCAGGCATCCTACACCCCAGTCCACCGCGGCGCTCGTGTACGAATCGCGGCGGGTGACCGACAACCTGTGGGCAGCGCTCGACGAGCAGCATGCGAACGAGTTAGCCACTCCTGGTTTCACCGCTCCGTTGGATCAACTCGACGACGCGGACGGTGGTTATCTGCTGTTGGACGAAGGCCGCATGGGCGTGGTGCTGCTGCACGTCGCCTCGAACGACGAACGATTCGATCGCGGCGGCAATGCCCTGGCGCGGCTGCGGGAGTTGCTGGACGAGTCGCAAGCGCGGCATCCCGAGGTGCAGGTCGGCGTGACCGGCATGCCCGTGCTCGAAAGCGACGAAATGCGGACCAGCCAGATCGACATGTTCCAGGCGGGTTTGCTTAGCCTGGCGGGAGTGGCGTGCCTGTTGGTGGCGGGTCTGGGGGGAGTGCGGTTCCCGCTGGTCACCGTGGCGACGCTGCTGCTGGGAATGGCGTGGTCGTTCGGTTTTCTCACGCTCACGGTGGGGCACCTGAACATTCTGAGCGTGTCGTTCGCGGTGATCCTGATCGGATTGGGCATCGACTTTGGCATCCACTACGCGGCGCAGTTCGTGCAGCTTCGTGCCACCTCGTTGTCCACGGCGGAGGCTTTGGAGGAAACGGCGCGGCGCGTGGGGCCCGGCATTGTGACGGGAGCAGTTACCACGGCGGCCGCGTTTTCCGCCACCGCGCTGACCGACTTCGTGGGCGTGGCCGAGCTGGGCATCATTGCGGCGGGGGGGATTCTGCTCTGCATGGCCGCGGCGCTGATCGCGCTCCCGGTGATGATATTCATGCTCCAGCGGCGTCGCCCCCTGTCGACGCTGCCTCTCTCGCTGCCGATGGAGCGAGTGTTCTGGCCGGTGTGCCGGTTTCCCGGCTTCGTGCTCTGCGGCGGCATGCTGGTCGTGCTGATCGTGGGAAGCGGCCTACCGGAGCTGCGGTACGACCACAACCTGCTCAATTTGCAATCGGCCAGCCTGGAAAGCGTCGCGTGGGAGCATAAGCTGGTCGAACGAAGCCACCGCAGCGTGTGGTGTGCGCTTTCGATTGCCGACTCGCCCGAGGAGCTTTTGCGCCGCAAGCGTGAGTTCGAGCAGTTGCCGCTGGTGGCGCAAACGGAAGAGATCGCCTCGCTGCTGCCTACGCCCAGCGTCGACAAGCAGGCGGCCATCGCGCGGATCGCCCGGCGACTCGCCGTATTGCCGGACCAGCCGCCTGCCATTCCGCTGCCGCCGCCGCAAGAGCTGGACCGGCAGCTCGATCAACTTCAGCGCGAACTCGAAGCAGCCATCGCCACGCAAGGACCGACAGCCGAATTGGCGACGCCGCCATTGCCGCGTGCGCGAGCCGACGCGGGAAGTGCCGCTACAACCGGTGCGATCGCGGGCGGACGGCGTGCCGCTTCGCCCGACGGCGGCGAATCGTCGGTACGACGCGCCTCCTATACCGACCAAGCCAACGATGCCGTCGAAGCCAGCGGCGGTGCAGCGTCCTCCACCGCATCCGACGCAATGGAAGCGCTGCGTGCCGTCATTCAAGCTCGGCGGCTGCTTCAGAGTCTTCCTCCGGACGAGTGCTACCGCCGCCTCACCGGATTCCAGCAGCAGTCGGCCGCCCGACTCTTGGCGCGGCTCAAGCAGCTCCGCGCCATGGCCGATCCGCAACCGCCGCAGAAGAGCGACGTGCCCGAGGGGCTCGTGGCGCGCCACGTGGGGGCCAGCGACCGTCATCTGCTCAAGGTCTATGCCCGCGGCAGCATCTGGGACATGGACGACCTGGAGCAATTTGTGCGGCAGGTGGAATCGGTCGACGCGCGAGTGACGGGGCACCCGATTCAGACTTACTACGCCTCGCGGCAGATGCAGCAGAGCTATTTGCATGCCGCCATCTATGCTCTGCTGGCGGTGGCGGCGGCACTGATGCTCGACTTTCGCAGCATCCGCGACTCGCTGCTGGCGATGCTCCCCATGGGGATCGGCATGCTGCTGATGTTCGGAGCCCTGGGGCTGTTGGGCATCCCGCTCAACCCGGCCAACATGCTCGCGCTGCCGTTGATCTTGGGCATCGGCATCGACAACGGCGTACACGTGGTTCACGATTACCGCCGCCAGCGGGGGTCGTACCGGCTGAGTCGCGCCACGGCCGTGGCTGTGGTGCTTACTTCGGCCACTTCGGTGGCGGGCTTCGGCAGCATCGCGCTGGTGGCCGAGCACCAAGGGCTGCGCAGCCTGGGGCAAGTGCTTACGATTGGCGTGGCGTGCTGCCTGGCGACGTCGGTGGTGTTCTTGCCGGCGCTGCTGACATTGGCGGCGCGCCGTCGGAAAAAGGGCGCCGTCGGCACGCGGGACGCAGAAGAACAGCACGCGGACGAACGGAACGCCGACCCAACGAACACTTATGCATCGGGATCGAATGTGGCGCAAGTGGTGCGGGCGCCCGTCGGTGACGCACCGTCCACCGATGCGGCGCACCTGGCGCAGGCGCCTGTCGCCGACGTCTCCACCGACAACGCAACGCAGAGCCGACGATTGCGTCCGCGTCGTGTCGACGTTGGCGCCGATCTCGACCGGCACGAGCCGCCATTCGAGACCCGCTCATCGCACGAGCTTCACGAGCCGCATCCGCGACACGAACCGCACGCACGGCGTGAAGGCTCAGAGCGCTCCGGCGGGCTCGTGCGCCCCCGCCGCGCGTCGCGCGATCCGTCGCAGGAATGACGCGCCGCCGCGACAATTGGGTACGTCCAAGGGTTGGCTCGCCGAGCGGGCCGCTCGCGACTTCTCAACCATTGAGTAAACTGGTAATCTGAGGTTCACGTACAGATTTCGGATGCGACACAAGGGAACGGCAACATGGCAAAACCCCACCACAAGGTCAAGAAATCGAATCACGGCAAGCGGCCGGCCAGCGCCAAAGCGCGGCGTGCCAAGCGACGCAAGGTGCGCACCTGACGCACTCGTCTCGCGCCCATCGCGGCGCGTCGTCGCTGTCGCACGCGCGTCGCCGTTTGACGGAACCGCACCACTCGGCCCGACGTCGGCTCCTGCGCCGCTTCCGCATGGAGGCGGCACGCACGTCCTCGCTACCGCAACCGCTAGAGGAATCGATTCGTGACGGGTAAGCAGCTTATCGTCGATTTGTCGCTGGTCGACGTCGATCATCCCACGGCTGACATCGAGCAGATTCGTAGCCTGAATCCGCAGCGCCACGAAATGGAGCAGTTGACCGCCATCGTCTACGAAGACCTCGATAAGTACATCTGCGTCGGCTACAAGGACGTGACCCAAGACGAATTCTGGGTCCGCGGCCACATGCCCGGCATGCCGCTGATGCCCGGCGTGATCATGATCGAGGCGATTGCGCAAATGTGCAGCTTCTTCGTGCAGAAGCACGATTTGCTCAAGTCGAAGATGGTGGGGTTCGGCGGGCTGGAAGAGGTGCGGTTTCGCGATCCCGTAGTGCCCGGCGATCGGCTGTTTTTGCTGTGCCAGCTTACGCGCGTCCGCCCGCGGCGGATGATCGTCTGCCGTTTTCAGGGCGTGGTGCGCGACTCGATCGTGGTCGAGGGCGTGCTGAAGGGGATTCCGCTTCCGATCGATGCGCTAACCGCGTCGGGTGACAAAGATAGCTGAACCGGTTGCGGGGGACGAGAAGGGATTCTCGGATCGTCCGGCGCGCAGCGTGGAAAGGGTAGATTCGTACCGATGGGGCGCCGCGCACTTCGCCGCATCGATCCCGCGCTCGATCTGACCGGCTATTTGGTCCCTCTGGCCGGAATTCCCGTACCGTGGGATGCCAAGTCGCTGTGGGGTCGGGCGGCTCCGCTGGAGATCGAAGTCGGCAGCGGCAAGGGAATGTATCTCTGCCAGGCGGCGGCCGCTCGGCGCGAGCACAACTTCCTGGGCATCGAGCTTGCGTATCGCTACGCGCGCTTCGCCGCGTCGCGATTGGCCAAGGCGGGCCTTTCTAACGCCATCGTGGTGCACGGCGACGCCCAGCGGCTGCTTGCCGATTTTGTGCCCGAGGCGTGTGCCGCCGCGGTGCACATCTACTTTCCCGATCCTTGGTGGAAGAAGCGGCACAAGAAGCGTCGCATCATGCAGGCGTCGTTCCTGCGCCGTGTCGAGCAAGTGCTGCAGCCCGAGGGCGAGCTGCACTTCTGGACCGACGTCGAGGAGTATTTTCGCGTGGGTCTGGAGGTGATTCAGTCGGCCACTTCGCTCCGCGGCGGTCCGGTGGACGGAGACGATGCAATCGACGTGGTCGAAGAATCTGTCACATCCGCTGAGCAGCCCGCCAAGGGAGCGACCGATCAAGAGGCGACAGCCGCGTCGGATCAACCGCCCTACCGCACGCACTTCGAGCGGCGAATGCTGCTCACCGGCACGCAGATATTCCGCAGCCGCTTCGTTAAGAGCGCGTGAGGACTTGCTCGCCTTCGTACGTGCGGCGGCTCGCGCTCGCCTTGCCCGAGCGATCGAGGGCCACCTGGTAAAGCTGCTGGCCGCTCGCTGTGGGATAGCGGCCGGTGAGACAGGCCATGCAGAGCTGATCGCTGTCCAACCCGATGGCCCGGGGAATCGCGTCGACTGGCAGGTATCGGAGCGAATCGGCCCCGATGGCGGCGGCCATCTCGGTCTGCACTTCGGCCGAGAGCGGCTCCCCCTTGAGAAACTTCGGCGCAAACAGCTCGTCGACCGTCGACATGTCGATGCCGTAGAAACAGGGGGCGACGATCGGCGGGCAGGCCACTCGCACGTGAATCTCCCGCGCTCCGCCCGCGTCGCGGATTCGCTTAATCAGCACCCTCATCGTGGTGGAGCGGACGATCGAGTCTTCCACGAGGAACACGCGCTTGCCCAACAGCACCTCGCGCAGAGGAGTGTACTTGATCTCGGCCTTGCGGCGACGGTCCTGGCCCCCTTCGATAAACGTGCGCCCGCTGTACCGGTTGCGGATGAGTCCCTCGCGGGCGGGAACGCCCAGCTCAAAAGCCATGGCGGCGGCAGCGGCCTTGCTCGTGTCGGGCACGGGAACGACGATCGTGTCGTCGTCGAGCGGCACGCGTCCGTCGACGCGTTCCAACCGCGCCAGCTCTACGCCCAGCGCCGTCCGCGAAAGATACACGCTCCGCTCGTCGATCGTGCTGGCCACGTTGGCGAAATAGATCCATTCGAAGAAGCAGTGGGCACGCCGCGGGGCCGTGGCGAAATCCTCGATCGTGAACTTGCCCCCTGTGATGCACACGGCCTGGCCCGGCAGCAGCGACCGGATGCTCGTCGCCGCAAAGCCCAGGTTCAACAGCGCCACGCTTTCGCTGGCCGCGGCGAACAGCGCGCCGTCACGGGCATAGCACAGCGGCCGCAATCCGTAGGGATCACGGGCCACGACCATTTCGCCCAACGCGTTCAACAGCACGATGTTATAGGCCCCGTCGAACTGCCGGCTCACGTTGCGCATCACCTCGATCAGCGGCGGACGCCGGTCGCCCGACAGCTCGCGGCTGATCAGGTGCATGATGATTTCGGTGTCGGTCTCGCGGGCCAGGTGATGGTCGTCGCCGCTCAAAAGCTCGTCGCGAAGCTGCTGGTAGTTGGCCAACTGGCCGTTGAAGGCGAAGCTGAACCACTTATGCTTTTGCAGGTGGTGCCGCTCGAAGGGCTGGGCATAGCTACGATCGTCGAAACCGCAGGTGGCATAGCGCACGTGACCGATGGCGGCCGCGCCCGCGTATTCCTTCATCAGCGATTCGGCCTTGGCCCGATGCGACAGGCGGAACACTTCGCCGACGCTACCCACGTCCTTGTATGTGTCGATGAGCTGGTCGCGGTGCGGGTTGTAGCTGGTCATTCCGGCGGCCAACTGGCCGCGGTTCTGAATATCCAACAGCATGCGCGGCAACAGCCGCGACGCCTCGTCCGGCCCTTGCTCGGGGCAAAGCGGACTGGTCTGGTCGGACGGAAGGTGGTAAACGGCGGCAATGCCGCACTCGTGGTGTAGCTCGCTCATGAGCGGAAGGGTCGCGACCTCCTGTCGGCGCACAAGGGGCTCTGGCGCAGCCGGAGGATTGCTGCGGCGCGCGCCGCGTCAATCCTCCCGTTTCGAGCATGCCAGGGCCCGGCGGGGATACCAGCCGGTCAGCCGTAAAGCGGTCCCTCTCTCCCTTGCGGAGGAAACCTGCTTGGGGAAGCTCGTCGTGGCAACACCCGACTTAGCGCCTATCCATCAACCGTCGGGGACTGGCTCATTTTGCG
>Ga0315553_10004085_pt1 | contig 11140 bp, 12 predicted proteins | sample SalMarSW160140MG_FD_203099 | JGI IMG/M metagenome (GOLD analysis project Ga0315553, IMG submission 203099) | Salt marsh sediment microbial communities from the Plum Island Ecosystem LTER, Massachusetts, United States - Salt Marsh Sediment SW1601-40 ... | reverse complement strand
ATAAGGGTACACCAATCTCACCTTGTAAACATTGCTTTTGTTAACAAATTTGTAAAACGCGACGGAGGTTATCTCATGTTAAAGGATAAATCCAAAATACCCGTTTCACAAAACCTCAGGAAACAGGTAATCCAGGCAATTAATGACTCTCTCTACCTTTAGAAATCACTGATACTATAATTTTTCAGCCGGATACTAATTCATATCCGGCAGATACTAATCCGGACTGTTAAATCTGCTCCGAAGGTCGTATTTTTAAAAGAAAAAACACTTGTATCATGAAATCTAAAGCATTTTTCACAATCATTATTGCTGTTTTTCTTCTTACGACGGTGGATGCCAACTGCCAGGTTAAGATAAACCTTAAGAAGAAAATAAACAGGGAAGCTAACAGGCGAGCCAATCAAAAGGCAAACGAAGCGGTGAATAAGGGCTTCGATGTACTGGAGAAAGGTATTGAAGAGGCGGTTACCGGTGAAGACAGCACCGCGATTGAACAGGGCAAGGCCGCTGACCCCGGGGCAGCACAAGGCCAGGCTGCAGGTGCAGGAAATGTTGCCAACGCTGCCGGAGGAGAAAGTTCCACCGATGCACTGACTCTGAGCTGGAGTAAATATGATTTTGTGCCGGGTGATAAGATAATTTTTGAGGATAACCTGGTTAGTGAAGAGAACGGCGAGTTCCCGTCCAGGTGGGACCTGGTGCAGGGAACGGTTGAAAATGCACAGTTCGGGGATGATAATGTCATTATGTTCAGGGGAGGATCACCTACCATAATTCCCTACCTTAAGAACCCGGAAATTGATTATTTGCCCGAGGTATTTACCATTGAATTTGACCTTTATCTGTATTCAAATGTCTTCACGGTTTACTTTTACGACCGTAAAAACCAGGAGACCCCGCGAGGATCTACAACCCTGGACATCTGGACTGATAATATGGATTTGAGTCCGGCCAACAGCAAGTTACCAGACGGAAAGAGTATTGCAAAAATGTGGTCGCACATCTCTATTGCATACACTAGTGGTAAGATCAAAGCTTATATTGATGATACCAGGCTTATAAACATTCCGCATCTCAATTTTAGTCCGACAGGCATTTCATTTCATGTATACCATGCCAATGACAACAACAGGTCCTTCATAAAAAACATTAGGATCGCTGAAGGAGGAGTAAAATACTATGACCGCTTTCTGCAGGATGGTAAGATAGTGTCCAACGGAATCCGCTTTGACACAGGAAAAGCAACGTTGAGACCTGAATCAATGGGTGTACTCAATGAAATATATAAGATGCTTTCCGAACATTCTGATGTTAATGTAAGCATTGAGGGGCATACCGACAGTGACGGTGATAATGATCTTAACCAGAAACTATCGGAGGACCGTGCAAAAACCGTAATGAAACAACTCATATCCATGGGAATATCAGCCGGCAGGTTAACATCAAAGGGATTCGGTGAATCATCACCAATAAATACCAACTCTACTCCTGAAGGCAAAGCTGAAAACCGCAGGGTTGAGTTTGTAAGAAACAACTAATAATTAAGAGAGACCAGTTAAGTTTCATTCCAACCAGGCCCATGGGGAGAAATTACAAAAGCCTGTAAAACCAGTTTCTCCCCTTTTCAGGATAAATAATTTTAACAATAAACCTAATTATCATGAAAAAACTTATTATTCTTTTTGCTGCCAGCCTGCTGGCACTGCCAATGTCAGCCCAGTTCACCGCTAAAATGTTCTTTACCAGCATGGGACAGGAACGTGTATTCACCGTTTATTCAGCCGATGCAGGGTATCGTTATGAATTTACCGAGAATGGCATGGATGGTGCCATAATAGTTAAGAAAGGATCACCCGAAGTTATCATACTTATGCCCTCGCAAAAGATGGCAATGAAGGGTTCTGCAACCAACCCTATGAGTATGGGTAACGACCCCGTTGCATCTTACCGGTACTTCCAGGATGAAGGATTAATGAAAGTGGAGGGAGAAGAAACAATCAACGGTATACTTTGTACCCGTTCCGGGCTATGGAATAAAGATAATCCTGACCAAAAAATGTATACGGTCTGGACGTCCGAGAAGTACGCTTTCCCGCTTAAGATGATAAACCATATCAGCGGATCGGATGACGCAACTATGGAGCTAAAAGACATTGAACCATGGACACCCGACGCAAAAAGCTTTGAAATACCCGCAGGATACCAGGTTATGGACATTCCGAAGATGTAACATTCTATGCAACATATTCAGGCTCGTTTGCAAAGGTTCCGGGTGGAATACCCCCTGTTTTCCAGTTGACCAATATAGAAAATGAAGAAATAAACTATGTAAACTCAGCTAATAATGAGGGAAACCAACAACTAGTATCTCAGATCTGTTATGACGAGCACGCCAGGTATAGTCATACTGGATTGCCGATCAACAACGTAATCCGGGTAGTATTTACAGCTGCTACGATGGTATTTAAAGCGCCTAATTAAAATACAATAAAATAAACAGGATCCATGAAAAAATCAACTATACTTTTAGCTATTATCGGAGTTTTATTGGGACTAAGCTGCTGCGAAAAGGAAGAAACAAATCCTTAGGCAGGTACATGGGAAAACACTGAAACCATTACATAATATCGTACAATAATAAAATAATATATAAACCACCAACAAACTGTCGAAAATGAAAAAATTATCACTTTTAACCCTGTTTATTTTCTCCTGCTTCTATATGCTAAGCGCGCAGGAAGACTTTGGACAGGATCCTCTGTACAGTGCAGTGATACGCGCAAATGTAGAAGGGGTGAAGCAGGCACTTGCTGATGGTGCCGACATCAACAGGCGGAGCGGAAATGGATATACGCCGTTAATGTGGGCATGTACATACAGTTCCAGGCCAGCCTATGCAGAGGTGGCTAAATTGCTGCTCTCTGAAGGGGCAGATGTGAATATAAGTACACATGAAGGCATAACAGCACTTATGGAGGCCGCCGAAAATTCAGAAGATGTTTTTGAGCTGGTGCTCGCAAAGGGAGCAGATATAAAAGCTATGAAGAATAACGGGACAGGAGTTTTTACCAGTTGCATCTTCGGAATACTAATGGGAAACGTCACCATTGAACTTGCTGAATTCATTCTTTCCAAAGGTATGGATGTCAACGAGGCAGCAAGTATAGGTGATGCCCTGGGCTGGACACCGCTTCATTTTGCCGTAAGCAATAGTCACGAAGAACTGGTGGAAATGCTCGTGGAGAAAGGGGCGAATGTAAATGCAGCGACAAAAGATGGTTTAACACCCCTGTCACTAGCCGAAAGCAATGAATATACAGACATTTGTGAAGTACTGAAAGACGCCGGCGCCAGGTAGATTAGTTTTAGGAATCTTCGAATAACACTGACATTATGAGAATAAGCACTACAACAACCAGAAAACCAGGGAATGCAAATCCAATTGTCCTGGGAATAATATTCGCATTGGTCGGTGGAGCAATATTTTTTATTTTTGCCCTCCCCCCCCTCCAATATGCAAGCTCATCGAAAAGCTGGCCTACTGTACAGGGAGAAATTACCAGGTCTGATATCGATGTGTGGAACAGGGAAGGCAAGACACATTACCAGCCTGATATAGCCTATACCTATTACGTGGATGGCAAAAAGTACAGCTCATCAAAGATAAACGCGGGAGAACCACCAATGGATAATAATGCTAATACTGCCAAACAAATACAGGCAAAATATCCTGTAGGTGAAAAAGTCACTGTATGGTATGATCCCGGGTTGCCGGCATCATCAGCCCTGGAACCAGGGATAAAGGCAGTTGATATTTTACTGGCATCAATAGCTGCAATCTTCTTCCTGGTAGGAATTTTTTCCTTCTACAAGGGATTGAAAGCTAAAAAAGTAATAGATGAAGCAAAAAAGACAGCTGTTTGAAAATTATAATAATCAAAAAAATATTGCATAAAACCCAAAAAAAATAAATAAAATGAAAAACATATACATAACAAGATCAGCCATTCTGGGTGTCATTCTTGGCAGCCTGCTGCTTACTTCCTGCTCCAAGGAAGATGAGCCTACTTTTGAAACAGCTTATGATGGATTCCTCACGGTTGAGTTCATCAATACCTACCCCCCCTGGGCAGTGTCTGCCGAAATGGAAGTCACTATGACTGAAAATGGTGTGATCGTTATATTGACGGAAACACTGAGCTATTCGGGGGAATTAACTCTGGAAGACTCCAGGATAATCCGTTCGGGAGCGTGGCTGCTCCGCCCAGAAGGATATTTTGAGAATTCGAACTCAACCATTGTCATAAATCCAAATATCGAAGTGTCAAATGATCTAACAGAAGTCTATGCAAAAGATGACTACGGGAACTGGGTAAAGGTGTCACAGGATATCCCTTACAACGGACAGACGGGTGGTCCGGTCACATTCAGCTTTGTCATGGCAACAACAAACCCTGCAGGTTCAGTTCAGGCAGTTATTGATGGCACGGGTGCCATTACATGGACCCTGAGTCTTTTTGAAACCACCGTGCCTATTGTACCATAATCAGTCATAATTAATGAAAATAAAAAATCTAAAAATCATATTTACAGCACTGTGCATGTTTCTCATGTTCCTTGCATGCCAGAAAGAAGAACCCGGTCCGCCTGCCCTGATAACTGACCCCGTGTCGGAGATAACATACTCAGGAGCAACTTCAGGTGGGGAAATCACTGATGATGATGAATGGACTATCCTGACTGATTTTCTTGGCGGAGAAGAGCTTGCCGGTGGAAAGCTGAAGGAAACAGGCATAGAACACTGGAACAGTCCTAATACGGATGCCACGAATGAAACAGGTTTTACGGCATTGCCCGGCGGTTACCGCAGTAACGGAGGGCAATTCTATGCTGTTGGCAACTCAGGGGGTTGGTGGACATCAAGTGCGAAAGAGAATATGTATGTATGGCTTCGGCGTATGTCCTATAACGATGGCATTGTATTCAGAGGAGCTCCCAATAAAAACTTTGGTTACTCTGTGTGTTGCATAATGGATTAGTTTTTAAGAAATATTCCCGCAATAGAAATTCTTTAAAACATATATTTGAAATACCAATAAAAAATTAAATTTTATATACCTTTAAACAAACTAAAAATTCTGAAATCATGAAAAAATTATTTTTATTACCATTGATTGCATTTTTTGCACTATCACAATTATCAGCCCAGGATCCTATTTTCCTTAAAGGAGATAAGGTACTGAACCTTGGCATAGGCCTGGGAACAACTTTATACACGGGCAGTTTTTATAAAATGCAGGTGCCACCTGTATCGGCTTCACTTGAAGTGGGCATAGTTGATGAGATTATTGATAAGGGTTCTGTGGGAATAGGTCCATACCTGGGGTTTGCATCCTATAAGTGGGAGTATTCAGGATGGGGATATAAATACTCAAATATTATTATTGGAGCAAGAGGAAATTTCCATTACCCATTTTTAGACAAACTCGACACCTATACAGGACTCCTGGTGGGATTCAGTATTGTGTCAGCCTCTGAATTTGGTGATATAATACCGGGCTATGATTATTCAGCATCTTCCAGTGGAATTGCATGGTCATGGTTTATCGGCGCCAGGTATTATTTCACGGAAAAAATTGCAGGAATGGTTGAACTTGGATATGGAATTGCCTACCTTAACCTGGGTGTGGCTATGAAATTCTAGGTGTCTGAAAATAAAATTTCTTACATGAAAAAGTCTTTGTTCATCCTCCTGGCATTTATTCTGGCAACAGGTATCAGTGCTCAGAAAACAGATAAAAGACTACAGGGAATAGAAAAAGAATTCGAAAAAGTACTGGAGACTTTTCATGTTTCTGGTTTTGCAGTCGCTGTAGTGGAAAAAAACAGAATTATCTATTCATCAGGCTTTGGTTACAGGGATTATGAAAACGGCATCCCTGCTAACGATAATACTCTTTATGCTATAGGTTCCTGTACCAAAGCTTTCACTGCATCACTCATTGGGATGCTGGAAAATGAAGGTCAACTAAGCCTGGATGACAGTCCGCTGTTACATCTACCTGGATTCAGGTTTTCCACCAGCGAGATGAACAGCAATATCACTATTAAAGACCTCATGAGTCATCGCACTGGCCTGCCGCGCCATGATTTTTCGTGGTATTTCTTCCCCGGTGAATCAAAAGAGAGCCTGCTTAAAAGGGTTATGTACCAGGATCCGTTTGCAGACGTAAGATACCAGTGGTACTATAATAATTTCATGTTTCTTGCACAGGGAGTAATAATCGAAGAGATAACGGGCAGAAGCTGGGAAGACAAGGTCAGAGAAAAGATTTTTCAGCCCCTGGGAATGTCCCGCTCAAACCTTTCAATTGATGAACTGGAGAAAAGTGAAAACGCCGCCTTTGGTTATCAACTCAAGGACAGCACGTCTATAGAAAAGATGGATTATTACCATATAGCGAAGATGAGTCCTGCAGGCAGCATTAACAGCAGTGTTAAAGAAATGTCGAATTGGCTCATTACATGGATCAACGGAGGTAAATTCAAAGGGGAAGAAATTATCCCTCCTGGTTTTGTTAAGCAGGCTATGAGTTCACAGATGGTAGTGGCAGCTGCGCTACCTGAAAAAGAAAGGCCTGACCTACACCTGCAGAATTATGGATTTGGATGGTTCATCAGCTCATATAAAGGACACTACAGGGTCGAACATGGAGGAAATATAGACGGCTTTTCCGCCAGCACCTGCTTCTTCCCCTCCGACAGCATAGGCATAGTTGTTCTTGTTAATCAAAATGCTTCGGTAGTACCTGGTGTGGTCCGCAATCTATTATCTGACAGAATACTGGATGTAAGAAAAGATAACTGGATAGCAATACAGAAAAAACAAATTGACGACGCAAGAAAAGCACAGAAAGAATCCCAGGATTCCCCTGAAGATTTCAGAAAGAGTGACACAAGACCATCACATGATCTGGAAGATTATACGGGAACCTATGAGAATAAAGGCTACGGTAATTTCAAACTGGTTCTTTCTAATGATTCGCTCTATGCCCTGTTATCTCTGAATAAATACTGGCTCAGTCATTATCATTATGACGTGTTTGAGTGTTTTGAAGTCACTGATAATGGTATTGATACTACGAGGCAGATGCAATTATTCAACTTCATAAGCGGTATTAATGGTGATATATCAGGGGTGAGTATTAAGATGGAGCCAAGCCTTGATCCATTATTTTTCAAGCGCACACCTGAAATTGTGGATCTTGATAAAGAAAAACTGGAATCATTCACCGGGGAATATGATCTGGGTGGTACCATAATAAAAGTATATATAAAAGGAGAAGACAAGCTGTATGTATTTGTTCCCGGCCAGCCTGAGTATGAACTGATCCCGGTGGCTGATGATAAGTTCAATATTAAAGTGCTTGATAACTACAGTGTCCAGTTCATAAAGGAAGATGAAGAGATCACCGGCCTCAAATTTATACAGCCTAACGGAACTTTTGCAGCAAAGAAGAAACTACCTTGCCCTTGATCCTTTCATGCCTGACGGTATGCAAGGCTAAGGACCCCTCCTTGTATTCTTTGAATCCTCAAGGAAGGGAAATGAAAGATTATTTTTTAACAAGCTCTATACGGTTGTTAAAAGCCCTTCCCATGACAGTGTTATTATCAGCTATGGGATATTTCTCACCAAAGCCGTTGAATACCATTCTCTGACCGTCAACGCCCAGTTTCACGAGTTCATTGTAGAGTATCTCTGCTCTTTTCTGTGAGAGTTCAAGGTTTTCATCACTACGACCTATATTATCGGTATAAGCATCAATGCTTAAACCCATTGCTGGTTCACTCTCAAGAGCTTTGGCTATCATTTCGATTATTTCCCTGCAGTCGCTTGTAAGCTCGCATTCATTTCTTTTGAAATTAAAATACAGAACAGCCTTCCCTATATCTTTAAGGTCTTTAAGAAGAGCTTCCGCATCAATTTCTGATTTTAATTCCCCCCTTTCAATGATATTAAGTGTGTAATAGAAATCTTCTGCATACAGATCAACATATGTGCGCCTGTTATTTGTCTGAATTACCAGGTATAACTGATGTCCCTCATCTCCATACATGGTGGCATTAAGGCTATCACCAATCTCCTGGAACCTTGTAAGTATGGTCAGGGGGTCAACAGTGTCGTCAGATTCATAATAGTAATAGGTTATTTGTCCCTCAACAAGATAATGGTCACCATTAACATCACAAAAGCTGAATGCCCCGAAGTCCTGCTTCTCAAGGTCGAGCAGCCTGAACCCAGGTATCGGATCCCAAAGCGGGTGCTGGCTTTTTAGTTCATATTCCTGTGCATAAACAAATAATAATGGATATAACGATAATAAAATACAGAGCAGTTGTTTCATGGCGGTGAATTTTAAAATCCCTCCATAAGATACATAAAAAACTGTCCGGACACAAATTTATTTACCTGGTCATTATAACTGCAACTGATTGAATATGCCCGCCCATAGGGGGGTTCATCTTTCTTATCCTGACTGTTGCTCTCTCTACTCCCTTGAGGTTTGCGTATATTGAATCAAGTATCCGCTTTGCAATATTCTCAAGCAAATTTGATTTTTTATCCATTTCTTTTTTTACCAGTTTGAATACTATCTGGTAATCAATAGTGTCTTCCAGCTGGTCAGTTTCTGATGCTTTATCAAGATCAGCTTCAATAGTCAGGTCAATAAGAAATTTATTGCCAACAATCTGCTCCTCCTTGAAATGACCGTGAAAAGCATAAAACTCCATTTCCTCTATTTCTATTAAGGCCATTAGCTTAAGTTTTAAAGTATGTATAAAGCTTTAAAATTATGATTTGAAGTGAATAAAAATAAAAAAATATCAATATTATTAGGTTTATATAATAAACATATTTATATTAGTAACTTATTTATGTTTTTAAACTTAATAATTTAATTATGGAAAATAATGAAAAAATGATGAGCAGCCAGGAGAGCCTGAATGTCATATCAGAAATGATCAGCCGTACAAAAATGAATATACAACAGGGACGTTTCCATCTTCTTTTATGGGGCTGGCTTATTGTTGTTTGCAGTCTTGCAGAACATCTTTTATTTAATCTCACATCGGTTGAAAATCCCTGGCGTGTATGGTTACTTACCATTCCGGGTGTCTTTGTATCTTTAATCTACGGATTTATTAAGGGCAGTAGGCAAAAAGTTTATACCTATTCTGACAGGATCTATATGTGGCTATGGATGGCTTTTCTCTTAACGGCGATAATCTTATTTGTTTTTATTGGAGCTGAAAACAGGATGGGTACTATCGGGCCATTTATATTGATGCTTGCTGCTTTTCCAACTTTTTTGTCCGGGGTGATAATAAAATTCAGGCCCCTCATGCTTGGAGGAATCAGTATGTGGATTTTTTCTCTTGTAGCTTACTTTGCCGGACCATCAATTGGCCCTCTTGCTGTACCTGCAGCAATGATAACAGGTTATCTGATCCCCGCTTATATGCTTAAAAACAACGGATTTTAAAATGAAACAATATAAAGATCTTGATCCCCTGCTTCATTCTCAGCTTCGACTTGCAATTATTTCTCTTCTCATGAATACCGAGTCTGCTGAGTTTACATTTATCAGGGAACAGACCGGGGCTTCAGCCGGGAATCTCAGTATACAGATTACAAAGCTCAGTGAGGCAGGTTATATTAAAGTACAGAAAAAGTTCAGGGGTAATTATCCCCAGACACTGTGCATGATAACGCGTCTTGGCAGGGAGAAATTTGAAAATTATGTTAATAACCTGAAGGATTATCTTTCGCCTGATAATTAAACAGTCCTTCTTAAAATTAGCTTTAGCCACAGCCTCACATTGTTCATTCGTGAGCTAACAATTTTCGTTTTCTACCGAAAACTAAAATTGTTAGCTTGTACTTTGCCTTTAATTCCTAAATTCATTCTATTTTTGTAGTTTAAACCCTGCTAACAATGGATGGCAAGACTAACATCGAAAAAAATAATAGTGGTGATAGCGGTTCATCACTTAATTTCATAGAGCAATTCATTCTTGAGGATATCCGTGCAGACAAGAATGACGGTCGCGTACATACTCGTTTCCCTCCTGAGCCCAATGGTTACCTGCATATCGGGCATGCCAAGGCTATATGCCTTGATTTTGGATCAGCAGAAAAATTCGGGGGTAAATGCAACCTGAGGTTTGATGATACCAATCCTTTAAAGGAAGAAACCGAATATGTTGATTCAATAAAGGAAGATATTCACTGGCTGGGATTTGACTGGGAAAACAGGGAATTTTATGCATCTGACTATTTCGGAAAGCTTTATGATTTCGCCATAGACTTAATAAACAGGGGTCTTGCTTATGTCGATAACCAGAGCTCAGAATTAATAGCAGCTCAGAAAGGGACACCTACCCGCCCGGGCAAGGAAAGCCCTTTCAGGAATAGAAGCAAAGAGGAAAACCTTGATCTATTTATAAGGATGAATGATGGAGAGTTCGAGGAGGGTGCTCATGTACTCAGGGCTAAAATTGACATGGCCTCTCCTAACATGCATATGCGTGATCCCGTCATATACCGAATAATTAAACACTCGCATCACCGTACCGGCAATAAATGGAATGTTTACCCCATGTATGATTTTGCCCATGGACAGTGTGATTATTTTGAAGGTATTACACACTCCCTCTGTACCCTTGAATTCGAAGTTCACAGGCCACTTTACGACTGGCTTGTCGACAGGCTTAAAAAAGGGGATTACCGTCCCAGGCAGATTGAATTTAACAGGCTTAACCTGACATACACGGTTATGAGCAAGAGAAAACTGCAGGAGCTTGTTATATTAAAGCTGGTGAAGGGATGGGATGATCCGAGAATGCCAACCCTTTCAGGACTGAGAAGGCGCGGCTATACTTCCGAATCAATCCATAATTTTATCAGGAGCATAGGTTATACAAAATTTGAAGCAATAAATGATGTTGCCCTGCTTGAACATGCAGTGCGTGACGACCTGAATATAAAAGCCCCCAGAGTGTTCGCGGTGCTTGATCCTGTAAGACTGGTAATTACAAATTACCCTGAAGAAAAAGTTGAGGAAATGGATAT
>Ga0315553_10004084_pt1 | contig 11143 bp, 10 predicted proteins | sample SalMarSW160140MG_FD_203099 | JGI IMG/M metagenome (GOLD analysis project Ga0315553, IMG submission 203099) | Salt marsh sediment microbial communities from the Plum Island Ecosystem LTER, Massachusetts, United States - Salt Marsh Sediment SW1601-40 ... | reverse complement strand
CGAGTTCGTTGCCGAATTTCCTGGCAGTACCTAAAAACGAGACAACTGTCCCAGTTGAACCGACTCGTTTTCCAAGAGATCTACGTAGGTTCACCGCCCGATTTAACACAATGCTGTCTTTCCTTATAGGGGCGGCGTGATATGGGCCATTATTGGAAATACTGATTCAGGAGAGCTGAATTTGGCGGCGGATTTTTTTCTATGATCCTTGTATTTAACCCCAGTCTGTATTACATTAAGTAATACAAGGAGATTGTTATGCTAACAGTACGATTGCCAAGTGATCTTGAGACTGAGATTGATAGACTTGCCTCAACTGAAAAGAAGACTAAGAGTGACATCATCAAAGAAGCGATCCGACAGTACATTACCTCTCACCGAAACCGGAACTCTTCTTACGAGCTAGGGAAAGATCTTTTCGGAGTTGTATCATCCGGTAATTCTAGCCGATCTAAAACCTACAAAAAACGGGTAAAGGACAAACTCCGTGAGAAGCACTCTCATTGACGCAGGACCAATCATCGCACTGTTTGACAGCGCTGATAAGTATCACAATCGAATTGTAGACCTGATTAAAAAAGAACCTCTGCATTTAGTCTCGACATGGCCAGTCCTTACCGAAGCCAGTCATATGCTCGATTTCGATAATAGAGCTCAAATCGCACTACTACAATGGATATATCGCGGCGGACTGGAACTTGTTCAAATAGATTCCTCCGGAATCCAGCGTATTATCGATCTAACAGAAAAATATAACGATGTTCCAATGGATCTAGCAGATGCGACTCTTGTTGTTGCCGCGGAAAACCTTGGAATTAGAGAGATTATTTCCATCGACACTGACTTCTATATATACCGGACGATTGAAAAAGAGATGATCACCAATATTTTCAAACAATGATGTTGAGGGAGACCATAACTTTATTCGGTACGAAGGGGAGAGATCGTTGAAGAATACCCAACCGATACACCATACCCAAGTTGCCTGGTGTACGGACAAACTCTGAGGGGAGAACCGACACACAGTGTGTGGGCGTATAACCGGCACAACCGCTGGGCCGTATTGATCACCGTATACAGGCCCGATCCAAACCGATGGATCGATTGGAAAGAGAGGAGAAACGAGTAATGTTGCCATTTGATAAGTGCCCGGTTTGCGGCGGAGACAACGTGGAGAAAGAAGTCGAGAAGTTGTTAAAGGTGGTACAAATACGGCAACACTCACCATAAAAGCAGAAGTTTGCCTGCGGTGTGGTGAACGACTCTATTCTGAAGAGACTATCCAACGTTTCGAAGAAATTCGTCGGAAGCTGGAACAGGAAGATACCGAAGGATTCGCGGCGATCGGTCAATTGTTCCACGTGCGCAGCTAGATGCCGGCGGTCGGAGTCGAACCGACACGAGGGTCACCCCTCACCAGATTTTGAGTCTGGCACGTCTACCAGTTTCATCACGCCGGCGTAACCTCCCGAGATTAGTCCGCATCCCCTCACCTTGTCAAGAAACCCCGGCTCTGCAAAACTTTCCAACAGGATGTACGGTAAGGGAATGCACCCCGAGCAGATGCACGACTTGTACAACGAATGCAGACTCTGTCCCAGGAACTGTGGGGTCGACCGCTTGCAGGGGGAGACAGGATACTGCGGGGAAAACGCGCGGATGCGGAGCGCCTGGGCCGGTCTGCACCTGGGGGAGGAACCGCCCTTGATCGGTGATAGAGGTTCGGGAACAATCTTTTTCTCCGGCTGCACTTTGAAATGCGGGTCCTGCCAGAACTGCCAGATCAGTCATCAGGGGCTCGGTCGGGAGATATCCCCTGCAGAACTGACCGGATTGATGCTGAGACTGCAGGAGCGGGGCGGGGACAACATCAATCTAGTGACCGCCAGCCACTTCACCCCCTCGGTCGTACAAGCAGTGGCCGAAGCTCGAGTGCAGGGGCTCTCGATCCCCATGGTCTGGAACTCATCCGGATATGAACAGCTGGCGACCCTGGATCTGCTGAGAGAAACCGTGGATGTATACCTTCCGGACTGTAAAACCCTAGATCCGGAGGTGAGCCGGCGGTTGATGGGGGCGCCGGATTATCCGGTGGCGGCCCAGGCGGCCCTGCAGAAGATGATGGAAGACAAACCCCTGGTCTTCGAACATGGGCAGATTCTCCAGGGTGTGATCGTTCGCCACCTGGTGTTGCCCAATTTGCTCGCTTCGAGCCGGGAGGTATTGGAGTGGTTTGCCGGACAGGGCCGGGATCGGGCACTGCTCTCCCTGATGTTTCAATATACGCCTCTACGTTCCGGAGGTGAGGGGGATTCAGAGCACCCGCAGCGGACCGTGAGCCGCAGGGAGTACGAGCAGGTTCTGTCCTGGCTGGAGGAGTTGGGGATCGACGACGGCTTTGTGCAGGAACCTGCTGCGGGAGACGACTGGCTCCCGGATTTCAATCAACTTAATCCATTCCCTCAGGGTCAGGCCGTACCGATCTGGCACTACGAATCAGGATACTGGGAGTGACGCAAAGGGCGTGATGCTGGGCGCCGGTGACGTGCTCGACAGAGCTATCGCAAGCCGCAGTACAGTGATCACCTCACTCCGGACCGCCGCCCGGTCTAACCGCGGAGTGATGCCCTCATTCCGGGCCGATGATAGTACCTTCGAACTTCTCGTCGTAGAGGATTTTTTTCAGATTGTCGATGTTGCGGCCCCCGGCAACGATGACCCGGAGTTTGATCTGAGCGGCCTTTTCCGTGGCCACCGGATCGAAGGGCACGTTGATCCCGGGGCTCCAGGTGTTGCCGACCAGCTTCTGGAACTCCTTCCAGCTGATCGAATCCAGGGGCTCGGCATCCGGATCAGTCTTGGGATCCGCGGTGTACACCTTCACGATGTTGGAAAGATTGAGCAGGGTATCGGCCTGGAAGCGTTCGGCCAGCAGAACCGCGTCGTAGTCCGTGGAGAAGCCCGGCTTCCAGCCGGAAGCCACCAGGATGCGGCCGGGGAAAACACTGACCGCCGTGGGGTCGGTGATCACCTGCTCCAGGCAGACCTCCCGGAACAGCTGTTTGAGCAGCTGTGCGTTCAAGCGGGTGGCGGCGATCCCAATCCAGTCCAGAACGTCCGCATCCGCCTCAGGCACAACCGCCCGGTAGGCCCTCTGGTACTCCCGGGCCGGAGCCCCTCCGCCGCAGACCATGATCAGGCGGCTGTCCGGCTTCCTCTCCAGGTACTCGAGGATCGCCGCCCTGAAGGCCAGCAGAAAGTTCGAATCGACCTTGTCCGGGACGATGATCGATCCGCCCAGGGAGATCACTTTTGTTTTGCTCATCCGCCCCTCCTATTCCCGAAGTAGTGTATGAGGAAACACGAATGGTTTTCAAGCGATCCCGAGGTGCGTAGGTCTACGGGTCCGCTGGGCGGCGTTGCCGGCTAAGATTCGGGTGTTTTCAGACGACGGTCTCAGAAACTAGAGCGTGAGAACAGGTGCTTCGATCCGGGGCATCTGCTATCGATTTTCCCCTCAGGAAATGTTAGTTTTTCAGGGAAGATATACCGATACATCGCGGGAGGAAAACCGGCATGAAGCGATCAGAGATCAATTCGGCGATCGAATACGCTATCGAAAAATTCAAAGAAAATAAAATTGCACTCCCACCCTTTGCCTACTGGAAACCGGAGCAGTGGAGGAAGATGGCGGGCGGGGCACGACGAATCATCCTGGCCGGGATGGGTTGGGACGTGACCGACCTCGGCCGGGGGAAGTTCAAAGAGATCGGCGCCGTGCTGTTCACGGTCCGCAACGGCGTGCCCGGCGCCGGGAATCAGGGCGTGTCGACCGGAGTGCCCTACTGCGAGAAGTACATCGTCCTGATGGATGGGCAGTGCCTGTCTCTCCACATGCACTGGTCGAAAACGGAAGACATCATCAACAGGGCCGGCGGCGTGCTGATGATGGAGCTGTACAACTCGACAGAGGATGAGGAAGTGGACAGGAGCTCTTCGGTTACCTTTGTATGCGACGGCTTGCAGCGACAGATCGGAGCCGGTGAACCCTTCGAGCTGCTCGCCGGAGAGAGCATAACCCTGGCGCCGGGGCTCTATCACCGTTTCTGGGCAAAGAAAGGTGAGGGCTGCCTGATCTGCGGCGAGGTGTCCAGCGTCAATGACGACAACGCGGACAATCGCTTCGCCGAGCAGTACAGCCGTTTTTCGCAGATCCTCGAGGATGAGGAACCCCGGTGGCTGTTGTGCAACGAGTATCCAAAGATTTCCGGCTGAGTTAAGAGCCGATGTAGCACCTCAGATATCGTGCCCGGCGAATTGCTCCAGCAAATCGCCTTCGCGCAGCTTCTGGCGTAGTGACAAGATTTTCCCACTTCACCATAATAGCCCCTATGAAGACAATGAAAGTATTGATATCGGACAAGACAGATCCAATCTGCGCGCAGACGATGAAGTCGTTTGCCGGTGTAGAGGTGGAGGAACGGGGAGGCATGAGCCCCGAGCAGCTGCTGCAGGAGATTCCCGGCTTCGAAGCCCTGGTAGTCCGTTCGGCCACCAAGGTCACCGCCCAGGTCATCGAGGCGGGGGGCAAGCTCAAGGCGGTCGGCAGGGCCGGTGCCGGAGTAGACAATATCGACATCCCGGCGGCCACCGAAAAGGGGGTCCTGGTGATGAACACCCCCGGGGGCAACGCCAATGCCGTGGCCGAATTGGCCGTGGGGCTGATGTTCGCCCTGGCCCGGAGGCTTCCAACAACGGCTGATGGCATGAAGGGGCAACGGTGGGAGAAGAAGGGGTACAAGGGCGGTGAGTTGGCCGGCAAGACCCTGGGGCTGCTTGGCATCGGCCAAGTGGGCGCCCGGGTCGCCCGCAAGGCAGCGGCTCTGGATATGAAGGTACTGACCTGCGATCCTTTGGTGACGCCGGAAAAAGCGCAAGGATTTGGAGCCGAACTCTGCGAGCTGGAGAGGCTGTTTGGACAGTGTGACTACATCAGTCTGCACCTGCCCAAGAACGAGCAGACCGCCGGCATGATCAACGCCGATGCCTTCGCCAAGATGAAGCCGGGAGTGTTTCTGATCAACTGCGCCCGGGGAGGGATCGTGGTGGAGGCGGACCTGCTTCAGGCGCTGGAAGAGGGCCGGGTCGCCGGTGCGGGCATCGATGTCTACGAGAACGAGCCGCCGACGGATTGGTCTCTGATAAAGCATCCGGCGGTCATCGCCACCCCCCATATAGGAGCGGCAACCGCGGAGGCTCAAGTTGTGGTGGCGGAGATGATCGGCCGCCAGATCGGGCAGTACCTGAGCGAAGGCAAGGTCATCAACGCCGTCAACCAGCCGTAGGGCGGCAGCATCGCGGATACAGGACAGCGGGGTGCCCGGGAGCGGCGGATGCCCGGGTGCGCAAGGGGCGGCGCGGTAGCCTCCTGGTTGATTATGCTGTATATTTGAAGATAGGACGCTTCAAATAGACTATGGCTGGAGATTTAACACATATTCTCGAATCGTGGGAATTCGATGCGGATAATCAGGTACGCATCATCCAGGCGGACGACGGCAGGGAAGTGCTTCAGATCCGGCAGCCTTTAGGGATCGAACAGTACGAATTGGACGGCCGGCCCGACGGCAAGACAATGGAAGGCAGGGAGTGCTACCTCGAGTTCCTGCAGGAGAAGCTTCAGGACTACACCCAGGCCAACGGCACGGACGAGGGATTCGTGGTGACCCGGGAACAGTTTCGAACGCTCCAGAGCGAAGGCATCATCTACTACTACCGTTACCTGATACTCTTCCAGATCGGGGATTTCGAGCGTACCGTCAGAGACACGGAGCACAACCTGCAGATCTGCGAACTGGCAGAGAAGTACGCGGAGAGTGATGAAGACAAGAACGAGATCCTCCAGTATCGTCCCTACATCCTGCGTATGTTCGCCATCGCCAAGGCGATGATATCACTTCACCAGCAGTTGAAGGCGGCGGCCAAGGAGATCCTGGAATCCGCAATCGACGAGATCGAGAGCATGTCTCCCATCGACACGCCGGCATTTCAATTCGAAAGGATCCGTTCGCTGAAGTACCTCCGTTCGACCCTGAAGCAGGTGTTGGAGCAGAAGATGTCCCCCCTCGATCATTTGAAGAAGCAGCTGGACAGTGCCGTAGAAGAAGAGAATTACGAACTGGCTGCGGAACTGCGCGATAAAATTCGAACCCTCAAGAAAGAGTTCGAGCTGTAAGGAACCCTTTTTCAACCTCCCCAATTCCGGAGATGAGATTGCTGTTTCAAAAGAAAAAAATTGCCGAGCCGGATAGTCTGCTGCAGGATACCTGGCGCACCGACTTCCGCTGGTTCGATAGAAAACGCTTTTCCAAAGAGGGCGGTAGGGATTTTTCCTCCAAAACCCGGAGACGAAGACTCGAACTGAAGATCCGCAAGTCGAGCTGTTTCGCCTGGGTCCTGGCTCCCTATCAGTACGGGGATTTCATGATCCGGGCCAAGCTGCATATCGCGCCGGAAAACGGACACTCCTCCGTCGGTTTCGTGTTTCGCTACAACAACGAGGACAACTTCTACTATTTTCTGCTCTCCAACCGAAACCTCTTCCGTTTCGATGTGGTATTCAACCAGAACCCGGTGCATCTGATCGAATGGACAGCTGTGCCCGAGGCTGCCAGAGATGCCGCCGAGCTGCGCATAATCGCCCGGGACAACAGCTTTTCGTTTTTCCTGGGAGATGAGTGGCTGGCGGAGGCGAGCGACGATACGTTGAAGACGGGATTCGTCGGGTTTGCCGCCCAGAACTACGAGGAAAAAAATGAGGGATTCTTTCTGTTGAACAGCCTGAGCGTCGAATCCCGTCCCGTGCAGGTGGAACAAGAGTATCTGCGCTGGACCCGCTACGTCCCGGTATCACCGCAGTCGCGGGTTACGCTGGCCCGTACCTACGCGGAAATGGGCAAGCATTCGGAGGCGGTTGTGCAGCTGAAATCCGCGCTGAGGCACCTCCGCGACTCCGCGGAGGTCCATCTACTGCTTGGTCGCAGCTACATCCAACTCAAGGCGTATCCAGAAAGTCTCTCCTGCCTGGATCGGGTACTCGAGCTCGAGCCGGAGAATGATCAAGTCCGCTTGCAGAAAGCCGATGTCCTGTTCCTGGACGGGGATTTCCTGGAATGCCGGAACTACATAGAATCCATCCTGCCCCGCTATTCTGAAGATGCGCAGCTGAGAAACCTGTTGGGACGCTGCCAGTACAACCTCGGAAACTGGGAAAGCGCCGCAGAGCAGTATCGGCAAGCCATGGATCTGGATCCCGACAATGCCGTTTGTCGGGTCAACCTGGCCCGCTGCCGGGAGCGCGCAGGGGACAGCAAGGGCGCGGTCAAGCTGTATTTCGAAGCGGCCCGGCAGCTGTTCACTCAGGAAACGTACGACGAGCTGTCCCTGGTTTTAGCCCGTTTGAACGATCTGCTGCCGCCGGATTCCGATGAAGCCTATGAGCTGAAATCGTTTGAGGCGAAGATGCTCTACCACGAGGGCAAGAAGCATCAGGCTGAAAACCTGTTCTCCGAGGTGCTCGATTCCGGCTACACCGACAGCGGCATTCACTACCTGTACGCTTTGATGCTGATCGAGAGGCAAGACAGAGCCGCCGCCGAGGTCCATCTGAAAAAGGCCACGGAAATCGATCCGGATTATCCCCCGTACTGGTTCCGTCTGGCGGAGAACCGATACCTCCTGGGTGGAGATCCGCGGCAGGCTCTGGAGAGCGCCTATGCCCTGGCGCCCGAGGATCCCTGGATCAACAACCTCCGGGGGCAGGTGCTGCTGGGGGAAAAACGCTTTGCAGAGGCTCTTCCCTGCTTTCAAAAGGCCTTGGCCTGCGAATCCGGAGTGGCGGGAATCTACAGGAACTGCGCGGAGTGCCTGATGCGACTGGAACGGGGGGATGATGCCCTGCAACTGTTGACAACGGGAATACAGCAGATCGAAGGATTGACCGACGACGGGTCGAAGGAGGGGTTGGCTTCCCTGCATAATCAAAGGGGGAACTGCCTGGTAGAGCTCGGGCGGTGTGCGGAAGCGATCGGGGATTACGAGAAGGCTCTGAAGCTCGTTCCGAACAGCAGGGACTACATGCAGAACTGCGCCGCCTGCTGTATAGAGCTGGACATGATCATGCGGGCGGAGGAACTGCTGAACAATCTGCTGGAGGAGCAGGACAGCGCCTCCCTGTACAACCTGACCGGCAACCTGGCGGTGGTGACCGGGGAGCTCGAACGCGCCCGCCTCGCCTATCTGGAGGGGCTGAAGCTGGAGGAGGACAATCGGGAGATCAAGCTCAACCTGCTGTCCCTATATATCGAAACCGATAAGGTCGAGGAGGCCGGGCAGCTGCTTGCAGAGATAGAGGAATGGGCGGATCCGCCGGAGCGCTGCAGGCATCTTCTTGATCGTTTTCAGGAGCGCTTCGAAGAGCCTTTGGAATGCTCGGCCTGCGGCCGGCAGTGGCGGGTGCCGAAGAAGCTTCCTCCGCAGCCCTCCTTCACGATCCGAGGGGAGCCTCCCGGGGAGGCCCCGGCAGGGCGCTGTGAGCAGTGCAACCGGCTGTACTGCGTAGCCTGCGCCTCCGAGTGGGTCGAGGACGGAAGACTCATGTGCCCCCAATGCCACAGCCGTCTGCGCCTGAGCGACGACTCGCTCAAGTATCTGCTGCTGCAGTACGTGGATGGACAGTAGGCCAGGCGGCCGTTGGACAGCGGTACACGCCGAGATGTTTGCCCTTTGCCTCAGACCGTTTGCGGTTCAGCTTGACAAATGGGGGAGTTTCAGTAAGATGGGAGCGAGCGAATAGATTGAGACATTTATCAATATCTTTCTATATAATAACAGTGATTCTCATCCTCTGTGTCCCCGGACCTGTCTGCGCTCAGGAGATACTGACCGCAGAGAACTATTTCGATCAGGTCTCAGCCCGCTACGGAAAGATCCAGGATTATACGGCGACCATATCCATAACCCAGGGAGAGACCGTCATGACCGGGACCTTGTACTACAAGAATCCGAACCTCTTGCGTATAGATTTCACGGAACCGGAGGATCAGGTCCTGGTTACCAACGGGTCGGAGCTGACCATCTACATTCCCAGGTTCGAGGTGATCCTGGTACAGAGGCTGCGGCGCCGAAGCCAGGCGGCCCTGGCCAGCATGGCTTCCGAACAGGGGCTGCACCTTTTGAAGAAGAACTACGGTGTCGCCTACCTCAGCGGTCCGGAGTTGGTTCCTCTGGAGGAAGGATCGGAGGAACAGGTTCGCAAACTGAAACTGGAGAGCCGTTCCACCGCTGAAGGATTCCGGCAGATCGTGCTGGCGATCGGCAGAACCGGGCTGATCCGCCGGATCACGGGGGTTACGATCGGATATGAGGAGTTCATGTTGGACCTCACCGATATCGTAGCGAACCAGAACATACCGGATACCCGTTTTGAATACGACTCACCTCCTTATGCGAATGTCTACAACGATTTTCTGTTCGAGGCGGAAGAATAGATGGAATCTGTAGGACAGAAGCTCAGAGAGACCCGGGAACAGCACAACTTTTCCATCGAACAGGTAGCCAGAGACACCTACATCTCCAAGCAGTATCTGGAAGCCCTGGAACAGGAACAGTTTTCTACAATCCCCGGGGAGACCTATATCATCGGCTTCCTGCGCAACTATGCCGAGTATTTGTCACTGAATCCGGAAGAAATCGTTAACCTCTACAGGAATATCCAGATCCAGGAGCAGCCACTTCCGATGACCGAGCTGCTCGAACCGGTGCGCTCCAAAGCACCGTCCAGGATAATCATCCTGCTGGTGGTCGTTCTGGCCGTACTTGGTGCAGGGGGGTACCTGCTGTACCGCTATGTGATCGCCTCTCCCCGGCCGGATCGTCCGCAGACGGAAGTGGTCCAAACCGAGCAGGCGGAAGGGCAGGAGTTTCTTTTCGAAGATGAGGCGATGACCCGATGGTTCAGCATCGATGATACGATTGGTTTTCCGTTGAACGGAAGCACCTATCGCCTGCAGCTGATCAGCATAGACAGGACACTCACCGTGAAGGTACCCGGCGGAACCCTGGACCTGACCGTAGGTCAGGACAGGCAGCTGGACGTGAACGGGGACGGGCGCAACGATCTGCGAATCCTGCTGAACGACGTGGATGCGACGGATGTGGCGAAACGGGCGAACCTGAGCCTCTACAAGATCACCAAGGCTGCCCCGCCCCAGGTTGCCGAGGCAAACGTGACCCCCGAAGGTGAGCGCAGCGGCTCCACCGAGGAAGGGGTGAGCGCGGAAGGGGAAAGCGCTCTTGCCACGGCGGGTGAAGCGGCTGCAGCCGAGGGGGGTGAGGCGGCCGTAGTCGAAACTGCGGCGGGGACCATCACCATTACTACCGCTGATGCTCCATCCCCTTTTCGCGTGTCCATATCCTTTCGCGGCTACTGCCTGTTCCGCTATCTCGTTGACAACGATATCCGGGAGGAGAGATTCTTCCACAAGGGGGAGAACTTCTCTCTGGACGCAAAGAACGAGGTACGGTTATGGATTTCCAATGCAGGTGTTGTGCGTCTGATGGTCGCCGGCAGAGAACTGGAAGTGGGTCGCGCCGGAGCGGTAACCAGCAAACAGGTTCGATGGCGCCGCGATGAGGCGAGCGGCCGGTACGTGTTGGAAGTGGTTACCCAAGAATAGCCGCTCATCCCCATGACATTCTTCATCGAGAGTCTCGGCTGTGCTAAAAATCAGGTCGATTCCGAATACTTGATTGCAGACCTCGAAGCCAGGGGGCTGCGCTGGGTCGCAAGTCCCGAAGAGGCTCAAATCATCATCGTCAACACCTGCGGTTTCATCACCAGCGCCAAGGATCAATCGATCCAGACCTCTCTCGCTTTCAAGGCCAGCTTCCCTGAGAAGAAGGTGATCATGCTGGGCTGCCTGGTGCAGCGCTACGGAGCGGAACTGGAACGGGAGATGGGGGAGATCGACGGCTTCATCGGGTTGAACGATCTGGAGGCGCTGCTGCGGCTGATTTCCTCAGGAGGCGGCGACCATGCCCGTTGCGGGCAAACCCCCCAGCGGCGCAAGCGGTCGCGAAGCCG
>Ga0315553_10004081_pt1 | contig 11149 bp, 8 predicted proteins | sample SalMarSW160140MG_FD_203099 | JGI IMG/M metagenome (GOLD analysis project Ga0315553, IMG submission 203099) | Salt marsh sediment microbial communities from the Plum Island Ecosystem LTER, Massachusetts, United States - Salt Marsh Sediment SW1601-40 ... | reverse complement strand
GGTATTGCCGCAAGATGAAAAACGGTCCGGACATCGCGAAAAAGTCTTTGCAGTAATTCGATGTCCATAATGCTGCCTTCGATAAGTCTTACGCCTTCGTTTTTCAGAAGTTTTTCGATATTGGCTTGTTTGCCCGTAGAGAAGTCGTCAATAATGGTGACACTATGGCCACATTTGACCAACTTCTCAGTTAGGTGCGAACCGATAAATCCAGCTCCTCCAGTGACAACTAGTTTCCTCATCTTTACACTGAATATCTCTAAATAATCTAAACCTCTCAGATTACTACTCTATGGTAGTAGCTTCGCTCTAATTATAACGCACTGCAAACGCATGTGACAATGTTTAACCTAACACAGCGCTCGAATACTATCCGGTAAAAAGCATCTTGTAGCATCTCAGCAATATATATTATAATTCCAGAAAGGCAATGATGTAGTTAGGCATAAAGGCGGAAAAATTGTCGGATCTAGCGCAAAAAATAAACAGTAAAACGGCGTTGTTGGGTATTATGGGACTTGGCTATGTAGGATTACCCCTTGCCGTGGCTTTTACAGAGGCAGGCTTCAAAGTGCTCGGTTTTGATATTCGAGAACATAATGTCGAATCAATCAACCACGGTGAGTCTTATATCGCCGATGTTTCCAACGAGCGTTTAGGAAAAGTACGCGACAACCTGAAAGCCACCACCGACCAGAACCGCCTCAAGGAAGTGGATGTTATCTCCATCTGTGTACCGACTCCTTTAAACAAGACGAAAGAGCCAGACCTTTCCTATGTTATCAATACCGCCGAATCGATAGCCAAACACCTTCAAAAAGGGCAGCTGGTGGTAATGGAAAGCACCACCTACCCCGGCACCACCAAGGAATTGATACTACCCCTGCTGGAGCGCTCCGGACTGAAGGCGGGTGCTGATTTTTACCTGGCATACTCTCCGGAGAGAATCGACCCCGGCAACAAGACATATACCATCAAAAATACTCCCAAGCTCGTAGCCGGAATCGACGCCGAATCGACCCGTCTCACCGAGCTTCTTTACAGCCAGGTGGCCGATAAAGTCATCCCGTTAACATCTCCCGAGGCCGCGGAGCTGACCAAGATATTCGAGAACGTCTTCCGCATCGTCAATATCGCTCTGGTCAACGAGCTTACCCTCCTCTGCCGGAAGATGGGAATCGATGTCTGGGAGGTTATCGATGCCGCTTCTTCAAAACCGTTCGGTTATACCCGGTTCCAGCCCGGACCAGGAGTAGGCGGACATTGTATCCCGCTGGACCCGTATTATCTTGCCAGCAAAGCCCGGGAATACGATTTCCACACCCGTTTCATTGAGCTGGCTGCCGAAATCAACGAGCGGATGCCGGACTATGTAACCTCGCGAGTTATGGAAGCCCTGAACAGCCAGGGTAAGAGTCTTAAGGGAGCCAAAGTGCTGGTGCTGGGCGTAGCGTACAAGAAAGACGTAGGCGATACCAGAGAATCGCCTTCTTTAAAACTAATCCAGCTGCTCCGGTCAGACAACGCAGAAGTGATTTACAGCGACCCGTACGTACCGGCAATAACAATCGGCGGGGAAAAACTCGCCTCGGTAACGCTCGATGATAAATACCTGGCTGCGGTGGACTGCGTGGTCATCGCCACCGACCACAGCAACTACGACTATCGGGACATTATTAACAAATCAAAGCTCGTGTTCGATACCCGGGGAGTCACCAAAGGTTTTACGGGTGATAATATCGTCAGGCTGTAGTAATAAGCCTGCAGTTATTCAGGCACGTAATACATCTCACTAGTTTTTACCTCTTCCAAAAAAGAAAACGCCCCGGATTCCTCAGGGCGTACGAGAAACATGGTGGAGACGGGGGAGAGTCGAACTCCACCTGAAATACGATATATCATTCAATGGTTGTCTAGTTATCTCGATGTTAAAGCGTCTCAACTTATTTAACAAAAAGTCAGAAGGTAAAATTTCAAGAACCAGGACGTTTATCGCTCCCCCTCCAGAGAGGGAAGAATTAACGTAAAAACGTAAATACATGATATATTTCTACACAAGTGTGGATAACATTTATTCAGGTCTTTATTAGTTGCAGGAACCAAATCTAATACCATCACCCCAGGAAGAATAAAAGCAAGTGGTACTTGATGGAAATCTAGTTCTTTTTGTAGGTGCTGGGACTTCGAGATTTCTTACGTACCCAAAGTTGGGATAGCCTAGCAGATTTATGGCTCGAGAGCCTCACAAGAGGTGAGGCTTTCATCAATTATATCTATCCGTATAATCACATCAGCCAGGATGTTGATTGTACGCACCTGAATAATTCTATTTTATTCTTAACACCTAGCTTACGGTATATATTCTTGATGTGGGTATGCACCGTTAACTTGCTGATATAGAGTTCTTCCGCTATTTCGCCGTAAGACATACCAGTGATAATACAGTAAACAATATCTATCTCTCTCCGGCTAAGGCGAAATCTTGCCTGCAGTGTAGCTTTAAGTCTCTTCTTATTGGTCAAATCAGTTAGGGTAACCAGGAAGCGAGGTAACGTAAGTAATCGGTCAACTTTCCATATGAGTGAACATTCTATCCGGAACCGTTTGCCGTTGTCCGCGAAAATTATCCTTTCTTTTGGCCAAAGTGCAAGCCGTTCTTCGGCTTTTAACAGATTAAGAAGGTCACCGCAATCATTGATGATGCAGGACGGGATAGGGAATTCACCTTTTTCAAGGTCACGCAAACTAGGCTGTATTCTGCTGAACAGATACAGGCAGATCTCCCGTGATTTTGTGTCGGAGTAGATGGGTTTCAGTTTGTGGTCCAGCATCAGCAGGCCTTGATTCCTGGTTTCATCAGTGAACAGCAGTTGCTGTTTTAAATTATTGATATTGGAAATCTTCTTGATATTATCCACAGTAAGCATCAAATGATGCGTAAGTATCTCAGCTTTAGATAGGTCATTGGTCTCATAGTCCAGATGTTTCCTAGAACGCCATAGAGTAATCATGCCTTCGAGGTTGTTTTTCAGCTGCAACGGCAGGAACATCTCCCAGAACAAATGCTGGGGTGATATAAACTCATTATAAAAGTCTGAATTTTCCCAATCTCTCAAAGAGATGGAGTCACCGATTTTAAGGACATTTTGGGGGGAAGAAATAGCTTCTTTCAGCAGTGGGGAATGCTGATAAAACCCGTCTTTATATAGCGAGGGGTTATATTTATCTTCAACGGGATTTAGCCCGTCCGATTTAAACGACCTTGATTCCACTATTTTTATATGCTGCGGGTATCCTTCAATGAGCTGAAAGGTACAGCATTCCGTACGGAACATCTGCATTATGGAGGGGCAAATAGTGCTTACAAGATTATCCATGTCTTCGCACCGGTTGGCATGGTAAATCAGATTGGAGACATCAAGATAATCTCTTTCAGCCATTCTCGCCATATACGAATATATATCACTATTTATTTCAAATGTCAAAAATACCCTAAAAGGGGTATTTAACTAGATACCCACATGTTTCATACTTGGGCTGAAATTTATAAAATACATGCCCGGAAATAAAAGATAATAAAACGTACTTAAAGAGTGTTAGAGTAGTTCAAGAACCACCTGACCTTCTTTGTTCCATGCCTGTTTTAAAGTGATTACCGACTTACTGAATTTTACAGATTATTAAAAAAGTTACGTTATTCTACTCACAATAATTAAATATTAGCAGCGATGCCAGATCAAGGATGCTGCACGAAAAAGAAGGAAACAGGATAGTATAGGAAGACATTTGTGGTTCAAGTAGACGATTCGGTAACGGCGAAGACCGAAAAGAAGACCCGAATAAGCATCGAAAATATTTCATTGAGCTTCGGTGGTGTTCATGCCCTAATTGATGTCAGTCTGGAAGTCAGGGATAACGAGATACTAGCGATCATCGGACCCAACGGTGCTGGCAAGACGGCCCTCCTTAACTGTATCAACGGCTTCTATAAACCGCAGAAGGGTGAAATATATTTCAACGGGAAGAAAATTACCCGTATGCGCCCGGACAAACTGGCAAGGCTCGGCATCGCCAGAACCTTTCAAAATATCGAGCTTTATACTGGCCTGAGTACGCAGGACAACATCATGGCGGCACGCCACGTGCTCATGAAGCAGAACTTCGTCACCGGAGCTATCTATTTCGGCTGGTCTCATCAGGAGGAAATCGAGCACCGCAAGATAGTGGAGGAGATAATTGATTTCCTGGAAATCCAGTCCATCAGGAAACGAGTGGTCGGCATACTGCCCTACGGGATGCGCAAGAGGGTCGAGCTAGGGCGTGCGTTAGCACTGGAACCGAAAGTTCTGCTGCTGGATGAAACCATGGCAGGCATGAATCTTGAGGAAAAGGAGGACATCGCCCGCTTCATAATTGATGTATATGAGGGCCAGGGAGACACCTATCCAGACACACCGGTTCTGAAAAACGGCATTAAGAGCATTGTCCTCGTAGAGCATGACATGGGCGTGGTTATGGATATTGCTGACAGGATAGTCGTTCTTGACTTCGGTCATAAAATCGCCGAGGGCACTCCGGCTGAAATTAAGTCCAACCCGGAGGTTATTAAGGCTTACCTGGGTGAGGAGCTTCAGGCTTAGCCAGAGAATTTTTATAGTAGTATAGCGCGGATAGAAACAATGATGCAGGTAAACAATATTGAAGTAGCTTATATGAAGGTAGTTCAGGTTTTACACGGCGTATCGCTTGAAGTAGGTGACGGGAAAATCGTGGCTTTGATTGGAGCTAATGGCGGCGGTAAAACGACCACGCTTAAAGCTATTTCCGGATTGTTGAAGACAGAAGAGGGCGAGATAACCAGCGGCAATATTGTTCTTGATGGCAGGAGGATTGAAAGGTACGGGCCGGAGGATATCGCGGCTATGGGCGTATCTCAGGTTATGGAAGGACGTAGAGTCCTGGAGCACCTGAGCGTGGAAGAAAATCTAAATGTCGGCGCTTACTTACGCAAAGGCCGAGCCGCGGTCAAGCATGATCTGGAGATGGTTTTTGGTTATTTCCCCAAGCTAAAGGACTTTCGCCGCCGTACGAGTGGATATTTATCAGGAGGTGAACAGCAAATGCTGGTGATTGGCCGGGCCCTGATGGCAAATCCCAGGCTGATACTCCTGGACGAACCTTCACTGGGGCTGGCACCGCTTGCGGCGCAGGAAATATTTGAAATTATCCAGAAAATCAATGAAGAGCAAAAAGTTTCGATGCTATTGGTAGAGCAAAACGTTAAAGCGGCCTTGGGCATCGCCGACTATGGTTACGTGATGGAAAACGGCCGAATAGTCCTCGATGGTCCCGCCGAAAAGCTCCGTGACAATGAGGATGTCAAAGAATTTTATATGGGGCTATCGGCGATAGGGTCTCAAAAGAGCTTCCGTGATGTCAAGCATTACCGACGAAGAAAGAGATGGCTTTCCTGAAGGAAAAGGTTTCACCAATGATTACTGAAATCAGCCAGGCAAACACTGTCAAAGGTGATACCTGGCCTAAGGTACTCAAGTACAACTATGAAAAATACGGCGACCAGCACAAGGCAATGCGCCACAAGCACTTTGGTATCTGGCAGTCTTACACCTGGCAAGACTACTACCTGAGCGTAAAATACCTGACACTCGGTTTACTTTCGCTCGGTTTTAAGGCTGGAGACAAGCTGCTTATCGTGGGTGATAACGCACCGGAATGGTATTTTGCCGAACTGGCAGCCCAGTCCAATCACGGGATTAGTGTGGGGTTATACTCTGATTTAACGAAATCAGAGATAAAATACATCTCAGCCAATTCCGAATCCACTTTCGCTATCGTCGAGGACCAAGAGCAAGTCGACAAATTTATCCAGATAAAAAACGAACTGCCGTTGTTAAAGAAAATAATCTACTGGCGGTATAAGGGTCTTTTCCATTACAAGGACCCCGCGCTCATCGGATACAGGCAGGTACTGGAACTCGGGCGTGATTATGAAAAAAACCACCCCGGTCTGTTCGAGGAAAAAGTAGCCAGCGGGAATGCTGATGACGTTTGCTCTCTTATCTACACTTCCGGAACTACCGGCGAGGTTCCCAAGGGAGCCATGTATTCATTCAAGACAATACGGCATGGCTCCGAGTGTTACCTGCACCTGGATACATGGTTAGAGACGGATAACATGGTCTCGTATCTGCCACCGGCTTGGATATTCGAGCAGTGGTTTGGTCTGGGTTGCCATTTGCTATCAGGCAGCACCATTAACTTTCCCGAAGAGGCGGATACTCAACAGGAGGATATCCGGGAGATAGGGCCGACGATAATATTTTATAACCCCCGCCTCTGGGAGAGGCAGGCCAGCTGGGTCCAAGCAAGGATTCAGGGTGCCGATTGCCTTAAAAAATTCATCTACCGCCTGTTCATGCCTGCAGGTTATAAAATGGCCGATTTCAAATTTAAAAATCAGAAACCGGGACTACTCCGGGGCGTGCTTAATGCGCTGGGGAACCAGCTTCTATTCAGGCCTATCAGGGACAGCCTTGGGCTTGCCAACGCGAGGATTTGCTATACGGCTGGGTCGATGCTAAGCCCGGACGTTATCAGGTTCTTTCATGCTATAAATGTGCCTCTGAAAAGTATCTACGGCTCGACGGAGGGGGGGGCACTGACTGGAACCAGCAACAATGATATTCGCCCGGATACTGTCGGTACGCTTAATCCAGGTGTCGAGGTTAGTATTACCGAAGCCGGAGAGATTATCAGCCGGCAGCCAGGCACATTCTTGGGGTACTATAACAACCCTGTGGCTACCGCGGAAGTCCTCAAGGACGGATGGTTCAATAGCGGCGATAACGGATATTTTACTGAAGATAAACATCTAGTATTTGTGGATCGACTTGAAGACATCGTTAAACTCACGTGCGGCGACAAACTGACACCGCAGTATATCGAAAGTCGGTTGAAATTTAGTCCTTATATTAAAGATGCCTGGATACTGGCAGGACCAGGCAGGCAGTATCCATCAGCGATTATAATCATAGACCATGAAAACGTCGGTCATTGGGCTGATGGGCGAAAGGTAACTTATACCACTCATACTGACCTTTCCCAGAAGTCAGAAGTCTACGAACTGGTCGAGCAGGAAATAGCCAGAGTAAACAAAAGCCTGCCGCTCGGTTGCAGGGTCAGGAAATACGTCAATCTGCACAAGGAATTTGACCCCGATGAGGCCGAACTTACTCGCAACAGGAAGTTAAGGAGGGTCTTTCTGAAAGAGCGTTACCGCGAACTTATCAGAGCGATTTATAGTGATAAGACTGATGTGCCCGTTGAAACCCAGGTGAGATATCGTGACGGACGGATCGGAAAGATAAAGACCACTATTAAAATCAAGTCGGTTGAGGAGACTGCATCATGAGTTTCTTTCTACAATTAGTGGTAACCGGCTTCGGACTGGGGATGGTTTACGCCCTAATCGCCATTGGTTTTGTCATCATACTTAAGTGCTCCAAGGCGTTTAATATCGCCCAGGGACAGTTTGTGATGATAGGCGGTTACCTGGGTTTTACCTTTCTGGTAACCTTCCACCTGCCGGTATGGGCAAGTATCATAGCCGCCGTAGCCGTGGCGGTTATTATGGGTTTATTGATTGAGCGCCTGACCCTGCGCCCCCTGGTGGGTCAGCCGGTGCTGGCTATTATTATGATGACAATTGCCTTGGGGACGGTACTGGATGGGGTGGCTACGCTGGTCTGGGGCAGTGAATATAAAGCCTACCACGGCGTACTGCCAACGTTAACTCTGAAAGTCGGTGAGTTATCCGTACCCCCGGAGACACTAATTGGCATCATCGTGTCTATTATAACGGTCGCGATACTCATGATTATCTTCCGTTATACCAAGACCGGTCTGGCTATGAGAGCCACCGCCGAGGATGAACAGGTGGTACAGGGCGCCGGAATTAAGGTAACCACGATATACGCCATCTCCTGGGCAATTGCCTGTGTAGTCGGTGTTATCAGCGGTATCATTCTCGGCGGCGTGTCCGGGGTTTCGACGGCGTTGACCGAAGCCGGTATGAAGACCTTCGCGGTGGTGCTGCTGGGAGGGCTCGACTCTATCGGGGGGGCGATTGTCGCCGGAATAATACTGGGTATGCTGGAGAATATCGCCGCCGGCTATCTGGACCCGTTACTTCCCTCGGGCGGCGGGCTGGCCAGTGTCTTTCCGTTTCTTATTATCATCATTGTGCTGATTTTTAAGCCGCACGGTCTATTCGGCCTGGCCAGGATTGAAAGGATTTAATAATGAGTTTGCCTAGCGGAGTTTTTCAGGAAAGCTATGCGCAGGACATGGCTATCTTCCGCACCCGGACGCACTGGGTATTGCTGGCGGCCTTCCTGGTACTACTCTTTGCCATGCCTTTATATTCCAGCGATAGAATGCTGACTATCCTGACTATCATGGGCATCACCATTATTAGCGTACTCGGCCTTCAAATCCTGACAGGTTACTGCGGGCAAATTTCCATCGGTCACGCCGGTTTCATGGCTGTCGGCGGTTATGTATCTGCCGTCCTTACCGCCAAACTGGGCTGGTCTTTCTGGGCGGCCCTGCCATGTGCCGGTCTGGGCGCGGGAATAGTAGGTAGTGTCTTCGGGTTGCCTTCACTGAAGATTAAGGGATTTTACCTGATTATGGCGACGGTGGCGGCTCATTTTATCATTATCTGGGTTATCCTTCAGCTATACGGTATCACCGGCGGCGCCGACGGGCTATCCGTATCCAGGCCCGAGATAGGCGGCCTGGTGATAAAGTCCAAGGCCAGCTACTTTTACATGGTGATGATTTTCACCTGCCTGGCAACCTATCTGGCAAAAAACATCGTCAGGACCAGGGCAGGTCGGGCCTTTATCGCTATCCGGGATAACGACCTGGCAGCCGAGGTCATGGGCGTCAATTTATGGGCATATAAACTTACGGCGTTCTTCATCGGCTGCGTTTTTGCGGGCGTGGCCGGTTCCCTGCTGGTCCACTACTTTGCTTTCGTCAGTACTGACTCTTTTCCTTTCATGAATTCGGTATGGTACCTGGGTATGCTTATTGTCGGCGGCATGGGCAGTATCACCGGGGCCATCTTCGGCACCGTGTTCCTCAAGCTGCTGGATGAGTTTGTCACTATTTTCGGTCCGGTGTTGGCCGATATTTTCCCCGCCATTGCCGCCCAGGCAGCCGCTTCACTGGGCCTTATCATGCGCGGGCTGGTAATAATAGCCTTCCTTATCTTCGAACCCAGGGGTCTGGTGCACCGCTGGGAACTTATCAAATCATATTACAGGCGGTGGCCTTTCTCACATTAAAAATAGAGATGAAGGGAGGTGATTGGAATCGGATAACAATGACTTACATGCCGCACCAAATAAAGATAGAAAGGAGAGAAAAATGGCAAAGTTTAAACTGGTATTTGTCTTGTCCTGTATCGTGATACTCGCTTCGTCGGTACTGGTAGCCTGCGGTAAAGAAACCGTCACTCCTGCGCCCTCCGAACCGGCTAAGCCGTCGGAACCTGCACCTAAGCCGGTAACGCTCTATATCGGCAGCACCTTTTCACTGACCGGCGCCTATGCCGAGGATACAGCGGCGGTACTGGCCGGTTATGAGGACTACGCCAACTATGTAAACGAGACCAAGATGATGGCGCCCTGGAGGAGTGAGAAATTCCCCGATAATGCTAATCTGGAAGTGCTCTGGCGGGACGACGAACTCAGTCCTGAGAAAGCATTGTCTATCTATGATGAACTTAAAGCCAAGGGCATGCTGGTTTACAGGATACCTGCCTCACAAATCGCAATGGCATTAATGGAACTGTTGAACGAAGACCGTATCGGTGCCACCAGCATGGCCGCCGGCGCTTATCTCCTCTCGCCGCCCAGGACGATATTCACCAACTACCCGCTGTATACCGATGAGATGGGCGCCATTGCCGACTGGTTCCTGGAGGGCTGGACGGAAACCAGGGCACCGAGGGTCGCCTACCTCACCGCCGATGCCGCCCCGGGACGGTCAATTGACATACCGGAAATGGAAAACTATCTGACGGGTATAGGGTTCGAATTTGTCGGCAAGCAGTTCGTGCCCCTGGTGCCTACCGCTCCGCCGACTACCCAGCTGGCATGGTTGAAGGAAAATGGAGTTGACCTGGCTATGGGCTTTATGATCAACCCCGGCTCGCAGCCGACCATCAAGGAGGCGGTCAGGCTGGGCATGGGACCGCACTTGGACTATAAGATAACCTTCGGTTTTGCCGCCCCGAGCCACCTGGCAGTCTTCGCCCCGGCCATGGGCACTCTGGGTGACGGCGTTGTCGTTGCTGGCAGCTACCCTCCCATGACCCACACCGAAGTTCCGGGCATCGCCTTCTGTCATGAGTTACAGGATAAGTACCGCCCCGGCAATGAAGTGACCCACATCATGTACCTGGCGGGTATGGTCGAAGCCATGCTCCAGACTGAGGCGCTGCGGCTTGCCATGCTGCAGGTGCCGGCCGACGAATTAAAGCCGGTTGACGTACTGGAATACGGCTTCTACCAGATTAAGAACCTCAGCACCGGCGATCTAACCCCGCCGCTGACCTTCGGGCCCAGTGATATTGAAGGCGCTGACGAAATGCGTATCGACCAGGTCCAAAATGGCGAGGTTGTCTTACTGGGGTACTATCCATGTCACGGTATCTATAAGCACGAATAACCATTATCTCCGGGGGTTCCGTTCCGGAGCCCCCGGAGAAGTCCAGCTATTACTCGAAACACCCAGTTTTTAACGGCCTGAGCAGCGACATATTCAGCCCTGACATTCCTCCAAGCAGTTGTATCAGGTCTTATATGAGAGTTACTAATAGCCAGGTGTTACAGACATCCCGGTGTTCGTGCAATGGTAGATAATTTAAACTCTGCTTATATCGTGGAGGCTACCCCAATTCATGAGCCCCGGTGGACGATAGATATAGTCAACCGACGAAGCTAGATGCCATACGGTTCAAGTCCACTAATGTGGGCGGTCGTGTACAATACGTGGAACTTTAAACTGGCATTCATACTAAATAAATGGACGGGGAGATTGAGTAGACCTACCTCCC
>Ga0315553_10004080_pt1 | contig 11150 bp, 12 predicted proteins | sample SalMarSW160140MG_FD_203099 | JGI IMG/M metagenome (GOLD analysis project Ga0315553, IMG submission 203099) | Salt marsh sediment microbial communities from the Plum Island Ecosystem LTER, Massachusetts, United States - Salt Marsh Sediment SW1601-40 ... | reverse complement strand
CGGCAGCGGCGGTGTCGGTCGCATCGAGGTGTTGGGCATGCGGCGCGGCTGTTCTTCTCTGCGTCGTCAAGCTATCGGGCGGAATCGGGGACAATCGGATATGCGCTTGGCGGCGCGGCTTCCGGGAAATTGCCTTGGACGGCCCGCAACATAGCACCGATCGCAGCGGCTGCGAACCGGACGCCCGTGGGCAGGCTGGCGCCCGGGCGACTTTACAAAACTTTACACGGGCGAGAAGCCCGCGAAACGCACCTCTCCCAGATTGCTCACCATGACATCGGCCATGATGGTTTGCAAAGGAGAGTGTCATGAGCAACCAAACCCCCAGCACCCCCAGCACCCCCGCCACCCCCGCCTCGCCAGATCTTTCGACGACACCGGCGGCCGAGCCGCGGGCGCGGCGCGGCGGGATGGCGAAATACGCCGTCCTTCTGGCGACGGGCCTCGGTATCCTCGGTGTCGGCGCCTTCGCCACCAACTCGTTCAGCCAAAACCCGGGTTTCATGCCTGCTTTCGGCCTCGGCCCCGGCTTCGGCCACGGCTTCGGCCACGGACCGGGCTTCTGGGGCGGCGGCCCCGGCGGTGGCCGGTTTGATCCGGCGCGGGCCGCGGAGCGTGCGGACCACATGGTCCGGCATATCGCGGTCGAAATCGACGCCACCGCCGACCAGCAGCAGAAACTGCGTGACATCGCCAAGAACGCGGTGAAGGACATGCTGCCGCTGCGGGAGAAGATGGCCACCACACGCCAGCAGGCGCGCGACCTCCTGCTTGGCCAGACCGTCGACCGCGCCGCGATCGAGAAGCTGCGCAGCGAGCGGATCGCGACGATGGATGCGCTGAGCAAGCGTATGACTCAGGCCCTCACCGACGCTGCCGAGGTGCTGACGCCCGAGCAGCGCCAGAAGCTCAGTGAGATCGCTCCCCCGCACGGACGCTTTTGGCACCGCTGGTTCCGCGGCTAGAACCTGATGACCTGACCACGGAAAGTTGCAGACTTTCCGGGCCAGATCATGCGATCAAACAAAGAAATGGTAGAGCGCGATTGATTCATCCCGAAGCCATCGCGCTCTAGAGCGAATTCCGTCCTGACGGAATCGGAATTCGCTCTATTTCTCTTTGAGTGGTCGCATTTTCTGGCGGCGAACCGGTATCCACTTCGCCGGAAAATGCTCTAAGAGACTGCCGTGAGCGACCGTATTCTCCTGATCGAGGACGATCCGCGCCTTGCCGAGATGGTGAAGAACTATCTCGGCGAGTCCGGATTTGCGGTGATGATCGCGCCGACCGGTCGCGCCGGCCTTGCCCTGCACGGCCGCGAGAGTTTTGACGCGCTCATCCTCGATCTGATGCTGCCGGACATCGACGGGCTCGAAGTATGCCGCAAAATTCGCGCCGGCGCGCGCACCCCGATCCTGATGCTGACGGCGCGGGGCGACGCCATGGATCGCGTGGTCGGCCTCGAAATCGGCGCCGATGATTACCTGCCGAAACCGTTCGAGCCGCGCGAGCTGCTGGCCCGGCTGCGGGCGATCCTGCGGCGGGCCAAGGGCGGCGAGGAGCGCGCCGAAAGTCTGCACTTCGGTCGCCTGGAAATCGACGGCGGCGCGCGCCAGGTGCGGCTCGACGGCGAGGTACGCAGCCTGACCAGCTACCAGTTCGAACTGCTGCTTGTGCTGGCGCGCCATGCCGGCCGCGTGATGACGCGGGAAGCGATCATGGACCTGATGAAAAACGAGCGGCTCGACGCCTTCGACCGCTCGATCGACGTGCATATTTCCCGCATCCGCGCCGCCATCGAAGACGATCCGAAAAAGCCGCGCCGCGTGATCACGGTGCGTGGCGCCGGCTATGTTTTTGCCAAGGCACAGGACTGATTATGCAGGTTTCGGTGGGATTGAACCGAGTCGTTCCCCTCCCCCTGAAAGGGCGAGGGTCAGGGTGGGGGTCGTTTACGGTGAGCGCCACGGGCGGCAACGGCTGACTCCCTCCTTAATCCTCCCCCTTTCAGGGGGAGGAAAGTGATTCAAGCTAACCGGAACCTGCAGATCAGGCTGCTGTTCCGAGTTACCTGCTGGTAGGGCCACTCCTCAAGAGTCACGCATGCGCAAGCTCTACCAGAAAATCTATCTGACGATGATCGCGGCGCTACTGATGGTCGTCGTCATCGCGGGGGGGCTGTGGCGGCTGGGCTCGGCGCCCTCCCCGCTGCACCAAGCGCTGGAGATGGCGGGCGCGCTTCTCGGCGGTGCGCTGCCTCCAGCCACCGCGCCCCGCGACGTGCAGCAGCAGGCGCTCGACCACCTTGCCCAACGGGTGCACGCCGATCTCGGGCTGTTCGATGCTACGGCGCGGCCACTCGCTTTTTCCGGACGGCCGGTCCCGCCCCCGTTTTCCGATAGCGACGGCGGCTGGGTCTATGGGCCTGGCGGACCGGCCTGGAGTTTTCGACTTCCCGACCTGCGCTGGGTGGTCGTGCGCGCGCCGCGCCGCCATCGCAACCCGGCCGTCGGCCTCGTGCTGTTTCTCGGCCTGATCGCGCTCGCGGTCGCCACCTCAGCCTTTCCCGTGGTCCGCGGTCTCACCCGCCGCCTGGAGACGCTCCAGGCCGGCGTGGAGACGCTGGGCGCTGGCAATCTATCCACACGCGTTAAGGTTGAGGGTCACGATGAGATCGCGCGGTTGGCCGAAAGCTTCAATCGTGCCGCCGCGCGGATCGAGGACCTCGTCGGCGCCCACCGCATGCTGCTTGCCAATGCCTCGCACGAATTGCGCACGCCGCTGTCGCGCATCCGGCTTGGCATCGAGCTGATGGGAGCAAAATCCGACCCGAAATATACCGCCGACCTCAAGCGCGACATCGCCGAACTGGACGGGCTGATCGACGAGATTCTGCTGGCGAGCCGTATCGAAGCCATCCGCGCGGCGATTGCCGAGGAGGACGTCGATCTACTGGCCCTCGCCGCGGAAGAATGCGCCCGCTATGACGATTGCGACCTGCAGGGCGAGCCCATCACACGACGCGGTGACCCCCGGCTGCTGCGGCGGATGATTCGCAATCTTTTGGAGAATGCCGAGCGCCACGGCAAGCCGCCAATCACAGTCACGCTGAAGCGCGCCGGCAATGAAGCGGTCATCGAGGTCAGCGATGCCGGGCCGGGCATCCCGCCGTCGCAGCGCGAACACGTCTTTACCCCGTTCTATCGCCTCGCCGGCGACCCTAAAGGCGCCGGCCTCGGCCTGTCGCTGGTGCGGCAGATCGCGCGTCTCCACGGCGGCGACGCGGTGGCCGCGCCAAAGGCGGACGCGCCCAGCTCATTCCGGGTGACCCTGCCGATCGCGGCACGCAATTGACAGGCGTGTTCGTATGAGCGGCCAATGAGCGGCCCGGAAGCCCTTGCCATCGCGGCTCTGACATGATCGTACTCGGGCTGATCAACAATCTGGCACGAGGCGTCTTCGGCGGACCATGCCCAGCCTGCTCCGTTTTCTCACCGTCATCGCCATCCTCGCCGCCCTCGGCTATGCGGCGATGTACGCGCTCGCCACGATGGTCCCCTTGAAGCCGCGCGAGATCACGGTCTCGGTCCCGCAGGATAAATTCATCAAAGTGCCGCATTGACGCCAAGCGCATGACGCGCCCCGCCCCCTCCACTGACCGCCAGATCGAGCTGTTCCTCGACATGATCGCGGCTGAGCGCGGCGCCGGTGTCAACACGCTCGACGCCTATGCGCGTGATCTGCACGACCTCGCAGGTTTTCTCCACAAGAAGGGCCGCACGATTCCGGCGGCGCAGACCGCCGATCTGCGCGCCTATCTCGCCGACCTCATGGCACGCGGGTTCAAGAGCACCTCGGTCGCGCGGCGGCTTTCGGCGATCCGCCAGCTCTACCGCTTCCTCTATGCCGAGGGCCATCGCGGCGACGACCCCGCCGCCGTGATCGAGGGGCCGAAGCGCGGCCGAGCACTGCCGAAAATCCTGTCGATGGCCGAGGTCGACCGTTTGCTGGAGACGGCGCGCGCGGGCACGGCCGACGCCGCACGCCCCTTGATGGATCGGTTGCGCGCGCTGCGCCTCGTCGCGCTGATCGAGGTGTTGTACGCAACGGGCTTACGCGTCTCCGAGCTGATCGCGCTGCCGGCCACCGCCGCAAAGCGTGACGAGCGCATGCTGGTCGTGCGCGGCAAGGGCGACAAGGAGCGGCTGGTTCTGCTGAACGAGGCAGCGAAAACGGCAATGCGCGACTATCGCGCGTTGCTCGACGAAGCCGGCAAGACAGACAAAGCCGGCCAGTCGAAATGGCTGTTTCCCTCGTTCGGCGAGAGCGGCCACATCACCCGCCAGCACGTTGCCCGTGAATTGAAGGGGCTCGCCGCCGCCGCCGGTTTGCGCGCGGAAAAGGTCAGCCCGCATGTGCTGCGCCATGCCTTCGCAAGCCATCTCCTGCAGAACGGCGCCGATCTGCGCAGCGTGCAGACGCTGCTCGGCCACGCCGACATTTCGACCACGCAGATTTACACCCACGTGCTCGAGGAGCGGCTGAAGTCGCTGGTGCGCGACCTCCATCCGCTGGCGGATGAGTAAGGAACTCCTTTCGCCCCGCCCTTGACTCGCCATGTTCTTGTCGGCTTTGTCGCGTGTCGGGTCTTCCAGAGCGAATTCCGTCCTAACGGAATCGGAATTCGCTCTATTTCTCTTTGAGTGGTTGCATTTTCTGGCGGCGAACCGGTATCCACTTCGCCGGAAAATGCTCTACCCTATGAGTGTTGATGCGAACCTATCTCGATTTTGAAAAGCCGGTCGCCGAGCTTGAAGCCAAGGTCGAAGAGCTGCGCACGCTCGGCGATTCCGACGGCGGCGTGGAGATCGGCGAGGAGATCGCGCGCATCGAAGCCAAGGCCGCCGATGCGCTACGCCAGCTCTACGAGAATCTCACGCCGTGGCAGAAGGCGCAGGTCGCGCGCCATCCGCAGCGCCCGCATTTTCGCGACTATGTCGCGAACCTGATCAGCGACTTCACCCGGCTCGCCGGCGACCGCAAGTTCGGCGAGGATCATGCCATCGTTGGCGGCTTCGGCCGGTTCCGCGGCGAGCCGGTTTGCGTGCTCGGCCAGGAGAAGGGGGCGAATACCGAGGATCGCCTCAAGCACAATTTCGGCATGGCGCGGCCCGAGGGCTACCGCAAGGCGGTGCGGCTGATGGAGCTTGCCGACCGCTTCGACTTGCCCGTCATCGCCTTTGTCGACACCGCCGGCGCCTATCCCGGGATCGATGCCGAGGAACGCGGCCAGGCCGAGGCGATCGCCCGCTCGACCGCTACCTGCCTGCGGCTCGGCGTTCCCAATATCGCGATCATCATCGGCGAGGGCGGCTCGGGCGGCGCGATCGCGGTCGCGACCGCGAACCGCGTGCTAATGCTGGAGCACGCGATCTACAGCGTGATCTCGCCGGAAGGCGCGGCCTCGATCCTCTGGCGTGACTCCGCCAAAGCGCAGGAAGCGGCGCAGAACATGAAGATCACCGCCGATGACCTCCTGCGTTTCGGCGTCATCGATACGATCGTGCGCGAGCCCTCGGGCGGCGCGCATCGCGACCCGGTGACGACAATCCGCGCGACCGGCGAGGCCATTGACAACGCCTTCGAGGATTTGCGTGGGCTCGATCGCGACATGCTGCGCCACCAGCGCCGGGAGAGATTTCTCGCCATCGGTCGGACGCTCGGCTGAGCGAACGGCATGCCCGCAGATATAATGCTTCGTAGAATTCCATTCTTCTTCCTTCGCCACGGTCAGACTGACTGGAATGCCCGCCGGCTCTGTCAGGGGCAGACCGAGGTACCGCTCAACGCGACCGGCGTGCAGCAGGCCCATTCGGCAAAGGAGCGGCTTCAGGCCATTCCGATCGCGACCATGTGCTGCAGCCCGCTCGGCCGCGCCCGACAGACGGCAGAGATCATCAATGCGGCATTGGAGCGTCCGCTCGTCATCATTGATGAACTCAAAGAAATCTTCTTCGGCGAGGCGCAAGGCAAGCCGCTCGCGACCCTATCTTATGCTGAGCTGCTACGCAGTGCTGCGCAGTCCGGCGGCGAGACATTCGATGATTTTGCCGCGCGGGCTCTCCGAGGCATCGCCATGGCGCTGAGCCATCCAGGACCGGTGCTGATCGTGGCCCATGGCGGCATTTTTCATGCATTCCAATCCCGCATGCGCCTGCAGCAAGACGGCCGCGTGACCAATGCCACGCCGGTTCTTGTTGAGCCGAAGGATGGCGCCGATGTGACTTGGTCCGTGCAGCCTGTGTGAACCTTTGTAGGTCGCTTACCGCCAGCGGCGGTGAATCCACAGCCACTGCTCGGGATGCTCGCGCACCCATCCTTCGATGGTCGTGGTGATGAGCTGCATGGTGCCGGCAATGTCGATCTTGCCCTCGGCGTCGCGCGGGGGCGTAAGCGGATCATTCAGCTCGAAGCGAAACCGGCTTCCCTCGAGCCTGATCGCACGCGCACCGTAGATCGGGCAATCGAACAGGCGGGCGAAGCGGGCGATCATCGGATTGACCTTGCAGGTGCGTCCGAAAAACTCAACATCGATGCCGCGGTCGGAATGCTGGTCGATCAACAGGCCGACCATCCAGTTGCGGCGCAGATATTCGCGAATGCGGAATTGGGTATCGGGGCCGGCGGGAATCACCGCCGCCACTTCCTGTTCCCGCGCCTTGGAGAGCGCTGTCGCGAAGGCGGCATAGCGCGGGGCACGGAACACGAGCGCAATCTCGCGGCCGATCGCTGGCGCCGCCAGCGCCGGGATCTCCCAATTGGCAAGATGCGCGGCGAACATCAGCGCGCCGCAGCCCTCTGCGCGCAGCCGCGTCAGCGCACCAATGCTGGCCTCGTCCATGGTGATGCGCCCGGGCGTTTTCGTCGCCCAGTCGTAGTCCCACAGCCGATCGAAGTGCGGATACTCACCCGCCACCCGGCCGAGATTGTCCCACATGTCGGCGAGAATCTGCTCGCGCTCGACCTCGCTCTTGGCAGGAAACGCCATGGCAAGCTGGGCGCGCGCAACCCGATGACCGCGCAGTCGCGGGCCAAGGCGCCGCATCAGCCGCGCGCCGAGATCAGCGGTGCGGTCGAGATCGAAGCGCCGCACCGCGCGGAGCAGCCATGAAAGCATCGTGCCAATCACGCGTCAGTGCTGCTCGTCATGCTTCCGGCTCGACTTCGGCGAGCGCGTGGTCGAGCAGCCGCCGGCACTCGGCAAGCTCCTGAACGGCCGTGGTCAGACGTTGACGATCGACATCCGACAGTCCGAGCACGCGCTCGGGTGCCGGCATTGCCGGCTGGTCGTGACCCTTGCCCGCTTCCGACTCGGCCTGCCCGGCTTCATCCGGGCTCGGAGCCGCGTTGGTTTCCGCGCTTTCGCTCGGCACGATCGGCGCAAAAGTCGGCTCGCGCCGCCTCGCTTCCGGTGGCAGCGGAGAATTCACCTCGTGCAATGGTGCAACTTCAGGCTCTGCCCTCGCGATCGGCGCCGGCTCGGCCGGGCCGGTATCCCGATCGTCGCCCTCGGCAACCTCGACCTCGCCTTCACCGATGTCTGGTTCGGCCGGCTCCGGCTGGGGGGCACCCTCCTGCCAGACGCTCTGCACGAAGCGCGGCCCCTGCTCGCGCAAAATCCGCTGCACGCCGCGAATGGTGTAGCCCTGGCCGTAGAGCAGGTAACGAATGCCGCGCAACAGCTCGACATCGTCGGGGCGGTAGTAACGCCGACCGCCGCCGCGCTTCATCGGCTTGATCTGGGGAAAGCGGCTCTCCCAGAATCGCAGCACGTGCTGCGGCAGGTCGAGGCCTGCGGCAACTTCGCTGATGGTACGAAATGCGTCGGGCGCCTTGGTCACGAGCCGCCTCTGTTGTGAAAATCAGTGTGTCTCGTGGGGCGTCTACTCGCCGCCCTCGGCCGCGGTTGCCTTTTGGGGAGCATTAATGCGCTGCTTGAGAATCGCTGAAGGCTTGAACACCATAACGCGCCGCGGCGAGATTGGAACTTCCTTGCCGGTCTTAGGATTACGGCCGATTCGCTGGCCCTTCTTACGAACCACAAACGAACCGAAGGACGACAACTTCACGGTCTCCCCACGTTCCAGACAATCGGTGATTTCCTTCAAGACAAGCTCAACGAGCGCCGCCGACTCCGTCCGCGACAATCCCACCTTGTGATACACGGCCTCACACAAGTCCGCCCGCGTTACCGTCTTCGCGCTCATTGCCCCGGCCCCAAAGACCCAACTGAGTACTCATTATTTTTCAAGGATATGAGCTTGATTTTCCGCGGTCAACTGCAGGCGCACTATCGTTTCGAAATTTGAACGGCAATTGTGTCCACTGCAGGTGCTGCACAATGCTTTCCCGCGCAGATTGAATTTTATACAGAACGATTCGCGACCGCTCACAGCTCGCCCTGGCTGGTTTCCACAGGAACGAAGCGGCAAATGCGTCTTCTTTCCAGCGGATCGACCCCTATCCGTCACCAGCGCACGAGCGCCGCACCCCAGGTAAAACCGCCGCCAACCGCCTGGAGAAGCACGAGATCTCCCGCCTTGATGCGGCCGTCGCCGACGGCAACGTCGAGCGCCAGCGGGATCGAGGCAGCGGACGTGTTGCCGTGCTTCTCCACCGTCATGATGACCTTCCCCGGCGCAATGCCGAGCCGGTGCGCCGCCCCGGCGATGATGCGCTTGTTGGCTTGGTGCGGCACGTACCAGTCGACATCGGCAGCACCGCACCCGGTGTCCGCGAACACCGCTTCGACGGCGTCGACGGTGCCGGCCACCGCATGGCGAAACACATCGCGGCCTTCCATGCGCAGATAGCCCGCAGTGCCGGTCGAGGACGGCCCGCCATCGACATAGAGCTTGTCCCTGAAGCGGCCGTCCGAGCGCAGCCGCGTTGCCAGCACGCCGCGGTCGGCAGAGGCACCCGACGCCTCTTCCGCGGCGAGCACCACAGCGCCGGCGCCATCGCCGAACAGCACGCAGGTGCTACGGTCCTTCCAGTCGAGGATGCGCGAAAAGGTCTCGGCGCCAATCACCAGGGCGCGCTTGAAAGCGCCGGTCCTGAGAAAGCTATCGGCAGTGGCGAGCGCAAAGACAAATCCCGAGCACACCGCCTGGAGATCGAAGGCGGCCCCGTGGGTGATGCCAAGCCCCGCCTGCACGGTGACCGCGCTCGCCGGAAACGTATAGTCGGGCGTCGCGGTGGCGAGAATGATCAGATCGATGGAGGCAGGATCGATCGAACCGGAAGCCAGCGCCGCCAGCGCCGCATTCAGCGCCAGATCGGATGTCATCTCGCCCTTAGCCGCGATGCGCCGCTCGCGAATACCGGTGCGTTGCGCAATCCAGGCGTCGGAGGTCTCCACCATGCCAACGATCTCGGCATTGGTCACCACCCGGGCCGGCAGATAGCTGCCACAGCCGACAATAACGGACCTGATGGTTGTCACGAGGCTACCCCGCGAATTGCGGGTATTGGCGCGTCCGCCGTCAGCGGGCCAATCGCTTGGCTGATCTTCGCGAGCACGCCGTGGCGCGCCATGTCGTAGCCGACGTCGACCGCCGCGGCGAATCCTTCCGCGTCGGTTCCGCCGTGGCTTTTGATCACCACGCCGTTGAGGCCGAGAAATACGCCGCCATTGACCTTGCGCGGGTCCATCTTGTCCTTGAGCGTCTTGAAGGCGTGGCGCGCGAAGAAACAGCCGATCCTCGCCATGAGGGTCCGGCTCATCGCGCTCCTCAGGTAGGCGGCGATCTGTTTAGCCGTCCCCTCCGCAGTCTTCAAGGCGATGTTTCCGGCAAAACCTTCGGTGACCACAACATCCACCGTTCCCTGGCCGATATCGTCCCCTTCGACGAAGCCACGATAGTCCATCGAGTGGCTCGCCATCCCGCGCAGGATGCGATGGGCCTCTCGGACTTCTTCGAGCCCCTTCACCTCTTCCACGCCGATATTCAGCAGGCTGACGGTAGGGCTCTGAAGATCAAAGACAACCCGCGCCATGGCATTGCCCATGATGGCAAGTTCGACCAGATGCTGGGCGTCAGCGCCGATGCTGGCGCCGACATCGAGCACGATCGACTCGCCCCGCAAGGTCGGCCACAGCGCCGCGATCGCCGGCCTGCTGATCCCCGGCAGCGTGCGCAAGTGGAACTTCGCCATCGCCATCAGCGCGCCGGTGTTTCCCGCCGACACCGCAACGCTCGCCTGCCCCTTCTTCACCGCATCGATTGCCAGCCACATCGAGGAGCGCCAGCGTCCGTGGCGCAGCGCCTGGCTTGGCTTCTCATCCATTTTCACCACGACGTCGGTGTGGATGATTCGGGAGGCTTCGCGCAGCGCCGGCCGCGTGGCGATCAGCGGCGCGATTGCCGCCTCGTCCCCGAAAAACAGCATCTCCGCGTCTGGATGACGCGCGAGGGAGACCTCGGCGCCAGCAACCACCACGGCGGGCCCGTGGTCGCCGCCCATTGCGTCCAGCGCGATCGATACCTTTTCAGTCATGCAGAGGAACCTGAGGCGGGCTGAGCATTAACGCCGGCGGCACCGCGCCCGCGGCCGCCGCGACTATGCGCTGCGGAGGCGCGCGACAATAGCGTGTCCGCCACCGATGACAATGCGTTTAAGCGTGATTGTATTGGCGGGGCGCGGAGCTCATCGGCCTGGCTCGATTCCTTTGGTTTTCAACCGCGCGAGCGCCGCGAACGGCCCGTCGTCGGCCGCAGGAACAACGGGCGGGGCGAACACCGCCCCTGGCTTGCGAGGGTAAGGATCGATCCCGAGAACGAGGAACTCGGTCGTGATGGCGCCGAGATCGATCGACCCATTGCAGAGGGGCTCCGGACGATCGGCGGCGGCATCGGGTGGCAGCACGCCTTCGGGCGCTTCGGCGGCAGGGGGCTCGAATACCAGGTCGACCGCTTCGACCACCGCGTTCTCGACGAGATCGAGCGTAATCACGCAGGTCTGGCCGACGGTTGCCACAACCTCGCCGACAACGCGCAGGCCGCGGCCGCGGCGGGTTACGACAAAGTCGGCCTCGAGCCGGCGCAGCGTTCGCAGATCAGCGAAGGCTGCGATGCGCTCGCGTGTCG
>Ga0315553_10004075_pt1 | contig 11158 bp, 14 predicted proteins | sample SalMarSW160140MG_FD_203099 | JGI IMG/M metagenome (GOLD analysis project Ga0315553, IMG submission 203099) | Salt marsh sediment microbial communities from the Plum Island Ecosystem LTER, Massachusetts, United States - Salt Marsh Sediment SW1601-40 ... | reverse complement strand
TTATTCAAGTTTGGGGCTTTAAGCTTCTAAGAAGTGGTCGGGGTTGTTTGGACAGTGAAACGCTGTTCGTAAGTGACAAGCTGCCTTCTGTTCATGCTGCAATCTCATGGGCAAGTGTAGCCCAATAGACCTCATTCGGTGTTCTCCTGCTGAGAGTCTGATGCCGGCGACGACCGTTGTAGAACTCAAAATAGGTGCCCAGTCCCTGCCGTGCCTCGGCCATCGATCCATACGCCTTCAGATACACTTCCTCGTACTTCACGCTTCGCCAAAGCCGCTCGATAAACACGTTGTCTATCCAGCGCCCCTTGCCGTCCATGCTGATCTTGACACCCTGGGCGCCTAGCATATCCGTAAAGGCGTCTGAGGTGAACTGGCTGCCCTGGTCGGTGTTGAATATCTCCGGTGGGCCAAAGACTGCAAGTGCTTCCTCCAGTGCGTCCAAACAGAACGAAACATCCATGGTGTTGGAAAGACGCCAGGCAAGCACCCGCCGACTGGCCCAATCCATGATGGCAACCAGATAACAGAACCCTCTGGCCATCGGCAGATAGGTGACATCGGCGGCCCAAACGTGGTTGGCCCGAGTAATCTCCAAATTCCTAAGCAGATAGGGATAGGTCTTATTCCCTGACTGCGGCCTGGTGGTTCTGGGCTTGCAGTAGATTGCCTCTAAGCCCATCTTGCGCATTAGTGTGCGGACGTGTCCCCTGCCGACATTGTGGCCCAGATCCTTGAGCTCATCTCGGATCCGCCTGCTGCCGAAAAACGGCCATTCTAAATGTATCTTGTCGATGAGCCGCATCAGTTCCAAATCGCGGGTGCTGCTGCCAACCGCCTGATAGTGGAGGCTTGACCGGGAGATGTTCAGCAACCGGCACTGCTGACTCACAGGCAAAGTGTGCTCCCGATTGATCATCGCTTTCCGCTCGGTTCGACTATGCGCCCGAGCGCCTTGGATAAAAAATCGTTCTCCATCGCCAACTGGCCGATCTTGGCGTGCAAATCCTTGATGTCAGGGCCATCTGAAGTCTTCTTGCCCTTGGCAAAAACCTCCTCTGCCTCGGCGAGTAACTTCTTCTTCCACTGCGTGATCTGGTTAGGATGCACCTCAAACCGTTTTGCTAGCTCCGATAGGGTTTGCTCTCCCTTGATCGCCTCCAGCGCCACCTTGGCCTTGAACGCTGCACCATGATTCCTTCTCGGCCGTCTTGTCATCCCTGCTGCTCCTTTCGTTCTCCTCAGTTTAGAGCAGCTTTATCACTTATGGCAGTGTCCAGTTTTTCCCGACCACCTCTTTCATCTATATTTCCGCTCCAATATCCTCGCTCAAGATAACCGAATCCAGAAGCCGAAAATTGGGAACGAAGAGCAATAAAGTAAACAACCACGATCACATTAAAGTTGATGGCTTGCGTCAAGCTCCAAGTTCGAATCATAAACGGCTTTTATTAATCTTACCGATATCAAGAAGTGCATATAGATTCAACGTGATCAAGACTATTACGAGGCCATATTGAGTTAGGATGCTAACCACTGAGCAAATCACAAGGAACATCCAGTTCCGGAATACAGGTTTCTCCAATAAAAGAAAATAAGAAAGAAGTAATAAACAAGTCAGGAGAAAGCTAAGGGAGTATTCACGAAGTTGTTGCGAATACTCAACATGAAAGGTTGCAACGGATAGCAGAATTGAGCAGGATATCGCAGCTCTACGCGAAGTAAGGCGCCGGGCTACAAAGTAAAATGCGAGGACACCTGTTACTCCGGCAAGCCACGAAACAAACCTTAAAGTAAATTCACTACTACCGAGGTGACTTACGAGGTTAATTAGGATGGGATAGAAAGGTGGGGCACTGTTCCGAAGGGCATTTTGCTGGAGAACCTTCGAGATTGATCCCTGTGAGATCCAATAAAGGACAGCTTCGTCGTACCAAAGAGATTTGTAGCCTAAGTGATAAAGGCGGACAGCACCTGATACAACCAATAGCATCAGGATCTCAAAGGCTTTTGAACCGGATATTCTTTGGAATCTATGCATGCCTTGATCTTAACAATAAATAAAAAGGCCCTGTTAGCCCACTATAACCAAGTCGGCGGATGGAAGAGATTATTATTTTGCGAGCGACTTATAGAAATGATAAAACAATTCAAGGTCCTTCAATCTACCCAGCAAGTCCTACCTACCATCGCCATTCCGCAATCTATCTTCCACTCGTTAGAGAAGGGATGGATTTTTGCGGGATGGAAGATATTTACCCCCCGTTGGGATATTTCTTCAAACCCATTAATTGTGCTAAGACAAGTAACACGAATTTTGGACACTTTCGGTAGCGCGGCCATAAGCGGCGCGGCTCGCTTGCCAGTCGAAAGAGCCATTCGAAACCCAAACGTTGAATCCAGCGTGGCGCCTGCCGTTTGTTGCCCGAATGAAAGTCGAAGGCTGCCCCTACACCAACCATGACTGGGGTCTGGATCATTCCAAAGTGCTCCGCCATCCAGTATTCCTGCTTTGGTGAGCTTAAGCCGACCCAGACGATATCAGCGTGCGAGTCATCGATCGTTTGGACGATATTCCGGTCTTCAACCTTGGTCAGCGGACGGTAAGGGGGGGGGAAATGTCCCTGCGACCTGGAGTTCAGGGTATCTAGCTTTCAAACGCGACTCTAATAGATCGGCTACCCCGGCACCGCCCCCTTAGAAGAGATGCCGCCATTGCTGGGCGAGGCCATAGACGCGCTCAACGTTCGGGTGACCATGTAGCTTGAGCAGCCAGACAATGGACATGCCGTCCGGCGTGGCGATGCCGCTTGCGTTCACAATCACCACCGAATAGCTTTCCCTTTTCCAATCGGGTAAAGACATGGGCTTCTTGGTGGCAAGTGATACTTGTCGTTCCAAAATCATTCAATGCAGAATCGCTTTTCCCCACAATTCTACTGTTTTACTGGCATGGATCAACTGAGGTTGCGATCTTCACCTCAATTAGGATATTCACTCCGATGAATTGAATGGGCGGTAGTTTCAGTTAAATACACGCTTCCAGATCAGATTTTCATTGGAATTTTCGTAATCTTGCTTGACCAGTTTCAGCTGTCCACCGCCTATCGGAATATCAGGTTTTTGCCAGGTGATTTTCCTTGAGTACCCATAACATACTGCGTTTTGTTTATAAAGCTTGATAACTTTTTCTATCCTTATGGGGTGAATATTTTTGCGCTTTCCTCTCATAAAGGTGAACTTGCTATGAGCAATGCCTCGAGGAAATCCTCAACAGATCTATCCGGATGATTCTTCAGAGCGATATCACGACTAGCACTAGACATTGCTTTCCTTAATGCAGGTTTTTTTAATAGATGTACAATTTTTTTCGCAAGTTCTTGTTCATCAGTTGGATCGATAGCGAAGCCATTTTCTCCATCACGTATGTATTCACTCGTAGCACCTGCGAATATTGAGCTAAGAATAGGCAGGCCGCAAGCCGCTGCTTCTGCTACGACCACTCCGAATGTATCCTCCAAGGACGGAAATACAAAGAGGTCAGCGCTCGCATAAAGCCGTGGGAGATCTGCCTGTGAAACATAGCCTGTAAGGTGAACATTTTCTGACATCGCATTCTGCGAGGCAAAATCTATAATCCAATCAACAAGAGGGCCATCCCCAGCGAGGATTAAATGAGCGGACGGGATCCTTGATTGAACGATGCTGAACGCATGCAACAATTGCTTCAAGCCTTTATGCTCTGCTAGAAATCCAACATACAGTAGCCAAAAACCATCAGGACAGCATCTGGCCGGATGATACAGATTTCTTCTTCTGACGCGGTCCGACTCTGATATGAAGAAGTCGACATCAGGTGATTGAACTACCACCTTCACATGGGCTGGATCGGCTCCATAGGATATGAATTTCTCTGCGCCGCTCGTACTTGGAGTGATGCATGCATTCGCTTTTGGGACAATCAATTTTCGCGAACTTCGTTGAAGGAATCCATAATAACGCTCCGTATGAAGCGTGTCAGTCGACCATGAAATGAAACGCTTGCGGAATAATCGTGTATACATGAATGCAATCCAGGTCGGAATTGAAAAGGCATATCCAACCACAATGCCGGGGTTATAACGGATAAGCTCGGGGAACAATGTCGTTGGAATGAGGGTAGTCCGCCACTGATCATAAGGAGGTTTTATTGACCTTACTTGAAGGCTTGGAATGATGTGATGAGGATATCCCAGCTTATCCGGAAGGCTCCAACTCCTCTCCTGAAATCGTTTTGAGCAATAAAGTACTTCTAGCCCCGGGAGCCGTTGATAAAGCTTCTGAAAAAAGGGGATTCGATAGGGTGTAACCTGGTCATCAATAACCACAACGCGTTGATTCATGTTCCTATTTCAAAAACCTCTTGAAGCTAAGCAACTGCTTGAGTGATTCACGAATGGAAGCGTAATTTACCGTAAGCCTTGGGCTCAAGTTATGAGTAAACCTAAATTGAGAAATTAGATCATCATGAAGGTTTAGGCATTCAAACTTGCATATCATGAGCTAATCCCGTTAAGTGAGATTGCAATTGAGAGTTTAATTCCATTTGGTTATGATCCCTCACTATTTTCGAACGCGCATCCTTGCCCAGCACACTCCTACTCTCAGGATGATTGACAAGGAAACCTATCGCTTCGATGAGATCTGCAACATCTTTCTCCTTCACAAGGATCCCTGACCTGCCATCCTCGACTAATTCTGGAATCCCCGCATGCCAGGTTGAGATAATTGGCAAACCGGTGGCCATAGCCTCCATGATCGAAACCGGAATGCCTTCCCGGTCACCATCTTTAGCCGTAACACTCGGTGCGATGAATATATGGGAGGATCTCATCTTGCCGGCGATGTAGCCTCGATCCTTCGATCCAACAAGTTTTACAATGTCGACGAGATCGAGTTCGTGGACAAGCAGGGAGAGGGATTGCCTAAGGATACCGTCACCAATAATCTCGTACGAAAGGTTAAGTCCAGGATTTCTCCCCAAGAATTTGCCAACCGCTCTGATCGAATACTCAAATCCTTTCTTTTCAACAAGCCGGCCAACGGAAAGCAGCCGTATAGCTTCCCCCGGTACCGGGTCTTTCCCTCCGCCTTGGAATTGGGATGGATCAACGCCCATTCTATGAACGATAATTTTTCCGCGTGGAAAGCCAAGCTGCACTAATTGCGAAGCCTGAAAGTCGCTTACGGCAAAAAATATATCACCCAATTTCCAGAGATCCCTGTATACGGATCGACCATGGCGGAGGACATACCGCGAAACATCATAACCATGGAAGAATGTAAAGACTGGACCTTCAAGGAAGCCTAACTGTCGAAGGTAAATCGCTAGCAAGCCATTATTCCCATAATGAGCAACGATTGCATCATATTCTCTTTCCTCCGAGGTTATTCGACCCGCCGCATAGAGCAATCGTAATGTGGATGCAGTCACTCCATACCGAACAGGATTTACGATTGCCAACATTTTCAGCAAAGGCCATTCTCTTAGGACATTTACCACCGGGATGATAGACCCCGCAAATCGATTCAATACGTTCTGCGGCATATCGGCGTTAAGGATCTGGTTCCTTAATTGGTTTTCTGTGCCATCGATGTAGGATGTCCATTCGCCTCTGCTCAAAGAAAGCACTGTTACTGAATGGCCGAGTTTCTTCAGACCAACTACCTGATCGAGAATGAATGTCTCAGATACAGTTGGAAACGAATCAACAATTACAAGCGTTCGCATTATTTGTGTCTCATCTGTACTATTTCCCAGCGTCCTTGCATGCGATCGCAGATATTAATTGAGAACACTTGCATTCAGTGAGATTCATTCAAGGACAATAAATTTTGACTTCTGATAGGCCGAAAATACCTGTATATACGATCTTCCTGATATGAATAGAACCCTGAAGGCGAACCTGGTCCGTTCTGTGCGGCGTGTTTCTCATGCTATGGAATAATTCGCCATGCAACGTACACTTTGCCCTTGCCACGTTAGCAACTCAAGTGCTCCTCGATGGGGTTTCCTTCAAGGTGAAGGATCCAATTTGGTCTGCGAGTATTGAAAAGTAGAGTTTATCCCAGTCTGGCACCTTCGAAGCTTTTGAATTTGCGAGGTTTACCAATGTCAGTACATCCTCAATATTATGGGCAAGTCTCATAAAGCTTACTTCATCAAACCAATCCATGGCGCTAACCAACTTGTGATCAGCTGTAGGAAGCGCCACAACCGGTCTTCGGGATAAATACCCGAAAATCATCCCATGCAACCGGTCGGTGATAATGGCGTCATGGTTTTCGAATATCCTAAGCATCTCTCTGAGGACCTCGCTTCGCTTATTTCTATCGATCTGCCGTTCAAGCATCGTATCAATGAACGTCACTTTCCCTGGAAGGTTGTTAGCTAACCAGGTCCGATCCCCCTCTACGCGGATCGATTCGGGATCGTCCCTAAGGCAAACAAGATAATGCTCGATCTTTTTCCTCGGTTGAAATCCTCTCATTGGATCAAGGAAAAGACAGAAGTCAGGCGTTAGCCCAAGCGATGCATTGGGGAACAACTCTTGCGCAATTTTAAAGCTAACTCTATCCCTCATGATGAGTTTTAATCGGGGATGAGCGGAGTAAATTTTTGATGTAATCTCTTTTTCGTGAGAACCGTTTGGAGTGTCGCTGAAGTAGATTGTCTGCGGTAAACTGATGATCTGATTCTTCGAAAACTTGGATATCCACATTCTTCGGATCGGCTCGGTAAGCTTGCCCCGCTCTCCAAGATTTCCTCCACTTTGTAGAAAAATGAGATCTTCGTGTGAAATCAACCGCGAGATCGAAGGCAGCAGGAACCTGGATTCTTCCTTATCCACTTCGATCACGGGATAGGTAGGGAAATATTTACTCAACCAGCGATTGATGGCTACAGCCTGTGCGTGGTCACCGAGATTCGCCATTCGTGCGTGCGGGGTGAGGGCAAGAATGATTTTCTTCGTGTCGGAGAGGTGGCCATATTTAAGAAGGAAGGCGATATTTCTTGGTATCCAGAGAATGGTTTTAACGGATATTTTGACCCGATTTGAAAAAAGATGTTTCAAGAATTCAGGCATGCCGCTTTGCGCAAACAACGTGGGATCCAGAGAATATGTGCATCACTCAGACACCTTGGGTTGTTTGACCAGATCAAATACAAGTTGACGAGTTTCTTGTAATGCCCCTCTCCCAGCAGGAAGGATAAGATAGGTGAGAAATGAGACAGCCATGGTTGTTAGAGCCAGTAAGATGAGCTTGATCAGTATGGAATCAATCTGGAGATAATGCTGCAGGTAGATTAATGAGATTAAGCTAAGAAGCGCGGCGGCCACGCCAGGTATGGCCGAATCCACCTGATGTCTCAATTTCACCGGTCCCTTCCTGCAAGTCATCCATAGAAGAAGGGGCATTCGGATAAAGACTCCCGAAAGCGAGTATGAGAGTGCTACTCCCAAGATTCCCCATGGCAGGCCAATCACAATCGCCGCTACGGTAAGAAGTCCCCCAAGGAAACCCCAGATGAGAAGTTCATGCGTACGATCCTGCGAAATGAAAAGCCAGCTCGTTGTAAAAGTCAATGGTTGAGTAAGCGCAACCAAACCGAGGGCTTTGAAGATCATGGCAGATTGATCCCATCCATTGCCGAGCACAATTTTGACCAACAAATCGGCTGAGACGATCATAAATATAATTAAAGGCGTAGTAACCATTAAAATAATTCGCAAAGCCTTGATGAAGAATTGAACATAACGCTCAGGATCGTGTATCAATTTGCTCAGGGTTGACAGCATAACGGGGGTTAGAGGGGTGTTAATTTGACGAAGCGGCATCAAGAGCAAATCATATCCCTTGTCATAGAACCCAAGCGCCCGAGGCCCCCAACGCCATCCAATCAGTATAGTATCACTGTTCCTCGAGAAGTAGTTCGCGAGATTGAACCCGACCACATTCGAACCGAACACCACCAACTTGAGAGCGCTTCCAAGTTTCTCTGGCTTGCCAGGTCTCCACTCGACGGAGTTCCAAATGCCGATCAAAATAATCCAGACGTCCAATAGATAAATCAGAACGATCGCCCAGTAGCCCATCCCAATGATTGCCCCGAAAATACCAACTAGATTGCTAATTACAGAGGCACCCGCGTAGATAGCCGCCAAACGGCGGAACTTCATCCTCCTTTTTAGAATAGCCTCGAACGGGGCTGATATACCACCGGCGATAAAAATAAGCGAGTACGCCACCATAATCATGACTACCCTTGGTTCGGAATACAGCTTTCCAGCTAATGGTGCAGAAGCAAGGATCAGAAGCATAAAGATCGAATTCACTGCTGCGTTGATCCAGAATAGATTATTCAACTCGTGCGCTGACAACTCGGGGCGCTGAATTATTGCAGTCGCGAAGCCTGCGTCACGTAAAGCCATGATCAGATTCGTGATCCCAGCCACCATCGCAATCAGCCCAAAATCCTCTGGCATTAAAATCCGGGCGATAACAGCTGTTGACAACAATCGTGCGAACATCCTGATGGATTGAGAGATGACCATCGAGATGGAGCCCTGAACGGTTTCATATTTGAGGTTGCTGGATCTTGTGATGAACTCCAACTCGAGATCGATATGTTCAGGCAATCCCCGGCTCCATTCTGACTCGCCTCGTTCATCCTTTTACTACGGACGAGATTATCGAACGTTTACCCATCATCAGGTATCGCTAGCTGTATTTATTCCCCTACGTTATATGTTCGATAGGCGCTCCCAAATCTCTGCTTCAGAACTCGATAGATGAAGAGCGGATTTCCGATGACATAACGAGACCATAATCGCTGCGGCTCGATAATCAACCGACTTAGCCATTCAAGGCCATGGTCCGTCATCCAAGCAGGGCCGCGCCTGAGTTTGCCGGATACATAATCGAATACGGCGCCGCCGGTCAACGCAATATTTACATTTAGCTTCGAGTAATTGTCCCGCAGCCATTTTTCCTGCAGGGGCATTCCAAAACCGACAATGAGAATATCAACCTGTGATGAGTTGATCCTATCAATGACAGCGGAATTTTCCGCTGAGTCTTCGCTTTTATCGAAATATCCATGCTGACAACCGCGCACATTTAGGCGGAGAAAGCGTTGCTTCAAAATACTTGCTGCCTGCTCTGCCACCCCTCTCTTTGCACCCAGAAAGAAGAGACCATAACCCTTGCCCTCCCATTCCTCACACAGATCCCATATCCAATCTGCATAAGTTATTCTCTCTGGAAGAATGTATCCTAGGATTCGGGCAGCCAGGATCACACCAAATCCATCGGCGAAGACAATCGGAGCGGAATTCAGGAACTCTTGCAACCAGGGACGCTTGTACGCAAGATTTAAACAATGAGCATTTGCATTGAGCACGAGGTCATGTCTGCTACCGTCAATCGCCGATTGGATAAACCTGTGTATATCCACTTTCCGGACAACAGAAATATCTACACCCAGCACGTTTACCTTGCCAAAATGTTCGCTCATTAAGCCCTCGCGGCAGATGTATACGATACACTCACTGGATTATTCTTCGGTCGAATAGCTAATTTGCACTTTGCGATTGCAGCAGAAAATAGCACAATCTACATAAGTGCATACATTTAGTTCCTACAAAGACGATTATTCTTAATATCCAGGCGAATAGGCAGAATATTGAATCGCCGCTTGTATGATAGACTCCTCAAATTATTAATGCTATGTAATTGCATTTTCTCGGCTAAAGCAAAGAAGTCTGCTTGAATTGGGGTTTGCCCATTCTCTGTTGCTCTCCAATGAGAATATCTGTACGAGGTTATATGCGAATCCTTCATCTTTCAGATCAATTTCATCCTTGGATGGGATATCAAGAGACATATCTTGCTCGAGTACAGACCCAGATGGGTCATAATGTCCTCGTAATTGCCTCCAACAGATATGGCAAGCGAAGGGGGGCCTCACTCAGGGACCGCAAGACTCCCAGTGGGTTGCATCAAGAATCTGGCATTCAGGTCCTTCGCCTGCCTGTTCGGTTTGAAATGCCAACCGAATGGGCAGAACCGTGGCTTATTGCACTCGAGGAAGCGATACGTGATTTCACTCCAGACATCGTACACTCTCATGGGATCTTATCTTTCTCAAACATACGAACAGCAAAACAAAAGAAGAGTCAGGAATTTGGCTTGGTGGTCGATTGCCATAGAGCCTTCTTTAATACCTTTCACCCTTATGAATCGAAGTTGAAACAAACCCTCAAACGCTTCTATTACCTGGCTGCCGGCAGGACATTCGGAAGAATCATTACGACCAACGCGGATGAAATCGTGGCAATTGGTGAACCTGAGCAGAGCTTCGCAAATTGGTTTTTCGGTCCCGGTCGGGTCGGACACATCCCTATTATTCCACTTGGAGCCGACCATGAACTCTTCCGATTCAGCCTTCAGTCGAGACATGATATCCGGTCTAAAATGGGGTGGTCAAATGAAAATATTGTAATCGGGCATGCTGGCAACATCACACCGAGCAAGGATATCGAACTGGCACTCCAAGCAGTCGCATGCTTTCCATCTGCCGAAAAGGAGCGGACGATACTGCACCTCATCGGAAACGTATCGAGCCCTTATCAGCTCCACCTTGAACAACTCTCCAGGACTCTAGGATTGGAGTCAAGCGTCTATTTTACAAACTTCGTTCCGACCGAAGAACTTTCGAGATACATGAGCGCGTGGGATATCGCCGCCTGGCCGGGTGATATTTCAAACACTGCGTTGGAGGCAATGGCGGTTGGAAGACCGATTATCGCCTCAAGAACGAGCTATACCGAAGCGATAATTGACCATTTCGAAGCTGGATTGCTCTTCGATCGATCGGACCTTGTCCAATTATCAAGTGCACTGCTATCATTGGTGGAATCCCATGACCTGCGCAATCGACTCGGGACGAATGCCAGAAAGGCAATCGAGTCTAGATTGAATTGGAAGTCGATTTCGAAGGAATTTGTTGACCTTTACAGTCAGATCCTTAATCGGGGACCCAAATAAATTCATGATTGAAGTTTTACGCTTCGGAATAATCGGCTGCGGACGGATCGCGCCACGACACGCAAAG
>Ga0315553_10004074_pt1 | contig 11159 bp, 10 predicted proteins | sample SalMarSW160140MG_FD_203099 | JGI IMG/M metagenome (GOLD analysis project Ga0315553, IMG submission 203099) | Salt marsh sediment microbial communities from the Plum Island Ecosystem LTER, Massachusetts, United States - Salt Marsh Sediment SW1601-40 ... | reverse complement strand
TTTTGTAACCGGTATAATACCGTTTTATAGGGAGAGGAATTCAACTTTTCACCTCTGGGCGTGTTCCAACGGTCGCCCATGGCGTCAATTAGCTCGATATAACTGCCCACAAGCCGACCTTTTTCAAGCCTCATGTCCTCTGCCGTCCAGGCCTTGAGAGACGGAAAGACAAGAGCAGGGTCCTTTCCACCTGGTCCTACCTGCACGGATGTCGCCATGAAAGGGAGCGACTCACCATCCTTCATTTTGAGTGTCAACTGGACACTCAAGCGGCTCGGTATCATGCCTTTGCCGCCGCGCAGGTATGCAGTTGTCGTCTCTCCGTCATCAAGGAGTAGCACGGCCTGATCTTTTGGCAGCTCCGTTTCCTCACGACGCGGAAGGTCAAAAGTAGCCGCGGTAAATTCGCTGCGTCCGATGTTCTCAATGAATTGCAGCCAGATCTTCCTGCCATCAGTGTGAATATGCGAGTCGTTATCCTTATCCATCTCTTTGAGCTTTTTAAAGAACGCGGGATAATCGTTAGATAACAAGCATTTGAAAAGGTCGCTTATTTCTCCGTTCGAAGGCTCCCAATTCTTATCATACTGCCTAAGAATCTCTCGTATCTCGGCCTTTTCAGCCTCCTTCTTCCTCGTCGGCAAGGCCTTTCCGTTCTCGACGTCACGAAAGATGGATTTAGCCACCACCTTTACCTGTGGCTGTGGCATGTTGTCTTTTGTTTCAGCTAATTCCTTTGGAACCATGAGCAGGCAGGTAATGTAGTGGGTGCGCGGGATCATTGCGTATCCGGCTGTCGGCTGCCGCTGTGCACCCAGGCGCACCAGTATCGCGCTATCGGTGATCCGGCTTACCATCATCAGGCTGTTGAGGTCCGTCCCCATGACGCTACGGAGCTTATCACTCAGCTTTTGGGCCTCTACCTCTCCGCCGCCGCCTTGCATCTGGTAACTGAGCGCCAAGGTCAGCTGCCGGATGGTGTCGAGGGACCGGGACTTGAGCATGCCTTCCAAGTTATCGGTGACGAGAAGCGGTAGGACGATGGCTCGCTTCTCCGTGCCTTCTTCTATATATCCCTTTTTGTTTATGCCATAGGGGAAGAAAGAAATGGTTGTATAGACATCATACGGCTGGTTCCGGCTGTAAGGGAGGACGCCCACTTGCATGCGGACAACGTAAGCCTGGCAGTCGTACTTCAACGCGGCGTCCTCGACGTAACGGCTCAAGAGTTGGACTTCCTGATAGAGGGCTGCTGCCGCCGTATATTCCAGCATCGGTTCTTCGGCAATGGACTTGTCTTTCTCCTGCAGGCCGGGCAGTGTGGAGGCATCTTTTTTTTGACTTGTCGTTGCCTCTGCCGTGGAATTGGAAGCTTGTGGCAATCCGCCCTTCACTTTTAGACTCAGGGCAAGCTGATCAAGAAACCGCTCTTCAAGCAAGGTTGTTTTCGGGATTACCTTGGCAAGGGCCTGCTCGGCCGTGAGGTCGAATTTCGGTTGGAGCGTCGCAATATAGTCCTCCCAAAGTGCGACCGAAGTAACGGAAAGGTTTACGGAGCCTGCCTCTGGTTGCGTGTTAAGCCCCCTATTTGGTTCGAAAAGCTGAGGCCCGGCGCAGCCAAACAAAAAGAGCACTGCAACCACGCAAACGATCTGTCTAACGGCCAAGACTTTTGGATGGCTAAGCATAATTAAGACCCCCCTTTTTCGATGTGTAGAAGCTTGGGACGCAACCAGGTCGCATGTCAATACTTAAGGAGATAAAATCCTTAATTTACTTAAAAAATGGGTGACGTATCTAGATTAGTATATACTAGAATGAGATCTATTTCTTGATCTATTTTGCCTTTTTTTTGACATATTTTGCTTTTTTTGCCATCATAACTATTCCACCATCAACGAAAGTGAAAGCGTGGAGTTTGAAGAAGAGCTGCCGGTGGAGAGGATGTCGCGGATGGCCTCGTTGCTCTGTTCGCTGGTCCCGCCGATGGTCACCCACTGTCCCTTGAGCACGGTCACTTTGGTCGAGGCCTCGGTGAGGCGGACAATCCCTCGTTCTCTGTCCTCAAGGGAGGAGATCCTCGGGACGATCTCGATGTGCACCCGATCCCCGGCAACGACGGGTTTCACCTCGAATCCCGTTTCGACGCGCTGAAACTGCACCGTCTCCACCTCGTGGGCATAGGTATGAGTCAAATAGACCCATCGTTGGGTAAAGGGGATCTCTCTCCCCACCCAGAGGTAGGCCGTGCTCCCTGACATCACCGAGATAAAGGACTCCGTTTGCCCCCGGTGTTGCGTCCTGCTGTCTTGGGCGCGGACGTGCACTCCCTCTTCTTCCGCCCCACCAATGGTGACAGACCCGTGCTCTCCTGAGACCCTTCCTGATGTCGAGATATCCCTATCCGTTGAGAGGCTCGCCTCTTTAAACCGGAACCTCACCCTGACCTGCTCTGCGGGCTTGTCCATGGTTGCCACGAAGGCCTGGATCTTGGCCACTGATTCGCCCGTGTCGACCACGATAATGGAATTGGTCCGCTCATCGAGGGAGGCCTTTCCTTCAGAAGAGAGGAGGGTTTGCACCAGGGGGAGGAGGTCGGCTGCTTCCCTATAATTGACCTTGATAACGGCCACCTCCGCCAGGGAGAGGCCCGCCAGGACCGTGAGGAAAAGGACCAAGGTGCCTAAAATGATGAGGAGGTTTCTTTTGGATGCCATATCTGTATGGTATACTGAAAACCCGGCGATGGCAAGAGGGGGAGGGTTTCGCCTCCGCCCCTATTCAGGGCTTGACCGGGGATTAAGTATTCTCTATAGTGTTATGGTATTGATCACATGTTCGAGAGGGCGCTATGAAGATAAAGGTAGAACGGGACAAAATCGTCAAGGCACTCAAAGAGGTCGAGGGGGTTGAGGTCTCCTTGGAGAACGCCGATGATGCAAAAGAGGCCCTCGATCTCATCTTGAAAAAATCGCAGCTCTTTAAGGGTGCCGATGGCAAAAAGCTGAAGGACATCATCGTGACCGCCGCGCAGGAATACAAGACCTCGGCGGTAGAATACGACCTGATATTTACCCTGGACTTTGTCTTCGCAAGCGGTGTCTTCACGGACACCAAAATCGCCCTGATCAAAGAGGTGCAGGAGTTCTTCGATAAATATTGAGGGGTGTTACCCTTTGCTCCCCCCATCCTATCCCATGCCCGGTAGTCTTTACCTCATCCACAGGTCCCCACAATGACCACCGCCCTCATCATCCTCGGCTTGCTCATCGCATTGATCGGCCTCATCGGCAGCATCCTCCCTGTCATCCCCGGTCCTCCCCTCAGCTACGCTGCCCTGATCATCCTCTCTTTAGCAAAAAAATGGGAGCCCTTTGGTATCACCTTCCTGATTATCATGGGGGCCTTAATGCTCGCCGTATCGCTGGTGGACTACGTGTTCCCGGCCATCGGGGCAAAGCGATACGGGGCATCCAAGGCAGGGGTTTGGTTTTCCGTCATCGGCATGCTCGTGGGAGTCTTTTTCATCCCGCCCTGGGGCATGTTCATCGGGGCATTTGCCGGGGCTGTTATCGGTGAGCTCGCCTTTGGGAAGGGGGAACAGGGTGCGTTGCGGGCCGGCTGGGGTGTTTTTATCGGCACCATGGTGGGGATCGGCTTTAAGCTGGCCTTCTGTGGGGTCTGCATTTTCTTTTACGTAAAGGAGATGTTTTGATATCATTAGGTGCGTTGAAGCGCATCCCCTTTGAAGGAGTTTGGATGCGCGCCTTGTTCCCCCGTAAGGCAAAGGAGGTGTAATTATGGTGAGAGGTCTTGTATACATCGTCATCTATTGCGGCCTTGTGATAAGCCCCCTCCTGATCGTGACCTTCGCTCATCCCCCCTCCGGACAGGGGATCATCTACGAGATCGGCAGGGGCTTTGCCCTGGTCGGATTCATGATCCTCGGGCTCCAGGCCGTGCTGGCGGCTCGTCTCAAGTGGATCGAGCGCCCCTTCGGCTTCGATATCGTGATCCGCTTTCATAAACACATGGCCGTCTTCGCGGCCATCCTCATCCTCTCTCACCCCCTCCTGCTGGCCTTGGGGGGGGCGGGGTTGGCCTTGCTGACCACCCTGAAGATTCCGTGGTACCTCTGGGCGGGGAAGATCGCCCTCGCGCTCCTGGTGATAACCGCCGTGATCAGCCTGCCGCAGTTCCCCCTGCGCCTCTCCTTCGAGCGGTGGCGCATCCTGCACGACGCCCTCTTCCCTGCTATTATAATCCTTGCCTTTCTGCACAGCAGGTTTATCGGGATGGATTTCTCCTCCGCCGTGCTGCGAGGGCTCTGGGTCGGCATGCTGGCCCTCGCGCTTGTCGTCTTCATCTATCACCGCTTTGTCAGGCCGCTTTTACTGGATCGCCATCGGTATCGGGTGGTTGCCGTAAGGCAGGAGACCAACAACGTCTGGACCGTCACGCTTGCGCCACCGAAAGGGGAACGGCGCTATGCCTATCTGCCCGGTCAGTTCCAGTTCATCACCTTTCATCGGGGCAGGGGCCTGCCTGAAGAGGAACACCACTGGACCATCTCCTCCAGCCCAACCGAGAAGACATCAGTAAGCTCCACCATCAAGGAATTGGGGGATTTTACCGCCACCATCGGCCAGACCAAGCCCGGTGATACCGCCACAATCCACGCCCCCTTCGGCCGGTTCTCCTACGTGCTGCACCCCGATGAGCGAGACCTCGTCTTTATCGCCGGCGGCATCGGGATTACCCCCCTCATGGGGATGCTCAGGCACATGCGCGATACCAAGGCCGCTCTCCCCGTTCTGCTGCTGTATGCCAACAAGGACGAGGGGGAGATCTGTTTCAAAAAGGAACTGGTGGCCATAGAGAAGGGGAGATATCCGCGGCTGAAGGTCGTCCACGTCTTGAGCAGTCCTGCCACGGGATGGAAAGGGGAGACCGGCCGCATCGACCGGGAGCGGATCGAGCAATACTGCGGAAAGGACATCGGAAAGAAGGCCTTTTATATCTGCGGCCCCCCGGGTCTGCTCGAAGCTACCATCGCGACCCTCCGGGCCCTGGGTGTGCCTGACGGCCGTATGCACATAGAGATCTTCTCATTTTTGGGCTAAGGGAAAGGGAGGAGGCGTATGCGCAGGACACAGTTGAGGCGGGTGACGGCAGCCGTGATCGGGTTTGTGGTGCTCTTCATCGTCTTGGTGGCGGTCTTCCGCGTCTTGAGCGCGGGATAACCAACGATTAACCCTACGATAAGGAAACGCAGTGCCTGAACAGTCGGCCTTATTATCCCTGCTGCTCATCACGGTACTGGCGGCGCTGGTGCCGTTGTTGGCCAGCAGGTTGCGGGGGTGGCGGATCCCCATCGTGATCGGTGAGATCCTGGCGGGGATGATCATCGGTAAGAGCGGATTCAACCTCGTAGCCCCCAGCCCCATCCTCGATTTCCTGGCTGAATTCGGGTTTGTTTTTCTTATGTTTATCTCGGGGCTTGAGGTAGACGTCGGCGCCCTGACCCAGCACCCCCTTGAGGGCCAGGATGATGGTGAACGTAGCCCCTTTTGGCGGGAACCGTTGTTCTTGGCGTTTCTCAGCTTCATCCTAACCCTGGGGAGCGCCTTTGCCATCGCCTTCGGTCTGAGCAGAGTCGGCTTGGTGCGCAGTCCCCTCATCATAGGGCTCATCCTCAGCACCACCTCGTTAGGCATCGTGGTGCCGGTGCTCAAGGAACGAGGGATCGCCCCCACCCGGTACGGTCAGCTCATGCTGGTGGTCGCGCTTATAGCCGATGTCGTCACCTTGGTCCTGCTGAGCGTGGCCTTCGGCATCCTGCAAAAGGGTTTTACTCTTCAACTTATCCTCTTCCTGTCGTTGTTGCTTATCTTTGCGGTAGCCCTGCGGATGGGGATCGTGGTCAGCAAGGTGCCGGGGCTCAAAAAGGTGATACAGGAGCTCTCAACGGCTACGGCCCAGATCCGGGTCCGGGGGGCCATCGCCCTGATGGTGGCTTGGGCGACCTTGGCCACCGCCCTCGGCATCGAGGTGATCCTGGGGGCCTTCCTGGCAGGGGTGATCGTGAGCACCATCGCCGGTCCTGAGGAGACGATCCTCAGGGAAAAGCTCGACACCTTGGGCTTTGGCTTTTTCATCCCCATCTTCTTCATCTCGGTGGGGAGCCGGTTCGACCTGGATGTACTCCTCGGCTCACAGGGGGCCCTCATCCTCTTCCCGCTCCTCATCGTCGCGGCCTACGCGGTGAAGGTGCTCCCGGCCCTCGTGTATCGGTTGGCCTTCAACTGGCGCGAGAGTCTGGCGTCGGGGTTTCTTCTCTCTTCGCGCCTGTCGCTCATCATCGCCGCATCGGCCCTGGCCTTTGAACTGGGGGTGATCACCGAGGCGGTGAATGCCGATATTATCCTGGTGGCCATGGTCACCTGCACCCTCTCCCCCATCCTCTTCAACCGGCTTGTTCCATACGTGGCTGACGTTGAACGAAAGGGGGTTATCATCGTGGGGCTCAACCAGCTCACGGCCCTGCTGGCCGATCGACTCATGCAACAGGGGGAGGAGGTGGCAGTAGTGGGATGTCCGCAGGAGCGCGCCAATGCCCCGTACTGCCGAAGGACGGCCCCCATCTTTGGAGACCCCGGCGATGAAGCGGTCCTGAAGGCCATGGGAGCGGAACAGGCCGCAGCCCTGGTCGTTGTCCTGGATGATGCGGCGGCCACGATAAAGATCTGTCAGATGGCGGCGGAGCGCTTCGGCATCCCGGTTATCGTTTCCCGGGCCGACGACCAGGCCGTGTTGGAGCGGATGCAGGCCCTCGGGGTGCGCGCCGTACAGCCCGCCCTCGCGACGGCCATGGCCTTGGAGGGGGCGCTGCGGTTTCCCACCACCTTTGATATGCTGGCCGAGCACGGACAGGACGTGAAGCTGGGGGAGGCGCGGCTACGCAACATACGGGTGGCCGGCCGCCCCCTGCGATCGATCAGACTCCCCGGCAATGCCTTGGTCATGGGCATCCGCAGAAAAGGGGAGGTCATCGTGCCCCACGGCGACACGACCTTCCGCCTGGGCGATGAGGTGATGCTCATCGGCAGCCCCTTCGACATCAGGGAGGCCCGGGCCATGCTCGAGGCCCGTTTGGGATGGGGCATCTCTTCTCGGTAACGATGTAATCGGGCGGGAAGGAATGAGGGGGAGGTGTCGGTTGTTCCCTCCTGGACCCTTACCGGGTAATGCCGACCCGAATCCGCTCGATCGTACCTACCCCCTTGAGCGAAGAGACCATGCCCACCAGGGTAGCGCGGATGATCCGGGTGGCGAAGGGGTTGAGGGGGATGGCTGCGCCATTGAGAACGATGGAGACGTGATCCCCTTCGATGGCAAGATCGACGTCCTTGATCTCTCCCGTACCCTTCAATGAGGCGAGGATGCCGCCCACCACGTGGTCGATATACCCCTGTACAAAGTGATCGAGCTCGACAGGTACATCGTTGATTGTGAGACGTATCTCTTTCGAGGCCATGGAGCCTCCTTTCTCCCCTTGTGTGAAAAATTGACATTTCAGTACAGGTGGATGGTGCCTAGAGACATTTCACGATAACCCTCCCACCCTCACCTGTCAACGTATGAAGATACAAAGGGGGGTGCTATCGCTTTCATTTTGACATATTCGTCGCTATCTGGTAGACAAGGGCAGTCACAGACCGATGTTTTTGAGGGCGGTGGGACACGACGGCATAACCATAGTCGGGGCGAAGGAAATAACCGTAGAGCGGCGCATGGTCAAGCGCGCCCGCATCAGGGTGGATGAAGATCTGTGGGTACACGTGACGCTCCCCCTCGATTTTTCCCAGGAGGAGATCGATGACCTGCTCGAACGAAAGGGGCCCTGGGTGCAGAAACAGTTGGCCTTTTTCAGGGACCGGCGCGATGCCCGCATTCAGGTGCGCCACGATGAGATCCTGTACTTAGGGGAGGTCTACACCTTTCGGCCCCTGCCGGGGCTGCGCAGGAACTTTGTGGTCAACGCGACGGGGAAGACCATCTTCTCAGGGGTGAATCTGCTGGCGGATGGGGTCCTTGACCGATGGTATCGGAAGGAGGCCAAACGGGTTATCATGGAGCGCTTGGCGCACTTCGCCGACACGTATAGCTTCACCTACAACAGGGTGTTTATCAGAGATCAAAAGACCCTGTGGGGGAGTTGTTCAAGCAAGCGGAATTTGTCCTTTAACTGGCGGCTCATTCAAACCCCGCTCGATATCATCGATTACATCGTGGTGCACGAACTGGTCCATACCAAGACCTTAAGGCATTCGAAGGCCTTCTGGACGCGGGTCGAGTCCATTTATCCTCAGTACCGACAGGCCCGGGTGTGGCTCAAGAACTTTCATCCGGGTTAAGAGAGAAGATATGATCTGACTGGGATCAATGGTTGAGATCTACAAACGATTTTTTGAAAAAGGAGCGAGGAGGTCCTCCTCCATCTAAGAAGAAGGGGTAAAAGGCTGAAGAGGGCTATGAGAAGATCGGTGGCGGTACGCCCCGCAGGGAGGGTGCCTGTGAAGGTTCCACGGTATCCATGGACGCTGATGGTTAAGACGTACGGCGTAGTGCTCCCGGCGGTCCATCGCTCTGTGAGCGGCTGGAGAGAGCGGGCGGGGCGGATCCCTGATCCGGAGCTGCGAAAGCAGGCCCTCATGAGCATCGATACGAAGACCTTCCACTGTGAGGGTGGCTCTATTTATGGCCTGCTGGCCGGTGAGGGGAGAGATGAGGCCATTCGTTTCATCGTCGCCTACCAGACCATCAGCGATTATCTCGATAACCTCTGTGACCGCAGCACATCCCAGGACCCGGAGGATTTTCGCGCCCTCCACGAATCCATGTTTCATGCCCTGACGCCGGGGGAGCGGCCGAGAAACTACTATCGGTACCGCAGGGAACAGGCAGATGGCGGCTACCTTGTCGCCCTCATGACCACGTGTCAAGAGGTTTTAGCGAAGGTCCCGGCCTACACACACGTCGCCCCCGCGCTTGCGGAGCTGGCAGGCTACTATTGTGACCTCCAGGTATTGAAGCACATCAGGGTCGAAGAGCGCATCCCGCGCCTGCAGGCGTGGTTTGAGCAGTATCAGAAGCAACTGCCGGAGATGAGATGGTATGAGTTTTGCGCCTGTGCCGGGTCGACCCTGGGTATCTTCTGCCTCGTCTCCTCCGCCTTCAGCGACGCCCTTTCCCGTGGCCTGTCAGCTCAGCTGAAGGAGAGCTATTTTCCCTGGGTGCAGGGATTGCATATCCTGCTCGATTATTTTATCGACCAAGAGGAGGATCGTCTGGGGGGGGATTTGAACTTTTGTTCTTACTATGCAAACGATGATGAGTTGGTCGAGCGGCTCGTGCACTTTATCAATCAGGCGGACAGGAGCGTTTCCAACCTGCCGCAGGCGCGGTTCCACCGCATGATCAACCGTGGGTTGCTGGGCCTCTACCTGGCGGATAAGAAGGTGAAAAGCCAAAAACGGATGCGGGAGATGGGACGAAGGATCGGCCGCCAGGGTGGCATGCTATCGTTTTTCGTTTACCTCAATAGCTGGCTGTATCGGTGGATGCGGGGATAAAGGATACGGGGGGTGACATGAATTTTCTGAGAGAGGTGAGAGGATGCGCAGAGAAGAGGGAGATCGATACTTTCAATTCGGAGAGCAGAAGAGGATGGAGAGTCACTTCGCCCAGGCCCTTGAGGCCTATGAGCATGCCCTGCTCCACTATCCCGAAGAGGCGATTACGCAGCGCCGGCAGAGTCATCAGAAGATGGGGGACTGCCTGCGGATGATGGGAGAGTTCGCTGCTGCCAAGGAGAGCTTTCACCGCGCCCTCTCCCTGGCCCAGGAGGCCCCGGAAGGAGAGGACGAGATAGCGGTGGCCGATACCCTCGTGGGGTTGGGACTCAGCATGCGGGGGCTGGGTGAGGTGGAGGAGGCCCTAACATACCTGGAACGGGCTCGGGGCATCTACGAGGAATGGGAGGATCCCGAGGGGGAGGCCTACGCTCGGTGGGCCCTGGGGGGGCTCTGGCGGATCGCCGGAGAACTCCGCAGGGCCAAGGAATCCTTCGACGAGGCCCTCTCCCTCTCCGAGGGGATGGGGGACCCGACGGGGATCGGCTATGCCCTGTGCGGCCTGGGAGGGGTCACCCGCCTCATGGGGCATTACCGTGACTCCCTCTCCTACTACACCCGGGCCCATACTGTCCTGAAGGAGATCGAGGACGTCTTCGGGACCGCCTATTCCTTCTGCGGGATCGCCAATGCCCACCGTATGAGCGGTGACTTTGAGCGGGCCTTGGGCTCCTTCGCCCGGGCCACCTCCCTCTACCAGGATATCGGGGATCGCATCAGTTATGCCTACACCCTCTGGGGAGAGGGGACGACCTTTAAGCTGGTGGGGAAAGAAGAGGAGGCGCTGGAGGCCTTTCAGGCCGCCGAGGCCATTTTCCAGGCAACAGGGGATCAGCGGGGGAGGATATACACCCTCCTGGGCAGGGGGGAGATCGCCCTCTTGCGCGGGAGGCCTGCTGAGGCCGAGGGGATTCTGGGAGAGGCCCTGGGGATCGCCGAGGCCTCTCCCTTTCAACTGGAACGGTGCCACTGCCACCTCCTCCAACTCCTCGTGCGCCGGGGACAGGGTGAAGACATCTCTTTGGAGGAGATACGGCAGGAGTATCGGAGGCTGGGGAGCGACTTCCCCCCGGGGGAGATCTCGCTCCCCCTGAACCTCCCGTGAGGGACGTAAGGCACGTGCGGGAATGAGGGGTTTCGGCCCGCCGGTCAATGAGCCGGTGCCGAAGACCGAAGGCCCAAAAATAATAGTTAATGGCCCCCAAGGTAAATTTAGGGCTTGCAAAAAAAATGTTTCCTGGTAAAATATTTCACAATGTTCTTATGAAAGCTAAGGAAAAAGGACATTTTTGGTTCGATTATAAGGCAATAAACAGGAAGAGGAGCACGGCGTGATAGATATCAATAGCAGCCTGCTTATCCAGGTTTGTCTCTTCATCTTCCTGATGATCGTCTTGAATAAGATCTTCTTTAAACCCTTCCTCAGGTTCCTCGATGAGCGCCAAAACAAGATCAGTGGGGATG
>Ga0315553_10004072_pt1 | contig 11163 bp, 9 predicted proteins | sample SalMarSW160140MG_FD_203099 | JGI IMG/M metagenome (GOLD analysis project Ga0315553, IMG submission 203099) | Salt marsh sediment microbial communities from the Plum Island Ecosystem LTER, Massachusetts, United States - Salt Marsh Sediment SW1601-40 ... | reverse complement strand
TTCTAAGTCAGAAAACAGCTATAATTTTTTACCTGCACATATAATGTAAGTTTTTAGTCCTCAAGATATTCATATCTTTACATAAGACAATCTCCAATCTCACTCAAGTTCAGGTACACCCCTCTCAATTAGTATAATGAATCGTCGGTATAATTGTCATAAAATCTGGAGTAAAAACCTTACAAAACTGTGACATTTTATAAGATCGAACTCGCCCCTACCCGTACCGAATTGAAATTCTTGCCCGGGTTTTCTCAAGATGATGTTCAGGCGGATATTTAAATGTTTTCAAACTGTGTATTTCGCTCAGGCAGGTTATCCAAGTGTGACTACAAACCGGTAAATATTGACTAGACCTCTACAGGGCCTTCTATTTCCTGAAATGTACTCTTTTTCTTTAAAGCACTGCCAAGCTTGATTCCCTCCCGGAATACCGCCAGATTCGACCGGATAGTCCCCTGGGGCATCCTCTGGGCAATAGCTTTATGTATAGAGCGAGTAGAAAACCAAGGACATAAAGGTGCCAATACCCCTATGGCCAACATATTGGCAAATTTCTGCTCCTTATATTTCTTTTGAGATAATCGGGAAAAAGGTGCTCTTACTACATTCCCCCAAAATACATAATTCACCAAATCAGCGTCCACTATGACCAAGCCTTGGTGCTTCATATCGCGCAGGTTTTCATCGCAAGCCCTCTGATTAAAGGCCAGCAATATGTCCAACCCCAGTGTTTTAGGGTAGTCTATCTCGGCATTACTGAGAATTATGTCTGAAACGGAGGTACCGCCTCGCGCTTCAGGACCGTAGCTTTGAGTTTGGACAACACGGTATCCTTCTAAGATACCTGCTTCCGCCAGGATAGTCCCCGCTAGTATGACTCCCTGCCCCCCGCTTCCGGCAAGTCTCATTTCATATCTCATCGTTTTCCAATCTGCATTTCGCTATCAATTTTTTATACAGTTCATGGTAAGCCGGCGCTTTTCTATCTACCAGTACGCCAATTACTATCTTTTGTTTGAGCTCTTCATCCCGAAGGTCCTTTGCTTTCTCTACCAGTACTGCGTTGTCTCTCTGCCATTTCAGCATTTCCACCGGTGACGCCAAACCTATCTCGCGACCGAAGTACGTCGTACAATTAGAGATGACTTCCACTACAGAAAATCCTTCCTTATTAAGAGCCAACCCGATTATTTCCTCGAGGAGGCGAGCATGATAGACAGTAGACCGTGCTACAAAGGTGGCTCCAGCTTCTCTGGCTAGTCCACAGATGTCAAAGGTGGATTCCAGGTTTCCGTAAGGAGAAGAGCTTGTCTTTAGCCCAAAAGGGGTAGTAGGAGAAAATTGCCCTCCAGTCATCCCATATGTGTTGTTATTGATGACTATGGAGGTAATCCCAACATTCCTTCTGGCGGTATGTATAAAATGGTTACCCCCGATAGCGGTGGCATCCCCATCTCCCATAACCGCAATTACTTTTAGAGATGGATTAGCCAGTTTTATCCCGGTCGCAAAGGTAAGTGCTCTGCCATGGGTAGTATGCAAAGTATTGAAGTCCACATAGGTTGGCAACCGGCCGGAACACCCTATCCCGGAAATAAGGACAATATCGTCCTTGCTATATCCACCGCTATCAATGGCTCTGATTAGCGCACCGAGCAGGATACCAATGCCACATCCAGGACACCAGATATGCGGGAACTTCTTACTTGAGCGAAGGTACTTGTAAATCAGATGTTCATGTTCTTTCACGGGTAAATATCCTCTAAGCTCCTCAGTATTTCTTTGGGAGAAAGCATAGTCCCATCTGCTTTATTCAAGGTAACTATTTCACATCTCCCCTGATTGACTCTCTTGACTTCACGAGATAGTTGTCCCATGTTCATCTCAGGAACAAGCACCTTTGCCGAGCTCTCCAGAAAAGTCATTACAGTATGACGCATGAATGGCCAGAGCACTTTAAGCTTGACTAATCCTACTTTTAGTCCTTTTTTTCTGGCCTCCTTTACTGCGTGTAGCGCTGACCTGGCCACCGACCCATAAGCGATAATAGTGACTATGGAATCTTCTGTCTCATACGAATCGAACCATTGAAGGAGGTGGAAATTCTTGGAAATCTTATTGAAAAGGCGGTCAATGAGAGGTCCTACTTCATCATTACGAGTCGTCGGGTATCCCCGTATATCATGGGCCAAACCCGTCACATGATAGCGGTATCCTTCACCAAAGGCAGGCATGGCAGGGACATCTGTTTGTCTATCATCGTAAGGTATATACCACTCGGGGGGAACAGAAGGTTTGCGCCTTTCCTCAATAACTATCTTCTCCTTTGGTGGAAGCGTAACGCTCTCCCTCATATGGGCGACCACCTCATCCGCTAGTAATATCACTGGAATGCGATACCTTTCAGAAAGGTTGAAGGCTTTTATGGTAAGGTCAAAGAACTCGTATGTTGACGAAGGGCAGAGAACAATTATCGGGTGGTCACCGTGGGCTCCCCAGCGTGCTTGCATAACATCTCCCTGGGACGGTTGTGTAGGTAGCCCAGTGCTAGGGCCACCTCGCATCACATCCACTATCACACAGGGGACTTCTGCCATACAGGCGAAGCTTATATGCTCCTGCATCAAGGAGAACCCCGGGCCACTGGTAGCAGTCATGCTCTTCAGACCAGCCAATGAGGCCCCAATCACGGCGCCCAAACTGGCAATTTCGTCTTCCATCTGTATGAAGACGCCGCCTACTTTGGGAAGCTGCCGGGACATTTGCTCCATGATTTCAGTCGCTGGCGTAATTGGGTAGCCAGCATAGAAACGGCAACCGGCCATGAGGGCTCCGCGAACACAGGCTTCGCTACCCTGAAGTAGAATGCGGTCATTTCTTCTTGCTTTTGTCATCTCGTGACACCATGATGGCGAAATCCGGGCACCTCATGTCGCACCAGTCACATCCTTTACACTTCTCCGGGGATTTAACAAAGGGATAACCTTCCTTGTCAATATCTAACACACCATGTGGACAGAATTCTACACAGATGCCGCATTTCTTGCACCAACCCTTATAGATTTCTACTCGGCTCTTCATCATCTCTTTACCTGATATGCTTGCAGCAGGACATAGTAATAAAGCTAGTAACCTCTACCATACATTCTCCTTCGGAAAATCCATTTGCTCGATGAAATACTCGTTAAAATCATGACGAAAAGAGAGTTCAACGTGCTCGATGAAATCGACGAGACCTCGCGCCATTCGCCAGTGTTTCCTGGACAACAACACCATGGAGGCTCCACTGCTAGCAGCGTTCCCCAGAGACTTAATAATCTTGGGATCGATGCTTGGCAGGAGACCTATACGGATAGCACTAACCGGGTCGATGTAGTTACCGAGTGCACCGGCAAGATAGACACAATTTATTTCTTTAGCTGCAATGCCCATTTCATCCATCAGTGTTTTTATACCGGCAGCAATGGCTCCTTTGGCAAGTTGCACTTCACGAACATCTTCTTGACTCAGGTATATTGTTTTCTGATCGTGGCTTTCTTCGGGAGAAGCAACCAAAAAGCTATGGCCACAGGCTCGTCTTTCCACTACTCTGGAGTTCAGTTCTCTGGATAATTGTCTTCGGGAGCGTCGAATGGAGCCCTCGCAGTTAATTATGCCACAATGTAAAAGTACAGCCACAAAGTCAACCAGTCCACTACCGCAGAGTCCCCTAGGTTTGACGTTGCCAATTACCCTATATTGTAGCCGTCCATCTTCCAACCGGACGCCTTCAATAGCTCCGGTCTTAGCAATCATACCGTTAGATATTCTAGCACCCTCTAAAGCAGGGCCCGCGGCCGCTGAACAGGTCAGCAATCTCTTGTTATTACCCAGGAAAATCTCTCCATTGGTACCCAGGTCTAGTCCAAGCATTATTTCTTCTTGCTCTGTAACACCTGAGGTCAAGATATCACTGACCAAATCCCCGCCGATATAGCCGGATTTTACAGGCATAATATACAACCGGGCTTCGGGGTGCAATTTTAATCCAACATCTGCTGCTTTGACGATCATTCCGTCAGTTACTACTGGTAAGAAAGGAGCCTCGGCAATGCCCATAGGAGGCAGACTTAGAAGCAGATGCTGCATCGTGGTATTCCCCGCAGCTACAGCAATGAATATTTCTTCTGCCTCCAGTTCTGCTGTTTGAAGAAGAGACTGCGTTAGCTGACTCAAATCTCGGACAAGGAGATATTGCAGAATTGGTAGTCCTCTCGGGCGTTCTTTTAAGAACTGCAGGCGACTTATTACATCTGAGCCGTATTTACTTTGACTATTAAGGCAGGAAGCAACAGCGACCTCACTGCCGTTATGCAAGTTGAAAAGCTTGCCGACCAGGGTGCTTGTCCCGATATCAAAGACCAAGCCGTAGTGGCGATGCACATCCTCCCAGTTCTGCCAATCCATAAGGTAGTCCTCGTGCAGTACCGCAGTTCCGTGGTAGAGTGTTTTCTCAAGATCCTGAGGCAATGTGCGCAGGCAATGAAGTGAGGCCTTGAGGCCTTTATATTCATCACCCAGTGCCAACTTTATATTGTCCAGATCAGAGACTCCTTCGTTCTGCGATTCCGGGGGTAACGAGATAAGTCGTTTATCCACCAGAGGCTCTAGCTCCGACTCAGGTATGTAACTACCACTGATTGAGTGGCTGGTAGTGAGCACCTGGAAATATTCCGGCTCAGCAGTGGGTTCCCCCACTGATATCACCATATCGTGCATCACCTTGGTACGACAAGCCAGGCGTATCCCCTGTTCCAATTCAACCTCATCTAGCAGTTCCCTTTCATCCTCAGTTGGTTCATCTACTAGAGAGAGAACTCTAACTTTGCATTTACCACATTTGCCCAGTCCGCCGCAGTCCCCTCCCAACTCAAGCTCCCCCGCACGTAATGCCTTGCGAATGGTGTCTCCCTGACGGACCTTGAGCCAGATATCCTCAGGCTGTATATTCAGCCAAACATATACCGGTGCTCGCCTGCGTTTCTTCCCTGCAACCAGGGTGCTGGCTATCTTCTTACCCTCTGATTTCTGCTTCAGTGTCTTATTTCCACTCATGGTGCAAATCTTGGTTAAAGGAGTTTGCTTAACCTTTCTTCAAGGTGTGAGTAATCGGCATCTTGAATCTCCAGAGATAACCCTAAGAATTCAGCTATTTCATTGGCCTTGGCCGTTAGGTCCGGGTCGGAAGGCTGACGCACATAGAGTAGTCTATGATAGTGTTTGAAACACTGTTCTCGCATTTCTTCCTCATAGAGCTCAAGAGGTTCAACACAGTACTCTTTGAAGTTGCAGATGAGTTCTTTTTCCAGAAAATAGGTACCTGCATCTTCCTCAAGTATTTGGTTAAAACACTCACTACCAAGAAACATCTCCCAGCAATACGGTCCCGGCACTCTGCAGGCTCCATGCCGTTGGCAGTATTCGCTGATACCCGGAAAACAATCCCCGTAAAGGCATATTGTCCGCTCATTTCTTCTTTCCGCAGCAATAATCTCTCTCCGTAGGTATTTGCCCAACTCCAGGAGTTTAAGATGGAGATTTGGTGGTAAATATGTTAGCCTGATATATGAACATGCGTCCTCCAGCCCGAGGTGTTCGAGGGCTGGCTTGAAGACCTGGCAAGCAATGATACGCACTATATTATGCCCTGGCTCCGTTGATAGAGACACTTTAGAAGACATTTTGTATCTTTGGAAAAGCATTGTGAATCAAGTCTCGAGCCAAGAGATCTCCTTTTTCGTCTTGTAGAATCTGGCGGACCTGAATTGTAGCTCTACGTAACATATCAGGCTGCCCTGCCTCTTGCCAAATATCGAAGTTCAGGCGCACACTGGGATTGGGGTAGAAGAATTCATCCATCATATGCTGGATAGTGTGGTCTTCGGTGACATAGTTCCCACCGGGTCCGACCTTTTTAATTACTTCAAAACCCAGAGTCTCCTTACTCACCCTAACACCAGCCAGCACCCTTTTAACCATGCCAATTATCTCATCGTCTATAATATACTGTTCATAGGAGATAGTGTTACCCGAATCTAGCATTCCAGCGGCAAGGTGAATATAGTCGGCTCCTGCCATACCAACTAGCAATATGTTGAGGCTTTTTTCGCAGCCAGCCTGTATGTCGGGGCTCTTGGCTTCACTGACTCCAGCCGAAGCATATACAGGCAGCTGATAAAGCTTGGCCAATTGAACAGCGGCAGCGTTCATCATCCCCGTTTCCACGGAGCCCATAGCTAATTCCATACCGCGCAGGTCTATGACCGTGGGTACGGCACCATAAAGCACCTTGGCTCTGGGAAAAAGTATCTGAGCTATAGCCACTCCGGCCAATGCTTCTGCGTGCATCTGGGCAAGAGTCCCCGCTAGTGCAGCCGGTGACGTTGCCCCGGCAATCGGGGCTGGTGCGCATGTAACAGGTATACCATGTTTAACGCAAAAGTCGAGTACCTTCAGCGTGTTAGACCCAACCGTAAGTGGGCTTATCTGGTTAGTTATTACAGAAGCAAATGGCTTTTCCCTAAATTCATCTTCTCCACCGGCAATAAAGCAGGCCAGTTCCCATACCTGTCTTACACTCTCCAAGCTATCGCAACCACCCATGACGTGTTTAGCGGTGCAGTTAAAAGCATGATAAAAGTCGTTCAAATGATAGTTATGTGGAGCCAAATCGTGGGCCTGGCAGGCAATAATGTAAGAATCCAGATGTTTCAAATGGTTTACCAGTTTAGCCGTTTGCGCCACGTCTCTTAGCATGGTCAGACGGTAATCGCCCTTTTCCGTGTCGAAAATGCGAAACACTCTCCCGCCATTGGTAAAGTAGACCTTGCCACTCCCTAAAAGCAGGTCGTTTTGTCCATCTCTAGAATAAAGAGTGAAGCGAGATGGGGCACGGCTTAGAACCTCACCGAGTAAATCTGCAGGAAAGTATGCTCGTTCATTGCTATAGTCAACTATTGCTCCTACTGTCTTCAACTCGTCAAGGAAAACACCATCGCATATATGTATTCCAACTTCCCCCAATATCTGGTGTGCGGTATCATCAATTTGCTTAACGTCTTGGGATGTCAGTGGCTTGTAGAATGGCAGACTTGTTCCCATGTTTATAGAGTTTGCTATCCTCCTTGAAGGATTCGATTGATCCCTGTGAGTATTTCGTCCACCTTGGGTTCCACCTGATGTTCCGACAGAATTCTGTTTGCCTCTGTATTACAGCGCTGGTACAGGTCAGTGGCTCCAGCTTCCTTCCATGAATCATAGCGGTTGCGGTCCAGAAGAACAGGCAGGAATTGAGCCTTCATAAAATGTTCGAAAGTGTGGTCGTCCATGAGAAAGATAGAACCGGGCTCCCCGCCCGCCACCCTTTCTATGGCCTCGAGGGCCAGTGTTTCCCGATTCACCTTGATTCCTTCAGTAAAGAATTGGCTCATGGCTATCAGTTCGTTAGCCATAACTACCATTTCCAGCGAAGACGTATTTCCGTATTCCAGAAAACCAATGTCATGTATTACATTACAACGGGCAAGCATTGAACTGATAATGGAAAACAGAGCTTCCGCCCCTGCTTGAGCATCCATCACTTTAGCATCGGAAGCTCCACCGTATGCCCATATCGGCAGCCCATAGATTTCGTCACGCATGTCAGCCAGTGCCGCCTGAGTAAGGCTCCATTCGGGGCACCCGTAGGAAACGATTGTAGATTTCATATCTAAAGTACTGACGTTAGGGCCAAACAGGAAAGGAGATCCTTTACCAGCTAGCTGGTGTACCACCAGACCGACCATATTTTCCGCAATGCCCAGGGCAAGGGCACCGGCTAGCGTAACCGGTGCTCCACCTCCCGCGTTTGATCCCGAGGGCAGGCAGATTGGAATACCCTTTCGGGCACAGAAAATAAGCTTCTCCATAATATTCTCAGGAAAATGCAGAGGACTGATTGCTTCTGAATAATTCAGTAAAAAAGGCTTGTTTCTCAGCTCTTTCTCTCCACCCACTACCTGGCATGCAATCTGATAAATCCTGCAGATATCGTGGCCACTGTCAGCTATAAACACTATAGGCTTATTTGTGTTTTTGACCATCTCGGCAAAAACATGAATATAGATGTCCTCCACCATAACATTCTCAGGGTTACCCATGGACATTACAAAGGCAATATGCTCCAAGCCATCTACTAGCCGTGCAAAATTGGTTACATCTTGTAGCACCACACGGCGGCGCTGACCCGTTTCCAGGTCGAGTGTAAAGGTAGCATCCGAACCCGTGCCGTAGAAATAATTGCCGTCAACCAGAGGCATAGCTTCTTTTCCTCTCTGGTCGTAAAGGACGATTTGCTTGGGGGCAGAACTCAGAGCAGCTTCAACAAGGCGAGCGGGCAACTTAAGCCGATCATCCTCCGAAATCTTACACCCGGCATTGGTGAGCATTTCCAGAGCACCGGCATGCTCCATCTTGAATCCTACCTTCTCCAAAATTTCCAGAGCAGCCTCATGTATGGCCAGGGCTTGCTTGCGATTTAATACTTTTAATCGAGGCTGGAGAGTGGGTATCTCTTTTGGTTTCATAATTCACTCCATTTAGATAAAAAATATTTATCTAGGAAATTCCCAGTATCTCTTTCGCTTTGGTTACAGCAGAACCAGCATCCGGTCCGTAACAGTCCGCCCCGATTTCCCGTGCATACTTGTCGGTAACGGGTGCACCGCCAATCATGACCTTCACTTTACCTCTAACGCCGGCCTGCTTAAGGGCTTCTATGGTCAGCCGCATTGACGGCATGGTGGTGGAGAGCAGTGCTGACATGGCCACAATGTCCGGTTCTATCTCATGTACCTTTTCGACAAAGCGTTCCGGAGAAACATCCACTCCCAGATCAACTATGCTGTACCCGGCACCTTCCATCATCATAGAGACCAGATTCTTGCCAATGTCATGTAAGTCACCCTTTACCGTACCGATGACCACTTTTCCTTTGGAGGTAATATCACCTTCTTGAAATAACGATTCAAACAACTTCATACACTCTTGCATGGTCTTAGCCGAGCGCAACATTTGGGGGACAAACAACAGTCCTTTAGAAAACCTCCTGCCCACTTCATCCATAGCAGTAATAAGTCCGTTATCGAGAATATCCTGGGCACTATTACCGGAATCCAGGGCTTTCTGGGTTTCCGCTCTCGCTGAATTTATATCCCCCTTAATCACGGCTTCAGACAATGCTTTCAAGTCACTCATTTTCAACCTCCTTAAGTTCGCCTTCTACTATAATAAACCAGGGTTATTATTTATCTGCAATGCGACCGGTCTGATAGGCTGTAATAAAGTTATCGCAGTACTCGTCACGATTGAGGAGCATCTCAACAGCCAGGAGGGTCGCCCTAAGTTGTCTATCAGTAGGGTCTAAAATTACGGCGGACAGACCGTGAGAGAGACAAAGAGACAGAAAATTACGATTGATAAGGCGACGGGCCGGAAGCCCGAAAGAGATATTGGAAAGTCCACAAATTGTGTTTACGCCGGGGAAATCGTTCATTATTCTTGAAATAGCTCCCAGGGCGGCGAGACCCATCCCGGTGTCTACGGAAATAGGCTGTATCAGCGGGTCCACATAAATCTTTTCTAGAGGAATTCCCGCGTCAGTCAATTTCTTAATGAGTTCTGCCCCAACCTGCACTCTATCCTCAACAGTGGTCGGCATCGACATTTCCGCCATACATAGAGCCACTACATGACAGGGTTGAGAAGTAACTACGGGAAAAAGAGCCTGAAAACGTTCTGCCTCAAGAGAGATAGAGTTGATAATTGGCTCGCCTTTGTGCTGCTTTATTGCTTCCGCAAGAGCGCTGGGGTTCGGGCTGTCCAGACATAATGGCAGGTCTAGCTCATTTTGTACCGTTTCCACCAACCAGCAAAGACACTCGGCTTCCTGCTCCAAAAATGTTCCTGCGTTGACATCAATATAACTAGCGCCGGCCTCTGCTTGCTCCCTGGCTATTTTGGCTATATAGCTGGTATCTCTTTTTTCAACCGCCTCTGCGATACTCTTTCGACTTGTATTTATCTGTTCACCCACAATAATCATTCCGGCCCCTTCAAGTCTCCGGTGTCAAATTTATACCCATAGTCCCCTTTATTCCAGTAACCAGTATTAAAAGCGTAAATGATTGGGCCTGTGATGTCAATGAGTACTATGGGTATATATGGGGAATTTCAGTTGGGCTGTCGGGCTTCAAATCTTACGTTAAAATTGGCAAGTATTTGCTACTACATACTCCTTGGGTAGTCCATCTGACAATGAAAAAACCCGCCGTTATATTGACGGATTATGAATCAGATTGGAACGGGAGACGGGATTCGAACCCGCGACCTCTTGCTTGGGATTTGAAGACCGTGGAGTTGGGCAAGCTGGCTTACTTTCTTTAACTGTAGGCTATTTCTTAAACCTAATAAACCCTCCGGTACAAAACCATCAAGCTATAATTACCGTCCACAGAGTGCAGTTAATTCCTTTAACCTGTCTTTGACTTCTTCCGTAAGCATATCAGGCACAAAACGCCAACACCAGTTCCCCTCCGTGGTACCTGGAAAATTCATCCTAGCTTCACTGCCCAATCCCAAAACATCTTGCATAGGGATGATAGCTGTATGGGCGACAGACATCAAGGCCAGACGGATGAAATCCCAATTGAGCTCATGCCCATCTGTGCCAAGATATTTCAAGGTAATCTGCTTCTCTCTCTCTTTCTCCTCCCTACTCTGAGTGGTATCCTCTATTGTGCCACCCTTAAACCAGCCAATGGTCGTATTGTTGTCGTGGGTGCCAGTGTACACTACACAGTTTCGTGGGTAGTTGTGAGGTTTGTAATCATCAGCTTTGGGGTCACTGCCAAATGCAAACTGGAGAACCCGCATCCCCGGAAAGCCGAGCTGGTCTCTAAGTGTGTCTACTTCTGGTGTGATTATCCCTAAGTCCTCGGCAATAATGGGTAGGGTGCCTAACGCCTTCTGTACGGCTTTAAAGAGTTCCATCCCCGGTCCTGAGACCCACCGCCCATTCATGGCAGTTATATCTGCGCCTGGAACCTCCCAGTATTTCTCGAAGCCGCGAAAATGATCCAACCT
>Ga0315553_10004071_pt1 | contig 11163 bp, 10 predicted proteins | sample SalMarSW160140MG_FD_203099 | JGI IMG/M metagenome (GOLD analysis project Ga0315553, IMG submission 203099) | Salt marsh sediment microbial communities from the Plum Island Ecosystem LTER, Massachusetts, United States - Salt Marsh Sediment SW1601-40 ... | reverse complement strand
GTTGCTCCAGTGCGGCGTGTGCCCGCCGCTTAACCCAGCCGTCACCAAGAAACGCAATCGGCGGGATCGCGCAACCACCGCGAAACGATCCGCATGTAGCGACAAGGACGCGCGCACGCCGCTTGGAGCCGGCGTGTGCGAACAGGGGATCACTCGGATGGCTGGCAATACATCTTGGAGCGCACCATTTTGGAGCACCGCCGGGGCGCTCGGCATTCTCGCGACGGTCTTGACCGCCTCGCCGGCAGCAGCCGGCTCCTCCTTCCCGGCGGCGGTGGAGCAGGTTCTGAGGCACCAGGATAGCGGCCCGGTCAGCCGGCTTCCCGCCGACAAGAAGGACGCGCTCATCGCCTGCGTGAACGAAGTGCTCGCCGACATGCCGAACGGCCGCAAGCGCTACCTCATCCAGGCGGCGAACTTCGACGAGCTCGAGCAACGCTTCGGCAAGGTCGTCATGGAGAACCGCGCCGAGTGGAAGCAGAAGATCGCTCGGGGCTGCGCGCATATCGTGGTCTGAGCGGAACGCTTCTCTCGTCGCCTCAGGAGACGCGAAGACTGCCCCGCCGACGCGCGGCGTGATTGCCGCGCGTCCGATACGCCTCGCCGCCTTGATTTTGGCCGCTGCACCCGTCAGCAACGGGACAAAGCAGCGAATCGGCGACAATCGGCGGGTCCATGGATCGCCTGGCAAACGCGGTCATCCTTTCATGGGGTTGGCGCCGGCGCGGTATCGCGCTCGGCGCGGGCGCGCTCTCCGCGCTCGCCATGGCGCCCTTCTTCGCCTTCCCCATCCTGTGGATCACGCTGCCGGCGCTCGTCTGGCTGATCGACGGCGCGGTCGGCGAGACGCGACGCGGACGGGTGCGGCGTCTTCGTCCCGCCTTCGCGGTCGGCTGGTGGTTCGGCTTCGGCTATTTCCTCGCCGGCCTTTGGTGGGTCGGCAACGCCTTCCTGGAGGAGCCCGACCAGTTCGGCTGGCTTCTGCCAGTCGCCGTGCTCGGGTTGCCGGCAGGCCTCGCGCTCTTCTGGGGACTCGGCACGGCGCTGGCGCAAATCCTCTGGACTGACGACTGGCGGCGGATCTTCGCTCTTGCCGCGGGACTTGGCGCAGCCGAATGGCTGCGGGGCAACGTGCTCTCCGGATTCCCGTGGAACGCCATCGGCTACGCGCTGACGGCGGGCGAAGCGCTGATGCAGTCCGCGGCGCTTTTCGGCCTTTATGGGCTCGACGTCGTCGCCGTCCTCATCTTCGCCGCACCCGCCGTGCTTGCCCCGGCGGTCGAAGGGCGACGGCGCAACATCCTTCTCCCCTCGCTCGCACTGGTCTTGCTGGCAGGGCTCGGCGCCTACGGCATCATCCGCCTCTCCCACGCCGACGAAACCTTCGTTCCGGGCATCACGGTGCGCATCGTGCAGCCGGCGCTCGAGCAACTGCAGAAGTGGGACCCGACGCAGAAGGACGAGATCCTCAGCACCTATTTCCACCTGAGCGCTCCGGACGACCGGCCGCTCAAGCCCGGCACGCTTCTGGTCTGGCCTGAATCCGCTTTCCCGTTCCCGCTGACGGAAGACCCCGGCACGCTTGCGGCGATCGCGGAACTCTTGCCGCCGCAGACGACGCTTGTGACCGGCGCCTATCGCGAGGAATTCATGCCGACCGGGCCGACCCGATTCTACAACTCGATCTACGTGATCGCCGATGACGGGACCATCTCGGGCGCCTACGACAAGGTTCACCTCGTTCCCTTCGGCGAATATCTGCCTTTCGTCGACTGGCTCGCGTCGGCCGACTGGCTCGATCGCCTCGGCATCCGACAACTCGTCCCTTACGGGTTTTCCGCCGGCCCCGCCCGGCGCGCGCTCTCTCTCGCCTCGGGCGTGAGCTTCTTGCCACTCATCTGCTACGAGAGCATCTTCTCCGGCGCTCTCATCGGCGAGGGGCCACGCCCCGATTTCATGCTCAACGTGACGAATGACGGCTGGTTCGGCCGCACGACCGGCCCCTACCAGCACTTCCACCAGGCCCGCGTCAGAAGCGTCGAGGAAGGATTACCGCTCGTGCGCGCGGCCAACACAGGAATATCCGCGGTGGTCGACGCGTATGGGCGGAGTATTTCTCAGAGCCGGCTGGGTGAATCGACGATGATCGAAGCGCGTCTTCCGAATTCGACCACACAACCCCTCTACGCTCAGTGGAGACTTGCTGTATTCTTTCTATCCCTGGCTGTCTGCATATTGTGCGCGGCCACAAAGATTCTTTACCGAGCGTCCGCGGTATGATTGACTTGTTCAATAATCGACGACGCGCGGCTCTCGCTTCGCTGCGATGCGGCTCGTCGATTTTCCACCGTGTGCCCCCGGCACTTGGTATGCCGGGGCGGGGGCTCCACACATTGATAACGTAGCCGTGAGGGCGTTGTGAACGACGGTCCACAGAAGACGGGCAAGCGCCCAAATCCGACCGACATCTATGTCGGCGGGCGAATCAGGATGCGGCGGAAAATGCTGGGCCTCAGCCAAGAAAAACTCGGCGAAAGACTGGGCATAACGTTTCAACAGATTCAAAAATACGAGAAGGGCACCAACCGCGTCGGCGCGAGCCGCCTGCAGGCGATGTCCGACGCGCTGGAAGTTCCGGTCGCCTATTTCTTTCCCGAGAGCAGCCCGGAAGCGGCCTCGGGCATGAAGGAAGAAGGCGCCACCTTCATGATGGACTTTCTCTCCACCTCCGAAGGCCTCGACCTCACCCGCGCTTTCACGCGAATCCAGAACCCGAAGGTTCGGCGCAAGATCGTCGAGCTCGTGCGCGCGTTCGCCGAAAGTAACAGCGCGGAGTAGCCTTCGTTATTCGCCGCTCTTGACGACGGGCGAAGCAGCGAGGACAGTCGCGCCGCTCGCGGCCATCGGCCGCTTTTCCCGCGGAAAATCGCCAGGTTCCTATGTCACGTCGTAGCTATCTTTTCACCTCCGAGTCGGTCTCGGAGGGCCATCCCGACAAGCTTTGCGACCGTATCTCCGACGCAGTTGTGGATGCGCATCTCGGCGCGCTCCCGGAGGCGCGCGTCGCTTGTGAAACGCTCGCCACCACCAACCGCGTCGTCATCGCCGGCGAAGTGCGCGGGTCAGAGCACGTCGACGCGCAGGTGATCGAGAGCCTGGCGCGCGACGCGATCCGCGACATCGGCTACGAGCAGAACGGCTTCCACTGGAAAAACGCGGTTGTCGAAGTGCTGCTGCACGAGCAGTCGGCCGACATCGCGCAGGGCGTCGACAGCGCCGGCAACAAGGACGAGGGCGCCGGCGACCAGGGGATCATGTTCGGCTACGCTTGCAAGGAGACGCCGGAGCTGATGCCGGCGCCGATCCTTTATGCCCACAAGATCCTGCGCCTGATGGCGGAAGCGCGCCGCGGCGGGCGTGAGAAGGAGCTCGGCCCCGACGCCAAGTCGCAGGTCACGGTGCGATACGAGGACGGCGTGCCGACCGGCATCACCTCCGTGGTCGTCTCCACGCAGCATCACGACCCGAAGCTCGAATCGGAAGACATCAGGGCGATCGTCGAGCCCTATGTGCGCGAGGCGCTGCCGGAAGGCTGGCTGAACGGCAACACGGCATGGCACGTCAATCCCACGGGAAAATTCGTGATCGGCGGCCCGGACGGCGATTGCGGGCTCACCGGTCGCAAGATCATCGTCGACACCTATGGTGGCGCAGCGCCACATGGCGGCGGCGCGTTCTCCGGCAAGGATCCGACCAAGGTTGACCGCTCGGCCGCCTATGCCGCCCGCTATCTCGCCAAAAACGTCGTCGCCGGCGGCTACGCCGACCGCTGCACCATTCAGCTTTCCTATGCGATCGGCGTCTCCAAGCCGCTTTCCGTCTATGTCGACCTGCACGACACCGGCCGGATCGAGGCGAGCGATCTCGAACGGGCGCTCGGCGAAGCGATGGATCTTTCTCCGCGCGGTATCCGCGAGCGCCTCGGGCTCAACCGGCCGATCTATGCGCGCACGGCGGCCTACGGGCATTTCGGCCGCGAGCCGGAAGCGGATGGCGGCTTCTCCTGGGAGCGCACCGACCTCATCGAGGCGATCGAAGCCGCACTTTAGCCCGTGAGCGGGGAGCGCCGCGGCGGCTCCTTCTTCGGTCGGCGCAAGGGCAAGGCGCTGCGGCCAGGGCAGCGGCAAGCGCTCGATACCGTCCTGCCGGCGCTTCGCATCGATCTTTCGAGCCCGGCGCCGGCGCGATTTGCAGAGCTCTTCCCGGTGCCGGTCGAAGCCGTGCGGCTCGAGATCGGCTTCGGCGGCGGCGAGCACCTTCTTTACGCGGCGCGCGAGAATCCGGCGACCGGCTTCATCGGCGTCGAGCCTTTCGAGCGCGGCATGGCCAAGGCGGCGACCGCAATCGGCCGCGAGGGGCTGAAAAACATCCGCCTCTACGACGAGGACGCCACCGCCCTCCTCGACTGGCTGCCGCCGGCCTCGCTTCAGCGCGTCGACCTTCTCTTCCCCGACCCGTGGCCGAAGAAGCGGCATTGGAAACGCCGCTTCGTGAACGAGGCCAATCTCGAGCGGATCGCGCGGGCGCTTTCACCCGGTGGGGTCTTCCGCTTCGCGACCGACATCGAGGACTACGCGGAGTGGACGCGCGAAAAGGTCGCGGCGCACGGCGGGCTGGTCGCGACGGGCCATCCTGAGAGCGAGCCGTGGCCCGACTGGCCAGGCACGCGCTACGAAGCGAAGGCCGCGCGCGCGGGACGCAAGGCCGCCTATCTGACGTTCCGCAAGCCCGGTTAGGCGTCGCCGAAAAGCTCTTGCTTGGTGAGCGGAACGATACGGCCGAAGCCGGCGACGAGATGACCGGCCTCGATGTCGAAGCGGTAAAGCGAAAAATCGGAGAAATCGGCGTAGCGCGCCGCCTCGGGGTGCCGTGCGACGAAGCGCCGCCGGCCGTCTGGATCGGCGTCCTTCGCGGCGCGCCCGGTCAGCGTCAGCCGCATCGCCGTCATCTGATCGGAGCCCGGTTCCGGCTCGCGCACGAAGAGGAGCGACGCCCGCGCGTCGCGGGTGAGGTTCTTGGCGTGCTCGGCGAGATCGGAGAGGAGCATCAGCGGCGCGCCGTCCCCTGCCGGCGCGGTAACCACATATGAGGCGAACGGCCCTCCGGCAGGCGTCAGCGTCGCCAATGTCGCAGCCCCGCCTGCCGCGAGAAGCTCCCGCGCAAGCATCTGATTGGACTGCGTTTTGTCAGCCATTCATTCAATCTTTCCGGCGCAGCTCAGAAAAATGGTTGCCACAATCTGTTCGCATTCTGTTACAAAACCGCGGGGGACAAGGACTTGCCGCCTTCCGCGGCCAGACGCATAGGAGCCAGTATGCCGACCATCGCGCTCGTCGACGATGACCGCAACATCCTGACCTCGGTCTCCATGACGTTGGAGTCGGAGGGCTATCGGGTCACGACCTACAACGACGGAAGCACCGCGCTTGACGGTCTTGCGACGAACCCGCCCGACCTCGCCATACTCGATATCAAGATGCCGCGCATGGACGGCATGGAACTGTTGAGGAAGCTCAGGCAGTCGACCGACCTGCCGGTCATCTTCCTCACCTCCAAGGACGACGAGATCGACGAGCTTTTCGGGCTTAAGATGGGCGCCGACGACTTCATCAAGAAGCCGTTCTCGCAGCGGCTGCTGGTGGAACGGGTGAAGGCGGTGCTGCGCCGGGCGCAGCAGCGCGACGGCGCCGCGGCGCGGCCGCCCGAGCAAAGTCGCATTCTCGAGCGCGGCGCGCTCACCATGGACCAGGAGCGCCACACCTGCACCTGGAACGGCCAGAACGTCACGCTGACGGTGACGGAGTTCCTCATTCTCTTCGCGCTGGCGCAGCGACCGGGCGTCGTGAAGAGCCGCAACGCCTTGATGGACGCGGCTTATGATGATCAAGTCTATGTCGACGATCGCACCATCGACAGCCACATCAAAAGGCTCAGGAAGAAGTTCAAGGCGGTCGACGACGAGTTCAACATGATCGAGACTCTCTACGGGGTGGGGTACCGCTTCCGCGAGGGGTAGTACATGGTCGCCTCCACCGATCGGTCGGAGCAGACGCAGCAAAGACGCACGCTCTTCCCGGGGCGGCTGCGGACCTGGACGTATGTTCTCCGGCCGGCCGCGCAGGGGCTCGGCAGCGTCGCACGCGCGGCGACCTCCAGCCTGACGCGACGCATCGTTTTCCTGAACTTGGCGGCGCTCGTCGCGCTGGTCGCCGGCATCCTCTATCTGAACCAGTTCCGCGCCGGCCTGATCGACACGCGCGTGCAGAGCCTGCTCGTGCAAGGCCAAATCATCGCCGCGGCGATCGCGGCGCAGGCGACCGCCGACACCGACGCCATCACCATCGATCCCGACAAGCTGCTCGAGCTGCAGGCCGGGCAAAGCGGCGCGCCCTATCGCTCCGGCGACACCTCGACCGATTTCCCGATCAGCCCGGAGCGCGTGGCGCCGCTTCTGCGCCGGCTCATCTCGCCGACGCGCACACGCGCGCGCATCTACGATACGGACGGCGCGCTCATCCTCGATTCACGCGGCCTCTACATGCGCGGCTTCATCCAGTCGGTCGATCTGCCGCCGCTCGGCCAGCAGAAGAGCATCATCGAGCGCACGTGGGACGCGGTGAAGCTCTGGTACCGGCGCGGCGAGCTTCCGGTCTACGAAGAGATCGGCTCGGCCAACGGACGCGAATACGCCGAAGTGGCGTCGGCGCTGAACGGACAGGCGGCGAGCGTCGTGCGCGTCGGCGAAGACGGCGGCCTGATCGTTTCCGTGGCGGTTCCGGTGCAGCGCTATCGCGCCATACTCGGAAGCCTACTGCTTTCCACGGAGTCGGGCGACATCGACGCCATCGTGGCGGCGGAGCGCACGCAGATCCTGCGCGTCTTCCTGGTCGCGGCGGGCGTGACCGTGCTCCTTTCCGTGCTGCTCGCGAGCACCATCGCTGGACCGGTGCGCCGCCTTGCCTCGGCGGCCGAGCGCGTGCGGCGCGGCATCAGGCAAAGACACGCGGAGATTCCCGATTTCGGCGACCGCAAGGACGAGATCGGCCACTTGGCGCGGGTGCTCTCGGAGATGACCAACGCGCTCTACAAGCGCATGGAGGCGATCGAAAGCTTCGCCGCCGACGTCTCGCACGAGCTGAAGAACCCGCTTACGTCGCTCAGAAGCGCCGTCGAGACGCTGCCGCTCACCAAGAACGACGAGCAACGGAGTCGTCTGCTCGCCGTCATCAAGCATGACGTCAGGCGGCTCGACCGATTGATCACCGACATCTCCGACGCCTCGCGGCTCGACGCGGAACTGGCGCGCGAGACCAGCGACCCGGTCGACATGGCGAAGCTTTTGCAGACCGTCGTCGCGGTCGCGCGCGAGACGCGGCTCTCGGCCAGCGATCAGCGCATCGAGCTGTCGCTCGAGCCGCGACGCTGGGGCAAGGACGCCTTCTACGTGCTCGGCAACGACAGCCGCCTCGGCCAGGTCATCAACAACTTGATCGACAACGCGCTCTCCTTCTCGCCACCCGACGGGATCGTGCGCATCCATGCCTGGCGCGAGCCGACGCGGGTCGTGGTCACGATCGACGACAACGGCCCCGGCATCCGCGCGGAGAACGTCGAGAGCATTTTCGAGCGCTTCTACACCGACCGGCCGGAGGGCGATCAATTCGGCCAGAACTCAGGCCTCGGCCTTGCCATAACGAGGCAGATCGTGGAAGCGCATCGCGGCACGATCAAAGCAGAGAACCGGCGCGCCGCCGATGGACCGAATGGCGGCCGCGTCGAAGGCGCGCGCTTCACGGTGATCCTCCCCGGACCGAAGTAGAGCGATGTCAGAGACGGTGCATGGAACCGCGGTATTGGTTGGCGCCGAGGGCGTGCTGATCCGCGGGGAATCGGGGAGCGGCAAGTCGGCGCTGGCGCTCCGGCTGATCGCGGGCGGGGGCCGCCTCGTGGCCGACGACCAGGTCGCGCTTTCAAGCTGCCACGGACGCCTCGTCGCCTCCGCCCCGCGCGCCACCGCCGGGCTGATCGAGCTCCGGGGCCGCGGCCTCGTCACGGTGCCTTACGAGCGAAGCGTCGTGATCCGCCTGGTTGCCGACATCGTAGATGCGGAGGGGCTTGAACGCATGCCGGAGGCACACCAGCTAACCGAAACGCTCCTCGGAATCGCGCTGCCCCGCCAACCAGTGCCAGGCACGCCAGAGGGGGCAGTCCCGCTGGTTCGGGCCGCACTCGGTGCGCTATCGTCGCAGCCCGACAAGGGGCTTGCGAACGACGACAGTTTCGCGATGATGACCGCTCCTCCCACCCCCACGGCTTTTTCATGATCGGTCTTGTGCTTGTCACCCACGGGCAGCTGGCGACTGAGTTTCGCGCCGCGCTCGAACATGTCGTCGGGCATCAGGACGCGTGCGAGGCCGTCTCGATCGGCCCGGAGGACGACATGGAGGAGCGACGACGCGACATCGTCGCCGCCGTCGACAAGGTCAACGACGGGTCGGGCGTCATCCTTCTGACCGACATGTTCGGCGGCACGCCTTCGAACCTGGCGATCTCCGTGATGGATCCCGGACGCGTGGAGGTGGTGGCCGGCGTCAACCTGCCGATGCTGATCAAGCTCGCCAGCGTGCGCGGCGATTCCAATCTCGCCAAGGTCTGCTGCTGCGCCCAGGACGCCGGCCGAAAGTACATCAACGTCGCCAGCAAGCTTCTCGCCAACGAATGACCGATCCCGCATCGCGCCGCGTCACGATCGTGAACCGCCGCGGACTGCACGCCCGCGCTTCAGCCCGTTTCGTCAAATGCGCCGAAGGCTTCGATTGCGAAGTCAAGGTCATCAAGGACGGGCAAAGCGTCGGCGGAACTTCGATCATGGGATTGATGACGCTCGCCGCCGCGACGGGCAGCACCATCGAACTGCAGGCTGACGGCCGCGACGCGGCAGCCGCCCTCGACGCGCTCTCAAGCCTCGTCGAGACCGGATTCGGCGAAGAGGACTAGAGCAAGGCCAAGCTCTCTCCTTGTCATCCCGGGCGAGTGCAGCGGGAGCCGGGACGACCGGGTTGCATGGCTCCCGTTCTTGCCGCTTCGCGGCAAACCGGGACGACACCTCGAAGGCAGGGCTCTTCCTCGCCCTCAGCCGCTGATGTTGTAGGCGGCGAGCGCGGCCATGTTGACGATGTCGGAATCGCGCGCGGAGATCGGCAGAACCTGCACGGGACGATCGAAGCCGACCAAGAGCGGCCCCAGCATGGTGGAGCCGCCAAGCTCGTGCAGCATGTTGGTGGATATGGCGGCTGAGTGCCGCGCCGGCATGACGAGCACGTTGGCTGGGCCTGAGAGGCGGCAGAACGGGAAGGTCGCCATTACGCTCGGATTGAGCGCGACGTCGGCACCCATCTCGCCGTCATACTCGAAGTCGACCTTGCGCTCGTCGAGGATCCTGACCGCTGCCTTCACCTTCTCCGCCCGCTCGCCGGCCGGGTTGCCGAACGTCGAATAGGCGAGCATGGCGACGCGCGGGTCGAAGCCGAGGCGCCGGGCGACGCCCGCCGCCTCCTCCGCGATATCGGCGAGCTCCTCGGAGTTCGGCATGTCGTGTACGGCGGTGTCGGCAACGACGACCGTGCGTCCGCGGCAAAGCGCGATGGTCACGCCGATGACGCAATGACCCGGCTTCGGATCGATGCAGCGCCGCAGATCCTGCATCACGGTGGAGTAGTTGCGGGTGATGCCGGTGACCAATCCGTCGGCGTCGCCGAGCGCCACCATCAAGGCGGCGAAGTGGTTGCGGTCGGTGTTGACGAGCCGCGTGCAGTCGCGAAAGAGATAGCCTTCCCGCTGCAGGCGCGCATAGAGATACTCGGCGTAGACGTCGCGCCGTTTCGACAGGCGCGCGTTGATGATCTCGATGTCGCCTTTGAGATCGATCCCCGCTTCCTTGGCGCGCGACGCAACCAGATCCTCGCGGCCGACGAGGATCGCCTGGCCGAAGCGCTGATGCGCGAAGCTGACCGCAGCGCGGATGACCGGCTCCTCCTCGCCCTCGGCGAAGACGATTCTTTTCGGGTTGCGGCGGACGTGCGCGGTGATCTGCTGCAACGTTCCGGCGATCGGATCGCGCCGCGCCGAAAGCTGCTCGCTATAGGCCTGCATGTCGGTGATCGGGCGCCTGGCCACGCCGGAATCGACCGCCGCCTGAGCGACGGCCGGGGGGATCGCCGTGATGAGCCGCGGATCGAACGGCACCGGAATGATGTAGCGCGGGCCGAAGCGCGGCCGGCTGCCCTGATACGCCGCCACGACCTCGTCGGGGACGTCCTCGCGCGCCAGCGCGGCGAGCGCTTCCGCCGCGGCGAGCTTCATCGCCTCGTTGATCGTGGTGGCGCGCACGTCCAGCGCACCGCGGAAGATGTAGGGGAAGCCGAGGACGTTATTCACCTGGTTCGGATAGTCGGAGCGGCCGGTGGCGATGATCGCGTCGTCGCGAATATCGGCGACCTCCTCCGGCGTGATCTCCGGATCGGGATTGGCCATGGCGAAGATAATCGGGTTCTTCGCCATCGAAGCGACCATGTCGCGCGAATAGGCGCCCTTCACCGAGAGCCCGAGCGCCACGTCCGCGCCGCGCATCGCCTCATCGAGAGTGCGCAGCTTCGTCTCGACGGCATGCGCCGACTTCCACTGGTTCATTCCCTCGGTGCGACCTTTGTAAACGACGCCCTTGGTGTCGCAGACGATGACGTTGTCCGGCGCCACGCCGTAGGCCTTGGCCAGCTCAACGCAGGCGATCGCCGCCGCACCGGCGCCGTTGCAGACGAGCTTGGTCGTGCGGATGTCGCGGCCGGTGAGCTGCAGCGCGTTGATGAGACCGGCGAGTGAGATGATCGCGGTGCCGTGCTGGTCGTCGTGGAAGACGGGGATGTCCATGATCTCGCGCAGTCGGCTCTCGATCACGAAACAGTCGGGGGCGCGGATATCCTCCAGATTGATGCCGCCGAACGACGGCCCGAGATAGCGCACGGCATTGACGAACTCGTCGACGTCCTCAGTGTCGACTTCGAGATCGATGGAGTCGATGTCGGCGAAGCGCTTGAAGAGCACCGC
>Ga0315553_10004068_pt1 | contig 11166 bp, 9 predicted proteins | sample SalMarSW160140MG_FD_203099 | JGI IMG/M metagenome (GOLD analysis project Ga0315553, IMG submission 203099) | Salt marsh sediment microbial communities from the Plum Island Ecosystem LTER, Massachusetts, United States - Salt Marsh Sediment SW1601-40 ... | reverse complement strand
AGTTGATCTCAATCAGATCAGCCTTATTCGATTTCAGGTTCAGCTTATAGATCTTTCCACGTGACAGCGCATAATAATCCTTCTTTGCGTTTATGACAGTACCACTGGTTATGCCTTTAAATGCTTCTGTTTTCGGGGATTTAAAAGGATGAAGAGTCAGTTTATAAAATCCCTGTTTGCCTTCGTGTGATGAATTGAAAAGAACATAGGAAACCGAATCTTTGCTGATCACGTAAGGTTCGGATTGGCGTGGTCCGACATTCAGCGGGGTTTCCCATCGCAGTAGCAGGTTATCCATATCAAATCCGGTAGGCAGGTTTGGTTCGGATTTTTCATCATCCTTCATCACTTTTTCTATCTCATCACTGCGGAATGGTTTGGCATATTTGTGCAAAGGGATCCGGTATAACCGGTTATTGCTTCCACCCCTGGGATAGCTTGCTTCTGTCCGGTCTGCTGTGAAATAGATGTATTTCCCATCGGGTGACCAGAAGGGATCGCTTTCGGTAAGGTATGTATTTGTAACGTTTATTTTTTTGTTATTATCAAGATCAAAAATCAGGATATCCTGTTCAAAGTGCCGGTAAGCGGTAAAGTAAACATATTTATCATCGGGTGAGAATCCCGGGGGTGAGCCCCGGAACCAGAATTCATCATTCAGCAGCAGCTTCTCTTCAAATTTTTTCAGGTCAATCATTCTAAATTCATTGGAACCGGAGTAATAAACCGCCTTATCACGTTTATCGTTCATGACGAGCATCCTTGCACTTTTTTCGGACCGGTTCAGAGCGGTTAATTGAGGTTGCCCCTCCGATGACAACCGGTAAACATTGGGCCAACCGTGATCAGTCATGATTATGATCAAATCTTTGCTATCCTGTAACCAGAGGGCTTCCATAACCCGTTCTTCAGGAGGAGTTTTCATTTCAGAAATAAATTGTCCTTTGATGTCGGAAATAAACAGTCTTCCGCGGGAAACAAAGGCAATCTTTTTATTATCCGGAGAGATATCGTAATGGGTTATTTCTCCGTCTGTATTGAAGTTTTTATCGAAAGCAAGGGGCTTATTGGCAAAGATCTTCACCGGGATTTTCATGGTTTCTTTTGAGTCCGGGTACCATGCATGGATTTCATAGTCGAGCGTAAAGACGACCACGCTGCCATTGACACTGACCTGGGGTCTCCCAATCGAGGAGGTGAAGGATGTAAGTTTTGTCTTAATCCCATTTTTCAAGGTAAACAGGTTATATTCGTTCGTTCCTTCATCCGATGCAAAATAGATATTCCCGCTTTCGTCGATGGTTGGCCACAGGTCTTTTCCTTCATAATCCGTTAACTGTTTGAATTGATCCTTGAGTGGATTGAATTGTTTGATGTCAGGGTTGTTTTCTCCTTTGTACCGTTTTCGGTTATTGCTTCTGAAGCTTTCACCGGATTCGGAAAAAATGAAGCCTTCACCGATGGGATCTTCAACAACAAAATGGGCATTATTCCAATAATGATCGGAGAATAACCGTTGTGGTGTACCTCCATGTATGCTCACCCTGTATGCCGAGAAGTTGTTAAAACGGCCTGATGTAAAATAAATCCATTCGGAATCCCACGACCAGGAATCGGCATAATCAAAGGAGGAGTGAAAAGTGAGCTGTTTGATCTCCCCGCCACTGGAAGGCACAACATAGATATTTCCATTGCCATCCTGTGTCCCTGTAAAAGCAATCCATTTACCATCCGGACTAAACCTGGGGAGGGATTCATTACCTTCCATTGCCGTTATACGGTAGGCTGTTTCTCCAGTCACATCCATTTTCCAGATATCCCCCTCGTAGGCGAAAAGCAGGGTATTGCCATCCGGAGAGGGGGCCGGATCGGACATGAATCTAACACTGTTTGACTCCTGTGAGAAGGATATTGCAGCGAAACAAAAGAACAGGCAAGTGAGTGTTGATTTCATAATTGTGTTTATTAGAAAAAATATACATTCGAAAGTAGGAAAAATAGTCAGAGCAAGCAACAGGCAGGTAAGGAATACAAAAGAATGATGGTCATTATTTTTGATAAATTCGGGTGAAAGATTATTTTTGCCATACTTTTTCTCGTCAACAAAGCCGCCTACATGAGTGAACATAATATCAACCACCTGCGGGAGCTGGAAGCGGAATCGATGTATGTGATTCGTGAAGTCGTTGCCCAGTTTGAAAAACCGACCATGCTGTTTTCAGGTGGTAAGGATTCGATAGTGATGTGGCACCTGGCACGCAAATCCTTTTGGCCTGCAAAAATACCTTTTCCTTTGCTTCACATTGATACGGGTCATAATTTCCAGGAAACGCTGGATTACCGTGACAAACTGATGAAGGATAGCGGTACAAAGCTGTTGGTTGCTTATGTGCAGGATTCGATTGACAGGGGACGGGTTGTCGAGGAGAAAGGCGTGAATGCAAGCAGGAATGTTTTGCAAACCGTAACATTGCTGGATGCCCTGGAGGAGATGAAGATCGATGCAGCGATGGGAGGGGGTAGAAGGGATGAAGAGAAAGCACGTGCCAAGGAACGCTTTTTTTCCCATCGCGATGAATTCGGACAGTGGGACCCGAAAAACCAGCGCCCGGAACTGTGGAATATTTTTAACGGGAAAAAGAACATGGGCGAACATTTCCGGGTGTTCCCCATCAGTAACTGGACTGAGATGGATGTGTGGCAATACATCTACATGGAGGATATTCCCATGCCCAGCATCTATTTTACACACAGACGAAAGGTGTTTAACCGGGATGGAGTATGGCTTGCCTGGGCTCCCTTTATGCAAATGAAAGAGACCGAAAAAGTGGAGGTGAGGGATGTGCGCTGCCGGACCATCGGAGACATTACCTGTACGGGACTGACCCTCTCAGAAGCGACAACCCTCGAGGAGATCATCCAGGAAGTAGCTACCATACGGACCACGGAACGTGGAAGCCGGTGGGACGATAAACGATCGGAAGCAGCCATGGAGGACCGGAAAAAGGAGGGGTATTTTTAAAGGTGAGAGAAGGTGACGATTAGAATGGTGAGTTCAGGATGCATGGAGCCTGGAGCAAGGGGCATGGTGTTGGAATTATGAGTGATGAGTGATGAGTGACAAAATTTTAACAAAGAGTCACGGAGAACACAGGAGGAGAAGATTTGATTCAATTTTTTTTGAACACCATCGGTGTTCGATTATTAAAGAAAGTAGAAAGGATAAATAGTATGATAACACAACTCTATCGGAGTTGGATTACAATCGAGTTATAGCGACTGCAACCTGCCTTGGAGCAGGTAAGCGAGCTGAATTACACGATCTGCCTGGCGGAGGAGCGTATGACAATGGTATGACAGCGAACGAAGAGAGCGAATGACAGTTGTGTAGTGATTTAATAGAAGATTTAGCGTAAAAAGTAAACGATTTTACGGACAATTAGAAGAAAAACATGACCCTAACCAACGCAGGTTACCTGAACATGGAGTTACTGCGGTTTACCACAGCCGGGAGTGTGGATGATGGCAAAAGCACGCTGATAGGAAGGTTGTTGTATGACAGTAAAGCCATTTTTGAAGATCAGATGGAAGCCATTGAGCTTGCCAGTGAACGAACGGGGAATGATGAGGTGAACCTGGCCCTGTTGACAGATGGGCTGCGTGCTGAACGGGAGCAGGGTATAACCATCGATGTGGCATACCGCTATTTTGCTACACCAAAACGGAAATTTATCATCGCCGATACGCCGGGGCATATTCAGTATACCCGTAATATGGTCACGGGTGCCTCCACAGCAAATGTAGCACTGATACTTGTCGATGCACGGAATGGTGTGATTGAACAAACGCTCAGGCATGCCTTCATTGCTTCACTTCTGCAAATACCCCATATCATTGTTTGTGTGAACAAGATGGATTTGCTGGATTTCAACGAGGAAGTTTTTGAAGACATTCAGAACCAGTTTAAGAAATTTTCGACAAAGCTGGATGTGAAAGATGTCCGCTTTGTTCCGATAAGTGCCAAATACGGTGATAATGTGGTTGACCGGTCGGAGAACATGAACTGGTATAACGGGCCAACATTGATGTATCTTCTTGAAAACATTCACATCAGCAGCGATCAAAACCTTACCCATCAACGATTCCCGGTACAATATGTCATTCGTCCACAATCGGACAAGCTCCAGGATTACAGGGGGTATGCCGGCAGGATTGCAAGCGGAGTATTCCGTCCCGGAGACAGGGTAAAAGTATTACCCAAAGGATTTACAACCACCATAAAATCGGTCGATTCATACAAGGAATCACTCGATATGGCATTTGCCCCGCAATCCATTACCCTTCGGTTAGCGGATGACATCGACATTAGCCGGGGGGATATGATCGTAGGTGAACACAAAGCTCCCGAAGTGGGCAGGGAACTGGACATGATGATATGCTGGCTGAATGAAAAACCGATGAACCTGCGTGGAAAATATACCATTCAGCATACAACGAACGATCTGAAGTGCATCATCACGGATGTGAAATACAAAATGGATATCAATACCCTGGATAAGAATTATGAAGACAAAGCGATCGGGCTGAATGAAATTGGCAGGATATCCATCAAGACTACCCACCCCATCTTTTACGATTCGTACAGGACAAACCGCATTACGGGCAGCCTTATCCTGATCGACGAGGCAACCAATGAAACCGTGGGTGCGGGGATGATCATATGAATGTCGAATGTCGAATGTCGAATATCGAATTTCGGATTCTGTTTAGCAGCACCGAGTACCTTCATTCCTGACTGCCGTCAGGCAGGCATCAATCATCATCACTCATCCACAGTGAAATATGCTCCTACCCTGCTGAAATGTTTTCGTACCTCAAATTTCACAGGGCAGGCGTCGCATTTCACCCCGATGAAATAAAAAGAATTTCATGGGGTAAACGTGGCAGGCTCTCCACTCACCATTCATCATTCATCATTCATAACTCATAACTCATAATTCGTTACTCCTTTCTCCTTCAGGATCTCACCAACGATCTCCGCATGATCGAAAGCCAGTTCAGGCAATTTTTTTGCATTGAACCATCGGGCATCCCGGGCATCCGATGCAGCCTTCACCTGTTTTGAGTTTGTATCAAGGAATCCGTAGAAAATAAAGGAGATGGTACGCCCCCTGGGATCCCGGTCAATTGCATCAAACGCTTTAAATGGTGTTAACCGGATCCCTGTCAGTCCGGTCTCTTCCTCCAGCTCCCTGGAGGCTGCTTCATGCAGTCTCTCATCCATCTCGATAAATCCTCCCGGAAGCGCCCACATCCCTTCAAACGGATAACGGTCACGTTGGATCAGGAGCAATTCGAGGTTGTTCTTTGCTTTTCGAAAGACAGCACAATCGATGGTTAATGCAGGACGGGGGTATTTGTAGGTGTAGGGCATGATAAAGATCTATAAATAATGAATAATGAACAGGGAATTATGAATATTGAAGTATATATAAGAACATCCAACTTCCAACATTCAATCTTATCAACGTATCAACTTTACCCATTAACTATTAACATATCACGTAGTGATGCCTATGGCATAACTAATAACTATTTCTTCCTCCTGTATCTCCTTTCTTTTTAAACCTGTTTCGCATGTCCCTGCTGCGGCGATGGTGTATTCTCCTAAGAATCAGGTAGATGATTCCCAGAACAGCGATTATGGTAAACAGGATATAAAAATCACGCAGCAGGAGCATGGGTTTACCAATTGGTTTGATCCATACAAGTTAATGAAATAATTAAGAACCTACACTTTGTGAGTACCCGTCAAGCCGAATTTGAGCGGCTAAATGGGATGTAATCCGCCAGTTGGCAGATCAGTATCAATGCCCGATTATCGAATTTTAGATTCTGAACCACCTGCCTGCCGCAGGCAGGAGTTCAGGATGACGAAATGTTAACTCGTTGTCATGCTGAACTTGTTTCAGCATCTTATAATTTAAACGAAATCAAACAAATCATTCATTTCAGGATTCATTGAACGGATTAAGTTAATTTTCCAATCCTTGTGCCAATTTTTCAATTGTTTTTCTCGTGTAATGGCCTGGTTAATATCCTGAAATTCTTCAAAATAAATAAGATCTTTTAGTTTGTATTTATTTGTAAATTCTGAGCCGATACCATCCTTATGCTCTCCAACTCGTGTTTTCAGATCACTGGTAACACCTATGTAAAGAACAGTCCGCTTATTATTGCTCATTATATAGACGAATCCTTTTTTCATGTTTGAAATAATATCCTGAACCAAGTTCAGGATGACGAAATGTTAACTACTTGTGATAGGGCTGTAAGATTATGAAAGAACGTCATTCTGAACATAGCGAAGCGATCTCATGACCGAAGGGAGTAATTTATTTCAGAATCTTAATGAATTAATAATCAGGCTTATGAGATCCTGAAACAAGTTCAGGATGACTAAAAAAATCGACTTTTGACAATCCCATCCTATGTTGTTTCCTGACTTCCCAGGGTAGCCACCATGATTGCCTTGATGGTATGCATCCGGTTTTCTGCCTGGTCAAATACGATAGAGGCTTCGGATTCAAAGACCTCTTCGGTTACCTCCATGCCATCAAGACCGAATTTAGTAAACATTTCTTCGCCGATGGTTGTTTCACGGTTATGGAATGCGGGCAGGCAATGCAGAAATTTCACTTTCGGATTACCGGATTGTTTCAGGACGTTTGCATTCACCTGGTAGGGTTTAAGCAGATTGATCCTCTCCTTCCAAACCGAGTCGGGTTCACCCATTGAGACCCATACATCGGTATAGAGAAAATCGACACCTTTCACTGCCTCCTCAACCTGGTCAGTGACGGTGATCCTGGCGCCCGTTTCTTTAGCGATTTCAAGGCATTTCTCCTGTAATTTTTTATCGGGTTGGCATGGACCGGGGGCAACGGCTCTGAAATCCATGCCCATTTTTGCCGCTCCGACGAGTAATGAATTCCCCACGTTATTATGAGCATCACCCAGATAACAAAAAGCAATCCGGTTCAGAGGCTTTTCGGAATGTTCCAGCATGGTCATTAAATCAGCCAGGATCTGGGTCGGATGGAACTCGGTTGTCAGGCCATTCCATACCGGTACGCCGGAGAATTGTGCAAGATCTTTGATCCGTTCCTGGCCGAATCCCCTGTATTCAATACCATCATACATTCTGCCAAGAACCCTGGCTGTATCTTTCATCGATTCTTTATCTCCTATTTGCGACCCGGTGGGTCCGATATAGGTGACCGATGCACCCTGGTCATGGGCTGCAACTTCAAAAGCACAGCGTGTGCGGGTCGAGGCTTTTTCAAAGATCAATGCAATGTTTTCTCCCCTGAGTGTTTGTTTTTCTTTGCCCGAATACTTGGCCTCTTTCAGTTTTCCTGCAAGGTTCAGCAGGAATTCAATCTCCTGTGGCTGGTAATCCAGCAAAGTCAGGAAGTGTCTGTTTTGTAAATCTTGTTTCATGGTTTTGGTGGTGATGAGTTATCCAACTCCGATAGAGTTGTTGTTTAATGTTCTGATGTAATATATTTTACAATAATCGAACACCGATAGTGTTCTCTTTAATAAAATCGACTTGACACATAAGATATAATAATATTCAAAAGATCTTGATAGTTCCGTCATTAAATCAAGGCCATAGGCCTTGGATTATTGTATAATAGTCATGTTAAAGATACATTTAAACTCCATCGGAGTTTGATTATTCATTCAAAGAATCGCTGTAATTCCTAGTAACTCACTCTCCGCCTTTCGGCGGATCGTGTAATTCGTAGTAATTCAGCTCTCCCGCTGTAGCGGGATCGCTGTAATTCGATTGTAATCCAGAATTACTATTGATTTCAATCCTCATACTCCATGGTGATTTTGGTACCGTATTTTTTATCTTCCAGTTTTGTTGCTTCGGTGATCACGCTTTTTCTTCCTCCCTGTTTTATAAAGGAGAGGCATGCCCTGATTTTGGGTGCCATGCTTCCTTTGCTGAACATCCCCATCTCCAGGTATTTGAGGGTATCGGCATAGTTTAGGAATTCTTTCACTTCCTCGTCCGGTTTTTTATAATTGATGTAGACATAGGGGACATCTGTCAGTACATAAAACTCATCTGCGCTTATTTTTGCTGCCAGCAGTGCAGATGCAAGGTCTTTATCAATAACTGCCTCCACGGGTCGCACCTCGTTTTTCTCATCGATATACACCGGGACTCCGCCTCCACCGGCAGCGATTACGATATTGCCTGAACGGGCCAACTGTTCCACAACATTATCATTCTGAATCCCGATGGGTATTGGAGAAGGAACAACTCTTCTCCATCCGCCTTCGGCTTTTACTTCCTGTTTGAATATCCATCCTTTGGCTTTATGAAGGGCATTGGCTTGTTCTTTGTTATAAATCTTGCCTACCCGCTTCTGGGGATCCTGAAAAGCAGGGTCTTCTTTATTAACCATTACCTGTGTGACCATGGTTACCACATTCTTTTTGATATTGTGTCTGTTCAGCACATTCATGAACATCCTCTCGATCATGTATCCAATCCCGCCCTGTGAATCTGCAACGCATATATCAAGGGGCATCTGGGCGATATTGTACATCTGTTCACCGGCATCATTCCGCATGAGTATATTTCCAACCTGTGGACCATTGCCATGTGTGATCACCAGATCATATCCCTCCCGGATCAGGAAAATAAGGTTTTCAAGGGTATCTGTCGTATTGGCTTCCTGCTCCTCAATGGTTCCCACCTGATTTCCCCTTAAGAGGGCATTACCTCCGAGAGCCACTACAGCTAATTTATTCATAGTCAATTTTTTATGAATTATTTTTTGATGAATTACAAATCTATGCATTTTTTTTGTAAACAGTTTGTATGGATTGCTTATTTTGCACTTCGATCCGGTGAATATTCCCAGCAATCATGACACGTGGTGCACTTATCAAAATAATCGCATTGTAAAAAACGTTTGTTAAATTAATTTTCTAAATTTAGCTTTCTTGTATCTATATTCCTGTTTGTGAACGGTAATCAAGTACATATCATTGTCACCGTACTACTTTTAATCCTTGTTAGTTCCTGTGGAGACACAACTGACAGAGATTTTCGGGAAGGAGAGATCCATTACAGCATTACTTATCTGGAGAGCAACCTTGGCAAGATTCCGGTCGAATTGCTGCCAAAAGAGATGACGATGAAATTCAGGAACGGTGTAGTAATGACGGAAATTGATGGCATTTTTGGTTATTTTAACATCAGCAATGTAACCAACAGCAAAAATTCGGATAACATAACCTATTTGAAAGTGATGAACAAGAAGTTTTATTTTGAGGGGAAGCCAGGTGAGGTTGCTCCGGGTTTCAGGCTGATGGCCAATATGGATATCGAGTTTGTTGATGGAGGAAAGGAGATATGCGGTTTCAATTGTGAGCAGGCAATGATCCGGTTGCCTGAAATCGGAGATGATCCGATTCCGATATTTTTCACGCGAGAAATTGGTGTTAGAGATCCCAATTCTGCCACACCGTACAAGGAGATTGATGGTGTCCTGCTTGAATTTTATCTTACATTGAGTAATTTAAAAATGAAGCTCATAGCGGAAAACGTCTATTCAAAGCCGGTATCTGACAAGAAGTTTGAACACCCGTCTGACTACCTGAGGATATCAAAACCGATCATGGAAAGCATACTGGATTCTCTTATGGTGAACTGATGGCAAAAAGGAACAAATCGAAACAGAAATCGGAAAGAAGGAGCAGGCTGGTCATGTTTTTCAGAGATGATCGCACAAAGCTTGTTATTGGCCTTTCCATCATTGTTTTTGCCCTCTATCTTTCCCTGGCTTTTATATCCTTTCTTTTCTCCTGGAAAATTGATCAAAGTTTCGAATGGTCAAAGATTTTTTCAGGTCCGGAGGTACAGGTCGAGAACTGGTCAGGAAAAACCGGAGCCTGGTTTGCTTATTTATTCATGGATCGCTGGTTTGGAATTGCTTCTTTTTCCATTCCTTTTTTACTTCTGATCATAGGATTAAGGTTACTGAACCTGAAATTATTACCCCTGTGGAGGACCATCAAAATTACAGTGGTTGCCACGATTTTGCTATCGGTAACTTTCGGATACCTTTTTAACAATTCGGGTGGTTTCCTGGGCAGCGGACTGGGAGGAAATCATGGTTTTGTTGTGAGTAACTGGCTTAACGCATTTATCGGAAAGATCGGAACAGCATTTCTCTTACTGGTTGCAATCATCGCTTTCTTCCTTTTTTCCTTCAACATTTATTTTCCATGGATACGTTTCAGAAAGAAGGAGAAGGATGTAACGGGTGAGCAGGAACCGGTGGGTGGTAAGGGTATCGTATCGGTTTTGCCCGGGGATGATGAAGAGGAAGAGGGGGATGAGTCCGATTATGATCCATTTGATGACAGGCCGGGCAGGGAAGAAACAGCTGCAGTGGATGGCAAAGCGGGTAATAAGGATGGTGTGAAGATGACCATAGAAGAAAAGAAGGAAAATGATCTGTACGATGAAAGTGAGATAGAACGGAGGCCCCTGGAGCCTTATGATCCGACGCTCGATCTTTCTTCCTATACTCCGCCTCCTGTTTCGTTGCTTGATCAATATGATGGTGAAGATTCCACGGTTAGCAAGGAGGAATTAATCGGCAATAAGAACAGAATCGTCGAGACACTTGCTAACTACAAGATCCAGATTGACCGGATCAAAGCAACCATTGGCCCGGCGGTTACCCTTTATGAAATAGTTCCTGCACCCGGTGTTCGAATATCCAAGATCAAGAACCTGGAAGATGATATTGCCTTAAGCCTATCCGCTCTCGGAATCCGGATTATTGCTCCCATACCCGGGAGGGGAACAATTGGCATTGAGGTTCCGAACCAGAATCCGGAGATCGTTACGATGCGATCGATGATTACATCACGTAAGTTCCAGGAGTCGGACTTTGACCTGGGGGTTGCGATAGGGAAGACCATTTCAAATGAAACCTATGTTGTTGACCTGACCCAAATGCCACACCTTTTAATTGCGGGCGCTACCGGACAGGGAAAATCGGTCGGTTTAAATGCGATCATTGCATCCCTTCTCTACAAGAAGCATCCGTCGGAATTGAAATTTGT
>Ga0315553_10004064_pt1 | contig 11171 bp, 7 predicted proteins | sample SalMarSW160140MG_FD_203099 | JGI IMG/M metagenome (GOLD analysis project Ga0315553, IMG submission 203099) | Salt marsh sediment microbial communities from the Plum Island Ecosystem LTER, Massachusetts, United States - Salt Marsh Sediment SW1601-40 ... | reverse complement strand
AAACCGACCTGTGGAGCCCTGCTCCACATGGCGAATACGTATCAAATCATGGCCAGACCACCATTGATATGGATCGTCTGCCCGGTCGTATAGGCCGCCGCCTTGGAAGCCAGATAGACGACCGCGGCGGCGACCTCTTCTGCCGTGCCAAGCCGGCCGGCCGGCACGCGCGCCAATACGGCCTCGCGTTGCTTGTCGTTGAGGGCGTCAGTCATTGCCGTCTTGATAAAGCCCGGGGCGATGCAATTGACTGTTATGCCGCGGGCGGCGACCTCGGCCGCCAGCGCTTTGCTCATGCCGATCATGCCGGCCTTGGCCGCCGCGTAATTGCCCTGCCCCGGATTGCCGGTGACGCCGACCACCGAGGAGATCGAAATAATTCGGCCGTGGCGCCGCCGCATCATGCCGCGCAGAGCCGCCCGGGCGAGCCGGAACGCCGCGGTCAGGTCAACCGCGAGGACGGCGTCCCACTCCTCGTCCTTCATGCGCATGAATAAGTTATCGCGGGTGAGGCCGGCATTGTTGACCAGGATGTCGAGCTGGCCGAGCGCCGCTTCGGCGGCGGGAACGAGTCCCTCCACGGCCGTGCTGTCGGCGAGATCACACGGCAGCACATGCACGCGCTCGCCCAGTTGCCCCGCGAGCGATTCGAGTCTGTCTTTTTTCGTTCCGGAGATCGCAACCTGCACGCCCTGCGCGTGCAGGGCCTGCGCGATCGCGCCGCCGATCCCGCCGGTCGCCCCGGTCACCAGCGCAGTCCGCCCGGTCAGGTCGAACATCACGCCGTCCCGGTACGACGCAGCGGCAGGTCCGCGGAGCGCGCGGCGGCGAAGGCGCTGACATCGGCCGGCGTCCCGATCGCCACGCCGGTGGTCCCCGCGGCAATGCGTTTGACGAGGCCACTCAAGACCTTGCCGGCGCCGACTTCGTAAAAGGTCCGCACGCCCGCCGCCGCCATGAAGGCGATCGACTCCCGCCAGCGCACCGTCCCGGTCACCTGGGCGATCAGCCCGGCGACGATCTCGGTTGGATCGCTTACCGGTTTCGCGAGCACATTGGCGACGAGCGGCACGACCGGCCGGTTGACGGTGACTGCGGCAAGCGCCTCGGCCATCGCGTCGGCCGCCGGCTGCATCAGCGCGCAATGGAAGGGGGCGGATACCGGCAGCAACTGCGCCCGCTTGGTGCCCCGGCCTTTGGCAATCTCGACCGCGCGCTCGACCGCGGCCTTGTCGCCGGAGACGACGACCTGACCGGCGCCGTTGTCGTTCGCGGCCTGGCAGACCTGTCCCTGTGCAGCTTCGGCGGCGACCTCGGCCGCTGCCTCAAAATCGAGGCCGATCAGCGCCGCCATCGCGCCCTGCCCGACCGGAACCGCCTTCTGCATGGCGCGCCCGCGGATGCGCACGAGTCGTGCCGTATCGGCAATGCTGAGCGCGCCGGCTGCGGCCAGCGCGGAATATTCGCCGAGCGAATGGCCGGCAACGAATGCGGCCTCGCGCGCGAGATCCAATCCCGCCTCGCTTTCAAGCACGCGCAGGGTGGCAAGCGAAACCGTCATCAAAGCCGGCTGGGTATTCTCGGTCAGCATCAGGGTTTCGGCCGGCCCGCCGAAAATCAGCTCCGAGAGCTTTTCGCCGAGCGCGTCGTCCACTTCGTCGAACACCGCCCTGGCGACCGGATAGGTCTCCGCAAGCGCCTTGCCCATGCCCACGGCCTGGCTGCCCTGGCCGGGAAATACGTATGCGACCGCCATGCTTTGACCCTCCGCTTCAGAACGCGGGTAACAAACCGGTGAAGCTGCGCAAGTCAATAGGGGCAACACCCGGGGCGCGCTCAGCGACGGGCAAAGCGGCCCGGGGTCGCTGTCAGCAAGTCTTGGCAAATATCTAAGATCAAACATGAATTTCGAACGGCCCCGCCGTGCTGGCGGCGCCGATGCGGAAAAACCCCAATGCAGGACGGACGAGGCTTCTACAATTTCGGCGTCCGAAAAAGCTGGGAGAATTCTTCAGAAGCCTTCTCGACTTCGAGCGACCATTGGTCGTCGCTGCCGAATCGCAGAACGAGCGATTCGCCGGTGCGCAGCAGCCCGACCATGCACTTTTCGCACTGGTCCTTCGCCGTGCCCTCGCGCAATCTGCTGCCCACAAGCCGGTATTTTTCGCGCAGCAGCCGCGCAAACTCCTCGGCATTGATGCCGACCGCGTCGAAGAAGCCCTGGTAGAAGACCAGGCGACGCACCGTAAACTTCGGAAGCTTCGGCGGATTGAGGCCCGAATAAATCGTGTAGTCCGACGCTTTATCGAGAACTTTAAGACCATAGGTCGAAGCGAATTTAGCGGAGACCGGCGTTTCGAGGCGGACATCCGCATACATCACCGGCTTGGTCGAGCGCTTCTGCATCATTTCGAGCAGCAGATGATGCTCCTTCTCATCACCCGATTGGTAAGATGAGAGCTGCATCTTGATGTCGAGCTTCAGCTTCTTGATCGCCTTGGCGAATTCATCGGACGGCATGCCGACATAGAGATTACGGAACTTGGCCGGCTTTTCTTCCGTCCTCGGTCCGGCTGCGGCCGCACGCTCCGCCGCCGTTTCGCCGGCCGTCGCCTGCTTGGCCAAAGCCAGCCGGGTCGCGACGACGCGCTCCTGCGCCGCCTTTTCAGCCGCCGCCTTTTCTGCGGCAACCCGTTCGGCCGCCGCTTTTTCCGCAGCCTCCCGCTCTGCCGCGATTTTTTCAGCCGCCGCCTTCCGCGCTGCGGCCCGCTCTGCAGCAAATTTTTTCGCGGCGGCTTTCTCAGCGGCGGCCTTTTCCTTCGCCAATTTTTCGGCGGTCGCTTTCTCTACCGCCGCTTTCTGGGCCGCTGCTTTGGCAGCGGCGGCTTCTTCCGCCGCTTTGATTTTCTCCGCCGCAGCCTTTTCGGCAGCCGCCTTACCTGCCGCAGCTTTCGCCGCGGCAGCCCGCGCTGCCGCGACCTTCTCGGCCGCGGCTTTCTCCAGCGCCGCTTTCTCAGCCGCCAGCTTTTCGACGGCAGCTTTCGCTTCTGCGATCTCCGCCGCCGCCGATTTCTCCAGCGCCGCCTTTTCCGATGCAGCCTTCTCCGCGGCAGCCTTCGCGGCAGCAAGCTCCTCCGCCACCGCCTGCTCGGCCGCAGCGCGCTCCGCCGCCGCCTGTGCGGCATCCGCGGCAGCCTTGTCCGACGCCGCCTTCTCCTGAGCCGCTCTTTCGGCCGCCGCCTTCTCGGCCGCGGCTTTCTCTAGCGCGGCCTGCTCGGCCGCGCGCTCCGCCGCAAGCCGCTGCGCCGCCAAGGTCTCGGCCGCGAGCTTGTCCGCTGCGGTTTTTTCGGCGACCGCGCGCGCCGCCGCAGCTTTCTCGGTCGCGACCTTCTCTGCTGCTACGCGTTCCGCTGCAGCCTTTTCAGCCGCCGCCTTTTCGGCAGCGGCCCTCGCCGCTTCAGCCTTCTCGGCAGCCGCCCGATCCGCTGCCGCCTTTTCGGCGGCAGCCTTCTCCGCGGCCGCCCGGTCCGCTGCTGCCTTCTCAGCCGCAGCGTTTTCGGCGGCGGCCTTCTCGTCGCGCGGTGTCACCGCGCCCGGCTGTCCCGAAGCCGGCGGCACCGCCGTAGAAACCGTGGCAACCGGCGGAGGCATTGCGAGGTCGGCATCGAAGATCAGCGAGCGCCGGTGGCCGCGCCTTCTGCGATCCACGCTTCCCGACCAGATGTAACCCGCGCCACTGGCTAAACGGTAGACCGGCAGGTCAAGCTTCGCCGAGCGTTGGAAATTGCCGAGGTAATCGATCAGCAGCCCCTTGTGCGGGCTTTGGCCCGCAGCAAGCGTCGCGATGCTGTCGGGGTCGAGCGGCTCCAACTGTACCGAGCCCCACACGGCGATCAGCGAATCGGGCAGCCCGTCTTTATCCGGAATATGCAGCAGGCGCGGCTTCTGTCCGAATTTCTTGGTCAAGCGTGCGACTTCGGCGTCAAGCGCCGCGCGCCCTTTCCTATCGAACACAACCGGTTCGCTGACCTGATTCACATAGGCTGCGCGCTTGTCCCCGGTGTGCAGGATCGACACCAGCGTGGAGTGGTCGAGCCGGCCGCTCCTTTCGCGCCGCGCGTGCTGGCACCAGGTCAGGCCGGGGAACTGCTCGCTGGCATTGCATTGGAATGCCCCCGATCGCAGATCGTCGGTTGTGACCTTGGCGCCCAGCGCCAGATCCTCGACCTGGAAGCGGGACAGCTGCTCCTTCGCGGACGTAGCGTTGGCGGCCGTCTTTACCGCAGCTCCCGACGGACCCGCAACGGACGCGGGCTTGGCGCCCGCGCCGGCCGCGACAACACTGGTTGCGGCACTACCGGCAGAAACGACCGTCGCCGTAGCGCCGGACGCGGACCGCGCGGGCGCCGGCGTGGACGGCTTAGCGGAAGCCGAAGGCGCGGCGATCGCCGTATCGGTTGGCGCCGATGGCGTGGACGGCGAGGGAGATGGCGCCGGCGCCGTGGCCTTGGCCGCCTCTTCGACCTGCTTCCGACACTCTGGGCGCAGCTTCGCGACCCGCTCGTCCGTAACCGGGACGCCTTGTCGTCGCAGCGTCCTTGCGCTGGTGCCCTGCTTACGCAGTTCCTTGTCGATGCAGGCGCGCTCTTCCTTCGGAATCTTCCGCCACCCGGCATTGACCGAATGCCTCGAATGCCGGCGCACGGTCGGCTGCTGGGTTGTTGTCATCCGACGCAGAAAGTCGAGCAGATTAAAGCTCTTCTCGGCAGCCGCCGGATTCGTCGGCATGACCCAGCTCGCCGCAAAGACAAGCGCGGCCGCGACAACCAAGCGTTTACGCCCAATACTCGGATCGAAGATCATGGAAGCCCGGGTCTTCTACTGTGATCCACAACTCGCAATCTTTACATAGGCGGCTGACCGATTCCAGCCGAATGATCGTGGTCCCTCGTTAAGGCCTTGATTCGCCTGGAATTGATCCATGCCAGGAGGGCTATATTGAGGCGTCCGCAACATTGCCGATCACAGAATCCACGCAGCAGGCCGGGCTGGCGCAGTGGCGACGGGGAAGCTGGCATCACACTTTAACCGGGGAAGCCCACAACTGGTCGACCAGGCGGCACTGCTATATCTAATTACAGCATCTAGGCCGAAAACGGCGCCGGATGCAGAGGAAGAGCGAGCGGCTTGGCGGCGAGCCAAGCGCTGTATGAACGGACCTGAATGACAAACCAACGCGACGGCACGGGCATGTCCCGCAAGCTCCACGTCAAGTCCTACGGCTGCCAGATGAACGTCTACGACTCGCAGCGTATGGCGGATATGCTGGCGTCCGAGGGCTTTTCCGAGACGGTGGAGCCGCAGGAGGCCGACGTCCTCATCCTCAACACCTGCCACATCCGCGAGAAGGCGGTGGAAAAGGTGTATTCCGAGCTTGGCCGTATTCGCCGACTGAAGTCGCGCGCCGCGCGCGAAGGACGCCATGTCCTGGTCGCGGTGGCGGGCTGCGTTGCCCAGGCCGAGGGCGAAGAGATCATCCGCCGCGCGCCGACCGTCGATCTCGTTTTCGGTCCGCAGAGCTACCACCGGCTGCCCGAACTGATCGCGCGCGCGTCAGGCGGCAGCAAAGTGGTCGACACCGAATTTCCGGTCGAGGACAAGTTCGACCATCTTGCCCCGGCAAGCCGCGAAGCGACGAAGTCGCGCGGCGCCAACGCTTTTGTCACGGTGCAGGAGGGCTGTGACAAGTTCTGCACCTTCTGCGTCGTGCCCTATACGCGCGGCGCGGAAATGTCGCGCCCGGTCGCCAAGCTGATCGCCGAAGTCGAGCGGCTTGCCGATGCCGGCGTGCGCGAAATCCGCCTAATCGGACAGAACGTCAACGCTTATCACGGCGAGGGGCCGGACGGCCGGACATGGTCGCTCGCGCGCCTGCTGCATCGCCTCGCCGACATTCCGGGCGTCGCGCGGCTGCGCTACACCACAAGCCATCCCCGCGACATGGACGATGACCTGATCGCGGCGCATCGCGATCTTGCCGCGCTGATGCCGCAGCTTCATCTTCCCGTGCAGTCGGGCTCCGACCGCATTCTCGCGGCGATGAACCGGCGCCACACTAGCGCCGATTATCGCGCCGTCATCGACCGGCTGCGCGCGGCGCGCCCCGATATCGCGCTGACCTCGGACTTCATCGTCGGCTTTCCCGGCGAGACCGAAAGCGATTTCGCCGACACCCTCGCTCTGGTCGATGCGGTCGGCTATGCTGGCGCATTCTCGTTCAAATATTCGCCGCGCCCGGGAACGCCCGCCGCCGACCGCGCGGACCAAGTCGCCGAAGACGCGAAAGCCGACCGCCTGGCGCGGCTGCAGCAGGCGATCGACCGGGACGCCGCCGCCTTCAACAAAACCCTGCTCGGCCGCACAATCGACGTGCTGTTCGAGAAGGCCGGGCGGCGCTCAGGCCAACTCATCGGCCGCTCGCCCTATCTGCAGCCAGTCCAGGTCATGGCGCCGACATCATTCTTGGGTGAAATCGCACCCGTGCGAATCACCGCGCTGGGAACCAACAGCCTGTTCGGAATGCTCGCGAAGGCGCCGCATTTGCATGGCATCGTTCCGCTGACTGCGAGCGCAGGACTCTGACCAGCTTGGCCCGGCGCGTTTCCGACACTCCGACCTTGATGCCATCCGCCGCCGCGACTGCGACGCAGATCGTGCTTGCCTTCGACGATAACCGCCTCGTCTCCGCTCTGTTCGGCCAATACGGGCAGAACCTCGCGCTGATCGAGCGCCGGCTCGGCGTCGTCGCCGACTCGCGCGGCAATCACGTCACCATCGAAGGCTCGCGCGACGCCTGCGAACAGGCGCGCCACGTGCTGGAGAGCCTCTATGAGCAGCTCCGGCAGGGCCACGACCTGACCCAGGGCGATGTCGAGGGCGCGATCCGCCTTGCGATCGCGCAAGGCTCGCTGTTCGATTTCGATCCGGCGACGGCGCGCCAGCGATTCGAGGAGATCAACCTGCGCAAACGCCTGGTGCGGGCGCGCACGTTGGCGCAGGACGCCTATATCCGGGCCTTGCGCCGCCATGCGCTGGTATTCGGCACCGGTCCCGCCGGGACCGGCAAGACTTGGCTTGCCGTTGCCCATGCCGTCGCTCTGTTTGAGCGCAAGGAGGTCGACCGCATCATTCTGTCACGGCCGGCGGTCGAGGCGGGCGAGCGGCTCGGCTTTCTCCCCGGCGACATGCGCGAGAAGGTCGACCCCTATCTGCGCCCGATCTATGATGCGCTGTTCGATCTCATGGATGCCCGCATCGTGGAGCGTGCGCTGCAGACCGGCGAGATCGAGATTGCGCCGCTCGCCTTCATGCGCGGGCGTACTTTGGCCAATGCCGCGATCATTCTCGACGAGGCGCAGAACACCACATCGATGCAGATGAAGATGTTCCTGACACGGCTTGGCGAGAATGCGCGCATGATCGTCACTGGCGATCCGAGCCAGGTCGACCTGCCGCCGGGACAGACCTCAGGGCTGATCGAGGCGGTGCGCCTGCTCGCCGGCGTCGAAGGCGTCGGCCATGCCCCGTTCACCGAGGCTGACGTCATCCGCCACGAACTGGTCGGGCGGATCGTCGCCGCCTATGATCGCGCCGCCGCGGCGCGCAAGCGCGAGACCGGTGCATGAGCAACGTCCCCAGTCCAATGCCGGCCTGCACCATCGACATCATCATTGAGTCATCGCGGTGGGATGGCGAGCGTGCCGCGGACGAAGCGTCGGTTCGTCGGGTCGCCGCCGCCGCAATGCCTCCCGAACATGCGGCATGCGAGCTTGCCGTCGTGTTCACGGATAACGAGACGATCCGCACCCTCAACGCCCGCTTTCGCGGCCGCGATGCGCCGACCAATGTGCTGTCCTTTGCGCCGCCTTCTTTTGCCGCGAGCGGCCCCGGTGAGGCGGCACCGCTCGGTGATGTGGTCATCGCGTTCGAAACGGCGCAGGCCGAAGCGGCGGCACAGGGCAAGGAATTTTTTCAGCACGTGACGCACCTCCTCGTCCATGGCGTTCTTCATCTATTGGGCTATGATCACCAATCGGAGGCGGAAGCGGAATTGATGGAAATGCGTGAACGAGCTGTCCTCAGGGAGCTTGGCATCCCCGATCCCTATCAGGAGCGCGCCGGCGCTCCTGCTGCCGAAGCCGAGAAGGCGGCAATGATCGCTTCGCCGCCTGGCAACGCCACCGAGCAAGCGACACCACACGCCGCCGACGCAATTCCGGGCCGCCCGGCCACGCACGAACGCGCCTGACGACATCGCCATGCCTGAAGACGTGCCAAGTCGATCCGACTCGACCGAAACCTACGACCAACGCCACCTGCCGGTCGTCATCTCGCCGGGTGAGCTCAAGCCGCGCAGCAATGGCGAGAACTGGCTGCACCGGCTGGCCCGGCTGTTCGGATGGAAGCCGGGATCCGATCGGTCCGACATCGATGTCCTGCTCGAAGCCCGCCAGCTCACCGATCTCGGCTTTTCGCCGGAAGAGCGGGCGATGCTCAAGAATATCCTCGGGCTGAGCGAGCGGCCGGTCGAGGACATCATGATCCCGCGCGCCGATATCGTCGCGGTGCAAAAGGAAACCCCGCTCGGCGAACTGATGAAGATTTTCGAAAAAGCCGGCCATTCGCGCCTCGTCGTCTTCGACGATACGCTCGACGGTCCGGTCGGTCTCGTCCATATCCGCGATCTCATCGCCTTCATGACCGCGCAGGCGACGATCACACCCTCGGTCAAGTCGAAGCGCAAGAAGCAGCTGCCGGCCGATCTCGACCTGAAAGCGATCGATCTTGCGATGCCGCTCGCCGAGGCGAAGATCATCCGCACCATTCTGTTCGTGCCGCCGTCGATGCCGACGCTTGACCTGCTTGCCAAGATGCAGGCGACCCGCATCCATTTGGCGCTCGTGATCGACGAATATGGCGGGAGCGACGGCCTTGTTTCGATCGAGGATCTGGTCGAGCAGATCGTCGGCGATATCGAGGATGAGCATGACGAGCATGCAGCGCACACGGTGGTGCGCCAGCCGGACGGCTCCTTTCTGGCCGATGCGCGTGCCACGCTCGAAGATGCGGTTGCGACGATCGGCACGGAATTCGATATCGGCGACGCGGCCGAGGAGGTCGACACGTTGGGCGGCTATCTCGTCACCCGGATCGGCCGGGTTCCCGTGCGCGGCGAGATCGTCCCCGGGCCCGATCCGTTCGAAATCGAAGTGCTCGATGCCGATCCGCGCCGGGTGAAGAAGATCAAGATCTCGCACAGCAAGCAGCAACCGAGGCCCGTGCGCGAATTGCGGCGCGAGCCGGAAGGCGATGGCGGCGCACGCGCGGCAGCCGCGCGCGAGCACGGGACGGGCGACGCGCTCCCCTCGGACGCCGGTGCTTCCGCGGAACCCTCCGACGAAGCCGCCGCCCCGGACGAAGCCATCTCCCGCACGCCTAACGGCGCGGCTTCCGGCGAAATGAGCGACGCGCCGCCGGTCACCATTCCCGCTCCGCCGCGCGAGTCGTGATCGCCGCCCGCATCGCCTCGCCGATCGTCCTCGCATGGGGGGTGCGACGTGCCCTGATCGCATTCCTGGCCGGGGGCGCGTCCACGCTCGCAATGCCGCCGCTCGACTTCTGGCCGGCGCTGTTTCTCACCTTCCCGGTCATCGTCTGGCTGATCGACGGCGCCGGCCTCGGCCGCTGGAACGGCGCCGGCGCCGCCGCCGTGGCCGGCTGGTGGTTCGGCTTCGGCTATTTCCTCTCCGGGCTGTACTGGATCGGCAACGCCTTCCTGGTCGACGCGGACATCTTCGGCTGGCTGCTGCCGTTTGCCGTGACCATCCTGCCGGCCGGGCTTGCTTTTTTCACCGCCTTCGGTTTCGCCTTGGCGCGCCTGTTGTGGACGCGCGGACCGCTGCGGATTTTGACGCTCGCGGCGGCCCTGACGCTCGCCGAATGGCTGCGCGGGCACCTGCTCACCGGTTTTCCGTGGAACGCCTTCGGCTATGCGCTGACCGGCTCGCTTGCGCTCGCCCAAGCGGCGGCGCTGGTGGGCTTGTGGGGGCTGACCTTCATCGCGATCGCAGTGTTTGCCAGTCCTGCCGTCCTCGCCGACGACAAGGCCGACACCGCGCGCCCGTGGCTCCCTCCGGTCGTCGCGGTCGCGGTTCTCGCCGCGCTCGCGGCCTACGGGGCCATTCGTCTCGCGATGACGCCCACAACCTTCGTTCCCGGCGTGAAGCTGCGCATCATGCAGCCGGCCATTCCGCAGGACCAGCGCTTCAACCACACCGCAAAGACCGAGGTCATGCGCCGCTACCTGGCCTTATCAAGCCGCGCCACGAACCCACAAGGACAGGGCCTCGCCGGCGTGACGCATCTGATCTGGCCGGAATCGGCGTTTCCGTTCTTTCTGACCCGCGAGGCGGATGCGCTTGCCGCCATCGCTGATCTCTTGCCGCCGGGCACGGTGTTGATCACCGGTGCCGCGCGTCTCGCCGAGCCGGAATCCAGCCCGGGCCACATCCGCGCTTACAACTCGATCTACGTGATCGATCATGACGGAACCATTCAGTCGGTCTATGACAAGCTCCACCTCGTTCCGTTCGGCGAATTCCTGCCGCTGCGCAGCGTGTTCGAACGCCTCGGTCTGCAGCAGCTGATCCGCGTCCCCGGCGGCTTTCTGCCCGGTCGGCGGCGGCGCCTGATGACCGCGGCGAATGCTCCGCCGTTCGTTCCGCTGGTCTGCTATGAGGCCATCTTTCCCCACGCCGTGGTGCCGCCCGGCGGGCGCCCCGGCTGGCTCCTGAACTTGACCAATGACGGCTGGTTCGGATTGAGCTCGGGACCCTACCAGCATTTTCAGCAGGCGCGGCTGCGCGCCATCGAGGAAGGTCTCCCCCTGGTGCGCGCGGCAAATACCGGCGTGTCGGCCGTCATCGACCCGGTGGGACGCATCATCACCTTCTTACCACTGGGGCGCGAGGGCGTGCTCGACTCGGCATTACCTCAGCGCATAGCATCCCCGCTCTATGCGCGGACTGGTGATATCATCATCATTGTATGCATTGTTATAATTTTATTTTTTGGTTTGTGGCGGCGGCGTGCAAACAGACTGAACCCACGCC
>Ga0315553_10004061_pt1 | contig 11176 bp, 7 predicted proteins | sample SalMarSW160140MG_FD_203099 | JGI IMG/M metagenome (GOLD analysis project Ga0315553, IMG submission 203099) | Salt marsh sediment microbial communities from the Plum Island Ecosystem LTER, Massachusetts, United States - Salt Marsh Sediment SW1601-40 ... | reverse complement strand
ATCGCTTGCGGTATGGGCGAGCGCCAGGCGCAGCGCGCCGGCCTTATAGCCGGCAAGCTTGTCCTCGCGCACGAACTTGAAGCGTTCGCCAAGCGCCTGACAGTGCTCCTCGATCGGCCGCCAGAACGCCGGATCGGGGGTGTTGTTGATGACGACCACGCATTCGAAATTCGGATAGTCGAGCCGCGCCACTGCATCGAGCGTCAGCTTGAGCATGTCCGGCGGCTCCGTGTAGGCCGGAATGTGGATCGATACCTTCGGTGCAGCCGGCAGCTCCGGGACGAGCGGCGGCGAAGCGAGCAGGCGGCGCGGCGGGCCACCGAAGGCGACACCCGCGATCTCCTCGATGCGGGCCAGCGCCACGAGGACGAGCGGGATCAGCAGGGCAAGGCCAAGTGCAAAGGCAAAGGCCGCGCCGGGCACGAAGTAGTGGCCGTTCCAGTACGCGAACAAGACTGCGAACCAGGCACCGGCGACATGCGCGGCGGCGGCAAGCAGGGTGACTTGCTGGATGCTCGCTCCCGCAAGCGAGAGGATCGGCAGTGACAGCAGCACGCCGATCAGCACCGCGATCGCGGTCAGCTTCCAATGATCGGGGTCGCTGATCGGGCCGGTGAAGGCAAACTTGGGCTGTCGCGCGGTGTTGAACATGCCCCAGTAGGGGCCGACACCGCCTTCGAACGTCTTCCATGGCTGGTCGAAGGCTTCGATGATGTTGTAGTCGATCCCCAGCGCGTCGGCGCGGGCGATGAATTCGCGCAACACCGCGGCCTGCGCCAGCGGGCCGGGATTGGCGTCACGCCGATTGTAGCCGGCGCTCGGCCAGCCAAATTCGGCAATGACGATGCGCTTGCCGGGATAGGCCTGCCGCAACTGGTCATAGATGCGGATGGCCTGATCGACCGCTGCATGTTCGGAAATGCCTTCCCAGTACGGCAGCACGTGGGCGGCGATGAAGTCGACCGCCGCTACCAGCTCGGGATGATCGATCCAGGTATTCCAGATTTCGCCAGTGGTAACCGGAACCTTGGTCTGGCGCTTGACGCGCTGGATCTTGCGGATCAGCTCGTCCACCGTCTGCTCGGCGCGGAAAATCGTTTCGTTGCCGACAACGATGCTGTCGACATTGCGGTTCTTGCGGGCGAGCTCGATGACGGAACGGAGTTCGCTTTCGTTGCGCTGAGTATTCTTGTCGATCCAGGCGCCGATCGAGACCCGCAGCCTGAACTCGCGGGCGATTTGCGGAACGAGCTCCGAACCGCCGGTCGAGGAATAGGTCCGCACCAGCCGCGTATAGGGCGCGATGGCTCTAAGGTCGCTGCGGATCTGCTCGACGGTGGAACGTGTGCCGCTGTCCGGGTGAGCGGAACCGTCAAACGGCGTGTAGGAAAGGCTGGCGACTTGTCCGGTAATATTCGGAGCAACGGCGACGTCGCGCGAGAGCGCCCACACGCCGGCATGCACGCAAGCGACACCCGCCGCGACCAAAGCGACGACGCGCATTTAAGTGACCATTTGGGGCTTAGGACGTTCGGCTCCATCCGTCCCCTGGATGGGCCATCGCTGCGAAGCAGCAGACCATAAGTAGGGTCGGCAGAGATTGGCTCCAAGAGGGTGGCGAATTGATGACCGGTGATGATGCCGTCACTGTTTCGTGAACACTGCTACTTGCCGGTTGGTCTTGCAGGCTTCGCCGCCGGTTTTTCGACCCCCGATGTCGCTGCCGCCTTTGCCGGCGGCGGTGAGGCCGGATTGAGCCAGCAGGCATGCACCCGTGCGTTGAGCGTCTGCGGCGATTTCGGGTCTATGTTGCCCTGGCGGATGACGCAGCGGAACGCGGCCTGCACATGGGGACCTGGACAGCCGAACCGGTCATACAGGTCGAGATGACGGAAGGCGGTGTCCATGTCGTCCCGCCAAAGCAGCCCGACCACCCGGTGGCCGAGCCAGACGCATTCCGGGTTGCCGGCGGGCCCGTTGATCAGGCGGGCGGCTTCGGCAAACTCATCGATACGGCGTTGGGATTCCTTGGCGGCTTCGGCGGCTTGGCCTGCCGTCGCCTTGTCGCCGCCCTTGGCGTTGCCGCTTTGGGCGAAAGACGGCAGGCAGGCTAGCGTCGGTGCCGCTATGAGGAAGACCGCGAGGAATACGCGCGAGAGAACGGACATGGTCAGGCCAGTGAGGTTGAGGGTCGAGTATTGCGACTGGAGAGCCGCGCTCATTGTACACCGAATCGGTCGGTTTTGGGGCCTGCACCGCCTTGGACCGTGGCGCGGGGAACTTGGCAATCCGGATGCCGTGATCCGGCACCGGGCCTCCTCTCTTGATTAATGTGTCGCACCATGCCAGCGGCGTGGGGGATTGGCGCGGTAGCGCTCAAGGTCGGTTGGCGCATGCACAAAATTGTCGGTCTGTTCATCTTGAGCGCGGCCGTCGTCGTTGCGGCGTGGTGGTGGCTCGGCGCGGCGGTGCCGATGCCGCCGTCGCCGCTCGATCCGGGCGAGAGGCTTTACTGCGTCTCTTACGCGCCGTTTCGCGGTTCACAGACCCCGCTCGACCTGTCGACCAAAATCGAACCTTGGCAGATCGAGCAGGATCTCGCGCAATTGGCGCAGGTGACCGATTGCGTGCGCACCTATTCGATCGACATGGGGCTCGACCGCGTGCCCGAGATCGCGCAACGGCACGGATTGAAGGTGCTGCTCGGGATATGGGTCTCCAGCCGCGCCGACCGCACCCAGGAGCAAATCAGCACAGGCGTTGCGCTGGCCCGGAAATTCCCTGAGGTCGTGCGCGCGGTCATCGTTGGCAACGAGACGTTGCTGCGCGGCGAAGTATCTTCGGAAGCGCTTGGCGAATATATCCGCAGCGTGAAGTCCCAGGTGCCGATACCGGTCAGCTACGCGGATGTCTGGGAGTTCTGGCTGCGCTATCGCGAGCTCGCCAGCGCGGTGGATTTCGCTACCATCCACATCCTGCCGTACTGGGAGGATGACCCGATCGCGGCGCCTCTGGCGGCCAGCCACGTCGATGCGATCCGCCGGCGCGTGGTCGCGAGCTTTCCCGGCAAAGAGGTCGTGATCGGCGAGGTCGGCTGGCCGAGCGCCGGACGCATGCGCGAGGGCGCGTTGCCGTCGCCGGCCAATCAGGCGCGCGTGATTTCCGACGTGCTTGCGCGCGGCAAGCGAGAACACTTCCGCGTCAACGTCATCGAGGCGTTCGATCAGCCGTGGAAGCGCGCTTTGGAGGGCACGGTTGGCGGCCATTGGGGACTGTTCGACGCCGGGACTCGCCAGCGAAAATTCGACTGGGGCGTGGCGGTCTCGAACCACCGGCATTGGCGTTGGCAGGCGGCGGGCGGCGTTTTGCTGGCCGCGCTGGTGTTTGCAGCCGGTTTGATCGCGCGCCGGCGCGAAGCAAGCAAGGCGGAACCAGGCCTTGGCGGCTGGATCGCGATTGCGCTGAATGCCGCGGTCGCCGGCGTGTTGGCCGGCTGGACCGTCGAGAATGCGGTGATCGAGAGTCTCGGCGTTGGCGGCTGGTTGCGCTCGCTGGCCTTTGTTTGCATCGCCATCGCGGCGCCCGTTGCCGGCGGCGCGGCCCTGGCGGTGCCGGTCGGCACGCCGGCCTTTGCGCAGGTCGTCGGTTCGAAACAAGCTCGCGTGCACGACTGGCTCGCGCTGACGCTTGGCCTGCTGCTGATCGCGCTGACCGCGCTGGCGTTGCAATCGGCGCTCGCGCTTTCCTTTGATCCGCGCTATCGCGACTTCCCGTTCGCGCCGATCACTGCGGCCGTGGTGCCGTTTCTGCTGCTGGGATTCGTAGCCCCGCGGCCCGGCGACGGGCGTCCGCTGGCGGAGACATTGGCTGCTGTGGTGCTGGCTCTGTGCGCGGCCTACATCGTATGGAACGAGACGCTCGCCAACTGGCAGGCGCTCTGGTTTAGCGCTGCTCTCGCCCTGGTCGCCATCAGCCTGGTTCGGGCGCGGGTCGCGCCAGGCTGAGGATCAACAGCGCAAGCGCGAGCGAGGACAGCGCCACATTGTAAAGCACAATGCCGATGCCACCGGCGATGAGCGCAATGGCACAGAGCACCAATGACGGCCGGATGAGATTGAGCAGCGCCGCCCCCAGCGCCACAAGCCCGAACGCCGACGCGCTGTAGAGCATATAGGCGGTGTGGCGGGTCGCGCACAGCCACGTGGTCGGATTGGCCGCGCAAGCAATGCCGATCGACGCCTGCTGCATCAGCCGGTAGCGCAAATAGAAACCGCACGACAGCGAGACGAGGCCGATGGCAGCAAGCCATGCGGTCTGGCGCAAGTTCGGACGAAACAGGGGCCGGCTCATGCCGATCATCATGCTGCGAAACTGTCAGTTAATTCAATAGGATCAGATCAAGGTCTCGATTTTTCCTTGAGCATGGTCCGATGCAAGAAGCGATTTGCATCCGCAATTATGTTGCCGGCCGGTCAATTCGGGGGAGTTGCTTAGGGCGGCTCAGCGGTCTGCCAATCGCTCGCCCTGGAAGACTGCGACCCGACAGCCGTCGCCCGTGGCGGCCACGGCGGCGCAAAGCGCAGCCGCCGTCGTCGCGCTGGCAATGGGACCGGCCACCAGCCGCCATTCGATTCCGCCGAAAAAGGTGTGGCGGTGCGGCTGCACGATCGGGTGCAGTCTTGCGGTCTGTGCTGCATGTCGCTGGCGTGCCGTCGCCCATAACCGGCGCAGCGCCCGGATGCTGCTGGCACCGCCGAGGTCGAGGCCGAAATGGGTCCTGGCTGCAGCGCTGGATTGCGATCGCTCGACTTGCGGCGCTGCGGACGCCAGCGGCGCCGCGGGCGCCTGCCGAGGTATTGTTACGCCGGACCGCGGATTGATGCTCGACGTCACATCGTCTGCGGGATTGGCGATGCGTCCCGGCTGTCGCACGCGCTGTGCCGCCCGCGCGGTCTGTTCCGCCTGCGCGGCCCGAGCAGCCTGTTCCGCCTGCGCGGCCCGCGCCGTCTGTTCCGCGTGCGCGGCTCGCGCAGCCTGTTCCGCCTTCGCAGCCTGAGCCGCTCGCGCGGCCTGTTCTGCCTTGGCAGCCCGTGCCGCCCGCTCCGCTTTTGCCGCCTGTTCTGCCTGGGCGGCTTGTGCCGCCCGCGCGGCCTGTTCCGCCTTCGCGACCCGTGCCGCTAGCGCGGCCTGCGTTGCTTGTGTCTCCTTCTCCACGCGCGCCAGCGAACCAGTGATGTCGTCCACGTTGTGTTCGAGCGTGGTGAGGCGCGCGAGCAGCCGATTACGGTCGGCGGTCAGCAGGCGAACGGCTTCGGTCAGCTTTTGTCCCTCCTTGGCGTCGAACGGGCGGGGCTCCGCGACGCGCGATGGCTGGATCGTGCGTTCAAACTGGCTGAACGCGAACAGCATGCGGTTGCGCCCGGTCTCGGTCGAGCCGGCGTAAACGACGAGCATTAGCGCACCGGTGGCAGCCGCGGCCCAGAGGGTGAAGTGCCACAAGTCCCGCATGCTGAAATTCAGCCTGAATGGCGCCAATTCCGCATCGCCCGGCATCTGGATTAAGCCTCGCAGCATGCTCTGCAACCGTCGCCGACAATATGGGGCTGCGAATCACCTCGTTGAAAACATTAGCAGATTCGTTGCAACCGCGCCTCTCTCAATGGTTATTGCGGCCAGCCCCGGGGTATCTTCGTTAAGACCGGTCGGTTATGACGGCCGCTCGCTGGAGTGCGATCTCTTGCTAAACCGGTTGCCACCGCGGATCTCGCGCGGGGCGGTTGCTCTCGGATCAGGCTTCAAGCGGAGGAGGGATGAGCGCTCGCACCTGCCTTGCGATCGTGCTGGCGGCCGGGGAGGGCACGCGTATGCGGTCGGCGCGGCCGAAGGTGCTGCATGCGCTGGCCGGACGCTCGCTGCTGGCGCATGTGCTTGCAGCCTTGCAGGCGGCGGGCGGCACGCGGACCGCGGTGGTGGTCGGGCCCGCTCACGATGCGGTCGCCGCCGAGGCGCGCGCGCAGCTTCCTGAGGCCCAGGTGTTTGTGCAGTCGGAGCGGCGCGGCACCGCGCATGCCGTGCTGGCGGCGAGGCGAGCGATTGCGCGCGGGGCGGACGACATCCTGGTGATCTTCGGCGACACGCCGCTGATCCGACCGCAGACACTGCAAAAGCTGCGTTCCGCGCTCGCCGACGGCGCCGCCGTAGCGGTGCTGGGCTTCCGGCCCGCCGATCCGGCCGGTTACGGGCGATTGCTGACGCATGGCGCGGAGCTTCTCGCCATCGTGGAGGACGCCGACGCGAGCGCGAGCGAGCGAGCGATCACGCTCTGCAATGGCGGGTTGGTGGCGTTTTCCGGCAAGACGGCGCTGGCGATTTTGGAAAAGATCGACTGCAACAATCGCAAGGGCGAATTCTATCTGACCGACGCAGTGGCGATCGCGCGCGGAATGAAACTGCCCGCGGTCGCGCTGGAAGTGACGGAGGACGAAGTGAGCGGGATCAACAGCAAGGCGCAGCTTGCCGCTGCGGAGGCGGTCATGCAGCAGCGTCTGCGGCAGGCGGCGCTTGAGGCCGGCGTGACGCTGGTGGCGCCGGAGACGGTCTACCTCGCGGCTGACACCAAGCTCGGCAAGGACGTCGTCATCGAGCCCTATGTGGTGTTTGGTCCGGGCGTGGTGGTCGAGCAGGGCGCAACCATCCGGTCGTTTTCGCATGTGCAGGGCGCCCACGTCGGCAAGGACGCGATCGTCGGACCGTTTGCGCGGCTGCGGCCGGGGGCGAAGCTCGAACAGGACGTCCATATCGGCAATTTCGTCGAAGTCAAAGAGGCGCTGATCGAGGCCGGCGCCAAGGCCAACCACCTGAGCTACATCGGCGATGCGCGCGTGGGCGCGGGCGCCAACGTCGGCGCCGGCACCATCACCTGCAACTACGACGGCGAGGCCAAGCACCGCACCGACATCGGCAAGGGCGCCTTCATCGGCTCGAACGCGGCGCTGGTGGCTCCGGTCAAGATCGGCGACGGCGCCTATGTCGGTTCCGGCTCGGTGATCACTGGCGACGTGCCGGCGGACTCGCTCGCGCTCGGCCGCGCCCGCCAAGTCGTTAAGGAAGGTTGGGTGAAACGCTTGCGCGGGCTCAAATCCCTGGGCAAAAAGGCGGCGCAGGCGTCCGATTGACCGGCGGCCGCCTACCAGAGGCCGGGCCGCCGCCGTGTGACCTGAATATTGTCACATCCGGACACGCATTTTGATTATCCGGAAACCTGTCGCGGCGCGTAAAACATGATATCGGCGCCTGTTGCGGCGAGGGGGTGAGGCCACCTTGTGCGGTATTGTCGGAATTCTCGGCCGTGAGCCGGTGGCGGGCCACCTCGTCGACGCGCTTAAGCGGCTTGAGTATCGCGGCTATGATTCTGCCGGCGTCGCCACGCTGGAGCATGGCGCACTGACGCGTCGGCGCGCCGAGGGCAAGCTCAAGAACCTGGAGGCACGGCTCGCGCACGACCCGCTCAAGGGCACCATCGGCATCGGCCACACCCGCTGGGCCACCCACGGTAAGCCGAGCGAAAGCAACGCCCATCCGCACGCCACCGAGCGGCTGGCGGTCGTTCACAACGGCATCATCGAAAACTATCGCGAGCTGCGCGAGGGGTTGGGTAAGAAGGGCGCCGTTTTCGACAGCGACACCGACACCGAGGTGGTCGCCCATCTCGTCACCGAGGAAATGAAGAATGGCCGTGGCCCGATCGAGGCGGTGCAGGCGGCGCTGCCGCGGCTGCGCGGGGCGTTCGCGCTCGCCTTCTTGTTCGCCGGCAACGACGACCTGCTGATTGGCGCCCGCAAGGGCTCGCCGCTGGCGATCGGCTATGGCGAGGGCGAAATGTTCCTTGGCTCCGACGCCATTGCGCTCGCGCCGTTCACCGATACCATCAGCTATCTCGAGGAGGGCGACTGGGCCGTGCTCACGCACGGGGGCGTTGAGGTGCATGACGCCGCCGGCCGCGTGGTCGCGCGCCCGGTGCTCAAGTCCAACGCTTCGGCATTCTTGGTCGACAAGGGCAACCACCGCCATTTCATGGCGAAGGAGATTCACGAGCAGCCTGAAGTGGTGGGGCACACGCTCGCGCACTACCTCGACATGGCCCGCGAACGGGTCGCGTTGCCGATGGCACTGCCGTTCGACTTCCGCAAGATCGAGCGGGTGGCGCTCTCCGCCTGCGGCACCGCCTATTACGCCGGGCTTGTCGCCAAGTACTGGTTCGAGCGCTTCGCCCGGCTGCCGGTGGAGATCGACGTCGCTTCCGAGTTTCGCTACCGCGAGGCGCCGTTCCAGCCGGGCAATCTCGCCGTGTTCGTGTCGCAGTCGGGCGAGACCGCCGACACGCTGGCGACGCTGCGCTATGCGCGCGAGCAGAAGCAGCACGTGCTGTCGGTGGTCAACGTGCCGAGCTCGACCATTGCGCGCGAGAGCGACGTGGTGATGCCGACGCTGGCCGGGCCCGAGATCGGCGTAGCCTCGACCAAGGCCTTTACCTGCCAGCTTGCGACGCTGGCCTGCCTCGCCATCGCCGCCGGCCGCGCCCGCGGCGTGCTGACCGAGGACGACGAGCGCAATCTCGTGCGCGCGCTGATCGAAGTGCCGCGCCACATTTCCGAGACGCTGCGGCTTGAGCCGCAAATCGAAGCGCTGGCGCGGGATCTCGCCAAATGTCGTGATGTGCTCTATCTCGGCCGCGGCACCGCCTATCCGCTCGCATTGGAGGGCGCACTGAAATTGAAGGAGATTTCCTACATCCACGCCGAAGGCTACGCCGCCGGCGAACTCAAGCACGGCCCGATCGCGCTGATCGACGAAACCATGCCGGTGGTGGTGGTGGCGCCCTACGACAAGAGCAAGCGGCGCGAAGGCGTGTTCGAAAAGACCGTGTCGAACATGCAGGAAGTGGCGGCGCGCGGCGGAAAAATCATCCTGATCACCGACCCCAAGGGTGCGGCGGAGGCGATCGTGCCCTCGCTGACCACGCTGGTGCTGCCGGACATGGCGACGACCGTTACGCCCATTGTCTATGCCATCCCGGTGCAGCTGATCGCCTATCATACCGCGGTGGAGCTGGGCACCGATGTTGATCAGCCGCGCAACCTTGCGAAATCGGTGACGGTCGAATAAGTGCGAACCGATGACAACGACCGACGACAAATCCGGGCCGTCAACGCCGATCTCCATGTCCGAGGTGACCGCGGATATAATCGCTGAGCCGCCGCCGCACCACGGTGTCATCAGCCGTTTGCGCAATTACTTCCTCACCGGCCTGATCCTGGTCGGGCCGATCTACATCACGATCAGCCTGACCTGGTGGTTCATTACCTGGGTCGACGACGCGATGCGGCCGTTCATTCCGGTCGGGCTGCGAGCGGAGACCTATCTGCCGTTCCGGGTGCCAGGCTACGGCCTGATCATCGCTTTTGTCGCACTGACGCTGCTTGGATTTCTCACCGCCGGCCTGGTTGGCCGCACGCTGGTCGAGTTCAGCGAGAATCTGCTCAACCGCATGCCGATCGTGCGGCCGATCTACAAGACGATGAAGCAGATTTTCGAGACGCTGTTCTCGAAGTCCGGATCGAGCTTCCGCCGGGTCGGACTGGTCGAGTTTCCGACCGGCATGTGGTCGCTGGTATTCCTGTCCCAGCCGCCGAATACCGACACCGCGCAACGCTTGCCGGGGCCCGACTACATTGGTGCCTTCCTGCCATGCACGCCCAATCCGACCACCGGCTTCTTCTTTTACGTGCCGCGCAAGGATGTCATCGATCTCGACATCTCGGTCGAAGCGGCGATGACGCTGATCATGTCGGCCGGCATGGCACAGCCGGGCGGCGAGGCGCAAAAGAAGCTGTCGGCGATCGTGGAGGCGGCGCGCGCGGGTCGGGCCGGCGCGGCGGCGGCCCCGCCCACCGCGCCGGTGAGGTAGCTGCGCGAGCGGTCATACCGGGCGCGGGCATAGCCTGCGAACCCGCTATTCATGAACACGCGCGGCGCCATGCAAGGATACACAGGCGTCATCAACTCCAGCGCTCCCGGAGCCCGTCGTCGGGTCGCGCCAGGCGGGGACCCGTTGCCGCTCGGCCGGAATGACGTTTATCCCGCCCGCAGCAGCCGCACCGCCTCGTCGCGCTCGAATAGATAGAGCAGGTGGCGCAGCGCCTCTCCGCGCGCGGAGGCCAGGTCCGGATCGCGTGTGAGCGTAAGAGCCGCGTCATCGCGCGCCGTGGCAACGAGCTTGCCGTGCAGCTCCAGACGGGCGATGCGAAAGCCCGGCAATCCGCTCTGGCGGGTGCCGAGCACCTCGCCTTCGCCGCGCAGCCTTAAATCCTCCTCGGCGATCCGGAAGCCGTCCTCGGTCTCGCGCAAGATGGCGAGCCGCGCCTTGGCGCTCTCGCCGAGCGGCTGCTTGTAAAGCAGGAGGCAGGTCGACCGCTCACGGCCGCGGCCGATGCGGCCGCGCAACTGGTGCAGCTGGGCGAGCCCGAAGCGCTCGGCGTGCTCTATCACCATGACGGTCGCCGCCGGCACGTCGACGCCGACCTCGATCACGGTGGTGGCGACCAGGAGCCCGGTCTCGCCGGAACCGAAGCGCTCCATGGCGCGGTCCTTGTCGGCGCCCTTCATGCGGCCGTGGACGAGATCGACGCGGGTGCCGAAACGCTGCCTAAGTTCGGCAAAGCGGTCCTCGGCGGCGGCAAGATCGCTCACTTCGGATTCTTCCACCAGCGGACAGACCCAATAGACCCGCTTGTCCTCGTCGAGTGCACGGCCGACCGCGTCCTCCACCTCCGCGAGCCGGCTGAGCGGGATCGCGCGGGTGTCGATCGGCTGGCGGCCGGCCGGCTTCTCGCGCAGTTCGGAGATTTCCATGTCGCCGAAATAGGTAAGCGCCAGCGTGCGCGGGATCGGCGTCGCGGTCAGCACCAGCATGTCGACCGCCTCGCCCTTGCGGGCGAGCGCCAGCCGCTGGTGCACGCCGAAGCGGTGCTGCTCGTCGACGATGGCGAGCGCGAGATCGCGGAAGGCGACCTCCTCCTGAAACAGCGCGTGGGTCCCGACCAGAAGATCGATCTCGCCGAGCGCCAGTCGTTCCAGCGTCTCGGTGCGTTCCTTGCCGCGCTCGCGGCCGGTGAGA
>Ga0315553_10004060_pt1 | contig 11178 bp, 9 predicted proteins | sample SalMarSW160140MG_FD_203099 | JGI IMG/M metagenome (GOLD analysis project Ga0315553, IMG submission 203099) | Salt marsh sediment microbial communities from the Plum Island Ecosystem LTER, Massachusetts, United States - Salt Marsh Sediment SW1601-40 ... | reverse complement strand
GGCATCTTGTGCCTCCTTTAACTGTGTCTCCCCTTCGGTGACAAAGCCGCTCAACCACTCTCGTACTACAGGTGTAGAGAGCGGCAGGTCGCCCAATGCGTCTCTGATCTCGGTTGTACTCCACTCGAACGCGCGTTCCGCGCCGTGGGCGACGATCGTGTGCCGATAGCTCAGCTCGAGACCGTCATCTCGCATCAAGATGCAGATCAATGTTCCCGCCAGGTCGCCCAGTGGCGCACGGTCGATGTGGCTGTGTCGGAATCTGGCCACGACCGTCGTCCCGCCGTTCGGCTGTGAGTGGATGGTCAGCCCTCCGGCACACCGTTCCGCCGCGGCAGCCAAGAGCGGGATGCCCAGGCCCACGTGCCGCGTGATGCGGGTGGTAAAGAACGGGTCTCGCACGCGCCGCAGGGCCTCTGGGTCCATGCCTCGCCCGTCGTCCGCCACGCTCATCGTGAGCAGGTCCGCGTCGAGGTCCTCGACGATCGCTAGCGCGACGTGACGTGCACCGGCCTCGATCGCGTTCTCTACCACGTCGAGGAGATGCAGCGAGAGTTCGCGCACTTGCTCGCCCTTTCTGGAGCTAGTCCAGCTCCTTCAGGAGGTCGATCATCCGCTCGGGAACGAGGTGGCCGACCACTCGTTCGTCGATCATGGCCACCGGGGACAGCCCGCACGAACCGAGGCAGTACACGACCTCGTACGTATACTTGTAGTCATCGGTCGTCTCGCCGGCCTTGATCCCCAGGTACTCTTCCACCGCCTGGGTGATCCGGGCTGCGCCACGCACGTGGCACGCCGTCCCGTCACACTGCCGGATGATGTGCCGTCCGCGCCGCTGCAGGTAGAACTGCGAGTAGAAGGTCACTACTCCGTACACCTGGCTCAAGGGGACGTTCATGCCCTTGGAGATCGTTTGCAGGACCTCGCGAGGCAACCAACCATAGATCGCCTGTGCTTTCTGCAGCACGGGGATGACCGCCCCATGTCGATCCTTGTACTCCTCCAGGACGTCGTACAACGGGCTCAGGTCGAGTTCCTGTTCTTCCATACGCTGCTCCTCCAAGCGTGTCCAGTTCCATCTACTTGGTGCCTTCGCCTCTGTAGAAGGGAGGCTGGCAAACAAAAAGGCACTCACCAAAGAGGGGTGCCATTGGTCAGCAAGCGACGCAATCGGGGCTTACTCGGCCGGCAGATACAGGAAGGTCCGCCTCCCTTTCTCCCCGGACAATGCCAGCCCGAGCTCAGCGACGGTGGGCGCGGCGACTCGCACGCACGTGTGTGCCCCCATATCGGCCAGACGATGCGCATCACTGTCCACCAACACACCATATCTGGCCGTGCCAGTGTTGTATTTTACTGATTTCCAAACCGATGTCAAGTACATTTCTGTTGTTCGATCTTGCTCAAAGGCTCGATCTGACCCCTTAAAAACGGACGAAAACCGTTCATCATGCCGAGGAAAGGTGCGATTTTCGGCGATCGCGAGTTCTCCACTGCCGAATTTCGTGAGATCGATCGCGCGGGGGGTGATCTCGACCCCACTTATGGGCAGCCCCTGTGGGATGAAGCCGAGGTTGCTCAGAATAGAGAAAGATGGCCGGTCTATATGCGCCGGGATGCACAGCCCGCCCAGTGTATCGACGCCGACCGCTACCTGCTCGACCGAGAGTGAGGTCGACGTCGCCAGGAGACGCTCCTCTGTATAACGGTGCGCGCCCGCTGCGTCGACCACGTATTGTGCTCCAAAATAGTCCTCGCGATTGGGCAGCTCGGGGAGTGCGTCGTCGACGGTGCGCTGCCAGGCCTCGACCTGGGCCAGCGTGTCGAACACGCACAGCATGTGCACCTCTTCGCGGCTTTGCACTTCCATGCCCGGCAGCACAGTGAGGCCCGTCCCGCGTGCTGCCTCGATCACCGCGCCCACATTAGCGGCGCAGTTATGGTCGGCGATGCCGATCAGTCCCAGACCGAGCGCCAGTGCCCGCTCCACGATCAGCGGCGGGATCATCTCTACCTCTGCACACGCCGAGAGTACGGTGTGGAGGTGCAGGTCGATCAGCAGCGACAGCATCGCGATCTAGCCAGGCCTGTTTCCCTCGACCCCCAGACCGGTCAGCCGGCCGACCACGGTGAACGTGTCCTCGGCCGTACCGAGCAGGTTGACCCTTGCCTCGTGTGCTTTGTGCATCGTCTCCTCGTCCGGGACCATGTCCTCGGTGATGATCACTGCCGAGAGCTCGAGCAAGGAGGCGACCGCAACGACGTTTGGATGGCACTGCAGCGTGACCCATACGTTCCCGGCCGCGGCACCTGCCATGACGCAGCTCAGCAGGTCGGAGGCATATCCGCCGCTGACCTCGCGCGCCAGGTCCGCATCCTCGATCACCGAGAGGCTCAACTGCTCGACAATGTGTGCCACGTGCATGGCATCTATGTCCCTTCTGTCAGGTCAAAGACGATCCGGAGGTGCGTCCCTTTGTCCGGCTCCGATTCGAGCGATATCTCGTCGGCACAGTGCTGGATGTTGCTCAAGCCCATGCCGGCACCAAAGCCCATCTCGCGGATCCACTCGGGTGCGGTCGAGTAGCCGGGCTGCATGGCTTGCTCCACGTCGGGGATGCCTGGGCCCTCGTCGCAGACGTCAATGTGGATCGAGTCCGTGCGCACCTCGGCTTGGATCGTGCCGCCAGCCGTGGCGTGCAGGACCAGGTTCATCTCTGCCTCGTAGGTAGCGACGGCCACGCGCCGCAGGATAGAGGGATGGGTGCCCAGGTTCTGCAGCGAGCGCTTGAACTGGCTGGACGCCTCGCCGCCGTGTACGAAATCGTGCGGCCGGATCGTGTAGCGCAGGATAATGCTCGTTGCCTCAGAGAGGATGTCCTGGAAAAAGTGCTGCTCGTGATGATGGTCTGCCTCACGCTGCCGATAGTCGATGTCGAGCTGCACCAAAGTGCCCCTGACGATATCCCCCTGGGTCAAGATCCCGATCAGCTTTCCACTGCTCCGCTCGACCACCGGGAATCGCCCGTAGCCAGTCTGCTGGAACTTGCCGATCGCCGAGATGACGCGCTCGTCGCCGTACAGCGCCTCCACGTCGTAGGTCATGTGGTTGGCTACCGGCTCGTCGATCTGCCTCGCTTCGAGGGTCTGAATCAGGTCCATCAGGCTGACGATGCCGGTCAGGCGCCCGTCTTGCAGGACAGGTGTGCCCGAGATGCGGTGCTCGCGCAGGATGTCTCGCACCTCGCGCATCGAGGTCTGCGGCGTTACCGTGATCACGTCAGGCGTCATGACTTCCTCGACGCACAGCTCGTAAAAGATCTCCTGGATCTTGGAGACGTCTCTGTCCATCGACGCTAGTCAAACTCCCCGCACGGGCCGAGGCCGGGCAGCCCGGCCCGGAACAGCAGGCCGCTTGCCTCGTACATCGTGTAGCACGTCGCCATCAGGACGATGCCCGCTTCCCTGGCGATGACCACCGTCTCCGGGGGAGGTAGCTTGGCCCGCACAAAGAGCACTGCCCGAATGCCTACCATCTCTGCGGTACGCACTGCCTGCGGGTTGGTCAGGCCGGTGACGAGGAGCACGTTCTCACGTGCGAAGCGCAGCGCATCGCTCATCAGGTCCGCGCCGGCACCGTGCGTGACCTCCATTTCCAGATTGACGTTGTCAGAGATGACGATGCCCTCGACGGCCTGCAGCACCTCTCGCAGCTTCACTGCTCCGCTCCTATCGGTGGCCCTGGACCACCAAAACAAAACAAGGGAGACGCGAGGTCTCACCTTGTCTATTCCTCTCCAGGACGCGCATGCCCTTGCCCTCTATGTGGTCTAGTTTAGCTTGTCGGCCGGAAAGTCGCGTCCGATGATCACCGCCAGGTCGGCGTCGGTGCTCGTCGTCCGTTGCTCAATGATCGGCTCAGAGATGCTCATCTCGGCCAGCCAGCCGATCAGCCATTCGGTCGTATAGGGCTTTTCCTCGTACACAAAGATCGTTGTCTGGCCGTACTGCGGCCGGTCGGGTAGCTCGTCCAGGAAGGCATCGATGCCCTGCATCTCGAGGAACGACTGCGTTCGCCCAGCCAGGCCATCGACCGCCGACCCATTATAGACCGCAACGCGAGCGTGCTCGGATGCCACCTTCTGTACCGTCGTCGTCTCGGTGACCGTTGCTTCCGGCGTCGGGTCGCTGAACAGGGCGTCGATCAGTGGGCGTGCCTTAGCCCGATCGTAGAGCAGGACCATCTCACCGTTCGGCGTCATCCAGTCAGAGGTCAGCTCGCGGTCGATCGTCGCCGTGTGGATATTCTCTCGTTCCACCTTTTGCGCCCATTCGGCGAGGACGATCATCTCCTGTACGGGCATGTTGGTCTCGACCGAATCACCCATCTCGCGTACCAGGTTGGGGGCCTGCATGATCAACTGTGGCAGGTTCTTCAACCTCAGCACCTTGTCGCGGATGGCCAGGATCACCGCTTGCTGGCGGCTCATCCGTGAAAAGTCGCCATCGCCTGTGCCCTTGCGCGTACGCGCGTACTTGAGCGCCATCTCTCCGTCGAAATGCTGCAGCCCGGCGTCGATGTGCAGGTGCGTCGTCCGATAGTCCTCGGTCGGGTATTCATAGTCGTCGATCGTCTTGGGCACGTCGATGTCGATCCCGCCTATATAGTCGACCATGCGCTCGAACCCGGTGAAATTCAGCCGCACGTAATAGTGTACCGGCACGCCAAAGTTATACTCGATCGTCTGCATGGCCAGGGCTGGCCCACCGCCCGGATAGTTCTCCATCTCCCCCCAAAAGTGCGCGGTGTTGATGCGGTCCTTTTCGTGGTTGGGGTGGGGAATGGCCACCCATAGGTCGCGCGGAATAGAGAGGATGCTGACGCTCATATCCTTTGGATCTATCGAGACCAGCATCATCGTGTCGGTCCGCGTCGCCGCCGACTCGCCTGGGCGCTGGTCGATGCCCATGGCGAGGATGTTGACCCGTTCCTTGTCCTCGATGCTGGGCATGATGACCTGCTGTCGCGGAGCGGACGGGCGCGATGCCGGCTGGTCTGACCCTGTAGCTTCGCTGGGTGCCTGGGCAGTCGGCGCGAGGAAGGGGAGGCCCGAGATCGATCGGAACTGCGTGTGTGCGGCGAAATCCTTGATCGTCGTGAAGGCCAGGTAGCCACAATAGAGGCCCCCGGCGATCAGCGCGATCAAGATCGCTCCATAGACGAACTTGGGCCAGTAGGTAGGCGGACGATGCGCGTTCGCATCCTCACGATTCATACCGTTCTCCACGTGCTCCTCTCGTGTCAGTGTCACTGGTCAGGTTCGGGTAAACGCACGACATTATAGCATGCTTTCGCGGCACGGCAAACGAACGAGCCTGTCCCCGGCGACCCGCGGGCTGCCGGGGACAGGCTCGTTGCCGAACCCCTGTGGAAGGTGTGTCTCTGGTCCTCCGCGCCAAGCTCTAGCTGGCGCCGAGGGTCAAAAGCCTACATCGTGCTCAGTGCGGCACGGGTGGCAGGTCGTTCACATAGAGCGCCTGGCCCGCCGTATAGTACAGCTTGCCTGCACGCTCGTCCACGAACAGGCCGCTTAGCCCACCAAAGATCGCTTCCTCTTCGGGTGGGGTGCGAAACTGGCGCACAAAGGTACCGTCGCGCTTGAGCTGCACGATCCGCCGGTCAGAGGCATCGGCGACATAGATGTGTTCCGTGACCTCCTCGATGTCCATGTACAGCGCCGTGGCGCCCAGGAGCGGCTTGGGGATCTGCTGCACCGAGAATTCGACCGGCTCGCCGCCAAAGTACTTGTCGATCTTGCCACTGTCGTGCACGATGTAGATGCTGCCGTCGATGCCGAGGTCGAACGCATTGCCCAGGTCCCCTTCGGCTTGCATCCACGTGAGCGGCGCGCTCTCGAACTGCTTGTCTGGGTATTTAAAGATCTGGTTCGCCACCGGGTCGAGGAGGTAGAGGTTCCGGTCAAAGGTGGCGAGGGCAACCGGATCGCGCCATACGTCCTTGCCGCCCAGTACCTGTACCTGCTTCTGTTCCCACGACGGATCGAACTCGACCAACAAGCCGTTCCGGTCGACCACCAGGAGCGCGCCGTGCTGCGCATCGCCACCGTCTTTCCGCCAGGCGATATCTACCAGCATACCCAGCGTCTGATCCTCGATCGGCTGTGTCTCACGCATCAAGACCTGGCTGTCGTCGGGGTTGCGCAGTGCGCTGCTGACGTCGTTCAGTGCGTGGTGATACACTTGTCCGGCACCGCGGTCCAGGACGTATACGTCGAGGCCCGAGATGATGATCCGGCTGGGCTGGCTGTCGGGCGCAGTATACTCGTAGAGCCTGACCGGTGAGGCGAGACGAGTGACGCCGTCGATGCGGTCGATCTCTGTCGCAGCCTGAGCGAGCATGCTCTGTATGTCCTCGTTCTCTGGCTGCATCTCTGCTGCTTCGTTGGCCAGCACGATCACCTGTTCCCAGTACCGGCGGGCCTCAGGTGGGTTACCGACCTTGCTGAGGGCGAGATCGCGCTGAGACTGCACCTCCTCAAGCTTGGCCTCGAACTGCGTCCGGCTGGACCAGTCGTGGTACGCCGAGTAGCCGCCGACGATCAGCAGGGCGACGAGCGGAATAGCGATGGCAATGACGATCCCCACCCTCGAGCCCTGGCTGCGCTCTCGCTGCTGCCTGCGCGCTGCCGCACGCCGCCGTTCCGCTGCCGTCGGCAGTGGACGATCGGGCAGCATACGCACGCCCAGGGTACGCAGGCCCTGCCCTGCGGCACCGAGAAGTGCACGAACGCGCTCGCCAACGCCCGGCCCCTCCGGCTCCAGGCCAGGTGCAGCGCGCGACGATGAAGGTGGCTGGTACGCAGCCGTCCCCGCGGCAGAGCGACGATGGGGCGGTGCCGCTACCTGGTCGTCGGGCACCGGATCGACAGAGCGCTGTGGCGACGGCGAGTACGCCGGTGGAGGTTGCCTTGCGATCTCCTGTTCCGGTTCAGCCCAGTCCACAGGAGGGAGATCTGATCCTACCTCGACTGGACGGGGTTCTTCTTGAACGGCCCGGTCCACCTGCTCGTCGAGTTGGGGCCCGGCATCTCTTGCCCTTCCTCCATCTGATGCTGGCCTCGCTCCGCCGCCGGGTGCGCTTTCCTTGCCGCCGGGCCGCTCGACCGGTGTGAACGCCCACTGCTCCCGCTCTCCCTGTGCGCGTGCGCCGGCCCCGACCTGGATGACCAGGGCGGTGCAATCCTCGGGCGGCGCGAGCGTCTCCAGGTTGAGCAGTGATCGCTCCATATTCCCCGAGATGATCTGGCCGATGCGCGTGCTGCCAAGTTGGCGGGCCATGGGTCCGTCGGCGAGCAGGATCGTGTCTCCGGGTTGTGCGTTGGCGTGAAAGAGGCGTACCCCGGTGATCTGTCGCTCGCCCAGCACACTCGAGTCCTCGAGGTCGAGCGTCGTATCGGGAAAGACCTGTACCCGCTCTCGTTGGATCAGGTATACCATTGGCCAGCCCGCCTGGGCGATATAGACGTCCCCATCGCGCAGAACGACGCAGGCCGCTCCACCGACACGGTGCTCGGTGACGGTGCGGGCATTGTAACGCAGCAACTGTGCGTTGGCCAGCAAGAGTGCCTGCCGCAGGCCGTAGGTGATCGTCCCCGGCGTGCTGAAATACTCGTCTGCAATCGCGCTCGTCAGGTCCTGGCAAACCTCTTCGCGGCCAAACGTGTCGCCGCTGAGCTCGACCAGGATATGTAGCTGGCCCTTGCCGCGCGACTTGATCGGCAGGATCGGCCGCCGCTCGATCACGGCGAGGTTCAGCGCCTCTGCCTGGCGCACCCCTCCGACGATGCGCAGTTCCCCAACGTTCGTTTCCCACTTTTCGGACATGGCACCCTCCCTTGCATCTCTGCTGCCACGGAGCCGCCCCCAGCGCGGCTCTCTGGGTCGTACAACGCGTGCTGCTCTTCAGTCGGCTAGTGATCTTCTTGCGTGCTGACCAGGAGCTCGGCGTGATGCATCAATAGGCTTGTTCGATCGGGTGGTGTCTCTTTGACCTGCAGGTAACGCTCCAGCGCCTCGAGCGGCGTCAGGCCGGCGACGTCTTCTTGCGCACCGAGCCGCATTCGCTCCGGACGAACGACGTCATGCAAGATGGCGGCCACGTAAAAGGCCGGCTCCAGTGCCCGCCGGACCTCGTTCTCGCGGATCAGCACGTCCTGGTCTGGGGTGGTGCGCACGATCAGGCGCACGACTGCGCCCTCGAGCGGCGCCCGCTCCAGTGCCGCCAGGATCTGGGCCGTCGGGTCGTCGCCGTCCGCGGTCACGCGTACGGTGAGAAAAGGCCGCACATCCAGCTTTCGAAAGGTCCACGAGCAGGCGCCGCGCTCGACCTCAGCCAGGATGAACCCCTTGTCCTCTTTTTCCTCGCCGAAATCGATGCGCTCGACGCTCCCCGAATAGACTACGGGCGGCGCGCGCTCTGGCTCGATCGCCTGGTGCTGATGAATGTGGCCCAGCGCCACGTAATCCCAACTGGGCTGCTTGAGCAGTTGCAGCGGCAGGACCACGTCCTGCCCCAGCATCACCGTCCGCTCGGACCCGTAGGTGGCCCCTTGTACGGTACCGTGAACGACGAGGATGTGCGGGACGTCATCGCGCAGGCGCGAGGTCAGGCCACCCTCGCCGGTCAGGATCAGCTCGATCCGCTCCAGGAGCAGGTCGTTGACCTCCTCCAGGCTACGGTTCTTGTAATCGTCGCGCGAGAGAAGATTGCTGCGCACGATCCAGGGCAGCACGCCAACCTGCACTGGCCCGTGCGCCGTGTCGATATCGAACACGGCGGGGCTGCGCGCGACATAGACGTGCTCCACCTCGAGCGTGCGATAGATCTCCATCGTGTGTGCCCGGCCCACGGCGTTGGGCATGTCGTGGTTCCCGGCAACCAGGACGGTCGGCACACCGGCCTGTGAGAGCCGCCGGATACGGCGTGCAAACTCGCGCTGGTAGGTGGGCGAGGGATCGCGCGTCTTGTACGCGTCCCCCCCAAAAACCACCAGGTCCGCCGCCTCATCGAGAGCCACGTCGATGATCGTGTCTATGCTGCGCATGAAATCGGTCAGGCGCGTCGACAGCCCTGTCTGCGGGTCGAGCCGGCCATAATTCTCTGACCCGAGGTGAACGTCGGCGAAATGGACCACCTTGAGCGGCACGCGCTCACTCCTCCTCAAAGTAGCTACTCAGTGCCTGTGCCGTCTCCTGATCGGCCGCGACCTGCGCCAGCAGGTCACGGTACCTGGCTTCGATCTTGCCTGTGGGATGCCCCGCCCGTCCGAGCTCCTGCCGGACCTGATCGAACCACCTTCTAGCCGCGTCTATCTCCCCCACGGCTGCGTCGGCAATGCCAAACAGCGTCGCCTGCCCCACGGACACCAGGTTGAGATCCACGCTGGTCGTTTCCGCAAGCGGGAGCACCCGCTGTGGCTCACCGAGGCGCAGTGCTGCTTCCGACCACGCCTCCTCGCTCACCCCTTCTGCCTGCGGGTCGAGCCTGGTCACGCGCTGCCAGATCGAGCGCGCCTGCTCTTCGTGTCCTTCCTTCTGCGCGATCAGCCCCTCGTACAGCATGCGCCGCGCTGTGTCCTCTTCCCGTGCCACGTAGCGACGTGCACGGTCCAGCTCTCCGCGCTCGACCAGCCAGGTATATACTTCCATTACGTGTGTGGCCAGATCTGGCTCGAGGACGGATGCCATGCTCCACGTGCTCAGCGCGTCCTCGATCCGCCCCATGTCTTGATAGGTGCGGAACAGGGCGAGGTTCACGAATGCGGCTTCCTCGTTGCTCGTGACCATCGGGAGCGCGTCCCTGTAAGCGGCTTCCGCCTCCTCGTAGCGCTCGAGTCCGGCGTATTCGGTACCGAGGTCGGCCCACGCGGCCATCGAGGAGGTCTCTTCCGCGATCTGTCGCAGTTGCGACAGGCCTTCCTCCACCGCTCCTTGTTCGATCTGGATCGAGGCGATCATCCGCTCGGGCGCCCGCGCGCCGGACAGGTGGCCTGCTACCGCTTCGCAGGCCTGGATGGCCTCGTCGTATCGTCCTTCACTGCGCAAGAGCTGGCCCAGCGAGTGCCATGCTGTGCGCAGCATGCGCTCGAGGTTCTCTCTACGCTGCAGCGTCTCTGGGCGGAGCCTGGTCACGCGATTGACGATCCGCCACAGCAGTTGAATGGCTTCATCGGTGTCATCGCGTGCCAGGGCATCGATGGCACGCTGATAGATCGCTTCGTAGCTCTCGTTTAGCTCGACGGGCACGTGCTGTCCTCCGGGAGGTGACCCAGCCGCCCGCGAGCGATGTCGGGTGGGTGTCTGCGTTCGTTGGCGGCTCTCTTAACCAGGATCGATCCTTATGTCTTATAGAAATTGTACTTGAAAACCTAATGAAATGCAAGCTATGGATAGCGTACGTATCATCTCGGCATCCTACAACTGTGGTATAATAGGCCGAGGAGGGACGATGGTGCTGTATGTGGTAGATGTGCCACCGGGCGGCGAGGATGCGCTGACCCTGCGTGCGCGCCGCGTGCTCGACGAGGCGGTGCTGATCCTGGCCGGGCGCGAGGCGCGTGACCGGCTCGCACGTGCAGGCGGCGAGGGCAGCGCGCCGCTGCTCTTGCCGCGCGATACTATGCTGGAAGGGGCGGTCGCCGCCGTGCGTGCGGCCCTGGTCGCAGGCGACGTGGCTTGGGCGGCGCCGGACCTGGCTCGCTGGACGGCGCACGAGCACGCGCTGCTGCGCGCGCTGCTGGCAGCAGGCATCGAGGTGCTGCCCGTGCCCGGCGGGAGCGGCTGGTTGGCCTGTCTGGTCGCCTCTGGCCTGCCCAGCGATCGGTTCACCTACCTGGGAGAGGTTCCGGCAGGCGCCGAAGCGCGGCGTACGGCACTGCAGCGTGCCGCCGGGGAACGGCACACGCTGATCTGGCGGGTGCGGGCGAGCGCGCTGCCCGAGGCGCTGGACGACGCGGCTGCCCTCCTCGGCGACCGGGCGGCAGCGCTGTGCAGCGCGGGTCGTGTGTGGCGCGGCCAGCTTGCCGATGTGCCCCGCGACCGGCTCGACGCGTACCTGGTCGTCGAGGGGGCGGGCGAGGAGCAGCCGTGGACGGA
>Ga0315553_10004056_pt1 | contig 11182 bp, 15 predicted proteins | sample SalMarSW160140MG_FD_203099 | JGI IMG/M metagenome (GOLD analysis project Ga0315553, IMG submission 203099) | Salt marsh sediment microbial communities from the Plum Island Ecosystem LTER, Massachusetts, United States - Salt Marsh Sediment SW1601-40 ... | reverse complement strand
CCACACCCCTATTGTCAGCATCCAACGTCAACTGCGCAGTTGGCCTCTTCCCAACCCGGCACTCCTCCCGTTTGTTGCGATAGGGCGATCACGCAGCTCAAACTCCGGATCAGCTGCGCGGGCCTCACGCCCACCCGCCCCGCAATCGACGACCCCAGCACGCCCGGTGGCACCCAGGCTTGTTGATCCGCCCGTCCCCTCGACGACGACGCACGATATTCCGGCACGCCGTAACTTCCGGATAATTCCGCCGACGACGCGCCGGTGATGCGAGCCACGGACGCTCATTCTGACCGTGATGCTGTCTTCCTGAAATCGGCCGCGGTTATCCCCTGTGCGCGTAACGCCTCCCAAAAAAACACGCTGCGCGATCACGCTACTGATGGCCACGCGTTGTTCTACAATCCGGTACTTCGGCACGCTGTATAAAATTGCTCACGTGTGCTCCCGCAACCCCAGCTCGCCAGTGACGTGAGCGTGGGAACGGCGCATCCGCCGAGGGCAGCTCACGCCAAGGCTCCAACCCTTTGAAAAATGGCGAGGATTGTACGAACTCGAGGTCCGTGGAGGCTGGTTTTGATCCAAAGCAATGCCCGGGCCCAGGCTGATATATTATCTCGAATACATCATTACGGCCTTCGAAGACAGGGCACATCGCCATGACGTTCGAACCGACACCCTCATTTGATCCGAAGTCTTTCCTCGCCAAAGTCGGCGATGGCGGCACCGTGGCGAAGTACGGCAAGGAACAGATTGTCTTTTCCCAAGGTGACCCGGCGGACGCGGTCTTCTACATCCAGAATGGCAAGCTGAAGGTTACGGTTGTTTCGGAGCAAGGGAAAGAGGCTGTCGTTGCGCTGCTCGCCACCGGCGATTTTTTCGGCGAAGCCTGCTTGGCCGGACGGGCGACGCGCCTCGCGACAGTCGCGGCGATGACAGAGTCCAACATCGTGAGATTAGACAAATCCGCCATCATTCAGCTGATCCAAACCGATCCGGCCTTTTCTGGGATCTTCATTGCTCACCTGCTGAATCGAACCATCCGCGTGGAAGCTGACCTGGTCGACCAACTGTTCAATTCGAGCGAGAAGCGGCTCGCGCGGCTGCTTCTGTTGTTGGCGAATTTCGGCAAGGAAGGAAAACCGGAGCCGCTGATCGCCAAGATCAGCCAGGAGACGCTTGCCGACATGATCGGCACGACGCGCTCCCGCGTCAGCTTTTTCATGAACAAGTTCCGCAACTTGGGCTTCATCGATTACAACGGCGGCATACGGGTCCATAGTTCGCTGTTGAACGTGGTCCTGCACGATCAGCCGCACATCAAAACGTAATATCCGCGCGCAGCAATGATGAAGTCCTGACAGGATTGGCACAGTGACGATGGCCCCGCACGGTTGGATATGCCGAGCCGCAGCCACCAGACCGAGAGCTTGGAGAGGTGTTGAACAAAGCATTGGGGCTGGCGAAGGGAACGCCATTGTCGGTGCGGATCGCCATGGGCAGGCCGAACTCCTTGAAGGCGCTCATGATGCGAAGTCGGTCGCTCACCGAGGCAGCGAAAAGAACCGCTCTGACTGGCGGACCAGAACACAGTAGCGCGACAGAGGATAATCAATTCGGCGGCTTCTCTAGACCCGCGCCGGTTCCTTGTCACGCACGCGCCAGAGCTGGAACCCCTCCGCGTCGATCGCTTTCTCGATTGCGTCGCGAGAGAATCCATGAGGCGGAGCGCGATCCTCAGCGACGACGCCGGTTACGGTCCACGGACCATGCTGCTTGGGGAGCTTCTCGCCGCCCGCGTCCCCCGCAAAGGCGTGCAACTCCTTCCTGGTCTCTGACTTAAAAACGTAGATGCGCATGGCTCGGTCCTTTCTCCGACGCTCTCGTCGCTCAGGCGGCTTCGATTCGCTCATTCATCTCGCGATCAATGTTCGAACCTCTTTTGCGTGCCCCCCGCGCCGACCTCGAAAGCCTTCGTTTGTCCACCTTATTCAGCGGCGGCGGAATTGGCTGCGAGCCGGCGGTCTGCGAGCCGTGCCTGCACGCTCGTCCTTGTGGCGGAAGATCAGACGGCCCTTTTCAAGATCGTAGGGCGACATCTCGACGGTGACGCGATCGCCTGCCAGCGTCTTGATTCGAAACTTCTTCATCTTGCCGGCCGTGTAGGCCACGATCTCGTGCCCGGCGTCGAGCTGAACGCGGAAGCGTGCATCAGGCAGGATTTCGGTCACGAGGCCTTCAAATTGAATGAGTTCTTCCTTCGCCATTGTTTTTTCCTTTTCGGCTCGATATCGGCGCAGCAGTTTCCCTACAGTCGGTCGGCGAACCGCCGATCGACGGTAACGCAGCAACTCGTTCAGCGCCGCCCGACGCGCCCTTGCTCGTTGCCCCGCCGCATGAACGCAACATCGGCGATTCCGTTTTCCGGGCCGTCGGCCAGCGCGCGTTCGCGCTTGTCGCGCCAAGGCGGCTTTGCCTCGCTGCGGTCGCACCGCTGCTGCTTTATTGCTGTCGCCGGATGCGGCCGCGCCTTCCGGCCGTCGTGCATCGGATCGCGTTGCCGCCGCGGCGCGGTCCGTCGGTCCATCGCCGGGATTGTCATGCGGATAAGCTTCTCGATGTCACGGAGGAATGCGGTCTCTTCGGTGTCACAGAAGGAAATCGCTACGCCGTCCGCGCCCGCGCGCGCCGTGCGCCCGATCCGATGCACGTAGGTTTCCGGCACATTGGGCAGATCGAAATTCACCACATGGCTGACGCCGTCCACGTCGATGCCGCGCGCGGCGATGTCCGTCGCGACCAGCGTTCGCACGCTGCCCCTACGGAACGCGGCGAGCGCGCGCTCGCGCTGGCTCTGCGATTTGTTGCCATGGATCGCTTCGGCCGCGATTCCCGCCCGAGCGAGACCGCGCACCACCCTGTCGGCGCCGTGCTTGGTGCGGGTGAACACCAGCGCCCGTTCGATCGGCGTGCCGGCAAGCAGGTCGGCAAGCATCGACGGCTTTGCGGCGCGGTCTACATGAATGACTTGCTGTTCGACGCGTTCGACCGTCGTGGCGGTGGGCGTCACGGCGACCTTGGCGGGGGAATTCAGCATATCCTCGGCAAGCTCGGCGATCGCATGCGGCATGGTCGCCGAGAAAAACAAGGTCTGCCGGCGAGACGGCAGCTTTGCCACGATCGTGCGGATGTCGCGGATGAAGCCCATGTCGAGCATGCGATCGGCTTCGTCCAGCACGAGAACTTCGACGTCGCTAAGGCGCAGCGCGTTGGTGCGCACGAGATCGATTAGCCGACCCGGCGTCGCGACCAGCACGTCGACGCCGCTCAATAACGCGCGCACCTGACGGCCCATCGGTACACCGCCGATCGCGAGCGTCGAACTGATGCGAAGATGACGGCCATAGGCTTGGAACGCGTCAAGGATTTGGCTGGACAGTTCGCGCGTGGGGCTGAGCACCAGCACGCGACAGGTCTTACGCTGCGGCACGCGCGGCTCGGCGGAGAGGCGTTGCAGGATCGGCAGCGCGAAGGCCGCTGTCTTCCCGGTGCCGGTCTGTGCAATACCGATAACGTCGCGCCCTGAAAGCGCAATCGGAATGGTCTCAATCTGAATGGGGGTGGGCGTTTGGTATTTTTCGTCGATCAGCGCACGCATGATCGGCTCGGCAAGGCCGAAATTATCGAAAGAAGTCAATGAAGGTTCCTAATGACGCGAGACCGGCTCTCAACGCATAGAGGCGCTGAGATCCGTGCCGCGGGCCGGGTGACGACATCCCGCGTGATCTGGGCTGTCAATGATATAGCGCTTGAGATCGAGCCAGACGCCGTGACCGGAATCCGTACACGCAGCTCGCAGGGACCTTCTTGAGGTCGTGCACGTCATATGTGGTGCAGAGATGTGTTAATTTCAAGACGCCACGGCTGGGGCAAGGATGCACGCCCCGAGAGCCGCCTTCCATCGCCCCGGAGGTTAGCAGCGCCTTACTTATGGCGCCTTGTGGGTAATTCACTGGTATCGAGAGCGATGCGTTCGCTGATTTCTCAGCCGCTTCCTAAACAAGCTCCCGAAAGACGGGCTCGGTCTGTGATCCGTCGCCATGCGCGCGATATTAACGACAAGAGGGTGCGGCAGATGAAGCGCAAAACTTCTTTGGTGTTTTTGGGGGCCTTGGGCGGCGCCGCGCTCACTATGATCGCCCTCCAACCGCCCGCGATGTTGACCAGTGCGTTCGCGAAAGCGGGATCATCAGGCACCTATCACCAGCTCGATCTATTCGGCGACATTTTTGAGCGCGTGCGCGCATTTTATGTCGAGAAGCCGGATGACTCCAAGCTCGTTGAAGGGGCAATCAGCGGGATGCTCAACGGGCTCGACCCGCATTCGAGCTACTTGGATCCGAAAAGCTTCCGCGCCATGCAGGTGCAGACGCGCGGCGAGTTCGGCGGCATCGGCATCGAAGTCACGATGAAGGATGGTCTCGTCAAGGTCGTCGCCCCGATCGACGATACGCCGGCGGCGAAGGCCGGCATCCGCGCAAACGACGTCATCACCCATATCGACGATGCCGCGGTGAAAGGCCTGACGCTCGATCAGGCGGTTGAAAAGATGCGCGGCCAGGTTAACACCAAGATCAGGTTGCGCATGATACGAAAGGGCGCCGACAAGCCGATCGAGGTCGCGGTCACGCGCGACATTATCCGCGTGCGCCCGGTGCGGTCACGCGTAGAGGGTGGTGATGTCGGTTACATCCGCATCACTCAATTCAACGAACAAACGACGGAAGGCTTGAAGAAGGCGATGAGCGACATCGCTGCGCAAGTTCCGGCTGACAAGTTGCGCGGCTACATCATCGACCTGCGCAACAATCCGGGCGGGCTGCTCGATCAGGCGATTTCCGTCTCCGACGCATTTCTCGACCGCGGCGAAATCGTCTCGATACGCGGCCGCGACGCGGAGGAGACCCAGCGCTTCAACGCGCACCCGGGCGACCAGCATCTGACCGCGGGAAAGCCGGTCATCGTTCTAATCAATGGCGGCTCGGCGTCGGCGTCCGAGATCGTGGCCGGCGCGCTGCAGGACCACAAGCGCGCGACCGTGGTCGGCACGCGCTCATTCGGCAAGGGCTCGGTGCAAACCATTATCCCGCTCGGGGGCGCGGCAGAAGGAGCGCTGAGGCTCACCACCGCGCGCTACTACACGCCGGGCGGTCGCTCGATCCAGGCTAAGGGCATTGTGCCCGACATCGAGAGCCTGCAGGAAGTGCCAGAGGAGGTGAAGGCTGGCTCGGCCGATGTGCGCGGCGAGTCGTCGCTGCGCGGCCACCTCAAAGCAGACGGTGAGGAGCAGGGCGGGTCGCAGTCGTACGTTCCAGCCGAAGCCAAGGACGACAAGGCCCTAAATCTTGCGCTCGACCTGATACGAGGTGCTCAGGCGAACCCGGCCTTCCCGCCCGATGCAAAGGCGGCCATCCTGCCCCACTGAGCTAACGGCAAAAATTAGCTCTTCGCAGAAAGACGATCGAAATCTGCGAGCACGGCGGCGATCAGTGTCTGCTTGCGCGGGTCTTGCGCGGCCGGCGTTGCTCCAAACAGGCCGAGCAGGTAACGCGCCTTTTCGGCTGCTTCGAGCCAGTCTGCGGCCGGCGCCGCGACCAAATGGGCCTCCAATTCGGCCTGCCAACGCTGCAGCGCCTGTTCATTGGCTGCAACCTCCGACAACAGTCGGCGAAGCTCGGTCGCCTTCTGGGCGGCCATTCCACGGTGCTCATCAAGGTTGATTGGCTTATCCTTCTGGGCGGCCATTCCACGGTGCTCATCAAGGTTGACTGGCTTATCCGTCATGAGCCTTGCCTTTTATTCGAATAGACATCAACCAGTTAAGACGGGCCTGGAGCGGAAAACATCGGGCCCACAGTTGCAGCCGGATGTTCTGCGTCAGCGGCTCATGCCGGCACCGACGACGCGCTTCGTGCCAACGGATAGTCCGCGCTGTCATACAGACGGCGGATTCCCTCGCAGTCGAATCTCACCTCATCGACTTCGAGTGTGGCGCCGAGCAAAAGCTCGGGTCGAATTTCTTCGATGGCGAAGCGAACGGCGAGTGAGGCCTGCGCAAACCGTTTGTAGCGAAGGGGTTGCCGACGACTGTTCGCGCGTCTGACGAAAAACAGCTCCGCTTCGGCGGCGTAATCGAATGAGCTCATAACAAGCAAAGACATATTTATCGATAACCGAAAAAACCAGCCCTATCTTGAAAAAGATTTATTTATGTGGGGTGGTCTAGTTTCCTAGACTGGCTGCGCTGAGAAACGTACCATACCGCGCGTCAGCGGAACAATTTGCTGTCAACTCGCGTGCATGCACCCACGGATGGTTCGTGAGCGCAATGCCTTCAGAAGACGCAGCCAATCGAGTTCTGGCGCACTCAGCAGGTTGCGTTGCCATCGATCCGCCGCGGAGGAAGCATGTGAGCGAATTCAAGGTCACGCTAGCACGCATTGAAGTCTTCGAAGAAGGCGAGCAAGACAAGCAAGTTTGCGCCGTGTTTCATATCGAACGGGGTCCCATCGGTTTTCACATTCCGATTTATTTGCAGGGCCGCGACTTCGATGACACCGAAGTAGTGCAGGCGGCGAGGAATTCGCTTTACCGGATGTTCGCAAAACTCGCCAACCAGAGCAAAGTGTGGGACCTGTCGCCCGCTGAACTCGAACGCCTTTCTAAGATGAACTTGCGTACGGTGGAGTAAAGTCGTCGCAACGGCTCCTTGGCGATGGGCGAGACGCCGAAACCATGAGCGATCCGCGGATCGACGAGTGCTAGAAACTTCGTTTCGATAGTGAATCACGAGGTAATTGTGGATACGATGTCACTTGGCGGCCAAATTGCCCCTCGCACCGAGCTGCTCGCGGACGACGCGGGCGTTCTAGCGCGGGCTTTGGCGCGTTACCGCGAACCAAACCATCTACGCAGCGCCGTCGAGATCGCGACAACCATACTGCCCTTTTTTTCGCTCTGGGCAATCATGTGGTTGGCGCTTGATCTCGGCTACTGGATTGGTCTCGTGCTTGCGGTTCCCGCCGCCGGCTTTCTCGTGCGTCTGTTTATGGTCCAACACGACTGTGGTCACGGTGCGTTCTTTCGCAGCCGGCTCGCGAACGACTGGCTCGGTCGCGTGATCGGCGTGCTGACATTGACGCCCTACGATTGCTGGCGCCGCGCGCACGCGATCCATCACGCGACTTCGGGCAATCTCGATCGGCGCGGCGTTGGCGACATCGACACACTGACGGTGCGCGAATATCAGTCGCGGTCGAGCTGGGGCCGGCTGCGCTATCGCATCTACCGGCATCCCGTTGTGTTGTTTGGCCTGGGCCCGGCTTATCTTTTCTTGCTCCAGCAACGGCTGCCAGTCGGATTCATGCGCGACGGCTGGCGGCCGTGGCTCAGCGCGATGGCCACAAACTTCGCGACTGCTCTGGTCTGCGCCACCATGATCTGGGCTGTGGGCCTCGGTCCTTTCTTGCTCGTTCATCTCCCGATCACGCTGCTCGGCGCCTCAATTGGCGTCTGGCTATTCTATGTGCAGCACCAGTTCGCCGACACGTTCTGGGCTCATAATAAGGATTGGGACGTGCGCGAGGCGGCGGTGTACGGCAGCTCGCATTACGATCTTCCCGCTGTTTTGCGCTGGTTCACTGCCAATATCGGGATGCATCACGTCCACCATCTGTGCAGCCGAATTCCGTTCTACCGCTTGCCTCAAGCGCTTCGAACCCACCCCGAGGTCGCGCGGATCAACCGCATCACTCTTGGAGAAAGCCTGCGATGTGTGCGGTTGACCTTGTGGGACGAAACCGCGCACCGCCTCATTTCATTCCGTGAGGCGGACGCGCAGCGGTGAAGAAACACATCTCGATGCGCCTCGTCGCCGTGCGCGATAATTGGCCGACAAGCGGCGCATCGCTCAATCGCCTGCGTTCGCGCTCCAACCGCGTCAACGGATTTGCCTTGCAATAGTCGCGCTTGAGCCTTACCTTCAATCATCGACATTTGGCCGGACGATCGGGCCGTTTCGCCTCTGCTAAGCGCTGGGCGCAGGTTCAGACCCCCTCTCCAAACATCGATGAGCCGAGCTTCGAGGCACGTGTTTGTTTGTCTCGATCTCAAGTGCATCAGCGTCAGCGAAAGGCTTATCTAAAATGATGACGGGTACCGTGAAGTTCTACAATGATCAGAAGGGCTTCGGCTTTATCCAGCCGGACGACGGCGGCAAGGACGTGTTCGTGCACGCCACCGCTCTGGAACGCGCCGGCATTCGCAGTCTCAATGAGGGTCAGAAGGTTTCTTTTGACACGCAAGTGGATCGTCGTTCCGGCAAGACTGCGGTCGGTAACATCCAGGCGGTATAAGCCGACGGCAATGCCGTTTCGGATCAAACGAATTCGTTCAAGCCGCCCCGCTAAGGGGCGGCTTTTCTATTTCTCCGCGGCTGCGCCGAACATGCCGCAAAGATGCATTAAAAATTGGAGGCAGACATGGCACATCAATTTCGATCCGGGCAGCTGGTGCGCCTCTGCCGCAGCATCCGCTACGGGGCAGCCCAGGGCGATTACGAAATCGTTCGGCAGCTCCCTGATGAAGGCGGTGAGTTGCAGTATCGCATCAAGAGCGTGCGTGAGCCACACGAACGCGTCGTGAAGGAAAGCGATTTGGAACCGCATAGCGCGACCCGCTGAATATTTAGCGAAATATACGGGCGTTTTCTGAAATATACGGGCATTTTCTCTCGCTAACTTCGATCGTTTCGCGTAGGCTTACTAAATCATCGGTAGAGGATCTGATCCAGCCGCCGGTGACTGAGAGACCGATCGTGCTCCCGCCTGCGGGAAGGAGCGCGCAAATGGCAAAGCCGAATTCTGTCCGCGACACGAAGCGGCTCTGCGCCGATTCACGCGATTTGATCGATCAATCCGATGCCCTGATCTCAGGGTCCGGCGCAGCCTGCGCCGTTCACAAGGATCAGATAGAGAAGAGCAAGGAGGCCGTCTCAAAAAGCCGCGCACAGATCTTGCGGCTTCGGCTTCGCGCGAAATAGCGCCGTCGCAAAACCGCAGAAGCCGATTACTCGGCGCGATAGAGCGCGCCGTATTCTTGGGCGGCCTCGCGTAGCAAGGCCCTGATCTCGTTCGGACCGACCGCCGAGATCGTTCCGAGAGTGCGTCCTGGGGCGCCGGATTTGTACAGCCAGATATCGCCCTGTCCCGTGACGTTGATCGAGTATTTCGGTCCGTCATAGCCCTGGCCCGACGGGCTGTCGGTCTGCACGAACCAAAAATCGCAATGCGGATGGTTCGTTGATCGATGATCGAGGTTCAGATCGAGCCGCAAGGCCGCGCCCGACCCTTGCATTTGCTCGTTGGCCTGTTTGACGGCGGGCACGAGAACCGCCTCGACCCACGCAGCGCCCTGCTGAAACTGGTCGGCTTGCTGTTCGTCTTTGTTGAGCGGCTTTTCGGCGCGATCGCGACCGGCGAAAAATGCGTGGACGATATCTGACATGCAAGAAACTCCTGTTAGGAAAAGTCCCGAAGGGCCAAAACCGCGGTTCTGGATAGGTCTACAGCCGCATTTCCCAATGGAACCGCCGAACGGCAAGTGCGGAACGGCAAAGCATGGAAAAGCGAGGATGCCTAGAAGCCCCAAAGACTGAGACACTACCTGCTCTAAGAGCCGCGTTCTCGCTAACGTTCGCGCGTGCCCGAAAAAAGGGCCCCTGTGTTGAGGCGGAGCGAGCACCATGGTTTTCCTGGCTCACGCGAGTCACGGGCGTCAGGACGGGCGACCGCCAAGGAATTGCAGAGGCCCCTCGCGCTAGCCTACCCGCCTCACCATATTTATGTGAACGGTGCTTCTGCCTCCGGTGGAGGGCCGGCATCGGGCTAGGGAATCTCATCAGGAGGAACTTGTTTGACGATCAGCACCAGAACTGCGCAAGAACGGGCTGAAGCAAGCTTCAAGAAGAAAGAAAAGCAACTCGAGGAGGGGCAGAAAGCGTGGGCGGAATACGAAGCTAATGCGCTCGCAGTGCGCGAAAAGACGGCGAGATTGAGGGCGTTGCGGCTCGCGCATGAGACGCGCCAAGGCGGGCAGAATTCGCCGCCGGAGACAGCATCGGCGCCCGCAAGGAGAAAGGGACGGCCGTAATCGGCCTACGCCTAGGAACACTCTAATCTTTTCCCTAAAACGAGAGGACTGACGAGAACAGCCGCCAAGCGCTGGAAGCTGGTTCCCCTCTCAGAAGATTATCCGTTGACGCTCGGGTTGATTGGGAGTTGTCGATGGCGGAGTCTTGGGAAAGTATAGCAGGCAGCAGCGATTTCGTATGCGAAAGCTGCGGAGCTCTGTATTCAGTCGAAGTGCAGCACTTACAGGTCCAGGAGCGAACCGTCGCCAATTGCGAGGTTTGCGGGGCGGTGATGGCAGACTGGAATTCAGCGCTACGGCTGACCTTCCTCTTGAGGGAGCGTCCCAGGCAAAGCGAAGTCCGCAGTTCCTCCCCACCACCCCTAGCCGGTGACGGCGAGAAGAAGGGCGAGGAACGACCGCGGCGCAAGAAAAGAGACAATTAGGCGCCGAGCGCCGGCCGTCGCGCCCACCGTTATGGGTGCGGGGGACCGACCGGGATCATCGGCACGGTTCGGTATCGCGAGGCTTTTCGATACTGCAGTGTGCCCATATCGTCCGCGCTCGCTCGGCAATCCCTTCCCGCCGTGGATAGTCGCACGGGCTGGCGCGAAGTCTTGGTTACAAATTGTCGTTCACGCAATTGAAATTGCTCAACCGCCGTCCGGCTTATCAGCGCGTCCAACTCTTCAACGCGCCATCGCCGCAGCAATCAGCCTCTTCGGATTTCATGAGCTCTTGAGCGCAGCGCCGTGATGGAACTCTTCGCGTTGGCCGCGGCGACGGATGGGCGGGGTTGCGGTCGTGCGTTCGACGTCGCGCCCCTCAACTGATATGGATTGACGCTTCCAGCATCTTCATTGACCAGCAAGGCAGAGTGGGCATGGCCCGGCGGAAAACCGACGATAGAGTCCTTCGGATTGTTTCGGGTCGGCATGGCGATCCATTCTCGTTTCTCGGCATGCATCGGAACGGCAAAGGGGCGTTGGTCGTT
>Ga0315553_10004055_pt1 | contig 11185 bp, 6 predicted proteins | sample SalMarSW160140MG_FD_203099 | JGI IMG/M metagenome (GOLD analysis project Ga0315553, IMG submission 203099) | Salt marsh sediment microbial communities from the Plum Island Ecosystem LTER, Massachusetts, United States - Salt Marsh Sediment SW1601-40 ... | reverse complement strand
TGGTCAGCGTGGCCACAGCCCACCACAAACAATGAAACACGGACCCAAATTGCTCTGGTTGTGCTTCGCTCTCAAAATAATAGATGCCCACTGCGGCCAGATAGAGCAAAATCAATGTGGCAAAGAGAAATAGAATAATTTCTTCCTTGGCGATGTTGAGTGCTCGATGGAATCGTCGAACCGCTTTACTGTACCGAGCCAGTTTGAAGATGCGAACCATGCGCAGCAACCGAAAGGCACGAACCGAACGCAGATCAATGTTTGCTCCGATAAAGAAGGGCAGAATTGCAATGAGATCGACGATTCCGAAAAAGCTAAAGACGTAGGAGCGCCTCGGCGTTGCGACGAATACTCGCAAGATGTATTCGATACTGAAGATGAATACGCTAAAGACTTCAAAACCCCAGAGCCATAATCGCGTCGGTTCTGAGAGCTTTGGCAGCGTTTCAATGGAAAAGGATATCAGCGACAGAACGATGAGCGACTGGATGAATAGATCAAATGTCTTGCCAAGTCGAGTATCGCTCCGCTCGATGATTTGCTTGAGGGTTGGCATGAAGATTCCGCTTCGCTCTCGCTTATCTGTCAATCCACAGAGTCAAGCAACCAGCCACACCACGAACCCAGCAACACCCCCGGTAATGAATGCAAATGGAATGCAACATCCTATCATGCGGCCGAGCTTGCGTTGCCGACCGGAACGCGAGAGTGGGACACCGATCTTTCGCGAGAGGCGGCCTTTCATGGCAGAGAGACCACTTGCGCGTTTCCATGAGAATGACACGCCGAACTTACGCCTTCGTCCCATGCCGTTTTCCTTGTATGCTGTCTCACCGAGTGCGAATGCTCACATTGCCCAAGAGCACGTTTGTGATACCCGCCTTGCTGTTCATCCCAACGAAAAGTTCAACCGTGTTCATGGCCCCGCAGGGGCCGAGTCATGTAGCCAGGTGCGTGAGCACCTGGTAACGGGTCGTCGCGAATTCGGAAAGCCCTGAAAGGGCGACGCAATAACTCTGAATAGCCGACGCCGCCCCTTGCGGGGCTTTCTGCCTGTTGAAACCATTTCCCGGGGCCTCACGGCCCCCACCTGCACGACATCGCCCCGCTGGGGCGGATTATTTCCGCACATCATTACCTACCTTGCTATTCGACTCACCGAACAGTTCAACGGATCGGACAGTTTGAATCAACAAACCACCAGCGGGCATTCTCGCGCGCCTTGCGGGTCGATTCAAGCGCCAGACGGGTGGGGCGGGCACAGATTTCGCAAATGAGCTTTGCGGCGGATTGAGATTGATCTCTAAGCCGCGAAGCGGCTGAACGATAAAGCTGCAGGGCGCACGCTGCGCAGGTTTGACATTAAAACGTCGTTCGCCCCGACGGGGCCACAACATATCAGCCCAGGGCAGAGCGCAGCGCCGCCCTGGGTCGTCAGGGATCGATTTTCTGCCGGTCAGCCCTGAAAGGGCGACACAAGGTTGTGAATCAGATGCACCTGGTGTTTGAACAGGGATTGGGACACGGCCGGTTCGCACCAGTTTGTGTCGCCCTTTCAGGGCTTGTCTCGATTTGGTTTGGCACCACCTTCCCAGGGCGGCGCTGCGCTTGCCCAGGGCTGGTTTGTGCGACGCCTTCGGCGTCAGGACGCCACGCAACAGCCCGCACAACGAATGTTATCTCGCGTTATCGTCGGCGGCGCCAGGCACGCACGAAAGAGAGCAGGAGACTTACCAGGCTTTGAGCGAAAAAGACTATGATCAATGTGCTCCACACTATCCAGAGCAAGACTGCAGCGCCTCCCATACCCCACAGGACAAACGCCTTGTTGCCGATCTCCGCCTGCAGAGAGCCGATACCCGCGCGGTGCGCTCGAATGACGGAGGCAACGGGCGTGAGAAAAATAGCCAGCCCCAATAGAATGAGCATTATACTGCTGAGACTGAACTGTCGGCTGCCGGACTGCGTTTGCGAAAAGCGCTCTGCCAATACGCACATGATCAGGCTGAGCATGATAACACCTCCCCAAACAACGGCCAGGGCGATTGCCAGTGGTGTTTCCGTTGCCGCCGAATAGAAGTGGGCACATTGCTGAAAATACATTGCGCAAATGACAACGACCAGCACACGTAGCAAAAACAATCCCTTGTTGTCGAACTGGCTCGTGTTATTCTGTCTTAACGGGTCCATTGTGATTCCTGAGGTGAAATCTGCCCATCAAATTGCGTCTCGTTCGACCCACGTGATCAATAGCGGCAGCAGGAAGAGATTGCCCACCAGGCCGCCGATCATGGCGATGCTCACCAGCGCGCCGAAGTAGACGATCGGCACGAACTGGCTGGTGCAGAGTGTGCTGAAGCCGGCCACCAGGGCGAGCGTCGAGAAGAAGGCCGCCCGACCGACCGTCTGATGGGCCGCTTCCAGCGCGGCGCGAACCGTGCCGTCGCTGGTGTCCGCATCGGGTGCCACTGCTGGCTTGCCCAGCAGTGCTGCGTCGTTCTCTTTTGATTGTCCTTCTGTTGCGGCCGACTCGTCAAATGGCAACTTGTCGTCCAGATCGAATTCCTCGGCCCTTCTCAGCGCACCCTCGTGTCGTGCCCGGCGAAAGGCCGTTATGTAATGGATCGTCGAATCGACGGCCAGGCCGAGCGACACGGCCGCGATCATGGCCGAGCCCATGTTAATTGGCAGATCGAGCCAGCCGAGCACGCCGAACACCAGCAGCACGGGCAGAGCCGACGGCACCAGGGCCACCAGCCCCAGCCGCAGACTGCCGAGTGCCAACCACATCATGATGCCGATGCCGAGCGTCGCCCAGCCGAACGTGATCCACTGATCGCCCGTCATACTGTCGATCAAACGCGTCAGCAGCACGAAGTAGCCGGTCACCTGTGGGCGCTCGTCCGGCGGCAGCGCGCCGCGCATTTGCCGCTGCAGCCGCGGGTACTGCTGGTCGACGATCTCTCGAACGCGGGCGATCATGGCCTGCTTCGCTTCGGCTCTCTGCCGCTCCGGCGCGCGGAGCATGATGCGGAGATACCAGTGACCGGGCCGCTCGGGATCTTCGCCGTAAAGCGCGGCGGCAAACTCGGGCATTTGCCGTTTCATCTTCTCATGGGCCGTGCGGGCCAGCGTGTCGGCGATACGGGCGAGCCGCACGTTTTCCAGACCGATCGAATCGCTTGCGTGGATGGCATCGGCCAACGAGAGCACCTTCGTCAGATCGGGCACTTCGCTGCGGAGCTGCGCTTCCATGTCGAGCACACCCGAAAGGTATTTCCAATTCAACACAGGGGGCGCGGGCAGGACGACGTCCCACACGGCCGCTCCGCCCAGGCGACGTTCGACGAAATCGTATGAGCGAACAATGGGGCTGCGGCGGCGAAAATTCTTCGTGAAGTCGGTCTCCACGCTCAATCGCAGGCTGCCGACGACGGCCAGCACGGCCAACGAAACGGTGATCGTCGCCACGACGCGGCCGTGCCGCTGCACCCAGTTGAGCGAGCGGGCCAGCGCGCGGTCCAGGTGGCGTTCGCCCCAGGCCCATTGCGGATCGGCCCCGAGCAAACGCACCAACAGCAACCCCGTCGCCGCGGACGGTTCCGCAAGTGGCTCGCCAACCGTTGCGTCCTCCGCCTCGGGTGCCACTGCTCGCCTCGTCAGCAGTGCTTGGTAATTCGTGCGGTCGCTTATGTCTTCAGGACCGTTCCATGCTCCTGGTTCAGCAAGCGTGCTCGCTCGTTCTTCGCGTCGCCCGATGAGCGCCAGACCCGGCACCAAGAGTGCCACGGCCACGATCACCAACAGCGAACCGAGGGCCATCATCACCCCGAAGTCCTGCACCGGACCTACGCTGGCGGTCGTCAGCGAACCGAAGCCGACCGCGTCGGTGGCACACGCCCAGCAGATCGGCGCGGCCACCAACGTGCCGGCCGAGAGCAGTGCTTCGCGGGGCGCCATGCCATGCGCGGGCCCGGCTGGACCGTGAGCCGATTCGCCGCGGCGCGCCTCGCGATAGCGCACGATCAAGTGAATCACCGTGGCGATGCCCACGACCGTGACGATCGCGGTGAGCACCGAGCTGACCATGCTCAATCGCATGCCGCTTTGCACGAGGACGGCTCGGGTGACGATCAACGTCCACTCGACCACGGCCAGTGGCACAATCACCCACCGCAGGCTGCGAAAGCTAATGATGATGACCAGTGCCAGCAGCAACATCGAGGTGCGGCCCAGGCGACGGCCGTCCTCTTCCAGATAAGCGAAGGCATCGACCACCATCACCGGCTCGCCGGCCAACGTGCCGCGATGGAGTGTCTCGACGACGGCGCGCAGTTGGCCGATCGTCTCGGCCCGGGGAACCTCTGCGCGCGGCTCCGGCTGGAGCATGCAAACTACCGCGACGGTCTGCCCGTCGGCGCCGTGCGTGTATCCTTCGAATAGCTGACGAAACCGGCCGGCTACGTCGTTATTCGGGTCGACGATGTCCGGGCCCATCGGGCTGTTGAGCGTGAGCACGGCGGTGACGCCAGGCACGGCCTCGAGTCGCCGACCGATCGACGCCAGACGATTCATGCCACCGGTGGTCATCAACTGCGGATCGACGTAGGCGGCGATCACCATGTCGCCGGCGGCGAACGTGCGCTGCAACTGGCGGTAAGGCGGCATCAAGGGATCGTCCAACGCGAACATACTTTCGATGCTGCGATCGAAGTCGAGCTGGCCCGACGGCTGCAACGCCGCCACACCGACGAGCACCGCCAGCGCCAGCAGCAGCAGGCGGCGATCGATCAGCCATTGGACGATATGATGGGTCGGTCCGAAGGAAGACATGGTGCGGCATGTTCGTAAAAGATCGTGGCCGCCGAGCCACCTGACGTTTTGACGAACCGCTAATCGGCGCTAATGATCGCTTATCATTGGCTTGACGGCTATGGATAGAACCACGAAGGACTCGAAGTTCATAAGTTGTTCGTTGCTAGTTAATCCTATTGTGCAAGGTTAACAAGACGGCAACCACAGATGCACGCGGATACACACAGATTCGACACATGCTACCGGTCTTCCAAAAAACAATAATGCAATGAACAGACAACAAAACAGAGCCACCAGCCGATGTCACATCCTCTGTGTTCATCTGCGTTCATCAGCGGTTCCTTCCCGATATCTTCGTTTCGACACCGTGCAGTGGGATTACTCAGCCAGCAGCTCGCGGTACAGGTCGGCGTGCCGCTCGACCATCCGCGAGACGCTGAAGTGCTCGACGACACGCTGCCGGGCCGCGCGGGTCAGGCGATCGGCCAGTTCGGCGTCTTCGAGCAATCGGTGCGTAGCTTTCACCCGCTCTTTGCGACCACCGACCGGCACCAGGTAGCCCGTCTCGCCCGAGGTGATCAAGTCGCGGTTGCCCGGGATGTCTGTGGCGACCACGGGCACGCCCACCGTCATGGCCTCCATGACCACGTTGGGCAGCCCCTCATAATCGCTGCCCAGCCAGAGTACGTCCAGGTGGTTCATGATGCGGGGCGCGTCGTTGCGATGTCCGAGAAACCGGATCAACGGCCAACCTTGCATCAGACTGGCGTAGCGTTCCAGTTTGCTGCGCTGCGGTCCGTCGCCGACGATCAGTAGATGGGCCCGTGGATGCAGCATGTGAATCAGTTCAAACGCCCAGATCAAATCCTTGACCCGTTTCTGCGGCCACAGCCGACCGACGATACCGATCAACCTCGCGTCGTGCGGGATGTCCAGTTCGTCGAGCAACGTCCCGCGCGGCGTCTCGCTTTCCGAGAGCGGTTCCACGCCGCCGGGAATGACGACGCATTTTTCCGCGGGCAAACCGTGCGCAACGCAGTAGTCGCGCACTCCGGGACTATTGGCTACGATCCGCGTGGCATGCCGCGCCAGGTGGCGCTCGACCATCCACTGGTACGATGATTTCCAACGGTCGACGCAGCGCTGGCCGGCGACCAAACGTCGCACGCCCACGGCGCGGGCCGCCGCCAGACCGTAAACATTGGCGGCCAGCATCCACGTGTGGACCAGGTCGGGCCGCAACCGGGCGATGTGCCGCCGCAGCCGCCAGTAGGCGACCGGGGCAATCTTGCTGCGTTTGCCGATGACGGTCACCGGGACGCCGGCCGTGCGCAACTCCGCTTCGAGCGGCCCACCCCGGGTGAGCGCGCAGACGTGCAGATCGAACTGGTCGCGAGCCAGGTCGCGGCAGAGCAGTACCAATTGCTTTTCCGCGCCGGCGCGATCCAACGAGGGAATGACATGCAGAATGCGGCGGGTAACCGTCAAGTTGGGAGTTCCGGGTTTCGTCAGGGTAGCCGCGACGCTACGCGTCGCCGGCGTTCAAAGTTCAAGGTTCAAAGTTGTTAGTGGTTAGTTGTTGGCTTCAGCATTCGCTAAGCCGCCAGCGGCAGTCTGCGATACCCGTTAGTCATTGGTCATTGGACCTTGGGCATTAGTCATTAGGATTTCGTCATTCCCCCTTGCCGGCCACTTCGTCGTCGTCCAGGGCCGCCACGTACGGCAGGTTGCGAAACTGGTCGTTGTAGTCGAGTCCGTAGCCGACGACGAACTTGTTGGGAATCTCGAAAGCGACGTAATCGGGTCGCAGCGAAACTTCGCGCCGCTCCTGTTTTTCCAAGAGCACCGCCGAGCGAATCGACGCCGGCTGCAATTCGTCCAACTGCGACACCAGTTCATGCAACGTGTGGCCGGTGTCGAAAATGTCATCCACCAACAGCACGTGGCGGTCGGCGATCTCGGGCATCAGGTCGGCATTGACCGACAGCGCTCCGCGAACGGTTGACGGGCCCCGATAGCTGTGTGCCTGGACCAGCCCCACGCGCAGCGGCAGATCGAGCAAACGAATCAAGTCGGCCAACAGCACGATGCTGCCGGTCAACACACCCACTATCGTCAGCGAACGGCCGACGTAGTCGCGGGAAATGTCCCCGGCGAGGCGGGCGACGCCCTCGCGAACTTCCTCGGCACTGAGTAACGTTTTCACAAGGTGTCTCTTCGGTCTCTTCGTGAGGGAACATATTGTGGTAGCATGGGAAAGGTCTATCTTAGTCGAATGGCAGCCGGTTGGGCACCACGACTTGCGGCGGCTGCCCGGCCCGCAGCGTTGCCCGGCCCGTGGCCAACGGATAGTTGGTCCCCGACGTTGCGATCGTACGTCTTTTTCGACTCTTTGACCCGGCACTTCCTATGACCCCGCCCAACGGAAACTGGACGCAAATCGAATTGGCCGCTCACGCCTGCCGGGTCTTCGAGCCGTCGCGGTCGTGCGAACACGGCTATACGGTAGTTTATTTGCACGACGTGCAGGGCGACAATCCGGCCGGGCGACCGTGGCTCGCGCGGCTGCTCGATGCGCACGGTTTACGTTCGATCGCGCCGATCACCGGGCCGAGTTGGTGGACCGATAAAATCTGCCCACCGTTCGACGCCCATCTGACCGCCGAGCGCTACGTCACCGAGCACGTCGTGCCGCACGTGGCCGAGCATTGGTCGGCCCGACCGCCGCGGCTGGCGCTCTTCGGCGTGGGCATGGGAGGGCAGGGTGCGCTGCGGTTGGCCTTCCGACATCCTGAGACGTTCCCCGTCTCGGCCGCGCTGACGCCGGCTATCGACTACCATTTGCTCGTCGAGGAGGGCGACGAAACGCTGTCGCTCATGTATCCGGACGCGGAAGCCGCGCGGCAGGACACGGCCACGCTGCACGTCCACCCGCTCAACTGGCCTCGCAATCTCTGGTTCGCCTGCGACCCGGCCGACTACCTGGAGCACACGGCAAGCGAGCGACTGCGGATGAAGTTGTCGGCTCTGGGCATTCCGCACGAGTGCGATCTGGAGAGCTCGGCCGGGACATCGGATCGACCGTACGACGAGCTGATGGCCGACGCGGCGATCGACTTTATCGTCGAGCGTCTGGAGCGCGAACGGCTGCGGGTGGTGTAATGGGAGTTGCTGGTTGTTAGTTCGAGGATGCAGGATGCGGGATGCAGGGGGGAGGGAAAACTAAAGTCTGAAACAACCAGCCGATAGCACGTCACTCGCGACTCGCTATTCACTACTCACTGCTTGCTACTCACTACTCGCTACTCGAATTAGCTGACCGCTGAATGCCGACGGCTGACTGCTCTTAAAACTGCCCCGTGCCGTATTGAAGCCCGACGCCGCTCGCCCAGCCTGTCGTGCGCGAATACATGACCTTGCTGTATTTGCTGCTTTCAGACCAGCGGCCGGAAGCATTGCGATGATACACTTCGGCCGGGGCGTGACCGGTGCCTTCAAGCACGATTAGCCCTTTGCGATGATCGTACTTGAGCGTGTGGCCACGTGCCAGGTACGAGCGTCCTTCGACTTCAACGTGGCCCTCGGCCTGCAGCTCCAAGGCCATCGGCTCGTCACGTCCGGTGGCCATGTCGGTGATCGTCAACTGCTCGCTCTTAAGCATCATGGCGTCCTCGCCGAGCGACTCGGGCGCGTCGGCATCGAGTTCTTCGTCCATGCGCTCGACGGGTCCGTATACGGCCCGCGTCTCGCCGTAGAGCGTAATCTGCTTGTCGTGTAGATTGCCCCTGGCCTCGCGAAGGAAATCGACCCGGAGAAAATGGAGCCGCTCCTGGTCCTCCTTGTCGTCCGGCGCATTGCCGGCGGCGGCTTGTTGATTGGCGGCTCTGGTCGACCCGGGCGGGACCGTCGGCGTGCTGGACGCTGATGCGCCGACCCTGGAGGGCGAACCACCCACAGCACCACCCGGCACAGCCTGGTCGGCGCGACCGTAGCGGGTGCTCTTCAACCAGCCGGGCCCGGCGGCGTAAATGTTGCCGGCAAATTCGTCGCCCGAATCGCGATCCGAGAGGTTGACCTGCGCGCTTACCACCTGCATGCGCTCCCACGTGGGTCGGCCCAACTCGTCGAACCCACGGTTGTCCATCTCCACACCGTCGCGGCAGGCCAGTTCGCGAATCTGCACCTGCGATCTCTTGGACGACGGACGCCGCAAGTCGAACGGCTCGGCCAGCGTCGCCACCAGCAGCGGCGTTCTCAGCCACTCTGTACGATCGTGATTATGGACGACCACGTCGCCGAAGAACCGCATCCGTTCGCCGTCGAAGTCCATCTTCTTCTGCCACTGGATGGTGAGCGGCCGCGGTACCAGCAGCGGTTGGCCGCGGAGACCTTTTTTCACCAACACGCGGATCGTGCCGGGCCGATCGCACCAGAAACGATTCGCCTGGCGATCGAATTCGATGATCTCGCTTTCGAGCGTCATGCCTCGTCCCGCCAGACGGGCCGGCACGCTGTTGCCTCCCAGCAGCGTCATTTTCTGCACGTCGGTCTGCCGGCCGTGGGCGGTCAGTTGCATCTGCAACACGGCGGCCCGCACTTCGTACGGCCGTTCGGGAGGCTGCCGGTTGCCGGACGTGACCGGCGGACCACGTTCCGGCGACTGATTGCCTCGCACCAGGCTCTCGGCCGGCTCTGCGTGTTCGAACCAGGCTTGCAACTCGCCCACTTCGCCCGCTATCCAGGGCGAATCGACGAACCGGGCGTCGACGATCATCAGGCGTTCGGGCAACACGCGCCCGCGAGCTATTGCCGCCGCACCGGCCTGCGTCGTGACCGTCGGCGATTGGGCCGGTTCGATGAGAAAAATGTGGAACTCGCGACCTTCGAGCGTGCCCAGGTCGCCGTAAGAAAGCTGTGGCTGACCGTACAGGGAGATGACCTGCTGCCCGTCGACCCGGCGCAACTGGAGATGGTCCTGCCACGTGGCGGTGAACGGCGCATCGCGTGCGTTTTCATCGGCGAGCGTGCTGATCTTGCCCGGCCCGGTTGCCGATAACGTGCCTAATCCGCCCGGCCGCTCGTCGGGCAAGTACTTGATCCGCGGCGCGAGGATCGTGTTGGATCCTTGAATGAACTGCGCCCGACTTTCGACCGGCTGACCGCCGTCGGCAACGCGTTGGTTATCGAAGGGTGACGGCACGGTGTTGTCCAGCGTTACCTCGTGCGTCACCAGGTCGTACTTGAGCGAACGGCAGCGGGCTGACGAATCGGTTGACGGCGAGGTGACTAGGACCGGATAGCCGCGGGCCTCGACGAGCTTCGGTTCGAGCGACGGCAGCGCGTCTCGAGTGAGAAGACTTTCGTCGGCGTTCGCCTCCGTGTCACCGTTCGGCCGTGCGTTGTTTCGGGCAGCGTCCGCTTCATTCCGCGCCGGCCCGAACAGAATCGACAGCAGCTCGCAGCGGATCTGGTCGCTCGGTCCCTGGCGGTTGAGCCGCACGAGGTCGACCTGATCCTCGAACGTGGCTTCGTATCCTTCCAGGTCGAAGTGAAACGCGCCGCGGCAGGTGATCTCAACGGGCGGTTGCGACGCCGTGCTCTCCGCGACGTGAGCTGCCGACGAATCCAGATGGACCTGTACGTCGCTGGCCAGATCGAACGACTGGATACCGCCGATGTTCGGCAGCCGCCGATCGCGCTTGCTGCCTTGTTGCATCGGCAGCAGGCGGACCTCCATGGCGCGACCGCTGCCCCGGCTGTGTCCCAGGTGAAACTTCACGGGATAGTCGTTCCAGATGCGACGTTCGTTCATCTCGACGTCACGCGTCACCACGTGCAGATCGTCCTCCGGGCCCGGCTGCTCCATGTCGCTATGGATAAGGATCTGGCCCGGCACGTGCCCATGCTGCAATTTGCCGACGTACCCCCGCTCGGGATGTAAGCCGCCGTCGAGTTGCAGTACCGCTCCGTCCGGTGCCTCCACCACCACGCAGTCTTGCGGCAGCGCCTCGCCGGTAGGCGGATCGCGATAAAGCACCAGGGCGCATGCATCGAGACGCACCGGACCGTCGCCGCTCTGGGGAAATTCTTTCAGCAGCAGCAACCCGTAAGGGCTTTTGAGCATCGTGGGAGGATGCAGCGCCCAGTGGCCGACCGGAAAGAGCGACGTGAATTGTTCGGCATAGTGGTCGACGCGGGTGGCTGCGGCCTGGCGATCGGCCGCGGTCGACCGCCGCGTTTGGCCCGCCGAAGCGGTCGGTTCGATCAGCGGCACCGCCACGAGGGCATAGAACCAGTAGCTGGTCAAAACCGCCACGAAGCTGATGATGGTGCGAGGTACGCGGGAAAACATAGGGGAAAGTGGAATCGC
>Ga0315553_10004054_pt1 | contig 11190 bp, 5 predicted proteins | sample SalMarSW160140MG_FD_203099 | JGI IMG/M metagenome (GOLD analysis project Ga0315553, IMG submission 203099) | Salt marsh sediment microbial communities from the Plum Island Ecosystem LTER, Massachusetts, United States - Salt Marsh Sediment SW1601-40 ... | reverse complement strand
CTGGCCCGATTGGGAGGAGGTCGGCAAGAGTGCCGACGCGCCGGCAGAGAACCTGGACGGATAGCAAACGCGTGTGATGAGCCAACCCAAGAACAGGTGGACGCATAATGGCACAGCGACGACTTAACAAGAAGCTGGTGACAGGCCTGACGGTTGGGCTGTTACTCGTGCTGGCGGTAGGAGGCGTGGTGTTAATCGCCAGCCTTCCCCAGACCGATCCCACGCCCTATGTCAAGCAGGCAACCGACGCATACCAGGCGGGCGACTTCGAGAAGGCCTACAGGGCGTACAGTCAGGCCTGGAGTGTTGCCCAGGATCCCCAGTGGTTGGTGGAGGCCGGGCACGCCGCCAAGCGCATGGGTAGCGCGCGAGATGCCCAGGGGGCGTGGCGGCGTGCTATCAACGCCAACCCCACGATGCCGGGGCCTCGCGTGGCGATCGTCGAACTCCTGCTGGAGTTGAGCCAGCTTCCGCTGAAGGTAGGCCTGACGAGGTCGGCCGCGCCGAACGATTGCGCCATGCTCTTCGAACAGGGACGGGCCTTGCTGGCGCTCGACAGCGAGCGAGAGAGCCCACTGGGTCATTACGCCTGTGGCTGGGCCCTCAGTTACATGCGGGAGACCACGCTGAACGACAAGCTCGAACCCGATACCGACAAGATCGCTCAGGCCGAGCAGCGCGCGGCAGAGTCCGATGGTCTGATATCGCCCACCTGGGCTTTGGCGGAGATGTATCTGACGCGGGCCGGCGAGTTGTCGCCTGATGATCCGAACGTCGCGGAGGCCCTGGCCAGCCTCTACGCGCGACAGGGGGACCATGCTCAGCAGCAGCGCGCCAACCAGGAAACCGTGGAACAACTCGAGCAGCAGGCCAGGCAAGTGTACGAAGATCTGCTGAAACGGCACGAGCAGTTGGGCCAGGTGCACGTCAACTATACATATTTCCTGACGGGACGGCGCCAGTACGATGAAGCCCTCCGGCAAGCACGACGAGCCATCGAGCTGGAGCCGGACGACCCGGATGCACATCTGTGTCTGGGTCGAGTGTATTGGGCTCGGCAAGACTACGAGAAAGCCGAGCAGACGTTCCTACGCGCCAAGCAGCTGGACCCGGACCGTTTGGACATCTACCTGAACCTGGGCAGGTACTATCGGACCATCCTGCGTGATGCGGAGAAGGCTCTGACGCTCTATCGGGCGGCCCTGGACCGACCCATTGACCGAACCAGCTATCGCGCCAACGTGGACCGAGCGCTGCGTTTCATGCTGCTCGTGGAAACGGGCCAGGCGCTGGTAAAGCAGGCCGGGCAAGAACCCGGCGACCGCGATGCCCTCCTGGCGTCGGCCCAGCAGAAGCATGACGAAGCTGTTGGCGAATACCGCGAGACCCACTTGACCAACAGGCTGCAAGGGGCAATCTACCGCGCCAGCGGCCGCCTGCCCGAGGCCATCTTGTCTCTCGAGAAGGCCGATCGGGCGGTCTCTCCCCATGTCGATGTCAGAACCAAGGCTGAACTGGCCGACCTCTACCTCAATACCAACAGGCCCGGTGCGGCCGAGAAGGAAATCCTGGCGGTGCTTGAGGTGTCGCCCGGCAACCTTGGTGCGGTGTCGATGATGGGTGTGATCTGCAACAGGATGAACCAGCCGCAGCGTGCCCTGAGTTATGCTGATGCGGTGCTGCAATCCGATCCGGATAATCGCCAGTCGCTGCTGACGAAAATCGAGGCCCACCGCCTTCTCGGCCAGACGGATAAGATCGAACCGTTGCGCAAGAAGTTGGGCGGGCGGACGCCGGAAGAGAAGACGCGCATGGCTATGGTCTTCATGCTCGAGGACGACTTCGAGCAGTCCGAGAGAGAGCTGCTGGAGGTGTTGGCGGAGGATCCTGTTTATGTGCCGGCGCTGCGCATTCTGCTGCCGCGGTACGTATCGACGGATCGGAAAGACAAGGCCCAGGAGCTGTACGAGGCGGCACGCGCTGCGGCGCCGGACAACCCTCAAATCGGGGCGTTTGAGCTGCTGCTGACAGCAGCCGAGGACGAGGCCACACGCGCCCAACAGATCGAGCGTTTCCTTCAGGAGCTTCCGGATCCTCTTGCCCGCGCCATGTCCCTGGCGACGTTCTATGTGGGCACAGGCAAGATGGAGCAAGCGGCTGAGCAGTATGACCAAGCCGAGCAGCTTAGCCCGGACAGCCGGTCTGTCATCGAAGGGCAATTTCGTCTCGCCTTACGGATGAAGGACTGGCAGAAGACCGAGCACTATGTCGGACGTGCCCGGGAGCTCAACCTCGATGGGGCCGGCGGTGGGTTGTACGAAGGAAGCGTACGTCTGGCCCAAGCTTCCGAGGACCGTGTCCAGGGCAACGCCGAAGAAGCCAACAGGCATCTAGCGCTGGCCGTCGACGCGCTGGAGAACGCACTGCGGACATTCCCATCGGACGTAAACGGCCACATGCAACTTGGCGCGGCCTATACGAGCCTGGGTCGTCACGATGAGGCCATTGCGGCCTATCGACGTGCCATAAGCTTGAACCCCAATAGTGGGCAAGCCCATCGAGTCCTTGCCCAGTTGCTTACCGTGACGGGTCAGTCGGACCAGGCCCAGGAGCATCTTGTTGCGGCGATTCGATTGCTGCCTAACGACCCATGGGTACGGCAGCAAAGGCAGAACATGCTGGAAGAGCAGAATCCGCAACAGGCCATCGAGGCCCGTGAGCAACGACGTCAAGCGGATTCGACTGACGTGGAGAATCTCAGACGTCTGGCGGCGCTCTATCGAAAACTGGACCGCAACGACGAGGCAGAACAGCGCTACCGCGAAGCCCTGAAGACGGCTCCACAGAACCTGGCGCTGGCCTGGCAGGTCTCCCAGTTCTACCGCCAAACGGACCGTCCGGAGCGCGCCGAAGAGGTCTTGAAGCAGCTGGTCCAGGATGTGAAGCAAGATCAGAAAGTGACGGCCGAGCTGGCACTCGCGCGGCATTTCCGGCAGGTGGGCAACCCCGCCGAGGCGGAGAAGGCCTACAAGGTCGCTCTGACGCTGGATCCCACAGTCACCGTGTGCGCTGAGACGGCCGACTTTTACCTGGCGATCGACCAGATCTCCGAGGGTATCAGCTTTCTACAGCGCGCCTTGGAGGTCGCACGACAGAAGAACAAGCCGGTTCAGCAGCGAGATGTTCACCGTCGGCTCGTCGATGTACTGCTATCGACCTACCAGCGCGAGGAAGCAGAAACACAACTCGATCAGTACTCGCAGGACTATCCCGACGATGTCTGGGGTTTCATCCTCACGGGGCGTCTGCGCGACCTCCAGAATCGGATTGACGAAGCCGTCCAGGCTTACACGCAAGCCATCGAGTTGGATCAGGATAATGCCCTGGCCCACTTCCAGTTGGGGGCCCTTCACTATACTCTCGGTAACCTGTCCGAGGCGACCGATCAACTGCGAGCAGCGAAGAATATCGATCCGACCGGGTTCGGCTACGCGCATCGCATTCTGCTGGCCGAGTGCTACCGTGCCGGTGGGCAGGTCGACCTGGGTATTAACGAGTTGCGCACCATCTCGGAGTCCGACCCGGACGCGACCGGAGTCGTCTCGGCACTGATCAAGCTGCTGGACGCAGACAAGCGCTACGAAGAACTCGAGACGTTGCTGCACGAGTACATTGGGCGTCAGCCCGAGGACGGCAGCTGGCCGCTGACGCTGGGCACACTGGCCGAGAAGCAGGAAGACTTCGTCAAGGCGCAGATGGCCTACATGCAGGCTATGCAGGTGAGCAACTTCGATCCGGTTGCCGTGGAAGCCTTGTTGAGGCTTCTGATGCGAGCCGGGCTCCATGAGAAAGTGATTGAGGTCGTGGAGGAAGTCATTCCCGCGGACAAGCAAACGCCTTTGACGGAGATGCGGGTAGCGGCCGCACTCCATCACATGGGCCGTGAAGAGGAGGCCGTCCAGCGCTATGGCAAGACTCTTGAAGGTGCAGTCGGGTCGGCAACGCAGTTGACCAGCATTGTCGGGAGCATGACGCGAACGCTTGGCCTCGAACGCACGATAGGCATGTTGGAGAAGAGGGCGGCCGACGCTCCGGATAGTGCCGACACGCAATACATACTGGCCGTATGCCTGTCTCAGGCCGGTCAGCGAGACCGAGCCATCGACATGCTGAAGGGACTGGCCTCCAAGATCGGCGACTCAAGGCGAAAAGTGGACTGCCTCATGCGGCTGGCCGGCGCCCAACATATGGAGAGGCAGCTGGAGGAAGCGGCCGCCACCTACACCAAAGTGCTCCGCATCAATCCCAAGACGCGCTATGCACTGAACAACCTGGCGTACCTGCTGGCCGAGGATCTGGGTCGGCCAGCCGAGGCGCTGAGGTACGCCGAGCGAGCGTTCCAGTTGGCCCGCAACGACGCCAACGTCATCGATACGCTGGGCTGGGTCGAGTGCCTGAACGGTCAGTATGACGCGGCCATCGGGACGTTGCGGTCGGCCTTGGTGATCGCTCCGGACATGGTGGCGGCCGTATTCCACCTTGGTGAGACCTACAGGCGCAGCGGGAACCAGCCATCGGCCGAGCAGTACCTCCAGAAGGCGCTCGAACTCGCCGAGGCCAGCGACGATGCTTATAATTACCTTGAGGATATCCACAAAGCACTTGCGAAGTTGTCACAGCCTGCGGGCCGATAACACTGGTAGCGATAGGGAAAGGTCATGAGCACCCTCACCACCAACACGGCGACAACCGGGTCGCTCACCACGCAACCCGTCGACGCGTTCGCCCCCAGAGCCCCCGCGGGGATGTCCCCCGTCGATCTGCTGAAGATCATCCGCCGGCGCATCGTGCTGATTCTGGTCATCTGGTTCCTGTTCATCGGGGTGACGGTGGGTGGGACCTACCTGTGGGCCCGCTACTATCCCTCGTATCGGGCCGACGCGTACGTCCAGGTCACGTCACCCAATCCCAGCCTGCCGTTCGACATTGCGGGAACGCCGGCCAACCAGGATCTGATTGAACGCTATGTCCGAGACGAGACGGTGCGGCTCAAGAGCGAGCAGATCCTCAGCGAAGCCATCAACGACCCGCTGCTTCGGGAGACGCAGTGGTTTCAGTCGTTTGAGACGGTCGACGAAGCATTGCTCGAGTTGGCGGACAAACTGGGGATAGGTGGCGTCCATGGAAGTAGCTTCGTTCGCGCCTCGTTTGCAACGCGTCAGAAAGATGACTGCCACAAGATCGTCAACGCCGTGGTGAATCAGTATTTCGACGAGATCGGCCGCACCTCCCAAAACCAGTTTCGCCAGCAGGTCAGTAGTTTCAAGCTGGAGGTGGAAGGTGTTCGCAGACTCCTGACCGACAAGATCTCCGAGATTCGGGAGTTCCAGAAGCAGGCGGGCATTCCGGGCATGACCGAACGCGTCAATGCCGTGGGGCAGAGACTGATCCAAACGGTGGTGGCCGTCGTCGAGGCGCAGGAGGATAAGCTCACCGCCAAGGCCATCTACGACAGCTATACGGTGATGGGCTCTGGCAGTGCCATCTCGCCGGAAATCATGGCTATGGTGGAGTTTGACCCACGCATAGCCCAACAGCAGAACCGATTGCTCGCCCTTCAGGAGGAATTGGGCGTCCGCCAGGAAGGCTTCGGGCAAGATCACCGCATCATTAAGGATCTAACCTTCCGCATCGCCCTGGTGTCAGAGGGACTTCAACGGACCCGCCATCTGCGTGCGGAGGAAATGCAGAAGCAGCAGATCGAACAGGTCAGCCGTATGTATAGCGCCGCACTGGAGAAGGAGGTCCGCCTCCGCGACGAACTTGCCGAGGCCCAGGCCCGCCAGCGAGAGCTCGACGAAAACCTGGCCCGGTACGACGCGCTGAAGGAAGAGCAGCGCATCCTCGAGGAGGAACTCCAGCGAGTGGGGACGCACACGAGGGACCTGGAGATCGTTCTAAGGACGCAGCCCGGGCCCAGAATTACCCTTGCCGCCCGCGCCGTGCCGCCGCGCGAGCGCGCCAGCCCCAAATGGATGCTCAACCTGGCAGCCGGCATTCCGCTGGGGCTGATGTTGGGCGTGGGGCTGGCCTTTGTGCTGGAGTTTCTCGACACGAGTGTTCGAACGCCGCGAGACGTCGCTCGACATACGTCGCTGCCTCTGCTGGGCGTGGTACCCATCCTCGACGACGAGGAGGTTGCTATCGACGATATCGAGGTCGCGACCCGCACCGCACCCAACTCGATGGTGGCGGAGTGTTTCCGGCAGATTCGAACCAACCTGTTTTTTGCCAGCCCCGCGGAGAACCAGAAAGCTCTGCTCGTCACCAGCCCCGGCCCCGAGGACGGAAAGACCGCCGTGGCCATCAACCTGGCGGTCACCATCGCTCAGAGCGGCCGACGTGTGCTCCTGGTGGATGCCAACTTCCGGCGACCCGCCCTGCACCGCGCGTTCACCAATGCCAAACGCGAGGGGCTCAGCAACATCCTCATCGGGCAACGACAACTCCAGGATGTGGCCTCGCAGACCGATCTGCCGCAGCTCGATGTGCTGACGGCCGGCCCGATCCCTCCCAATCCGGCCGAGCTTCTCAGCAGTCGTTATATGCGCGAACTGCTGGCCCGCGCTCGCGAAACCTACGATCAGGTCATCATCGACGGACCTCCTGTGCTGTTGGTGAGCGACCCGCTCGTGCTGGCCAACATCCTGGACGGCACAATTATCGTCTGCCGCGCCAAGAGAAACTCGCGCGGCGCGGTGTTGCGGACCCGCGACCAGCTCGATCAGGTCCGCGCACGAATCCTTGGTGTGGTGCTCAACGCCGTGGAGACGGCCCCGGGCGGCTACTACCGACGCCAGTACCGCGCCTTCTACGATTACCTCAGCGAGGGTGGCGAGCAGGCGTCTCAAGCGGCGCTGACGGCCGAACAAACCGATCAGGGCGGCGACGCAGGTCCGCCAGAGGACGACGCCGAGTCATAGCAGGACGATCGGTCGAGTTAGCCCGATCAGAGCGAGTCGACGCCGGCCGACACGACTTGGTAGATGACCCCGGTTTTCCGAAGGCTGAACCGCGCCCCCGGCTTACGGCGGGCTGCCTCAGACAGCCAGTCGGGCACGTACGTCGGGTGGTCCGAACATACCCCCACAAAGCGCCCGCTGCGCAGCGCCGAATCGACGGTTTGACCGTTGATAGCTGCCGGACCATAGAAACAGTGGTCGGCAAACCCCTGCACCGTCACATCGCCGCCGATGTTGTTGACCTCCTGGAGGTATTTCAAAACCGGCAAAATCGTCGAATCGGCGATCAGCATGCCGTTCGGCCGGGCTGCCGCCATCGCCTCGACGCCGAATCGCCTCGCTCCGTGATATCCCGTCTTCCAGGGCTGAAGGAAGTAGCGGTATCCGTCGCGATACGGAACGGAACGCCCGATACCCAGGCTCACCTGCCAGTTGCGGGCTACTCCCGGCAATAGGGCGTACACCCCGGCCGGCGCAAGCGCTACGCACAGCGTCACGGGCATCCACCACCGACGGGCGCCGAGCAGAAACCACGTTGCCCCCAGACCGATGAAGATCGACAGCACGATGTAGAACGGCCAGAAGAACACCAACCAGTCGGGCACGTTGTAGCGAATCGCGAACAGCCCGAACGCGATCAGCAGGCCCGTTAGCAGGCGTCGCATCGCTGTCGGCAGCGCCGCCCGTCGCCTAGCCGTGATCAGACCTGCCACCGCCAGGAGTCCGATGGGAGTCGGGAAATTCAACAGCAGGTATTCGGCACTGCGTATCAGGTCGCGGCCGCTTACACGCAGGTTCAGTACGGCGTCGCTGTAGCCGCTGCTGCCGCTGCCCCCGCCGAACAGAAGCGACCGAAAGACGTCGGCAACCGACTGCTCCGCCCAGAGTTGGCCGACCATCAACCACAGCATCGGACCGAACCCCGCCAACCAGCAGACCGCCGCAATCAGGCAATGTCGGGCCGGGCAGCGCCCTGCGCGCGTGCGATACACCAGGATCGCGACGTAGCCGATCGTCGGGATCGCACACAGCATATGATTGGCCACGTCCCAGCCGTTCAGAGCGGCCAGCAGCACCAGCCATACAAGCCGTCCGCCCCTCATGTAAGCCAGCAGCAGCAGCCACTCGGCTGTCATACCGGCTGCGGCCGGTGCATACACCTCGGCTACGGTCGCATGCCACCAGAAGGTGTGAGATACAGCCAACGCCGCCGCCCCCACGGCTGCCCCCGCCGACACGCCGGTTAGTCGCCGTATCAACAGCCAGCAATTCGCCACAGCCACCGCCGCACAAAGCGCAGAAAAGAAGTTCAGCCGCCACGCGGGCTCGCCTAGCGGCAGCTTCATCAGTAACTGAGCCGGCAGATAGTAGCTCGGATGACTTAGCGCCAGCCCCAGCCACCCGGCGACATCTCCCCGCCAAGCTCGCAGGATCGCCATCCCGCTGTCCTGCCAGACGATGTCGGGGGCGGCCGTAAGCCCATACAGCACCACACACGCGGCCAGCGCCGCCAGGTAACCCACCAGTGAGCTGCGTCCACCGTTCTGGCTATTTGTGTAGGCGTCGAAACTGGACGCAGTGGGCTCGTCAAGTCCTGCTGTCATCGGCTAATCGCTTTCGCTCGGCTCAGCGTCTGTCACTGACTTGGGCGACCGCCATCGTTTGATGGCCATCGCCACCACCAGCAGCGCCAATAGTGCCACCGGCGTAGCCCACACGGTACTGGCCGGCTCGGCGATCGGGACGGTGACGTCGGCAATTTCGACCGGGTCGGGCCCGCCCTCGCCGAAACCGATTCGCACGGTGCGTTTCCCGCTGTCGGCCCCCTCGCGCTGAACCGAGCACTTCAGGGTCAGGCTCCGACCCTCCTGGACGGCTGCTTCGTCAGCGGTCGCCCGGGCGTAAAATATTCCTTGTTCGCGAGGCCCATCGGCCTGCCAGCCTGGCGGCGCCTGGTAGTTGTAGGTGTTGTGGACCGGTATCTCGACCGAGCGGATCGGCGGCATGCCGTGGTTGGTGATCGTCCAGGTGTACTGACGGGCCGAGATCTTCGTATCGACCGTGATCCGATTGCCCGGCTCGCCGGCTCCTGCCGACACCCAGACGCATGTTGCTACGACCAACCACCCGAAGCGCCGCATGATCACGTTCCCGCCGGGCCTTGTGTCGCTTCTGTCGCTCATTCGCCGGATATGACCCGGCGCCGCCACGCTACGTACTCGCGGACCCCGTCGGCCAGGGGAGTGCTCGGCTGGTAGCCCAACTCCCTCCTCGCACGCGAGATGTCCGCCCACGTGGCCGGCACGTCTCCTGGTTGGGCCGGCAGACGTTCTATGCGTACGTGCGTGCCCATCGCCTGGCCCACCATCTCGATCATTTCAGTCAGGTGCACGGGCTGCCCGCTGCCCAGATTGTAGATGCGATAGCCTTCACAACGCTCCATCGCCCGCACGAGTCCGTCCACCGTGTCGCCCACGTACGTATAGTCACGCTTGCTCGTACCATCGCCGTACATGGGTATCGGCTTGCCCGCTTCGATCAGGCGAACGAATTTCGGAACCGCCAGGTCGGGTCGACATCGCGGGCCGTGGGCGGTGAAGATTCGGATGCAGGTCACGTTGAGCCCGTAGAGCTTCCAGTATGTGTAGCACAGCAGCTCGCCGGCACGTTTGGTGGCGGCATAGGGCGAGATCGGCTCGTCGGTCCGGTCGTCCTCCTGGAAGGGGATCTTCTGATTCTCGCCGTACACGCTCGAGCTGCTGGCGAACACCACGCGCCCCACCCCGCAACGCTGCGCAAGCTCCAGCACGTTGACCGTTCCGCCGACGTTGATCGACTCGTAGAGCTGCGGGTCGGCCAACGACGGACGTACGCCCGCCCGCGCCGCCATGTGCACGATTGCCTCGGGAGTCTCGCCTTCGAAAACCGACTCCAATGCTTGCCTGTCCCGGATGTCGGCCTGATGGAACGCGAACGAGCCCTGCCGGCGCATGTCGTCCAGGTTCGTGCGCTTGATCGATTGATCGTAAAAGTCGTCTAGGTTGTCGACGACCGACACGCGATGACCGTCGCGCACCAACCGCTCGACCAGATGCGATCCAATAAAGCCGGCCCCGCCGGTAACCAGGATGCGCAAAGCTTCATTCTCCCTGTGTGGTGGCGCTTGCCGCGGAGATCGTAACCATCGCGGCGTCTCGGAGTCAAACACGCGTCGAAACGTTACATCTTGTCGTCCAGACCGTGATCCGCCTCGACGTGATTCAGATCGGGCACGACCGACTGGATCGCCGACATGACCTGCACCTTTCCTGCGTCTGCTCTGCCCTTGTCCGCCCACGACCGAACCTGCTCGATCGCGGCGTTCAGCCGGTCGGCAGGCGGAAGCGGTGTCTGGGTCACGACGTCGATTCGCTCGAACCGCGACGCGTCGCATTGCTCGTCCGGCCCGACGAACTCCTCGAGCGGCTTCTCGCCGGCCGTGTCGCTCGGGGCAAAGCAGCAGGGGTAGCGGTCACGCCGCAGGTCGTCGTCCATGGCGGCTTTGGCTTGCGAGGGCGAGTCGTACCACGCCGGCTCGTAGCCCGCTTGATGTAGGATGATCTCGGCGATGCGGCCAAAGTCGGTCGCCTCCAGACCCGCCGACGAGCGAGGGACAAACAGCTCGCCGCTGCGAGCTGTTGCCGCTGAAAGCAGGCACAGTTGCGCGGCTTCCTGCGCCGAAATGAAATACCGCCTCACATCCGACGGGCCCGCCAGGGGCTGGCGGCGATCCAGTCGGTGCAGGAACGCTTCCAGCAGACTCCCCGCCGAGAACGCGACGTTGGCGAAACGTGCCGAACACACCCGCCCGATCCCCCCGTTTTGCGAACTCAATAGCACCTGTTCCATCAGTCGCTTGGAAGCGCCCATCATGCTTGCGGGGCAAACGGCCTTGTCCGACGACACGCTGAAGACCGTCGCGCAGCCGTCGCGCGCCAGTGTCTCCAGCAACAGGCGAAGCTTCACGACGTTGGTATCCAGCATCGCAAGCAGGCTGAACACATCCTTCTCGCTTCGCACGTGCTTTAGGGCGGCGAAGTTCAGGGCAAGCTCGTACGGCCCGTTCTCGCTGACGGCAGCCAGACCGAGCCTTCCGCCGAAATCCAGGGGCAGGCAAATCAGCTCGCCG
>Ga0315553_10004053_pt1 | contig 11193 bp, 7 predicted proteins | sample SalMarSW160140MG_FD_203099 | JGI IMG/M metagenome (GOLD analysis project Ga0315553, IMG submission 203099) | Salt marsh sediment microbial communities from the Plum Island Ecosystem LTER, Massachusetts, United States - Salt Marsh Sediment SW1601-40 ... | reverse complement strand
AATTATAGGACTTTTAACAGTAGTGGCTATTATACTTGGTTCTACAGGTGATATTTCAAGCGGAACTCCAGGTTTTCTGATCTTCTTCCTCATAATGGCATTCAGCAGATTGTTTTCCAGGTCAATGAACATTTCTTTTGAGAGGCCTGCCCTTAATATTCTCAGCCAACCACTGGGTGAGAAGCTCAGGCGTTCTGTGCAATCAGCAATTGACGGCAGGATAAATGAGATTGCCGTATTTGCAGCAGGTTTATTACTGACAGGGATTGGAGCATTGACTTTTGTTAGGTTAATCCATTTTTCATGGGTGCTTTTAATATTGATAGTAGCATGGGGAATTTTTGCCCTTCGGCTGTATAAGGCATTCAGGGATTCAATAAAAAACACACTTGATGATGAAGTATTAAAACAAGCAGCTTACAGCCGGGAAATTGAAAAGGGTAATTTTAAATCATCCGGTTCAGCAGGGTTGTTCATTAACAATAATTATTTTGATCTAATAACGAGTTCGGATGTACATGAAAACATTAGTGATAACAGGCTAATGCTAAAACAGGTAATCAATAAAGCTGAACAGAATCTTAACCCTGATATGTTGCCTCTTCTAAGACATTTAATGTCAGGTAAATATGAAACTAATGGCCTGAGTGAAAGGCTGCGTTCAGTATTGAAAGGTATTGAAACAGGCCTGGAGAAGGAAGGTTTCGGAAAGAGAAAAGACCTTGTCTCAACTATTGAAGAAAGCAGTAACAGGAAAATGCATCTGCAGGCAATAATGGCACAGCAGACACCACCTGTGGTAACGGATCTTATGAGGCTCATCCGGGACGAGGATGATGATATCAGGAGAGAAACAATATATATTGCCGGGAAATTCAGGGTCAGAGAATTATTACCTGAAATATGTGAGTGCCTCGATAATGAGTACATTGCCAGGGATGCCTATTCAGTACTGAGAAGCTTTGGGGAGCAGGCATTCCCGGCTTTATCCCGCCATTTCTCCCGATCATCAGGTAATATAATGGTAAGGCGGCTTATCGTCAGACTCTTTGCTGAAACCGGGGGAAAGAAGTCTACTGATTTCCTGCTGCCCAGGTTATGGTCTGTTCACAGGTTACTGAGGCAAGAAGCTGTTATAGGATTGGAAAAATGTGGCTATAAGACCGATGATAACAACAGGGAAAGGATAAACCAGGAGATTCTGTATATAGTTGGATTGCTGACATGGAACCTGGCAGCCCAGTTGATATTGAAGGAAAATGATGACAGACTGCTTTATGAAAACATTGAAAAAGATTCTGAATGGTGGTTGAACCTTCTCTACAATATACTGCTGCTATCCTATGAAAAGAATGCAGTGAAGAAAATAAGAGAAAACTTTGAGCTTGGAACCGTCGAAAGTGTAAATTTTGCTCTCGAAATGCTTGATATCACTGTTGATGAGGGGATAAAACCACAACTCAAAGCATTGCTCGACCAGGTCCCTCCAAAAATTAAGTTTAAAAACCTTTCCAGGTTATATCCTGGTTATATACCTGATTATAAGACGATTGTGACGGAGTTAATTAATAAGGACTATAATCATATAGGGTTATTGACAAAAGTATGTGCCCTCAGGAGATTGTATGAGCTCCCCAAACCTTCAGAAACAGACTTCCTGGTTGCCCTGCTTTTTGGAGTGCACCGGATATTGAGAGAAGAATCATGCAGGTACCTCCAGGAAAATTATGATGACGTTTACAGGAATTGCTCATACCGCCTGCCTAAATTATATCGTGATCAGCTTGATGAGATATTAAAAAAACATATCAAGGATAATGAACTAGTCTATATTAAGTTAAAATCATTATTACAGATCTTTCCCGGTATTCCTGAAAACATATTGATAAGCCTTGCAGAAAATATTAAATTGCTGAATGAAAATGAAGATTCATTACCTGAACCGGTAACAGATTTTATTATCTGGCCTGCAGTGAGTGTAAATGATGAGCTGAAAGACAGCATATATTTTAACTGGCATACTGCCGGGAAAACATTTGATACTGAAATATTAAGGGGGAAAGCGGGAGAGCACTATGTGTTGTATATGAGAGACATAGAGAAGTTTGTGTTTTATGAACCTGAATATTCGTCACTTATGGCGAATTATATTGATAGTATTCTATCAGGAATTGAACAGTGAATAAAAGCTATATATACTTATTGATATTTGAGTTATGAAAGAAATGCCGGAAGTTGATAGTTCAGTAAGAGGCAGGTTTAACCCTTTCCCGGGGCTCAGGCCTTTTACCCCTGAAGAACGCGATCTTTTCTTTGGAAGGGAAGGTCAGAGCGAGGACGTATTGAATAAGTTAATTAATAACAGGTTTGTAACTGTTATTGGTGCTTCAGGAAGTGGCAAATCATCACTTGTCTATTGTGGTGTGATACCGCGCCTGGCTGATTCGGCCGGCGAGAGTATAAGAAAATGGCAGGTTTTAACCATGCGGCCAGGCAATGATCCTATGGGCAGCCTGGTTTCAGTGCTTGCAGGTAGTATACCTGCTTTAAAACAAAAGGAACTTGACAGAACAATAATAGATGGTGTTATCAGGAAAAACGAGAAAGGGCTTATTGAGGCTGTAAATAAACTGAAAATAGATAAGGATGGTAAGACATTAATCATTATTGACCAGTTTGAGGAAGTATTCAGGTATAAAAGTGCTGCCCATTCAGATGTAAGCAAAGGAGACAACAGGTATTTCATGGATATACTCGTAAATGCCGTAAAAGACCCATCTTCAGGCATTTCCATTATTATGACCATGCGTTCCGATTATATTGGCGATTGCGCTCATTTCCAGGGACTGACCGAGTTAATAAACAGCAGTAATTACCTTATACCACACATGACGGAAGATAATTACAGGAAAGCAATAACAGGTCCGGTCGAATATGCAGGAACCAGCATTGAGAATGAACTGCTTGACCTGCTTATAAGTGAAATAGGAGAAAGAACCGACCAGTTGCCCGTACTGCAACACTCTTTGATGAGAACATGGGAAAACTGGCAGTCAATGAACATGCCGGACAAACCAATATCCGTATCCAATTATTATGCTATAGGGAGGATGTCGGAAGCTATGTCAAGACACGCTGATGAAGCTTATGAGGAACTTGATGAGAGAGGGAAAGCAATTTGTGAATCTTTGTTCAGAACCATTACTGAGAAGGGTCCTGATAATAAAGGGGTGAGGCATCCCACGAAGCTCAGTACTATGGCGTCAATAGCTGGTTGTTCAGAAAGAGATCTTATGAAGGTTATAGATACCTTCAGGTCTTCCGGCCGGTCTTTTATCACCCCTGTCGAAGGTGTCGACCTAAATGGCGAATCGGTTATAGATATTTCACATGAGAGCCTTATGCGAATATGGGACAGGCTCAGAGAATGGGTTGATAAGGAAGCTGAATCCGAACAGATGTACCTCAAACTCTCGGATGCAGCAGCCATGTTCCAGGAAGGGAAAACCACACTTTGTCGCCCACCCGACCTGCAGCTTGCACTTCAATGGAGAGATGAAAATAAACCGACTCTTACATGGGCAGAAAGATTTAACCCTGCTTTTGAAAGGGCAATGGTGTACCTCCGGACAAGTGAGAAAGAATATATAAAGGAGGAGGAAAATAAGATAAGGGCTCAGAAACGACGGTTAATAAGAAGCAGGGTAACAAGCATGATACTGGGCATAGCTGCCGTGCTTGCAGTATTCCTGATGCTCTTCGCATTCGCCCGGAGAATGGAAGCTGAGAAAAACAGGCAGGTAGCTGAACAACAACGAATACAGGCAACTGAAGAGAAGGAGGTGGCAGAAAGTAGTGCAGAAAGAGCAATGAGAAATGCCCGGGAAGCAGAGGGAAAAGAAGCACTCGCAATCGAAACTGCAAATGAAGAAAGGATGAATACCATGGAGGCACTGCGACAAAAGCAAATTGCATCCAGGAATTCTGAACAAGCTAGAATACAGGAAGAAAGGGCATTGGCATGGGCCGATACAGCTATGATGAAAAGAATGGTGTCTACAGGTAAGTTGATGGCTATCAGATCTTTACAGTTCAAAGGGGAAATTGATCTACAGGTGCTGCTGGCTTATCAGGCGTACCTGTTCAATAGAAGGAATGGAGGTATGAATAACGATCCCGATATTTATATGGGCCTGTATAATGTAGAAAAGGAACATAAAGGTTTAAACTATGATACATTTGAAGGACACAGTCAGGCGGTGCATAGCCTTGCTTTTATCCCGGGAACGGAGGAATTCTGTTCATCGGGTGCTGATGGCAGGGTTTTCAGGTGGAATATCCATGACCGGACAAAAATACCCACCCCTGTTTTTGATGGAGATGAAATAATTGAGGTTCTGACTGCAAGTGCTGACGGGCAATTGCTGGCGTGTGGAAGCAACAAGGCAATGATAAGAATAATACCTGTATCAGGACAGGGTGAAATGTTTGAACTGACAGGCCATATCGGTAGAATTAAATCTCTTGTCTTTACTCCCGATAATAAAAAGCTGGTGTCTGCAGGTGTTGACGGTCAGGTTATACTCTGGGATATAGAGCAAATGCAGCCCACACTGCTGGTAATTGATGAGGAAGCCATTAATTCTGTTGATATATCTGTTTCAGGTAAATATATGGTTGCCGGCTCCGGGAATGGTATCCTGCATTTATGGAATATGGATGATAATACAAGAATAAATTCAGAAAATACTGAGAATGGTTCGATTGAGACTGTGAGATTCAGAGACAATATAAATTATGCGGTAGGTTATCATAATGGTCTTTTAGAAATGCGTAATGTTGAAGAGGAAGAAATAACAGTGTCAATGACTGCACATTCATCAGGTATAACAGATATTTGCTTCAACACGAATCTTAACCAGATGGCAACCAGCAGCCGGGGTGGATTTATTAAGATATGGAATTATAATGATCTTACCGAACCACCCGTATCACTTGAAGATAATGATGGCATGGTATATGCACTTGCTTACAGCCCTGACGGCAAATACCTGCTATCGGGAAGCGAGGGTGAGTACGAGAATAAAAATTTGATTTCCAGGGCATCACATGTCGATTATATGGCTCAGAATATGTGTCAGCTCTTATCACGTAATTTCACTATTGAAGAATGGTGGAGATATGTTGGTCGTGATATTGAATACCAGGAAACATGTAATCCGGGTGATCTGAATATAAAAGCCCGCCAGATAATAGGGGATTAATTTTTATATTACCTTTGTTACTTTCATTTAAAGGCTGATATGCTTTTTTTGGAGGTTTTTATTCAAAATAAACTTTGATTGTATAATGAGCAGCAGAGTACTACTTATGATTCTGGATGGCTGGGGATTGGGTGATGGGACCAGGTCAGATGTCATATCAAATGTGCCAACACCGAATATGGAACGGCTGGTTAAGTATTATCCATCATCACGTTTACTAACTTCGGGTGAGGATGTCGGATTGCCTGAAGGACAGATGGGTAATTCAGAGGTTGGTCATCTTAATATCGGGGCTGGCAGAATCGTATACCAGGACCTGGTTAAGATTAATAAGGCTATCGAAAATGGGGAAATAAAGGAAAACAAAAAGCTGGTTGAAGCTTTTATGTATGCACGTGAGAATGGTAAACAGGTACATTTTATGGGCCTCCTGTCAGATGGGGGTGTCCATTCACTTAATCGGCACCTGTATGCCTTGTGTGATATGACCCAGGATTATGGGCTTTCAAAAGTACTGGTTCACGCTTTCGGTGATGGGCGTGACACTGATCCGAGAAGCGGTAAAGGTTTCGTCAGGGAATTACTTGATCATTTAAATAATACAAGTGTGGAGCTGGCATCATTTGTTGGCAGGTATTATGCTATGGACAGGGATAAAAGATGGGAAAGGATCAAGCTTGCATATGATATGCTGACAAAGGGTGAAGGCAAAAAAACACAGGATATGATTGCAGCACTCCAGGAGTCATACGATGAGGGTGTAACAGATGAATTTGTCAAACCCTTGGTTCACGTGGATGATTTGGGTGAGCCCCTGGGACTTATCAATGAAGGTGATGTGATAGTGTTCATAAATTTCAGGAATGACAGAGCCAGGGAACTGACAATAGTTCTTACCCAGAAAGATATGCCCGAATATGGGATGCGTACCATCCCCCTGTATTTTTGCACCATGACCCCATATGACTCTGAATTTGAGGGCATGAGAGTTTTGTTTCCCAAAGAAAATGTAAAGAATACTATCGGACAGGTATTGTCAGATGCCGGACTTTCACAGCTACGGATAGCTGAAACGGAAAAATATGCTCATGTAACATTTTTCTTTTCCGGTGGACGGGAGGAGGAGTTCAGGAATGAAAACAGGATACTCATTCCCTCACCAAAGGTGGCTACCTATGACCTGAAACCGGAAATGAGTGCCTTCGAAGTTAAAGATTCAGTAATCGAGCAGATCAACAAAGAAAAGTATGATTTCATATGTCTCAATTTTGCCAATGGCGACATGGTTGGTCATTCCGGTGTTTATGAGGCTATACAAAAAGCTATAAGCGTGGTTGATACATGTGTGGGTGAAATTGTAGAGGCAGCAGTGGAACACGATTACGAAGTGCTTATCATTGCTGATCACGGGAATGCAGATAATGCCGTTAATGCAGACGGCAGCCCTAATACAGCCCACTCCCTGAACCCTGTGCCATGTATACTTGTAACTGAAAGATATAAGAGCATCAATGAAGGAATCCTTGCAGATGTGGCACCAACCATACTGAACCTGATGGACATAGAAGCACCGGAGGAAATGACGGGCAAATCACTTATTTAATTTATTTCATGCTCTCTCTTGGTGAAACAATAATATCAAGTGCTATTTTCGAGGAAAAATTTGCCTGTGATATAGAAAAATGCAGAGGTTATTGTTGCCTACATGGGGATTCAGGAGCTCCACTGGAAGCAGGGGAAGCAAAAATACTGGAAGAATTATGGCCTGTACTGAGACAATACATGCGACCCGAAGGGATAAGGGCTGTGGAACAGAAGGGTACAAGCATAATCGACTCTGATGGAGATATAGTAACTCCCTTGATAGGGAAAGCCGAATGTGCATATGCACAGTATAAGAATGGTATATATTCATGTGCCATTGAGCATGCATGGGAAGAGAAAAAAATATCATTCCGAAAACCAATTTCATGTCACCTCTTCCCCATAAGGATAAAAAAATATGAAGAATTTGATGCAGTGAATTATGAAGAACTAAAAATATGTAAGCCTGCATTAAAAAGGGGCCGGGCTGAAGATATACCCGTTTACCGCTTCCTTGAACAAGCTCTTATAAGGGTGTATGGAAAGAAATGGTATAAGGAACTTTTATCTGCAGCCGATGAAATAAAGAGTAATAAATCGGGCTAGTGCTTGCATTGAGAGCTCAATTTATTAACTTTAGTACATATAATAAATTATGCATCATGAAGAATATAAAAAGTTATATTGAAGAAAACAAAGACAGATTCATTGAGGAACTTTTCGGTCTTATTAGGATACCTTCGGTAAGTTCGAAGGAGGAAAATAAGGATGATATGATGAAGGCAGCCGAATATTTAAAAGACAGCCTTATTGAAGCAGGTGCGGACAAAGCGGAAATTTACCCGACCGAGGGACATCCCATACTTTTCGGAGAAAAAATTACGAATGATTCATTACCAACAGTACTGGTTTACGGTCATTATGACGTTCAGCCTGCAGAGCCCTATGAGCTGTGGGAAAGTGATCCCTTTAAACCGGTGATAAGGGATGGTAAGATCTGGGCCAGGGGTGCCGATGATGATAAAGGCCAGCTGTTCATGCATGTAAAGGCATTTGAATATATGGTAAGAACGGGAAACCTGCCCTGCAATGTTAAGTTTATGATTGAAGGTGAGGAGGAGATTGGATCGGAAAGCCTTGGAAAATTTTGTGAAAAGCATAAAGACCTGCTTAAAGCTGATGTAATAATCGTATCGGATACCACCATGATAGCTCCTGACATACCATCAATAACTACCGGTCTGAGAGGACTTACCTATATGCAGGTTGAAGTGACCGGTCCTAACAGGGACCTTCATTCAGGTCTCTATGGTGGAGCGGTGGCCAACCCGGCGAACATACTGTGTAAAATGATTGCCTCACTGACAAATGAACAAAACCAGGTTACCATACCCGGTTTTTACGATGACGTCCTGGTTGCATCAGACATGGAAAGGAGTGAAATGGCCAAGAGACCATATAATGAAAAGGATTATAAAAAAGCAATCGATATTGATGCATTAATGGGTGAAGAATCATATACAACACATGAAAGACTGGGAATAAGACCGTCACTTGACGTAAACGGTATCTGGGGAGGTTATACCGATAAGGGAGCAAAGACAATCTTACCTGCCAAAGCATATGCAAAAGTGTCTATGAGGCTGGTGCCAAACCAGGATTCAATCAAGATAGCAAAACTATTTGAGGAGCATTTTAAATCCATTGCTCCGGATGGAGTAAGGGTCAAAGTTGAACATCTGCATGGTGGACAGGCATATGTGAGCCCAATTGACAGTGATGAATACCAGGCGGCAAGCAAAGCGATGGAAGAGGCTTTCGGCAAAAAGCCAATACCGGTCCGTAGTGGTGGCAGTATACCAATTATATCAACCTTCGAGAAAACCCTGGGGATTAAATCAATATTGCTTGGTTTTGGCCTTGATGAAGATGCCATACATTCTCCGAATGAGAATTATCCACTATTCAATTTCTTCAAAGGGATAGAAACAATACCGTTGTTTTATAAATATTATGCTGGATAGGATGTACATGTGGAGGCGTAGATTTTATTAACCTGCTGGCACGGATCTGGAACCGAACAGTATGAACATGCTGGAGGCATGTGAATGCTGTGAGCTCGGCGGCAAATGGGCACAGGTCTGGAGACCTGCGCCAGCAGTAAGCCAGATCCGCGCCAGCGGGGATTGTCAGATCCGCGCCGGCATTAATTATTTTTCCATTACGTTCAGCAGATCGATCCGCGTTTCGGATACTTTAACAACCTTAATTAGATAATTGCCTATTTCTATTGTGGCATTTATCTTGGGTATATCCCCCTTCTTTATCAATACCAGCCCTGCCAGGGTTTCATATTCATCTGACTCAGGGAGGGACAGGCCATATTCTTCATTGATATAATCAATTTCTATCCTGCCGGAAAAAAGATACTCATTCTCACCGATTTTTCTCTCTATCAGTTCAGAGCTGTCGTGTTCATCTTCTATGTCGCCCACTATTTCTTCAAGTACATCTTCCAGAGTAATCATACCTGAAGTACCCCCGAATTCATCTACTACGAGAGCGAGTTTCTTATTCTGTTCAACGAAAAGCTTAAGGAGTTTATTGGCAGCCATGCTTTCAGGCACTATAGGAAGCTTACGGATAGATTCCTCTATGCTCCCCGGAGAGGCGAAAAGATCTCTTAACCTGAAGTAACCTATGATATTATCTATCGATTCTTCAAAGACCAGGATATTGGAGTGGCCGGTATCAATGAAAGCTTGTTTAAGGTCTTCAAGCGAACTGTTGGCTGCCAGAGCTATAATCTCCGTCCTTGGAACCATGCAAGCTCTTACTTTAACGTTTGACAGGTCGAGTGCTTTCTGAAAAATTCTTATATCATGTTCTTCGAGGTCGCTTCCGAAATCTTCATCATGAACATCACTTACCAGATTATCGAGATCGACCTTGCTGAAAACCTGTTTGCTGTCATCAGTGGCAGGCTTGACGCCGAAGAATAACCTTAGGAGAAGGTTTGACAGTTTAATAATGAATATAGTAACAGGATAGAAAATGCCATAGAAGAGAGCGGTGGGGATGCTGAAAGTCTTCAAGAATAAATTGGGTGATCTCCTGAATAATGCTTTGGGCAGGAATTCGGCCACAAGCAATATTATTAAAGTTGAGATTATGGTTTGTATAATGAGAAGAAGGAAATCAGTCTTTATCAGGCCACCGAAAAATTCTTCGAGTGGATAGGCTATGAACAGGCCATAAATAACCAGGGCTATATTGTTGCCAATTAGCATAGTAACGATAAAATGTTCAGGTTTGCGGCTAAATGAAGCTATTATACCCGAGCCAAAGCTCCCAACCTTCTTGTCTATTTCAATTCTCAGTTTATTGGAAGAGACAAAAGCTATTTCCATACCCGAGAAGAAGGCGGAAAGTATGATGGTTAACAGGATGACCAGCGTTATAGCCAGGGTATTGTCCATATGTCACTGTTTAGTTCTTTTTACGCTGTCGGTCCCTTATATAAGCCATTAAAAAAGATAGTATGCCCATTCCAAGAAGGATAAGAAATCTCTCACCACCGGTGGTGATCTTGTTATGTATTGCAGCAGCAATACAAAAGATCCCGATTACTATCCAGATGACCTCAAGGATTATCAATGTTCTTTTATTCATCATCAATATATAAAGTGGCAGTTACATTTTTTATTTTCCAGTTATTGAATTTTGTATCCGATTCAAGACCGTTTCCCATAACTATCTGGTCTATCTGTGTAATCCTGACGTACTTATCGGTATATATAAGGTCTTTCTTCTCATCCCAGAAAAGCAGTTCTGTTTCAAGTTTTTCCCCCTCATCATTTATTGCTATTACATTTTCCCTCACTTCCCAGAGGCCTTTACTTTCGGTATACCTGGCAAAGTTAGCACTTATTTGCCCTATCATTTTATCTTTACCTTCATAGAAATATACTTCAATACCTTCATCAAATTCAGCATAAGGAACCTCCTTCTTTCCATAATATTTCATTATTGGTGCTTTCATTCTGAGTTCCAGTATGGCAGAGTCAGTATATGAAGTTACAAAATCGTACACAACCTGTGTTGGGACATCAGGTCTTATTGATGCATTGACAATCTCAATCTTTTCGCGGCATGAGAAAAACAATGCAGCCCAGAACAGGGCTGCAATGCTTGATTTATTAAATATTTTTCTCAGAGTTTTCAATTTTCGTCCCTGAAGCGTACGGTTGTTCGTTCGTTAATCCAGCCACCAACAGTATATGGGGTACCTTCTTCTATTATACTAATAAAAAACAAGTCTTCTTTTTTGGGGAACAATTTTGAT
>Ga0315553_10004052_pt1 | contig 11194 bp, 10 predicted proteins | sample SalMarSW160140MG_FD_203099 | JGI IMG/M metagenome (GOLD analysis project Ga0315553, IMG submission 203099) | Salt marsh sediment microbial communities from the Plum Island Ecosystem LTER, Massachusetts, United States - Salt Marsh Sediment SW1601-40 ... | reverse complement strand
ATGCGCCAATCCCCCCCCTGTTCACGGGTTAGATCCATGCGCGTCTCGCGCGAGAAGGCACCCAGCACCGCGCTGTGCAGCGTCACCCTGAAACGAACCTCACCTCGCGCGGGGCTGGCGACGAGCGCCGAGACCAGTTGGTATTCCACCTGGGAGGCAGCCAGCGTCGATTCAACGGTCCGATAGGCTTCACTAAAGGCTTCGAGCGGCTCAGCTTCACGCGCCCCGGGGCTGAGCATCGCATACATCCGCTCGTAATCTCCGACCACCCAGGCGTCGAGAAACTGGCGGGCGGCGCTATTTGGATCGGGCGCAGGTTCGGTCGTCTGGACCGGATTGGGCAGCGTCGGCGTCGTCCCAGCTTCGGGGCTTCCCGATCCAAAGAACGTGCAGCCCACCAGCGTCATCACCAGCAGTGCCAGTACAGGCAAACGTTGCTTCACAACTCTCCCTTTTCAATCATCGAGTAAACGTCACAATCATAACCTGTGTGGCGCATACACGCGCTCGGGATATCCACCGGCGGGGTGTCACCCAGTGCACGCATAGCGCGGGCCAGATGACAAATCGGCAAACCCATCACGTTTGCGAAACAACCGCTCATCGCGCCCAAATCGGCCGGGTTAAAAATCGCATCCTGGATGCCGTAGGCTCCCGCTTTGTCAAAAGGCGATCTACCCGCGATGTAGCTGCGGATGTCCGCATCCGAATAGGCGCGCATCGGGACGATGGTTTCACAAATCTCATTGTAGATTTCAGTCGCCCAGGATGGTTTCAGAGCGATGGCCGTGATTACAGTGTGATGGCGGCCACGCAGTTCCCGAAGCATTCGTTGTGCATCCTCATCGTCTTGCGGCTTGCCCATGACTTTTCCACCCGACACGACCAGTGTATCTGCGGCCAGGGTTATACTGCCCGGCTCACAAACTTGCCGCGCGGCATGTGCTTTGCTTGTTGCCAGCCGAAGGGCAATTGCCCGGGGTGATTCGCCCGGCCGCTGCGACTCGTCCGAATGAGTCTCGCAGCGTTCGAATCTCCACCCGGTCAGCGCCAGCAGTTCGGCGCGACGTGGTGAAGCAGAGGCGAGTACGAGACCGGCGTCAACAGACATGCTGTGTCTTATCGGATTAAGCAGGCTCAGTGGCTTCCGTCGCCATGAACATGGCCGTGATCGAGTTCCTCGGGTGCCGCTGCCCGCAGAGCAAGCACGGTCACATCGAAGTGCAGGTCCTTGCCGGCCAGGGGATGGTTCAGATCCACGTTGATCTCATCGCCTTCAATCCCAATGATGCGCGCCAGCAGCAGGTCGCCCTCCGGTTCGCGCATCTCGAATACTGTCCCTACCTCAACCGGGATCGAGCCGGGAAAATCATCCCGCTCAACGGTGATGAACGCCTCATCATCGATATCACCATAGCCGTCTTCGGCCTTGACTTCCACGTGGCGCGATTCCCCGACCGCCATGCCGTATAATTCAGTTTCCAGGCCCGAGATGATCTGGCCCTGGCCCTGGATAAACTCGATCGGCTCGCGATCTTCAGGATCGGCCGTATCAACCACCTCACCATCCACGGTGAGCTTGTAATCGAGCTGGACTACCCAGTTATCCTTAACAACGATTTCCTCAGACAAAAGAACCTCCCTACGCTCGTCCGCCCGATGTGACGGCCTGCGCCGGATTCTAACATAGGGCTGCGCAGTCCCTCCCTTCTTCCTGGAACCACTCGTTTCACTATATCGTTATGGGTATCTCTCGTCGCAATGCTCCTCGGGATGACATTCATGGGTCTTTCTGAACCCTTCTCCTCTGTCTTCCCGAGCACGGAATGCGAGGGATCCCCATGATGCTCAGAAACAAGGCGTATTCGATTCATGAGCCGGAGTTTGAAACGAGTCGTCTCGGGGCCCCTCGGCTTCGCTCGGGGAGGCACGGAGAGGAGATCCTTTTCGTGGGTATCCCGAGATGACATTCGTTGGATGTGTCTTCCCGAGCACGTAGTGCGAGGGATCCCCAGAATGTAAGAAGAGCAAGTCGCCATTTCCTCATGAGCCCGGACTTCGTATGAGACGTCCCGGGTATCCCTCGTCGCGTCACTCCTCGGGATGACATGGAGGACGAGCCCCCGATGGTACAATCGACGGGTATGGACCTCTTCCAGCACGCCATGCAGGACCGCATCGCCCGCGAAGCCCCGCTTGCAGCGCGCATGCGCCCTCGGACGTTAGATGAGTTCGAAGGCCAGGACGAAATCGTCGGTGAGGGCCGCTTGCTGCGGCGGGCGATCGAAGCTGATCGCCTGTTCTCCTCGCTCCTGCTCTGGGGGCCGCCTGGCACGGGTAAAACCACGCTGGCGATGGTCATCGCCAATTCCACCCAATCCCATTTCGAGACGATCTCCGCCGTCCTGGCTGGCAAGGCCGAGCTCAGAACGGTAATCAAGGCCGCCGATGAGCGCCGTATGCTGTATGGCACGCGCACGATCCTCTTCGTCGACGAAGTCCACCGCTGGAACAAGGCTCAGCAAGATGCACTTCTGCCCCACGTAGAGACCGGCACGATCACCCTCATCGGCGCAACAACGGAGAATCCCTACTTCGAGGTGATCGGTGCGCTCGTTTCACGCTCGCGCATTTTCCAACTGCGCCCACTTGAGGACGAGGATGTGCTCGCTATCCTGCAGCGCGCGCTTACCGACCCCGAGCGCGGCTACGGGAAACGCCAGATCGAGCTCGACCCCCAGGCAGCTGAGCATTTCGTGCGCGTGGCTGGCGGTGACGCCCGCAACGCGCTCAACGCGCTTGAGCTGGCCGTCGAGACAACCCGGCCTGACCCAGATAACACCATCAAGATCTCACTCAGCGTGGCCCAGGAATCGATCCAGCGCCGGGCAGTCCTGTATGACAAAGACGGCGATGCTCACTACGACACCATTTCCGCCTTTATTAAATCCGTGCGCGGGTCTGATCCTGACGCCGCACTATACTGGTTGGCGAAAATGCTCTACGCGGGCGAGGATCCGCGTTTCATCCTGCGCCGGCTGCTTGTGCTTGCCTCAGAAGACATCGGTCTTGCCGATCCTTCAGGACTGGTTGTGGCGGCCGCTGCGATGCGGTCCTTCGAGTTCATCGGACTCCCGGAAGGTGTGTACCCGATCGTTGAAGCCACGCTCTACCTCGCGACCGCTCCAAAATCAAACAGCGCTGGTGCATACTTCAAGGCCTACAAACTTCTCGAGGAACGCGGCGTGGTCGAGGTCCCCAAACACCTGAAGGACGGCAGCCGGGACGCTCGCTCCCTCGGCCACGGCCAGGACTACGAATATCCACACGACCATGATGGGCACCATATCGGCCAGGGTTACTTGCCCGACGAGTTGCTCGGAACCTATTTTTATCAACCTGGAGATCAGGGCCAAGAGCCCCAGATCCAGGAGCGACTGGAACGCTGGCGGTCCGCTCAGCGGGCGGCGTTGGAAATCGAGGCTACGGTTGAGATACCCGAATTGAGCGAGACCGAGATCGAACGCATCAAGCGCGGCTTCAGCGCCCGCCGGCGCACCACCAGGGCGGATCAGACGTGACGCTTCTTTACCTGATCCGCCACGGACATAACGAGTATGTCGGCAAGGGCAAGCTCGCCGGACGACTGCCCGGTGTGCATCTTTCCGAACTCGGGGAACGGCAGTCCACAGCCTTGGCCGCGCTGTTGAAACCGGTGCGTTTCCAGGCTATCTACGCCAGTCCGCTTGAGCGCACGATGGAGACTGCTGCCCCGATCGCAGCTGCGCAAGGCAAAGAAGTCCAACCGCTTCCGGCACTGCTTGAGATCGACTACGGCTCCTGGCAGGGTGCTTCACTCAAAGTGCTGCGGCGCCGGAAGCTCTGGCCGGCGATACAGACCAGCCCCTCCTTGGCCCGCTTCCCGAACGGCGAGTCCTTCACTGAAGCTCAGTTCAGGATCGTCGCTGCATTGGAGGACTTGCAAATTCGTCATCGCGGCCAAAAGGCGATCGTCGCCGTGGTGTTCCACTCTGATCCAATCAAACTTGCCATCGCTCACTACCTCGGCCTCCCGCTTGATCTATTCCAACGCCTGACCGTTGATCCGGCCTCCTTCAGCGTCCTGGCTTTTGGTGAACACTTCGTCCGGCTGCTCAAGCTAAACGACAACCGCGCCACCCATCCCGATCAAGCGGGGTGATATACTTCCAGCGAGTCGACCCTGGTTTGTATACCAAGACTGTCTTCCGACTATGGCTTCGATCACCTATGAACTGCACCCTGTAGAGAGTATTACAACTGGCGCCATCGGGCTGCCGGGCAAGCGTGTTTTCTATCTGCAAGGCCGGGCGGATGATCAACTTGTCACACTGATCGTCGAAAAACAGCAGATCCAATCCCTGGCAGTCGGCCTCGAACAATTCCTGATCGACCTGGAAGATCGCCTACCCGATCTGCCGCAGGCCTCGGCCGAATATGATGACGTCGAGATGGGGCTTGAAGAACCGATTGACCCGGCCTTCCGCGTCGGACACATGGGCCTGGGCTATGATGAAGAGAGTGATCTACTCGTGCTCGTGGCGCGTGAGATCCAACCACCGGAAGCAGACCCCGACCTTGCAGCCGTGGCACGCTTCTGGTGCAGCCGTTCCCAATTGCGCAAGATGTGCGCGTGGGGACTTGTCGTTTCGGAGCAGGGCCGACCGATCTGTGGCAACTGCGGTGAACCGATGGATCCGGAAGGTCATTTTTGTCCCAAGCGCAACGGACACAAGCACTAACCATCCCCCTCAGCCTACATGGATCATTCACCACGCCCAGACACTAATCAACCCGTGGATGACACCGGAGATTACACGTCCGAGGTCCTGGACCTGCTCGAGCACGGCTCGATCGAGCCGCTGGGCCAGGTTGTGTGGGGATCGAATTACACCTTTCTCGTAAGCGTACGCCAGGATGAAACATCCATCCAAGCAATCTACAAGCCTGCACGCGGAGAACGCCCCCTCTGGGACTTCCCACACGGCAGTCTGGTGGAGCGTGAAGCGGCAGCGTACCTGGTGAGCAAGGCCCTGACGTGGGGATTGGTGCCGCCGACAATCCTGCGCCAGGACGGTCCTGCCGGTCCTGGTTCCCTCCAGTTCTACATCGAGGCCAATCCAGAGGAACATTACTTCACGTTAAGTGAGACGCAAAAACAACGTTTGCGCCCGCTGGCGCTGTTTGACATCCTGGTCAACAACGCCGATCGTAAGGGTGGACACATCCTCGTCGATGGAAGTGGAAAGCTCTGGTCCATCGACCATGGCGTGTGTTTCCACGTTGAGCCGAAGCTCCGCACCGTCATATGGGATTTCATCGGTGAGCCGATCCCGGGCGACCTGTTGTTAGATATTCAAAACCTCTTTGACCAATTAACCCCGGGCAGCCCTTTCTCGGACCAGCTATCAAACTTGCTGGAGGAGTCCGAGATCGAGGCTCTGAGGCAGCGTGCCCACGCACTGCTCAGCGAGCCGGAATTCCCCGGACCCGGACCCGGACGGCCCTATCCATGGCCGTTGGTATAATCAGCTGACCCGTCAGCGGATCCGAATCCTCTATGCGTGAAATCCGTCTCGCCTTCCTGGGCTTTGGCAATGTCGGAAGCGCTCTTGCCCGTCTACTGCTCTCCAAACGATCCGAACTTGAATCCCGTTACGGTGTTTCCTGGCGGGTTGTGGGGTTGATGACCGGATCTCACGGCGCTGCCATCGACCAGGACGGGATCGACCTCGCTCAGGCCTTGGATATCACCGCCCAAGGGGTTGCCCTGAATGCGCTCTCGACCAACCCTGCACCGCCTGATGCGCTGACCTTCATCGCCGGCTGCGCTGCGGATTTGCTTTTCGAGAACACGCCCGTCAGCTATGCGGATGGCGAGCCAGCCGTGAGCCACATACGGGCTGCGCTCGAAGCGGGTATGCATGTGGCAACCGCTAATAAAGGCCCGGTTGTTCACGCCTACCACGAGCTGAGCCGGTTGGCGGCCGCACGGGGACGCAGTTTCTTATTCGAGTCAACGGTAATGGATGGCGCTCCGATCTTCTCCCTCTGGCGTTCTTCTCTCCCGGGCGCAAAGCTTGATTCGTTCCGGGGCATTTTGAACTCAACCACCAATTTAATCCTGACCATGATGGAGTCCGGCTCATCGTATGAGCAAGCCCTGGTCTACGCCCAGGAGATCGGCATCGCTGAGACCGACCCTTCCGGCGATATCGAGGGCTGGGACGCCGCGGTGAAAGTCGCCGCGCTGGTCACGGTCTTGATGGATCACCCCCTTAAACCCAATCAGGTCGTGCGCCAGGGCATCCAGGCCATTACCCCCGAAATGATTGAGCAGGCCTCGCAAAACAACCAGCGCTGGAAGCTGGTATGCACCGCACGTCGCACCACGGGCAGCGTGATGGCCGAGGTGCGACCAGAGATCGTTGCCCGCCAGGATCCGCTATACGCCATTTCAGGCACCTCTTCTGCTATCACATTCCATAGTGACGTTCTGGGTCCCCTAACTGTTTTGGAAGAAAATCCGGGACCAGAAACGACGGCCTACGGGCTGCTGGCGGACATGCTGAACGCGATCGAACTCGATGGACGATAGTCTGGAACGATGTTCCTAAACCCTCTATCCTCCTGAGCGCCGGTCCTGATATCTGGAGATCTGATTGGAAAATAATCCGTTCATCGCCTTACTGCTGATCACCGGCCTGGCTCTGGTTGTGCCGATCATCACCAGCCGCGTACGCCGCATCTCTCTTCCAATCGTCGTCGGAGAGATCCTGGCCGGCATCATCATCGGTCGCAGCGGTCTTAACCTGATCGAGTCCTCGCCTATCCTCAATTTCCTGGCTGAATTCGGTTTCGCCTTCCTGATGTTCCTCTCCGGGCTGGAGGTCAACTTCGATCTCCTAATACCCTCCTCCATCCGCCAGGCGTTGGATATCCGCCGACCACTTCCGATGGCGATCATGATTTTCATTGGTACGCTCGGCTTTGCGCTGGGCGCCTCGGCCGTCTTGATGAGGATGGGCCTGGTTGACAGCCCGCTTTTGATGGGCTTGATCCTCAGCACGACTTCGCTCGGGGTCGTTGTGCCGGTGTTGAAAGAACGCAGCCTGCTCGGGTCCGAGTTCGGGCAGGTGATGCTCGTGGCAGCCTCGGTGGCCGACTTCGCCACGCTGCTGCTGCTTACAGTCGTGATCGCGATCCGCAGCACCGGCCTTACCCTCGATCTCTTGCTGATCCCGGCACTGCTCCTGGCGTTCATCCTGGCCGTGAGGTTGGTGCAGCGCTTTGGACGCGCTCTCTTCTTACAACGCATCCTGCGTGAACTCTCGAGCGCCACGGCTCAGATCCGCATTCGCGGGGCATTCGCCCTGATGGTGGCCTGGGTCGTACTAGCCGAAGCGCTCGGTGTGGAAGTGATCCTGGGCGCCTTCCTGGCCGGTGCCATCGCCGGTCTCGTGGCGGACGTTGGCGACGAGGGAGCACAGGAGAAGCTGGACGCGATCGGATATGGCTTCTTCATCCCAATCTTCTTCATCATGGTTGGCGTGAACTTCAACCTGGCGGCTTTGTCCGGATCACCACAGGCGATGCTGCTCGTGCCTATATTGGTCGTCATCGCCTACCTGGTCAAGATCGTGCCAGCGCTTTTACTACGGCGCAGCTTCTCCTGGCGGGAGACGCTGTCAGGCGGGATGCTGCTCTCGTCGCGCCTATCCCTGATTATCGCCGCCGCTTCGATCGCCCTCAGCCTGGGCTTGATCACGGACGCGATCAACGCCGCTGTGATCCTGCTGGCCGTGATTTCGGTCACACTCTCACCATTAGCTTTCAACCGGCTTCACCCACAGCGTGACGAGATCCGCCGCAGCGGTGTGATCATCATTGGCCAGGATCAGCTGGCCGAGTACCTGGCAGGACGCCTGATCCAGTCAGGAGAACCGGTCTATGTCATCTGTCCGGATGAAAGCCGTCTGCAGGCCTTCCATGAAATGGCTGTCAAACTCGTGCTGGGCTGTCCAGACCTGGAGGATGCCTTCCAGCAAGCCGGGGCTGATCAAGCCCGTGCCCTTGTTGATCTGACGACGTCCGTGGAAGAGACGCTTAAAGTCTGCGACCTGGCCGTGGACCGCTTCCGCATCCCGCTGGTTATCTCGCGCATCAGCGAGGTCGAGCTTATACCACGCCTGCATGCGCGCGGCGTGAAAGTCGTCCAGCCGGCTCTGGCAATCGCCATGGCATTGGAAGGCGCCTTACGCTACCCATCTGTCTTCGACCTGCTGACCCAGGACACATCAGATGACATCGACGTCACCGAAGTTCGTGTACGCAGCAAGATCCTGGCTGGATCCCCACTGCGGCGCATCCGCCTGCCGGGCAACGCTCTCATCCTCAGCCTGCAGCGCGACAGCACTGTAATAGTGCCCCATGGTGACACGCGCCTCGAATTGGATGATCTGATCGGGCTCATCGGAAGCTCGGCTGCCCTCGAGCGGGCCCGGGCGATGCTGAGCGGCTAACCCAACGGGCTGCTCCCCGACAGCTACCTGTACCCCCGATATATATTGTGACTATATTGGTCCTATTCAAACCTAGAGATGGAGAATATCCATCGATCATTCACCCAAGAAGCCACGTTCCTGGGTTCCTTGCCCTGCTGCTCACTGACGCTCATCCCGGGCGCCTACACAGCTGCAACCAGCGAGGGTACGGACGCAGAGATGCGGGCGTGGAGACCTCGGTGGCAGCCAGCCTGGCTTTTGACAGCGTCGTGAAGACGGCCGCCGCTGAGCTCATTCCCGCGGCAACCGCAACGCCCTAGAGTCCACCGACACACGAACAGAGCTGGACGCCGGTCCCCACGCCGACCTCCAGCCTGCTCTCCATCCGGGCCGAAATCAACACGAACTGCCGCACTGGTCCCGATCCGGTCTACCCGGTGAGCGGGTACCTGACGGACGGCGAGCCTTCTACCATACTCGGCCAACTCAAGGGCGGCGGGCGGTGGAATGTCGCCAACTGCCAATCCCGCGACGGCTACTGCCAGTCCGCAATATTCGTTCTCCTGGCGCATGCTCGCAAACGGGCACCAGTTCACCGGCTAACTGGAGCAGAGTGGAGCCAAGCATGCCTGTTCCGGAGCGCACAGCGGTTACTCGCTCCCAAACTCCTGTCTTGGGCCTTAGGCAATCTGTTCATCCGAAAACCTCTTGTGCAGTTGGACCATGGCTCCCTCCTGAAATCGGTGAGGGAGCTTATTATCAGAGTCCAATTTTCAATTGCAAAGAGTCCAGTTTTCAATTTCAAATGACAATCAACCATTGATTCTTGACATGAGCCGTATAAGGCTGTAGACTGGCCGGGTATTCAAGTTAAAGAGGTGCACAATGTCGAAGATCAGCATGAACATCCTCCCGGGTCGCCCCACCGCTGTTGCATTCGGTGCCGACGTACCCACGCGCAGTGCGCCTGCTCAGCGTTAGCCTCCACCAGGAATAGCAACCGCGGGCGCACACCAGCGCCCGCGGTTTTCATTTAACACGGCTCGACCGCGGTGCGCACGGTCTGAGCCGTTTTGCGTTCGAGGAGGTGGTGATGAGAACAGCGGATCTTCTTAAAGTGGCGAGCGGACCTATCGTGAAAGGCGCTCCTTGTGAAACCGTTCGGGGCACCTCTCCGGCCGGCGCCCAAGTCAGCCACAGCGGCATCTGACCTGTGCGCTGGGTCAGAAAATATGTCTGATCGATTTGCCAGGTAGTGTGCTTGCCAAGTAACCTTTGAAGGAGAACAGCGAGCTGCGTTGTAAAGAATAGTTGGAGTTATGACATCATGGAAAAAATAGGAGAACCCGAGACACTGCAGTCACTGACCGGGCTTGGTTTACGTGTCCGTCCGGGTCGCTTCCGGGATCTGCAGGATGTTGTCCCGATGTTGAATCGCAGCTCACAGGCGATGTTTGGCGCCCGGGAGTTCGAGCTCGCGCGCTACCACGCCAAATGGCGAGCGCCCGATTTCGATCTGGAAGCCGATACTCGCCTGGTGCTCACAGGCGCAGGTGAACCTATCGGTTTGATCGAGTTCTGGAACCTATCCGATCCGCCAGTTCATCCCGGCGTCCAGGGTCGGGTCGACCCATGCTGGGAAGGACACGGAATCGGGCATGCTTTGCTGAACTGGGCTCGCCAGCGCGCACTCGCATCTGCGGAGAAGGTGCCAGCAGATATACGTGTCAGCATGCGCTGCGATGTTCCCGCCGGATATGAGCCTGCCATCAAACTGATGACCAACTTCGGGATGAACGCCGTGCGCAGCTCTTGGGATATGGTTTTAGATCTGGACCAGGAACTACCGGCACCTGCCTGGCCGGCAGGCATTATGCTGCGCGAGTTTCGCTTCCCGCAGGACGCGCGCAGGGTTTACCAGGCCGACCAGGCTGTCTTCCAGGATCACTGGGGCTTCGTTCCCTCGGATGATGACCTGGGATTCTATCGATGGCGGCATCATGAGTTTGAGCTCCGTCCTTTCGACCCCTCGCTCTGGTACCTTGCGATGGATGGAGAACAGATCGCCGGCTTCGCGCTCTGCCGACCGTACGCCGCGCGCGACCCCAAAATGGGCTGGATAGGTTCACTGGGTGTGCTGCCGGGCTGGCGCAGGCGCGGGCTTGGCCTGGCGCTCCTGCAGTATGCTTTCTGCGTCTTTCAAACGCGCGGTAAAATGCGTGTCGGTTTGGGCGTGGACAGCGAAAACCTGACCGGGGCAACGCATCTATACCATAAAGCCGGCATGCATATCGCACATGAGCAGAGGCTATTTGAGCTCGAGCTCCGCCCGGGCGAGGAGCTCCAGACGGAGTGATCATGTTTCGACTTGTTACAGGTAGGTCAGGACCACATTAGCTGCGACTGGCTCACCTGCTCGGAGAAAGTGAGGCGCGATGTCGGAAACCCCTCTTTCACCTATTAAGGCAGTCCTTTGGGACCTGGGCGGAGTAATCCTGCGAACCGAAGACTGGGAGCCCAGGGAGCGCTGGGAAGCCGAGCTTGGCCTGCAGAGCGGCGAGCTGCATAAGTTTGTGTTCGAAGGTGAACTTGGCAGGCAAGCCGCGTTGGGACTCAGCAATGCCAATGAAATATGGCGCTCGATTGGGGAG
>Ga0315553_10004051_pt1 | contig 11197 bp, 5 predicted proteins | sample SalMarSW160140MG_FD_203099 | JGI IMG/M metagenome (GOLD analysis project Ga0315553, IMG submission 203099) | Salt marsh sediment microbial communities from the Plum Island Ecosystem LTER, Massachusetts, United States - Salt Marsh Sediment SW1601-40 ... | reverse complement strand
CTTTTCCCGATCTGTCCCTCACCATAGCGGTAGGCTTTCAAGAGGCCGTAACCGCCACTCAGAATTGTGACGCAGGCGGCGATCGCGGACAGAAATTTTGCTCCACCAACTGAAGTCAAGAAGCCCCAAACATCCAAGAATATCTGCATGTGAAACCCCCACCCAACCGAAATGTGAATGCACTATGCGTCAACGATCTTTCGTCCACAACTACGCCACCACGCTGTGGCAACCTTGCGATTGCCGGGGAACTCCCGCATGGTGCGTTTGTCGAGTCGGGGGGTGCGGCGTTATACGAGGTCGAGATCACACCCGATCGCCGGGCGGCAAGACGCCCGGCCGGACCAGCCGGGGCGATTGCGAACATGAGTGCGCGCGGAAAGACGCTTGCCGTTCTCGTTTTGACCCTGGCCGTAGCGCTGGCGGCGCCCGCTGCGGCCCAGCGCGACCTTTCCGGCACCAGCTACATCACGCCCTTCCCTGAAGGCGACACCTACGTTCTGCAGGTCTACGGCGATCAGTTTGCCGAGGGCATCCTGGCGGGCCTTACCGAGTCCTTTGCCGACGACAGCCGTGTACAGCTACCACGCCGGCATCGCGCGCTTTCCGGCATTGCGCGCAGCGACTTCGATGACGAAATGAAGGCCGAGGAAGCCGAGCGCGATCGCGCGCATATCGCCGTGGTGATGATCGGCGTCGGCGACCGCATCCATATCCGCTCTCCCTCCCGCGGTCGCCTGGTGTTCGGCTCGACCCAATGGCGCGAGGAATACGGCCGCAGGATCGACCGCTTCATCAAGGTGCTGAAGCGGCGCGGGATTGCTATCTATTGGGTGGGCCAGCCGATCATGCGCCGCTCCGAGGTCAACGATGCGGCGCAGATGATGAACGACATCGTCCGCGACAAGGCCTATCTCAACGGCGTCAAGTTCATTGATATCCAGGCCCACTTCGCCGACGACGCCGGCAACTATGCCACCTACGGGCCGGACATCACGGGCAAGCAACGGCGTCTGCGCGAAGCCGATGGCGTGCTGTTCACGGACGCCGGGAATCGCAAGCTCGCCCACTTCGTGGAGCAGGAGATCAAGCGCGACCTGGTGCAGGCAAAGGCGGAGCGAGCCGTTCCGCTCGCCGGCAGTGAGAGCGAGCAGAAGCGCGTCAATCCCCTGCGGCCTCGCCCCCCGGCGAACCCCGTAGTCACGTGGGGGAACGCCACGACCACCGTTACGAAGGATCCCAACGCCGGCCAGCCGAAGACCCCAGCCGCTGCTGACTCGATCGGCGAGCAGAAAGCCGACAACGGGCGCATCACCCTCAAGAGCATCGGCCCCAGCGGCCGGCAGGAGTCGGTAACGCTCGACATCCTCCGCCCGGCGATTCCCGCCGCCGTGGTCCAGCTGATAACGCGCAAGGAGTCCGGTGACCGGCCTTCGCAGATGGGGGACGTGGTCGCCGACGAGGTCGGCGGCGGCGTGCTGGTGCTGAGTTCGATCACGCCGGCTGCGCCCACGGCGGGTGGCCGGCGCAGACTCGTGCCGAGCCTGAGCCCCTACTATCAGGTGTTGATCAAGGGCGAGCCTCTCCCGCCCAAACCCGGCAGGGCCGACGACTTCACCTGGCCGAAGGTCGAACATGAGCTGGTGCCGCAACGGCCCGCGTCGCGCCTACCACGCTCGTCAAGCTCGAAGCGGCCGCCGCGCAGCTGACGCCGGCAACCCATCGTCTCGCGACTGCACTCAATCTTGCCCGGCAACCTCCGCCTGCGGACGCCGCCGGCCGCGCTCGAGCTTGGCCCGCTGGCCGATCTTGGTTCTCATGCCGTCCACCTTGCGCAGCGCCGCCTCGAAGGCGTCGCGGATGGCCAGGCCCAGCTCCTCGTTGGCGTGACTGCCTTCGCGCTCGTGGCAGATGACAACCGGCTGGCGGCCGGGCATGCCGAGCTCGATCTTGATCTGGTAGACCTTGGGTTTTTGCGGGCTGCGGTGCGGAACTTCGAGCACCACGCGGCAGCGCGTGATGCGGTCGAAGTGCTTGGCAAGCTTGGCGACCTTCTCGCGCACCCGCTGCTCGACGGCCTCGCTCTTGTCGATGCCATGGAAGTGGATCTCGAGCGGCGTATCCATGTTGCGTGACCCTCCGGTCGATGAGGCGTCCCCTTATCTCAGCACGTGGGGCCGAGGCTGGCCAGGGTCAACCCGGAGGCTTAGGGAAAAACGGCGTTAACCTCGCAGTCGTTGCGCGTCGCACTCTAGTCTTTACGAAAACGAAGCGTGTACAGCGGGCTTCGCCGCGGCCAACGCCGGTCGCGGACGGCGCACGCAACGCACCGGCTTTTGGCTTATCGAGGCAGGTCGCTGCGACCCATCAAGAACCGGTCGACGGCGTGCGCGGCCTGGCGGCCCTCGCGGATCGCCCACACCACGAGGCTCTGCCCGCGGCGGATGTCGCCTGCCGCGAACACCTTCTTGCGCGCCCGAACCCGATAGTCCTTCTCGTCGGCATCGAGCCCCTTGAAGCGCCCGCGCGGCACCACCGATAGGCCCAGCTCCTTGATGATGTCGCTCTCGACCGGCCCGGCGAAGCCCATGGCGAACAGCACGAGGTCCGCCGGCAGCTCGCCCTCCGTGCCGGGAACTGGCTTCAAGGCCTGGTCAACACGGGTGTAGAGCAGCTTCTCGACCTTGCCGTTGCGCCCCGCAAACCCCGTGGTCGAGATCGAATACTCGACGTTGGCACCCTCCGCTTGGCTCGAGGAGACGCGCAGCTTCAAAGGCCAGTGCGGCCACGACAACGCCTTGTTCTCCTTCTCCGGCGGCATCGGCATGATCTCGAGCTGGGTCACCGACTTGGCACCCTGCCGGAACGAGGTGCCGATGCAGTCGCTGCCTGTGTCGCCGCCGCCGATGACAATGACGTGTTTGCCCTCCGCCGTGACCTGCGGCTCGCTGCGCTGCGGCTCGCCCGAGACGCGCCGGTTCTGCTGCGGCAGAAAGGCCATGGCAAAGACCAAGCCGTCGAGCTCGCGCCCCGGCGATTTGCCGAAGAAGTCGAACGGCTGCTCGGAGCCGCCCGCCAGCAGCAGCGCGTCGTGCCGACGCTCCAACTCCTCGGCCGAGACCGTCTTGCCGACGTGCGTGTTGCAGTGGAAGATGACGCCCTCTGCTTCCATCTGCTTCACGCGGCGCGCGACGATATCCTTCTCCATCTTGAAGTCGGGAATGCCGTAGGTCAGCAGGCCGCCCGGCTTGGCGCTCTTCTCGTAGACGTGCACCTCGTGGCCCGCGCGCGCCAGCTGCTGGGCCGCAGCGAGCCCGGCCGGCCCCGAGCCGACAACCGCCACCGTCTTTCCCGTCTTGCTCTCCGGCGGCTTCGGAGCCACCCACCCTTCCGCGAAGGCTCGGTCGGCGATGGCGCACTCGATGGTTTTGATGGTGACGGGATTGTCGTCAATGTTGAGCGTGCAGGACGCCTCGCATGGCGCCGGGCACACGCGCCCCGTGATTTCGGGAAAGTTGTTGGTCGAGTGCAGGTTCGCCGCCGCCGTCTTCCACTGACCGCGATAGACGAGGTCGTTCCAGTCCGGGATCTGGTTGTTCACTGGACAACCGCTGTGGCAGTAGGGAATGCCGCAGTCCATGCAGCGCGCGGCCTGCGTCTTGGTCTCCTCCTCCGACAGCGGCACGACGAACTCGCGCCAATGCTGCACGCGCTCGTCCACGGGCCGGTAGTGCCGGTCGCGGCGGTCGAACTCCATGAAGCCGGTGATCTTGCCCATCTTGTCGTCAACCCGGGGCTTGACCCCGGCACCCATGTAGTCCAGTGCGCCATGCGTAAGGCTACAGCAACCTTAGCTAAACCTTCGCCCGGATGCCGATCTCCAGCACCTCGAGCCCGGTCGTATCGGCCGCCTGGTGCTTGGCCATCTCGGCGAGCGCGCGGCGATACTCGACCGGCATGACCTTCTTGAACTTGGGCTGATACGCCGCCCAGTTCTCCAGGATCGTCTTGGCGCGCGCCGAGTTCGTGTAATGGGCATGCCGCGCGATCAGTTGATGCAGACGCGCCGCGTCCTGCTTGGTCATGTCGCCCATGACGTCGACGAGGCCGTGGCTCTCCAGGTCGCCGCCCTGGTTGGCGAGCTTGCGCATCACCTCCTCCTCGGCCTCGACCGGCTCAAGGTCGATCATGGAGAGGTTGCAGCGCCGCTCGAAGGTCCCGTCCTCGTCCAGCACGTAGGCGATGCCGCCCGACATGCCGGCCGCGAAGTTGCGCCCCGTGGGACCGATCACCACCACCACCCCACCGGTCATGTACTCGCAGCCATGGTCGCCCGTACCCTCGACGACGGCGAGTGCGCCGGAGTTGCGCACGGCGAAGCGCTCACCGGCAATGCCGCGGAAATAGCATTCGCCGGTGATGGCGCCGTAGAGCACCGTGTTGCCGACGATGATGCTTTCCTCCGGTACGATGCCTGAGTTGGGATCGGGCCGCACGATCAGCTTGCCGCCGGAAAGGCCCTTGCCGACGTAGTCGTTGGCCTCGCCCACGAGGTCGAGCGTCACGCCGCGCGCCAGCCAAGCCCCGAAGCTCTGTCCGGCCGTGCCCTTGAATGACAGCCAGATCGTGTCCTCGGGCAGGCCTTCGTGGCCGTAGCGCTTGGCGATCTCGCCCGAGAGCATGGCCCCCGTCGTGCGGTCGCGGTTGGTGATGGCAAGCTCGCTCTTCACCGGCTTCTTGTCGTCGAGCGCGGGCTTCGCGAGCGCGATCAGCTTGTTGTCGAGCACCTTCTCCAAGCCATGGTCCTGGCGCTCGCTGTTGTAGACGGCAACGCTCTGCGGCACCTCCGGCTTGGCGAACAACTTCTCGAAGTCGAGCCCCCGTGCCTTCCAGTGATTGATGGCAAACTCTTTGTCGAGGCACTGCGACTGGCCGATCAGCTCGTTGAAGGTGCGATAGCCGAGCGCGGCCAACATCTCGCGCACCTCCTCGGCGACGAAGAAGAAGTAGTTGATGGCGTGCTCGGGTTGCCCCTTGAACTTGGCGCGCAGCACGGGATCTTGTGTCGCCACCCCCACGGGGCACGTGTTGAGGTGGCACTTGCGCATCATGATGCAGCCGAGCGCGATCAGCGGCGCGGTGGAGAAGCCGAACTCGTCGGCGCCCAGCATCGCCCCGATCACCACGTCGCGACCGGTGCGGACGCCGCCGTCGACCTGCACGGCGATGCGGCCCCTGAGCCGGTTGCCGACCAGCGTCTGGTGCGTCTCGGCAAGCCCGATCTCCCAGGGTGAGCCGGCATGCTTGATGGAGGTCAGCGGCGAGGCGCCGGTGCCGCCCTCGAAGCCGGAGATCGTCACGTGGTCCGAGCGCGCCTTGGCGACGCCCGCAGCGACAGTGCCGACGCCCACCTCGGACACCAGCTTCACCGACACGTCGGCCTCGGGGTTCACGTTCTTCAGATCGAAGATCAGCTGTGCCAGGTCCTCGATCGAATAGATGTCATGGTGCGGGGGTGGCGAGATCAGGCCAACGCCCGGCGTCGAGTGGCGCACCTTGGCGATGATGGCATCGACCTTGTGGCCCGGCAGCTGGCCGCCTTCGCCCGGCTTGGCGCCCTGGGCCATCTTGATCTGCATCACGTTGGCATTGGCGAGGTACTCCGCCGTCACGCCGAAACGGCCCGACGCCACCTGCTTGATGGCCGAGCGCATGGAATCGCCGCTGGGCAGCCGCTTGAAGCGATCCGCCTCCTCGCCGCCCTCGCCCGTGTTCGACTTGCCGCCGATGCGGTTCATGGCGATGGCGAGCGTGGTATGCGCCTCGCGGCTGATCGAGCCGAAGCTCATCGCACCCGTCGAGAAGCGCCTGACGATGTTGGCGGCCGGCTCCACCTCCTCCAGCGGCACCGGCTTGCGGCCCATCTCCTCCGCGCTTTTCACGCGAAAGAGGCCGCGCAGCGTCATCAGCTGCTCGGACTGGTCGTTGATCTGCCGCGCATATGAACGGTACTTGTCCGGCAGATTACCACGCACGGCGTGCTGCAGGTCGGCCACCACCGATGGCCGCCACATGTGCGCTTCGCCGCGGATGCGGTAGGCATACTCGCCGCCGACATCGAGCGAATCCTCGAGCACGGGCACATCGCCGAAGGCCAGGCGATGCCGCTCGGCCGTCTCGCGCGCAATCTGGCGCAGTCCGACGCCTTCGACTTGCGTGTGCGTGCCGGTGAAGTACTTCCTCACGAAGCTCGACTTCAGGCCAACGGCGTCGAAGATCTGCGCGCCGCAGTAGGACTGATAGGTCGATATCCCCATCTTGGACATGACCTTCAGGATGCCCTTGTCGACCGCCTTGATGTAGCGTTTCCGCGCTTCCTTGTAGGTGAGCTTCTCGTCGAGTTCGGGCAGCAGCTGCTCCAGTGTCTCGAAGGCAAGGTAGGGATTGATGGCCTCCGCCCCGTAGCCGGCGAGCACGCAGAACTGATGCACCTCGTAGGCTTCGCCGGTCTCCACCACCAGGCCGACCGACGTGCGCAGGCCCTGCTTGATCAGGTGATGGTGCACGGCCGACGTGGCGAGCAGCGAGGGGATCGGGATGCGATCGGGACCCGTCGCCCGGTCCGACAGGATGACGATGTTGTACTCCTTCGAGCGCACCGCCTCCTCGGCCTCGGCGCACACCACGTCCAGCGCATCGGCCATGCCGCGCGCGCCCTTCTCCACCGCGTAGGTGATGTCGATGGTGATCGAGGAGAACTGGTTGTCCTTGACCAGTCCGATCTGGCGGATGCGTTCCAGATCCTCGTTGCTGAGGATCGGCTGGTAGACCTCGAGCCGCTTGATCTTCGCGGTTCCCTCCAAGTCGAGCAGGTTCGGCCGCGGGCCGATGAACGACACCAGGCTCATGACCAGCTCTTCGCGGATCGAATCGATCGGCGGGTTGGTCACCTGCGCGAAATTCTGCTTGAAGTAGGTGTGCAGCAGCTTCGGCTTGCTGGAGAGCACCGACACCGGAGTGTCATTGCCCATCGAGCCCACGGCCTCCTGGCCCACATGCGCCATGGGCGCCATCAGGAACTTTAGGCTTTCCTGCGTGTAGCCGAAGGCCTGCTGCAAATCGAGCAGAGCCACGTTGGACTTCTTGCGCTGCATCTTCTTGGGCAGCGGCAAGTCGCTCACGTTCACCTGGGTGCGCTTCAGCCACTGCTCGTAGGGGTAGCGCGAGGCGAGGTCCGCCTTCAGGTCGTCGTCCGAGATGATCTTGCCCTGCTCAAGGTCGATCAGCAGCATCTTGCCCGGCTGCAGACGCCACTTCTTGGCGATATTCTCCTCCTCGACGGGAAGCACGCCGGCCTCCGACGACATGATCACCCGGTCGTCCTTGGTCACGAGGTAGCGCGCGGGCCGCAAGCCATTGCGGTCGAGCGTGGCGCCGATTTGCCGGCCGTCGGTGAAGGCCATCGCCGCGGGACCGTCCCACGGCTCCATCAGGCAGGCGTGATACTCGTAGAAGGCACGGCGCTTGGCATCCATCAGCGGGTTGCCGGCCCACGCTTCGGGAATCAGCATCATGGCGGCATGGGCCAGGCTGTAGCCGCCCATCACCAGGAACTCGAGCGCGTTGTCGAAGCAGGCGGTGTCGGACTGGCCCTCATACGAGATCGGCCACAGCTTGGTGATGTCGCCGCCGAACAGCTCCGTCCTCACGGAGGCCTGCCGTGCCGCCATCCAGTTGACGTTGCCGCGCAGCGTATTGATCTCACCGTTATGGGCGACCATGCGGTAGGGGTGCGCGAGCTTCCACGACGGGAACGTGTTGGTGGAGAAGCGCTGGTGGACCAGCACCATTGCGGAAGCCAGCCGCGGATCGGTGATGTCCTTGTAGTAGTTCCTCACCTGATAGGAGAGGAACATGCCCTTGTAGACCAGCGTGCGGCTCGACAGCGACACCGTGTAGTGCCCGATGTCGCGGCCCTTGTAGGCGTAGTAGAGCGCGTTGGAGACCACCTTGCGGATCAGATAGAGCCGGCGCTCGAAGTCCTGGCTCTCCTTCATCGCTTTGGGCCGGCCGACGAGGATCTGGCGATGCACGGGCTCCACCGCGCGCACCATGTCGGAGAGGCAGCTGTTGTCGACCGGCACCGAGCGCCAGCCGAGGAACTCCAGGCCTTCCTCGCGGATGACACGCATCCACACGCGCTCGCAGTGCGCCCTCAGCCGCTCGTCCCGCGGCAGGAACAGGTGCCCGACCGCATAGTGGCCGGGCTTCGGCAGCTCGATGCCCAGGCCCGCGCATTCCTCCTTCAAGAACTCATGCGGGATCTGGATGAGAACGCCTCCGCCGTCACCGGCGATGGGGTCGGCGCCGACCGCGCCCCGGTGTTCCAGATTCTCGAGGATGGCGAGCGCATCTTTGATCAGCGCGTGGGACTTTCGGCCTTTGAGGTCGGCGATGAAGCCGACGCCACAGGCGTCGTACTCCCGGCTGGGGTCGAAGAGACCGCTCGCGCGCGGCCGTTCCACAAGCGGGGGCACATGCGGGGCGCCCCTGATGGGCTTCGTCTCGATGGTCATAACCCGTCGCCTCTCGGCAATATCGCATCGTCACAAGTCGTATCCGCTGCGCGCACCCTGCCCCTTCCCCCAAGCGCGGAGGCCATGAACCGGATATGCGCGGAGCTGAACGCGACCGCTCGTCAGGCCAGCAACCCTGTTGCCGTACCCGCCGCCTGCCAGATCGGGCAGCGGTGCCGCACTGCAACATCGGGCGCCGCGATTCTTGCGGCCGATCATCACCCCAATTGCGGGGGCTTGCGCAACCTCGCCTCCCACCGCCCGGTCGAGCGAGCAGCAGCCGCACAGCGCCTCCCACAGGTAAAGGACAGCATAGCTGACCTAATTCCGTCTTGCAAAGGTGATTTGCATCGAAGTCAGACCTTCCGCCCGACTGCACACGCCGTGGTCGCTCTTGCTCGCCGTCGCCGAAGCATGCGCCGACCAGGCCGCGCAGATCCGAAAGGATCGCTGACGAGACCGCGTCGATCTGCGACCCGCTGTTTCCGACCACCACACAACGGGCGGCATGGAATGTATTCTGGTCCGCGATCATCCTGCTGAGAGACGCGTGGCACCCGGCACGCCGCATCCAGCCAGCTGAGCGCACTCAGGTCTCGCGCTCGGTGTCAGATCCGATCGAGGCCCGCATGCCAGCCAAGAAGCCCCTGCCTTACGGAACCTGGCCCTCACCCATAAGCGCCGCAGCAGCCGCGAAAGCCAGCCGCCGCTTCGGCATGGTGCAGGCGGCCGATGGCGCCGTCTATTGGAGCGAGTCCCGCCCCGAGGAAGGTGGACGGCAGGCGCTCCTCAAAGCCGATATCGCTGGAAAGGTGGAGGACCTACTGCCGGCGCCCTTCTCGGCCCGCTCGCGGGTGCACGAGTACGGCGGTGGCGAGTTCCTCGTCGTCGGCGACACCGTCTATTTCGTCAATAACAAGGACCAGGACGTCTATGCGCTGGAGTCCGGCCGGCCGCCCCAACGCATCACAAATGCTCCCATCACGCGCTTTGCCGATTTTGCTCACGACGCCCGTCGGAGGCGCCTGATCGCCGTCGCCGAGATCCACGACCAGAGCGAAGCCGCCGGCGGCCATCCGAGCCCCAGAAACGCCCTCGTTGCGCTCTCCCTGTCGGAGGCCCGCGGCCGGATCACCGAGCTGGCCGTCGGCCGCGACTTCTATGCCAGCCCCAGACTGTCGGCCGACGGCCGGCTGCTGGCCTTTCTCGCCTGGGACCTGCCCGACATGCCGTGGGACAGTGCCGCGCTCCACGTCGCGCCCGTGAGCGAGGACGGCCGCCTCGGCGGCAGGCCGGGCCGCATCGCGGGTGGCGGCGGCCCGGAGGGCGCTGTCTTCCAGCCCGAGTGGGGACCGTCAGGCGAGCTCTTCTTCGTATGTGACAAGACCGGCTGGGGCTGCCTCTACCGCTGGCAAGACAACAAGATTGCTCGCGTGCACGGCGGCCGCGGCGCGGACCTCTTCCGCCCGCAATGGGTGTTCGGCATGAGGAGCTATGCGCTCGCACCTGGCGGCCGGATCGGCATGGTGTCGCTCGAGGCAGGCTCGCCGCTGTTCGAGCTCAAGGACTCGAAAAGTGGGGCCGTCAAGCAATGCCGGCAATTGCAGACACGCACCGCACGCATCGATGACCCGGTCGCCTTCGGCCGCGGTTTCGCAGCCCTGGTCAGCGCACCGCTGTCGACGCCGACCGTGATGCGCATTGTGGGCGAGCGGCTCAAGGCCCTGGGCCCACAGCCACTGCCCGGCGTGACATCGGGCGATCTCAGCCGGGGCGAGCTGAAGACCTTCCGCCGCCGCGACGGCCAACAAGTTCACGGCGTCTACTACCCCCCACGCAACGCCCGCTTCCGGGGCCCGCAGCGGGCCTCACCGCCTGCGCTGGTCCTCGCGCACGGCGGGCCGACGGCCATGACCGATGCCGGCTTGAAGATGCGCGTGCAGTTCTACACCAGTCGCGGCTTTGCCGTGTTCGACGTGAACTACTCGGGCAGCAGCGGCTACGGCCGCGCCTACCGCGAGCGGCTCGACGGACAGTGGGGCATCGCCGATGTCGAGGACTGCGCGGCGGCGGCCCGCTACCTCGCCAAGGCCCGCCTTGCCGATTCGGGAAAGATCGCCATCTCGGGCGGCAGCGCTGGTGGCTACACGACCTTGATGGCGCTTGCCACCACGGACGCCTTCGCCGCCGGCAGCAGCCACTATGGCATCTCGGATCTGGCGCTGCTGCTTGCGCACACCCACAAGTTCGAGTCGGGCTACCTGCATCGCCTGATGGGGACGAGCCCAAAGAGCTGGAAGAAGGTGTTCGCCAAGCGCTCACCCATCAATCTGATCGACGGCATTACGGCGCCCGCAATCCTGTTCCAGGGCCTCGACGACAAGGTGGTGCCGCCCGAGCAGTCGCGCCTCATCGTCGACAAGCTGCGCCGGCGCGGCATCGACGTTGCCTACCACGAGTTCGCCGGCGAGGGGCACGGCTTCCGCAACGCGGAGACGATCGTTGCCGTCCTGGAAGCCGAGCTCGCCTTCCTGCGCCGCGCGCTGCGGTTGGGTTAGCCAGCGACGCTACAGGCTGTCCCGCTGCCAATAGAGCTTCACGCCCGCAGGCTTGAGGCGCAC
>Ga0315553_10004049_pt1 | contig 11207 bp, 12 predicted proteins | sample SalMarSW160140MG_FD_203099 | JGI IMG/M metagenome (GOLD analysis project Ga0315553, IMG submission 203099) | Salt marsh sediment microbial communities from the Plum Island Ecosystem LTER, Massachusetts, United States - Salt Marsh Sediment SW1601-40 ... | reverse complement strand
GCAACTTGCACGCGGCATTCGCTTTTTCGAGCGCTTTGGTGGAGGCAGCGTCTTCATCGGTCGATTCTTCGGCCCTTTGCGTGCTGTTGTTCCCTTGGTTGCTGGTTTGATGCGTATGCCGCCACTGCGCTTCTACGTGGCGAATGTCTTGTCTGCATTGATCTGGGCGCCCACGCTCGTGCTTTTGGGTGACCATCTGGTTCAGTTGCTAGGCCAAGAAAGCCTCGCGACGAAAATTCTCTATATTGTGATCGCTGCAGTGGCGCTTGCTTTCTTCGGCACCTGGTTGCGAGGAAAATTCATATCCAAGTAGCAGCGCCAACGTGGCCTTATACATGTCTGCTTCCGGCACTTTAGCGGACATCAATGCGGTTAGCTCAGAATGTCCGTTGCCGCGCCCTTCCGCTCTCAGTGATTAATTTGGCCAATCAATGCGGATCGGGTTTTCGGTACACACAAGAGCAACGCTAACATGCTGCTCTGACGTTCGGCGCTCATCCGTATTTGTTTTGCCCAAACACGCGCATTGCCATGAGCGCCAGCTCGCAGCACAGCCGCGTCTGCTTCACGCGCTGCGTTCGGAAGCGCCATTTGGCGCGCATGGGAAGCAGTTTCCGCGTCTCTGCGTGCCAGCCTCGATGAAAAAGCATTTGATCGACTCCCTGGGAGCAATGCGTCAGTGCGGACTGCCGGAACCTGGCTTCAGCTTCAGCAGATCGTCAATTCGGCGCTTCGGCTGCACGTCGACCGGTTGGGACTGCTTGCATTTCCCCAAATCTTGAGCCCGCGCGGCCGTTTCCGACGCCGGCAACGCCGGATCGACAACCCGGCACCAATTCTCATGGTTCGCTGCGTTGGAGTCCCAGCGGGCGCCGGTGAAGCCGCAGCGGAGAGCAAGATTCTGCCTATTCTGCGCTACCGCCGATTGCGCATAGGCGGCGCACCGGGCGTTGGCGGGCGAGGCACCGGCTTGTTCGTCGCGCCCATGCAGAATGGCGTCCGGTGACGGCTGCTGGCGCCCCGACGATGGCGCCGCCGGCGCCGGCGTCCCGGGCGGCGCGGATTTCGTCCATTTCACGCAGGTCAGAAAGGCGTCGCCGCGGAATCCAGCGGTCGCCCCACGATTGTTCACATCGTAGGTGAACCCTTCGACGCGCCCCTGCGGGCTGATCGTCGCCTCATAGCCGCCGACCGCGCCGTTGTCCCAATGGATCGTGAACGCGAGCCTCTTCGCGGTGACGTTCCCCTCGACCAGGCCGGTCACAGTGCGGTCCTTATGGTAGCTCGCCTTGCCGTGAAGCCCGTGGGTCTGGTTAGGATCCAAATCGAGAAAGACGATGAACCCGTTGTCCTGCTGCAGCTCCCAAAGTGCCCCTGTATGCCATCGCGCGCATTCGTCGGCAGCAGCAACGCCAGGCGCAAAACACAAAAAGATGAGCCCAAGAGCTCCGGCCCAGAGAGCAAGAGCGTGGTCAATCCGGGTCATGGACGGGCGCATCCTTTGGCTTCTTTTCCCCGACGGTGGTAGCACCGGGCAGACCGGGCTTCTTGGGCAGGAGAGAACTCCGACCTGGCCCATAGCGTACTCGCACTTGCCCGCACCGCCCTCGGGTTCGGGGTCACGACCCGGAGCGCGCCAGGGCTTCGCCCCTCACATTGGATGGCGAAGCGCCGTAGCGGCGGCGGAAGGTCCGGTTGAAGTAGGACAAATCACCGAAGCCGGCGGCAAAGGCGACCGCCGCAATGTTGCGATGGGCGAGGCGTGGCGCGGTCAGGAGGCGCATGGCGTGGTCGAGCCGCGCTGCGAGCACGAATTGCGTGAAGGTGCTGCCTTCATTCTCGAATAGCCTGTGGATGTAACGCGGCGAGACGCCTTGCCGCTTGGCCACGGCGCTCACCGAGAGCCCCTGGTCTCTGAGATTGGTGCGGATGTCGGCCTTGACGGCCTGTAGCCGCGCAGCTCTCACCCCGCGTTGCAGGGCGATCGCGCTGCCGTCGCGGGTGGCGCCGATTCCCATGGCCATCAGATCGTGAACGTGGGTGACCACGAGATTGCAAAGCTCCGGGTCGACGAGGTGAATGTCATCGCGCAGCGCCGCCAGATAGCTGCACAACAACCGTGCGGCTTCGAACCCCCGCGGCACACGCTGCCCGGTAGCGTCCTCGATGTTCGCCACGAGCGGCGCGAGCGCGATGCGCGGAACGACGAGGCCCACAAACTCGCTGTCCGCGTGGACGAAGATCCCAGGCTCGTTGTGCGAGATGAGCACGGCATCGCCAGTGTCGAGGATCACCTCGCGGCGACGCTGTTGCCCCGCGCATTTGCCGCGCCGCGTGATGATCAAGGCAAGGTCGTCATTGCCGTCGGCCAAAGTCGCCTTTGACCGATTAAGACGGCCCGGCGTCGCCGAATAGCTGGCGATGCGCAGTCCGGGGTGGCTGCGCAGCGTGGCGTCGAACCGAAAGGCGTGTGTAGCGCAGGGCTCTACATCGAGCCTGACGATGTTCCGGCCGAAAACCTCCCGGCAGAAAGGAATGCGATCGCGCTCTGGAAGCTCGCCCGAGCAGAAGCGGAGCGGGGCAAAATGGCTCGCGTTCGACGGCATCAGCCGAGTCCTGGTCCACCCCCAAGACGCCACCCTAGCACCCTCCATTGCCGCCGAAACGCGAAAAGCGAGTGCACTCCTGGCCTGGCCGTTGTTCCCTCCAGTCCAAGAAGCGATGCCAGGCCGATGCTATGTGAATTGGGAGGCTGTTTCCGGGGCCTGTCAGCGCTCGGCGGTAGGCGGCGGGTTGTTCATGTTGCGCATTGATGGGCGCCCCTTCCGAGGCGAAAGGAATTTCCCATGCGCCGTCGATCTGTGGCGACCGCCATGCCGCCGCTCTGCGTGCCAGCGGCAATGGCCGGAACGGCAAGCGCCGAAAGGATCGGGACGAAACAGCAACCGATCATCCCGGGGACGAGGTCGATCTCGCCACCCAGAAGGAGCTCGGGCTTGTCAGCGTTGGCGGCGGCGGGTGCAGCGCCACGCCATTTGGCCGATGCGCGCTGCGTTTGCCTTCATCATTATCCCCTCACCGCCGAGGAAGGCCTTCGGAAAGGAGGGCCGAGTGAACAGTCGTCATCAAAACCAAAGTTCTTTGATTGCTTCGCCTCCTTTCAAAAGGCGGCATCGGCGGAGTCATGCAAACTCGTGAAATCGGTCTGCGGTTGATGGGACATAGGAGGATGATACGCGTCGGCTCAATTTCGACTGCTCAAGCCTGCATCGCTGCGGCAATAGCAACTTTGTTATGGCTCGCCTCTGCGCCGCCCGCGAAGGCCGTCGACGAATTCGCCCCAAACAAGGACTGCAAGCCCATTTCCTATTGCGTCAAATACCATAAGGGCGAGCCAGGCCAACTTGCCGGCCGCTGTGTGCGCTGGGCGCAAATCCTACCCTGCACACCCGCAGTCCAACCGGGACAACCCGCAACCCCAGGGGAGGAGGCCGGAGTTGCTGAGCCCTTGCCGCGGGGCAACGCGGATAAATTATTCAAGACGAGGCCGTAGGCGTGGACACATCGCGAGCAAGGACCTTGGACCACTGTTCACCAAACGCAACTCGTGGACCCGTCTGGGCAATACGACCGTTCATGCGCCGTCGAAGTGCGGTGACCTTGGCGGGAAAGCGCCTTGGCGCCGTGCCGCGAGCGGATCGCACGGCGCGGCCAAATCGAGCAGCAGCCAGCGATCCCCATCGAGGACCTCACCAAACGGGTGACGCCTCCGGCGTCGGTCCCGCTGCCGCGAGGCGGGAGGGACAAATTTTTCAAGGTCAGACCATGGAGAAGGCCAAGGCATGAAGCGTAAGGGCGCGACCACCGCTATCACGGCTTTCCGCCGGGCCATTCTCTGTTGCGCCGCCATCCTTGGGGTGGCTGCGGCCGCGCCTCTGCCGGCCAGCGCCGGACCGGTGGCGGGAGCGAAGAGCTGCGGAGGTTATGTGAATGTCGCACCGTCCAAGCTCAAAGGCGGTGGCGGCGGGATGGTGGGGAATGCTCAAACCCTGAAGCAGCTAAACGACTTCCAGGCTGCCGTCGCTTGCCTCATCAATGCCGAGCGCACGACCCGCGGATTGCCGGCGCTGACCCGGAACAAGAGCCTGGACAAAGCCGCAATTGGTCATACCGGCGAGGCGCAACGGTTGAAATGGTGGGTGCAAGGCGCGGACCCGCACACCAACCCCGAGACCCATTCAACGGTCTCGAGCCGCATCAAGGCTGCTGGATATTGCCCCACCCCTATCTGGGTGAGCGAGATCGCCTATACCGCGGCGGGCCCCGGTGGTGGCGCCACGCCACTCGGCGCTGTGAATTGGTGGATGAACATCAGCACCGGCGGCCACCGCGAGGCCATTCTTGAGCAGAAGATCAAGGAGCTTGGCGTCGGTTTCGGCGGGCAAGTGGCGATCCGGACAGCAGCCGCGCAGCCCGACATGGGGACCTACGTCGTGAACTTTGGGTCCTGCCCCCAAACAGTGGCTCCAAGGCCAGCGCCCCCATCGAAGAGACTACTCGATGACCTCGGCATCGTGAAGAAGCCACCGCCGAGCTTCAATCCCAATAGGTGATTGCTCAAGGATAAAGCCATGCTTCGTAGGCGCGGACGGCAGGCAACCCGAACTCTGGCGATCCTTGCAGGCGTCGCCTCGATCTTCTTCGGAGCCGTTGCGGCAGACGCGTCCGAAGCTCCGAGCGTCAACGTGCAGGCGAACGCGCCCGGCTGGATCACCGTCACCTACAGCCATTCCGGCACAGGCGGCGTGCAGTGGTATAGGGTCGAGCGTCAGGGCGGCGGCGGCGGTAACCTCTATTCGCCGAACGGCCAATTCACCGACACCCACCTCACTCCAAACACGCAGTACAGCTACCGCGTCTGCGCCATCTATGCGGGCGACGACGCTACCTGCTCGGGCTGGGTCAGCGCCAAAACCCTGCCGGACCCCGGCAAGCCCGCCAAATACGATCCGCCGATCATCGTCGACCATCAGGTTGCAACGGACAGCATCAAGGTCATCTGGGGCAAGACCGGGGACTATGACAAGATCCTCGCCCGGATCGAGGATGACCGCGGCAATAACAGCCAGCGCGACCTGCCGAACACGCCGAACGGCTCGTACATCTTCAACGGGCTGCGTTCAGGCGCCCGATACAAGGTCATCTTGAAAGGCTGCGGCAACTCTCTCCTCGGCAGCGGCTGCGGGCCCTGGTCTCCCGCCGTCTTCATTACGACCGCCGCGCCACCACGGCAGGCTGCGCCCCCCTCCAAGCCGACGCTGACCGTCACAGCACCTCAGCGGGGCGCGGTGGCGCTGGCATTCGCGGTGAAGATCGCGGTCGCCAGCAGTGAAAACAAATTTCTTGTCTACCGAGACCGCAAGGAGATCGCGTCAGTGAACCCCCGCAGCGCCGTAGACGGCCTCGGGGGGACCTACAGCGAAACGGTTCGGCTGTGGGAACAGCACAGATATCAGGTCTGCTTTCTCGGCGGCAGCCCGACGGTCAAGGTCTGCAGCGACACCGTCCCCGGCCCTGCGCCCAGCATCGAGGTTCAGCCGAAGCCTCCGATTGACAGCGATATCCTGACGACGCCGGCTCGCCCCGATCTCGGCGTGGTGCCGAAACCGAGGGGAAAAATTAGCGACTCCATCGGGCGAGTGAAGCCATGAGTACAGGACCCGACCGCCATGCACATGCGTCTCGCTGCCGCGCGGGGGCGCTGCCCCCCGCGGGCTTCGACCAAACCCGATAGCGACAGAGCGCGGCATCAGGAGTTGCTCATGAAGATCTTTATCGCACGACGGGGGCTCGGCACCGCCGCCACGGCCGCTTTGGCGGCAATGTGTGGCGCGTGGCTAGTGGCCGCGGCTCAAGCCGCCGATGTGGAGGGGAGCCAAGACCATCCCCTGGTCGGGCGCTACGAAGGGGCCGAGATCGTCGGCTACACCGTCACCGATTTCGACGAGGTCACGATCCTCGACGGGCCGTTCGATCCTGCCGATGTCAGCAACCGGACCGGTCTTGGTTTCAAGGCCGTCGAAGGCCGCTCCATCCTCATCTACTACACGCTCCCCGCGCGTCGGTCCACGCTCGACGTTCAGCGCAACTACGAGGACAGTCTGAAGGCGAAGGGCTTCTCCATCCTGTTCGCCTGCGCCACGTCGAAGGGCACCTGCTTTCAGAGCCAGGAGCCCGACGCCGCCTATCATCTCGGCAACGCGATCGGCGACCCGCTCACCCTGCCGAAGCTCGTCGATGATTACGTCCATAACTGGTTCGAGCAGGGTGGCCGCTATCTCCTCGCCCGCCTCGACCGCCCCGAAGGCGCGGTGCTTGTCGGCCTTTACCTTGGCGAGAGCAGCCGCGGCAATGTCGCCGTGCTGCGGGTAGTCGAAACCAAGGAGATGGACACCGGCAAGATCGTCTTCCTCAACGCCTCGCAGATGGATCAAGCCATCGCCGACACTGGCAGCGTGAGCCTCTACGGCATCCTGTTCGACCTCGACAAGGATACGCTGCGGCCGGATTCCAAACCCCTCGACGAGATTGCGAAGCTCCTCCAGGACAAGCCGGAACTGAAGCTGAAAATCGTCGGCCACACCGACAATCAGGGGACCGCCGACTACAACCTCGACCTGTCGCGTCGCCGGGCGGCCAGCGTCGTCACGGCGTTGACGGGCCAATACGCCATCGCCGGCGAGCGGCTTTCTTCCGAAGGTGCCGGCCTTACCCAACCCGTCGCCCCGAACGATACCGAGGAGGGACGCGCCAAGAACCGTCGCGTGGAGCTCGTCGCGCCATAGGGTCTTCGGACATTGGAAAGCGCCGCCGCCATGAACAGCATCAAGAGATCTGCCTCCTTCGCTGCATGCCTGCTGGCAGCCGCAGTCGCTTCGGAAGCCGCGGGCGAAGGCGCCATGGACCCGACCGTTGAGACTGTGGGCGAGCGTCAGGGTTTCAATCAGGAGTCACCATGATGGCGATGGCAAGAACACTGCTATTGGCGGCAATGGGGGTGTGGCTGGCAGCGACAGGCCCCAGCGCGGCTGACAGCTGTTGGGACACGAGACAACTCGTTGGGAGAGGCGCGCAAAAGCACGACTTTCCATTTCCAGTCTACTTCGGTGCGTTGCCGGCTGAGGTGCAAAGATGCCGGGTGACAGGGGCTCAAGTGATGGAGTCTCTTGCAGAAGTCCGTCAGGACCCAACCCTTCTAGAGAAGGAAAAGAGAACCGGGCGTGTCTACTACAAGCATCTTTTGGAGTGTTGCGCGAAGTGGACCACGTTCCGCTGTCAAAACTATCCTCCGCCACCCAATGAAAAGGGCACCTACGGCAGCACGCACCTGGAGGGCTACTTTGGCCCCGCCTCCGGATGCGCGGAGCCACTGCCGCGAATTGATCTTATTCCGAAGCCGCCAATAGCCGAGCCGTTGCCGCGGGGTAACCCGGATAAATTCTTCAAGGTGAGGCCGTAGGCGCCAGGAACCCGTCGAGAGCCCAAGGCGACTGCAGTAGGAATTCGCCCCGGCGATACAGGAGATACTCATGCTTCGCATCGGTTCGATTTTCATCGCCCTCACGAGTTGGACCGTCTCGACCATCGCCTTCATGTCTCTCCTACCCGCCGAAGGGGCCGCGGATTGTTCGCAATGGGATATCGGTGGCCACTGGGAGTTTCACCAATCGAACGGCATCATCGCGAAATTCGATCTGCAGCAAACGAATAACGCGATCAGCGGAACGGGTCGATACGCCTACGGTAACGACACGGCTGGTGCATTCGGTACAAGAGTGGACGGCACGGTTACGGGCTCCGTCAAGGGCAATAGCATCCAATTCACGACGTCTTGGGGTGGTGAATATAAGGGCGGAGTAGGGTCTGACGCATTCATAGGAGGAACTACTAGTAGCCCGGGTCAAAAGACGGCGGTGGGTTGGCGCGGCAATCGGGCCGCCACGTGTCAGCCGGAGCCGAGCGCCACAACTCCTCCTAGCCACCCAGAGAAACCGGTGAAGTTGCTTGGCAAACGGCTCCCAGGCACGAGCAGAACCTCAACCCTTCCTGAGAAACCAGTAAAGAAACTCGGCAAACGGTATGGGGTGGCGAAGGCAAACGACAACGTCGACATTTATCGGGGCCCTGGCGGCCAATTTGGGGCCTACCAATGTGGGCAACTGAATTGCTTCATGACCAAGGACGAAACAGCAAAGGTCTTAGATTTCCAGGACGACTGGTACAAGGTGGAGACAAACAAGGTGCCGAACGGCTCCGGCTGGGTCGCTGGGGACCACCTCACCGTTACGCGTTGAACCGCGATGCGCAGCATCAACCCCTCCGCCCGGATCGCCACTAGCTGGATGGTTCTTACCCTCTTGCTCGGACTGCCTTCCTCTGCGGCTGCGGCGGAATGCCAAGCCTGGCAGTGGCTCCAGAAATTCAATGCGATCCAGGACAACGGATTCAGTGTCGTCTTCGACCTGAGCGAGGTCAGAGACGGCAAGGCCACGGGCTCGGCGCACTACTACGCAGATCCGGATTTCCGCCGCGTCCAAGGAAAGGCGGACGCAACCTTCGATGGGTCAGCGCTCACGATCTCGGTGTGGTGGCCAGAGAACAAGGCCCTGGGGGAATACAAGGGCCATGTCGACAGCGGTGGCAACCTCGCAGGCGTGACGCAGGACCTCCAGCGGCGCGGAAACGCCCCGAACCCCGAAATGTATTGGAGGAGCCAACAGAAATTCAAATGCGCGCAGGCCGCGTCTGACAACCGCTACTGCAACGCATACGCTAATGGCGCAGTCGATGCGGCCAAGGAAGGCTTACAGCTGAATTGCGGCTTTAGCGGCGCACGCTGGTCCGCTGATGTCGGCGGACATTTCAACTGGTGCATGTCGCTTGCTGGCGATCACACTTTGCCAAATGCGGAGAAGACGGCGCGAGCCAAGGGGCTCAGCGATTGTCGTGCCAAGACTGCGAGAGGCCAGATCGTCACGCAGCCGCCCGGGGCCGACAAATTATTCAAGATGAAGCCGTAGCCGAACCGGCGCTGGATTTGGACAACTGCTGCAACGTCGACCAGGAGAATGTCGCATGACCCGTATTGGCTCGAATTCACTCGCTTGTCTGGCCATCCTGCTTGGTCTTTCGCTCGCAGCGCTCCCAGCCACCACACCCGTCCATGCCGAGGGCCGCATTTTGTTGGCCACCGAGCCTTCGCCCGGGCTCCCGACCTGCGAAGAGTTCTATGACAAATGGGATGTTCCGGGCGCTCCCTCCGGCATCCTCGCCATGGCAGGGCTCGGGCGCGAGGTCATCGCGGCCAAGGACTGCATCGACAAGAACAACGTGCCGATGGCTTGCAAACATTGGCAAGGACTGCTCGCCATCGTCGACAAAATGGGTCCGCCGCTCGACGAAACCCGCGACGACATCGAGCAATTGATGCGGGAGCACGAATGCGCAGAGGGTACCGACCCCGCGTCCAATCCCGGCCCTGACACGGTCCCCGATTCCCAAGCCGGCCCGGATACCGACCCCGTTTCCGGTCACGGCTCTGGTTCCGGTTCCGATTCCCAAACCAGTCCCGATTCCCCTGAGTAACCAAGCCGCCATCCGGCCGTCAGATCAGATGGGACATCGTCTCCGGCGAGCGGTCCTTTATTCTCGAATACCCGTTGGGATTGTCGCGCTGGCAGGCCTGCTGCTTTCAGGCCTAGTTCACGTATCATCCATGCGCGGCATCGATGTCGAGTCCGCTTGGCCGCGTGTTTGGGGTCTGCACTACGCCCTGTTCCCGATTATCGTGCTGGCGGTGATCGCCGCGGGGGTCGCAGCCGGGCAGACGCGCCTTGGCTTTCGTGCCTTCCTTGGGCTCGTCCCCGTCCCCGCCTTGATAATATTGGCAGTTATCTTCTTTTATGCCCTCGTAAGCCTACTGATGCTCACGCCGTTGAGCGGAGTTGGCGACTCGGTCATCCGGGATGGCCGGTTTCTCTTCAATGACCACGGGGTTGTTCGCGAAATGAGCGAAGGACAGTTCCACTTCCAACGCAGCGTCTGTTTGCGTCTTTTCTCCAGCGTCTGGCTGTTCTTATATCTCTTTGCGGCCGTCTATCTGCTCGGCGCGAGACCCTCTCCCAACGAGCTGGAGCGCTGAGACGGTGCCCTTGACTTCTGCTTCTGGCACTTTGCAGGCGTCAATGCTGACGCGCCACGCTTCGCCTCTCTCTGCTCTCCGTCCATCGAACATCGGCACTTGCTGCCGCAATTCCGCGCTTCTTCGGGACAGTTCGGGTGAGGTCTGGAGAGAGCGAGAAAAGCCGCGACTGGGTGGCTGTGGTGGCAGTCGGCGGCGAAAGGTTCTCCTGTTTTCCAATTCCCTGATCTACGGGAAAATACAGGGAAATTCCGTTCTGGCCGGCTTTCTGCGCGGTCGAGGAGCCCGGTTAACCCTGTAAATTCAATCGGAAAGAACAGATTTCCCTGGACGCTCGAACAGGGAATTCTCCAGACGGATCAGGGAATTTTGCGAACGTAAACAGGACCCTCACCCGCTGAGACCAGGCAAGTATCTCCGTAGGTTCAAATCCTGGGCCTGCAACCACCGAGAGTTTATGTTCCCACCAGTTCCGATCTGACGTTCAAATCGGGCGGCGTGACGTTCGGAGCGAAAATCTGCATGCGCCCCCTCTTGCATCCCGCTCTGGTCAATGGCCGCTTTGGTGACCCCGTCCTTTATCTTGAGACGCTATTCGAAAAGCGAGCCATCCTATTTGACCTCGGGGACATCACGGCCTTGCCGACGCGCAAGATTCACCGCGTCGCGCACGTCTTCGTCACGCACACCCATATTGACCACTTTGTTGGCTTCGACCTGCTTCTGCGGTTGCTCGTGGGCCGGGAAAAGACCGTTCGCATTTTCGGACCCGACGGCTTCATCGACCGCGTAGGTCATAAGCTTCACAGCTACGAATGGAATCTGGTCGACCGCTTCGCCTGCGATCTTGTTTTTGAAGTTGCGGAGGTCAACGCAACGGGCCCGGCCCGCGCTGCTCGCTTTCGACTCAAGGATGCATTCATCGAGGAAAAACTGGACGGCAAATTTCCACCGAATGGCGTTTTGTACACCGAGCCGGCATATCTGGTTTCGGCAACCGTGCTCG
>Ga0315553_10004048_pt1 | contig 11209 bp, 4 predicted proteins | sample SalMarSW160140MG_FD_203099 | JGI IMG/M metagenome (GOLD analysis project Ga0315553, IMG submission 203099) | Salt marsh sediment microbial communities from the Plum Island Ecosystem LTER, Massachusetts, United States - Salt Marsh Sediment SW1601-40 ... | reverse complement strand
TGGGCAATGCTGTCCATTTCCAACTGCTGCGGCAACTGGGCGACAAGGGCTGCCATTAGACCCACCCGAAAGTTGCACATCTGGGACAGCTGCCGCGTTCCCGGCAGACTGGGATAGCAGGTGACCAGAGAGCCAGGAGATTCGATCCAGGACACTAATCTGGGATGAATACATAATATGCATAATATAGATTTGGTCTAACGGTCGCGTGGAATCTTCGGATTTTAACGATTATTCCTGCACTCCTCTTACCGCCAGGTCGATAAGCGTAGGGACGGTCGGTAGATTTCCCGACATCTCGTGCGGCGGCGAACCCCTGTCGCCAGCACGTGTATTCCCTGGAGAGACACGCGAAGTGAGTGCCCGAGCCTGGCAAATCGGAGTTTTTGCGCTACTAGCAGCGCTGGTGTGGACCGGCGCAGCCCATGGCCAGCTTCGTTTCTCGCCCGAGTTGATCGCCGTGGCGCCCGATGCACCGGAGATCCCTCCGGAGCTGAGCGTTGTCGATGAACTTCCCGCGCCCACCGACGGCGAGAGCCCGGACGAGGCGAACCACGAAAAGGATCGGCAGAAGTCCGATGTGACGACGGACGACTCCACTTTTCAAACGCGCGATACGGCCCACGATGAAACCGAGCTATGGGAAGAAGGCACGCTGCCAGATGGCCACTTCGACTACCTCACCGATTCGGCAATCCTCGAAAGCAGCGGGACCTGGTTCCGCCGCGGCTTCTGGTACACCCGGCAAGACGTCGTCCTCTATCAACTCGACAACTACAAGGATAAGATCATCGCGGTCGACAGATCGTTTACGCTGCTTCGACCACGAATACTTGGCATCACTAGTGGCGTTGGCGGCTTGAGCGCCAACGCACGTCTGACGTTGGGCCGCTTTCTTTATCGAGACGCCAAGAACCGCGATCACACGGCGGAGTTTACGTATATGGGACCGGGCAAATGGACCGGTGAAGCCCGCACGCAGTCGGAACTGGAGGACCAGTTGCTCAACGCGTTTGATCTGTTTGCCCCCGGATTCGGTTCGCTGACATTCGGAGGCGTCAACGAAATGTCGTATTTCTATGAATCCAGGCTGAACAGCTATGAATGGAACTATCGTCTCCAGCGCCGTTTGAAACGAGATCTATTGGTGCTCGATCAAGACGGTCAATGGAAACGCGAAATGAAGCCCGAACTGCTTTACGGATACTTGTTTGGTGTCCGCTGGGTCAACCTCGACGAGGAGTTCGACCTGCGGGCTCAAGCAGTCCTCCGCGATGCGGGCGGCACGGCCCTGGTGTCGACGAACAACGATCTGGTGGGATTCCAGATCGGCGGCGAGGCAATCTATCAGCATGAGCGGTGGAGCCTGGACGTACTGGCCAAGGCCGGACCGTACGTCAATTTTGCCGGTCGAACGATCACCGTCGACGCGCATGACGTCGACCCGGCCACCAGCGATCCGGTAACGCTCATGATTGACGACCGGGCCGATCTCGACGTTATCGGTTTCGTGGGCGAGGTGGGCATTCACGCGACCTATTACGCGAAACCGAATCTGTCATTTCGCGTCGGTTTTGAAGCGTTGTGGGTCAACTCGCTTAGCCTGGCGTTACGCGAATTGCAGGGTGCTGACTACGGACAAGTGTCGCCAGTTGAGTCGATCAACACGGCGGGTGGTCTCCAGTACATGGGTTTCTCGACAGGCATGGAGTATCACTGGTAATCAGATGTCAGCTGTCAGCTATCGGCCGTCAGCTTTCCGCGGTCCGCTGGCGGCTCTCGGCAGGCCGGTTTTTCTGCGCGTTGTCGGAAAACTCGGTCCTTGCCAGGCCGGCATCTTAGGCCAGGTTTTTGCTCCCTGCGCCGCATCGTCTGGGCAATTCCTTGAAGGACCTTCGGGCCAATTCTTGCAATCGCTTCCCAGAGCGACGAACCATCCGGAGCGGGGAAGCGGGGGCGGTTGGGGGTGCCCGCCACGGCAAGCTGTTGACTGCCGCTGTGAAGGGTACAACCGCCTACGTTTGCGGGAATCTTAACGTTGCGTTGCCCTATTCTACCGCCTGAACTAGACGTTCAACTTCTCTTTGCAGTCTATCACCACGGGCGTCGTCGCCTGCGATCTTGCCGCTCTTGTCCATTACGTAGACTGTCGGAAAAAAAGAGACGGACCACTTCCTAGCGATGCTTCCCGGGCCGCTGTCTAGGGCAACGCTCCAAGTCAGCTTACCGCTCTTTTTCGCCTGAAGCACACTGTCCGGTGTCTCGTCGCTCATCAGAGTGAGAATCGCAAGGTTCTCGGGATACCTTGCAGACAGTGCGGCGAGTTCTGGGTACATGCGTTCGCATGGGCCGCAGCCAGTGAAAGAAAACTGGACGATCACCACTTTTCCGAGTTGGTCAGCCATTCGCCACATTGCGCCGTCGATCAAAGAAATTTCAAGGTTTGGCACCTTCGCACCAATTTTGAGATGACGCTCTTTGAAGAGGACAGCAGTAGCTTTTTCTGCCACACTGGGTTGTGTACTGTTTTCACCGAGACGGATCAAATATCCACGGTCATCTGCACGCTCAATTTTCGGAAACCGAGGTGAGTCGGGTTCCTCGGCAAGTTCTGAGAGAGTTCGCATTGCGTTGACGCAACGTTCGTTAAGTTCTTCTGCGGACGGCCAGACTTTGAGTAGGGATAGATGGTTCTCTAACTCGCCGGACCAGGTAGGCTCACCTCCAGCACGCAGGATATCGAGTCGTTTGACGGAGTATTGACGCGAATCTCTGGTCCCGAGCGAGTTGCTGGCCAAATAGAACCGCAGCATCTTGCGGCTTGCAGAGGGAAGAGCCGGTGAATTGCAGAGCGCTTTTACCGAGTCGTAGACCTGCGGTTCGGGGAAGCCATCCATCGCCGTACTTACGACAAAAGGCAATAAGCGGCTTTGCTCGTACTGGGCCAGCCTTTTTGCGGCAGTACGTCTGCCGGCAACTGCCGGAGCCTTGAAACGTCCGGTACCCGCGGCTGCACGAAAGACATGCCACAGAGCCAACAGTCCTGTTTCCTCGCCACGATGCTCGGATTCGAACGCCAGCAGCCGAGGAATGTACTCGGCATTGGGGTCGACAAGTTCGCCCGCGGCAATTGCCTTGTCGCGTGCCGCCCATGAATCGTATTTTTCGATTGCTGTCCACCAGGTTTCCAGTGCACCGTAATAGTCGGTCATCAGATCGACTAATGCCTGTTCACCGGCGTCGAGTTGTGCGTTTGTTTCCGTGTCCGTAGTTTCAGCACGCGCAAGTGGCTGCGATGCGAACACGACAGAAGCCATCAAAGCCATCAATAGGACGCGCATACTACACCATCCCGTGCATAATACAGAAGAACAAGCGTTGAGATGGTAGCAGGCAGACGAGTTACCATCGCTTTTTTTGGCAGTAGTTCGATGATAAGCGATCTCGTTTGAACCAGCCAGATATATGCAGGACTGCGCGTAGCTCTCATCGCAGTCGCCGCCTTTGCGGCCCTCTTGCGAGCATCAGCCGCTTTTTCCGCGAATCTTGCCGCGGGTGCCCAAGAATCGGCTCGATTTCCACCCAGGTGAACACTCTGCAGAGTGCTTTAGGAAGGAAGTTTCGCCCCCGGCGCGAGCCCGCTGTCAACGTCAAAACCGGCAAAATCGGTCCTCACCGGGAAGAACTTTGGCCCGTAAGTTCCCATTTTCTAAATGCTTGGGACAATTCGCCATAGACGCCCGCCGCCCGGCACGATAATCTGGATAGGATTAGGCGATACACGAGCCCAACCGTTTCGCGAGATCCTCGCCGACGAGCAGAGGGCTACTGTGTGTCGGGTGGTGAACTACTTGCGACGCATGGGCCATCCGGTAGATTGGTCCGGCCGCTGGGGACGGATCCCTGACACGGTATAGAACCCGATGCGACGACCTGCCTTTGTGGTCACTCCCGACCTGTGCCTCGGCACCTTCGCCGCGCTGTGCACGCCTTACCGCGAATTCCATCCGACCGTGATCCCTGCACCGGTCATCGGCTGATCATGACGAAACCCTTTTACGCCCGACGCTACTTCACGATCTTTATCGTGCTGGCATTTCTTGCGCCGTTTATTTCGCGCGGTGCGCGTCGGGCCATCGAGACCAATAACAACAATGTGAAGGACTGGCTGCCGTCGACATACGCCGAATCGACGCAGCTCGAATGGTTCCAAAAACATTTTCACGCCGAGAGCTTCGCCGTTGTGAGTTGGCAGGGCTGCACGCTCGGCAACCAGCACAAGCTCAGCTACCTGGCTCACAAATTAAGCGATGCCAAAGCGCCCTGGTCCAAGGACGAAAAGCTTTTTAAGAGTGTGACGACCGGCCCGGAGATGATCGATTACCTGATCGATTCACTGGGCATCACCGAAGCTGCCGCGATCCAACGGCTCGAGGGCGCGCTGATCGGACCGCAGCCGAAAAATGGCGACAAGTCGGATCGGGTAACGTGTTTGGTAGCGACGTTGGCCAGCGGATCCACCGAGACAAATCGACGGATGCGGACGACGATCGAGGAGATCTCGCGAATCGCCGGCGACGATTGCGGTATCGATCCCAAGCAGCTGCACATGGGCGGGCCGCCGGTGGACAACGTGGCCATCGACGTCGAGGGCGAACGAACCTTGTACCGTCTGGCCAGCCTCGCCGGCGTGGTGGGCGTGGCGTTGGCTTATTGGTGCCTGCGAAGCTGGTTGCTGACGATCATCGTATTTGCCGTCGGCGTGCTCAGCGCCGGGCTGAGCCTGGCCATCGTTTACTATTACGGCCTGATGGAAATGTTATTAGGCGGTCTCTCCTCGCCCCACTTTGGCACCGCCGACGCCATTTTGATGTCGATGCCCGCAGTGGTGTACGTGCTGGGTCTTTCGGGAGCCATCCACATTGTTAATTACTATCGCGATGCAGTCGCTGACAACTCTCGCAGAGGTATGGCCGACGTTCGCTACGGCGCTGCTGAAGAAGCGATGCGCCACGGGTGGGTACCGTGCACGCTTGCTGCGTTTACCACGGCGGTCGGTCTCGGCTCGCTTTATCTGAGCGACATTACGCCGATCAAGAAATTCGGCCTGTTCACGGCCGTGGGCGTGATGGGAACGTTGGGCATCTTGTTTAGCTGGCTGCCCGCGTGCCTGTATCGATTTGCCCCGCACTTACCGGGACTGGACGATTCGGGACATGAGACGCCGAACGCGGGGTTGCCGCCGTGGGGTCGTCGGGTTGCCCAGTTCATAATCGGGCGGCCCAATCTGGTTTGTGGCTTTTGGCTCGTGGTCATGGTGATCGGCGGCATCGGTTTGACCAAAATCAAGACCTCCGTACAACTGCTGAAGCTATTCGACTCGAAGGCGGACATTATCTCGGACTATGCATGGATGGAAGCCAACCTCGGCAACCTGGTACCCATGGAAGTGGTGCTCCGCGTTCCCGGCGAAATGCAACGAACGGTTGAAGAAAAAAGCGAGAATGGAGACAGTAACTATCGCATGTCGATGCCCGAGCGGGTTGAGCTGGTACGGATGGTGAGAGACCGTCTGGAAGGCTTGAAGCACGTGGGCAAGTCACTCTCGGCGGCCGAATTTGCCCCCGAGGTATTTCCCGGCGACGCCGGTGTGACCGGCAAGGCCCGCGAGTTCGCGATCGGGAAGCAGTTGGAAAAACATCGTGACGAACTGCTCAAGGGCGAGTATCTTCGCGAGGAGATCGCTACACAGAACGGTGACGTGGAGACGAACCCACCTGCCGAGTTGTGGCGAGTTAGCGCCCGCGTCGAGGCCCTCAACGACGTTGACTACGGTCAGTTCGTCGACAAATTGCGCGACGTAATCGAACCGGTGATCACTGCCTACGGGTGGCGGACTCGCGTGCTGGGCAAGTTCCACTCGTGTAATAAGGAGCTGTTCAAGAGCAAGATTTGCATTCTGGCCAATCCCAAGGGCAATTCTCGGCAATGGGATCAGGCGACGGTGCTCGGTCGGTTGCTCGAGGAGGGAGAGGCACGGCGGGTCGCGCTGGTCAATCCGGCCGACGTGCTCAACGATCCGGCGCGTCTGCAGACCGTCGCGAAATACGACCTCGTCGTGATCGCGACCGATTTGAGCAAGCAAGATCGCAGGCTGCTAGCCGGCGCGGACGCCCCGACGCTCGACTTGCTCGCAGCCGCGAAATCTGACGACAAACCGGCCGTGGCCGTCTCGGCCGTTTACACGGGTGTCGTGCCGCTGGTTTACAAGACGCAACGGCAACTTCTGCTGAGTCTGCAGGAAAGCGTTCTGGCCGCGACCGTTCTGATCGCCATGGTAATGATGTGCGTGCTCAGGAGCTTTTCGGCCGGGCTCGCCTCGATGATTCCCAACGTGTTTCCCATTATCGTCGTCTTCGGCTACTTGGGTTGGATGGGCATCAAGGTGGACATCGGCATCATGATGACCGCCAGTGTGGCGCTGGGTGTGGCGGTGGACGACACGATTCACTACCTCTACTGGTATCGCAAGGGCCTGCAGGAGACGGCCGACCGCAAGGTCGCCGCCATGATGGCTTACGAGCGGTGTGGGCGGGCAATGATGCAAACGACGATCATCGGCGGACTCGGTCTGTCCGTGTTTGCCTTCAGCACGTTCACGCCCACGCAGCAGTTCGGGTTTATGATGGTGACGATGTTGGTGGCGGCCCTGGTTGGCGACCTGTTGATGCTGCCGGCGATTCTGGTCGGACCAATCGGGCGGTTCTTCAACGTGCGGTTCACCCGCAAGCGCGATGAGGGCGAGGGGGCGGCCGACGAAACGCCACAGCGGTTGGAAAAAACCCTCTCGCCCTTGCGGAGGCGACACGACGCGCCCCACCGCTCGATTCGGGCGTAGGAACCATCGCGTTCTTGGTCTGGCCTTCAGGCGGAATGGTCGACCAATCCTTGCGTTAATACAGTCACGCGCCCCGCATAATTCACTCAAACGGAACCCGAGAAGCCTCCTGTCTCTTCGTTTTGATCGGTGCCGCAAACGGATTCTCGCCGGCGGGTTCTGCCTTACTCGGCGTTTCGCCAAACGGATTTGCTTTTGCGGCGGGCTGGGGTTTCTTCGGTGCGGCGTCAGACGACGGTTGGCTAGACTTGTTGTCGGGGGCGGTCTTGTTCGGCGCGTGCGACTGCTGTACGTCGTGCGTGTGCGGTGTTTCCAGCTTGCCGAGTGCCTGGCCGAGCGCGTTGAGGAACTGGGCGACCTGGCGGTGCCCGCGCTCCGTGTCATGGGCCACGATCACCTGATCGTAGGCGTAGAACTGGCGGTGCGAGGGGGGTTGGTGGTCCGAACGTGGTGGTGGGGCCATTCCTTCCTCACCGCCAATCACACCGCCGCGGAGTCCGAAACCGGCCTCTTTCCTTTGGATCGCACGTCGGAACGCACCAGGGTCGAAACCGCCCTCTTCCTCGCCAAAACCCAGGACCTCACCCCGGCCCATCGATGGACGCCGGCCGCCTATGCCCATGCGCCGGCCGCTGGAGGTTGCTGGATCCACTGGTGGGTGGGGCGGGTTTGAAAACGTTCGTTGCAGCAGCCGGGCGATCCGGTCGGCCGATTCGTCCTCGTCCAACAGCGCCGACACGTCGTAGAGGCGAACTTCCGGACGTCGGCGGGCCTCATCGGCCGTGGTAACCAGCAGCACCTGGTCGCGGATGAGGTAGTCGAGATCGATCTTTGCCAGCAGGAGTCCGAGTGCCGAACGAAGCGAAATGCCTTTGAGGTCGACGGTGACGGGCGTTTCCCCACTATAGCCGACAGCCTTGAGTGCGTTGGTGTCGATAACGATCTCGATGCGGGCCGCATCCTTGATGTACTGCAATACGTCGCGAAGCGGCGTCTCAAGGAACTCCATAGGTGGCGCCGCCTCATCGAGCGCGGCCAGGATTCTTTCCTCGCCCGGGTTGGTCGTGGCGCGGACCGAGGGGCAAGTTTCTTTGGCCGCCAGCGTGGCGGCAGAAAAAAAGACCGCGAGCACGGCAGTTAGCGTAACCGGACCGCGCTGACACACACGATTGGAGAAAAACATAACAGCCTCCTCTCTCGACTGGCCCACTCACCCTGACGCCCCCGCACAGCAGGTCCAGAGTGTGCAAAGAAAAGGAAACGGTGCCCCGTTGAAATTCGCCGATTGACATGAGCGAATTGCAGCAGGCGAACATGCACCGGCCGCGACGGTTCCGGAGCGTCGCGAAAGCGCCCGTGATTCTACCCCCAGGGCCTGGCGGATTGCAAGAAAATTCTGCGACGATCGCCGGTTGATTTAGCGGGGGGGAATATGAGGACATGTCGCCCAAAATGCCGACCTTGCCGCTATGAACGGATGTGCCCTAAAATGGTTGGTTCGCCGCGGGCCGTCATTTGATGCCCGGCGCAGTGGACGACCCGGTCGTTGACCGGTCGGCAATGCACCGAAATAGACCAGCCACTAAGCGTCCTGCCCATGAAATCTCCAGAGCGACTTTTGGCGGCAACCGAAACAAATCTCACGCAAAGGCGCAGAGGCGCAAAGAAAGCAAGAAGGCCGTCACGTAGTGAAAACCAATTCGTTTACCACGAAGCTCACGAAGGGCACGAAGGAGCAACCTGGTGTAATCAATCCTGTTTATTTTCGTTTTGAGTAACTGGCAACCGACAACTGACAACTTGGTCTTATGCTCTTTGCGTCTTGGCGCCTTTGCGTGAGACAATGCAATCGTTCAAGTGATTCTTCTTTGTGCGAAAATTTGAACCGTTAGTAGCACGGACGAACCGACTCTGCCATGCCTGCTGCTGATTTGATCATACGAGGCGCCCGCGAACACAATCTGCGCGACGTCGACGTTGCGCTGCCGCGCAACCAGCTCATCTGTCTGACCGGTGTTTCAGGATCGGGCAAGAGTTCGCTGGCGTTCGACACATTGTATGCCGAAGGGCAGCGGCGTTACGTGGAGAGTTTGTCGACATTCGCGCGGCAATTCCTCGGCCAGATGCCGAAGCCGGACGTCGATTACATCGGCGGACTGAGCCCGTCGATATCGATTTCGCAGAAGACTTCGGGCCGCAACCCGCGGAGCACCGTCGGCACGATCACCGAGATCTACGACTATCTGCGGGTGTTATACGCACGGACCGGATTGGGTCATTGTCCGCAGTGCGACCGGCCGATCACCGCGCAGTCGCGCGAGCAGATCATCGCGGCGATTATGACGCTGCCGGCCGGGACGAAATTCGCCGTGCTGGCTCCGGTCATTCGCGGTCAAAAGGGCGAGTATCGTGACCTGTTCGAGGATCTGCTGAAACAAGGGTTCGTGCGGGCGCGGGTCGACGGGCGCGTGGTTTCGCTGAACGACGACCTGTCGCTCGACCGGCAGATGCGGCACGACATCGAGGTGGTGGTGGACCGGCTCACCGCGGGCAACAAGGCGCGTGGGCGAATCGCCGAGGCGGTGGAAACGGCGCTCCGCGTGGGGCAGGGCAACCTGATCGTGGCACCGGAACAGAATGGGAATGCAAATGCGACGGGCACTGCTGGACCAGCCAGCAGTGGCACCCAGCGTTCCGGCACTGCTGGACCAGCCAGCACTGGCACCCAGACTCTCGGCACTGCTGGCGAGGCGACCAGTGGTACACCATCACGCACCAGACGCCGCACAGGGCGGCGGGGCGGACTGCAGCCGGGCGACATTGCGCTGTCGGCCGAATACGCCTGTACGCACTGCAGCTTGAGCTTCGCGCCGCCGAGTCCGCAGTTGTTCAGCTTCAACAGCCCGCAGGGCATGTGCGAGGAGTGCGACGGCCTGGGTGAATTCTTCAGCTTTGATAAGGATGTGCTGGTCACCGAGCCGGACAAGACGTTCAAACAGGGCTGCATCGAGCTGGTCGGCAAGTGGAAGGACCTGGGTCGCTGGAAGCGGCACGTATTTCAGGGCATGGCCGACACGATGGAGCGGAAGCTCAATCTGCCGGCCGGCACGTTCTTGGAAACACCTTGGCAAGAGATGAATCCCGCGCACCAGGACTTGCTGCTCTGGGGCACCGGCGAAGAACACATTACCTTCACCTGGCGACACGGGAGTGACGGACACAAGTACGGCGGTCTCTACGAGGGGATCATTCCCGACCTGGTCGATAAGTACAGCGGCAGCCGCAGCAAACCGCAGATCCAGCGGCTCGAGCGGTTCATGAACGTGATCCCCTGTCCGGAGTGCCACGGCGAGCGACTCAATCGGCAGGCCCGTGCCGTGACGATCACCACAGCCAGCACAAAATTCGCCGGCCGCGAGGCAATGAGTCTGCCGCAGGTCTGTCATCTGTCCGTGACCGAAGCGATTGAATTCTTTGCCGAGCTGGCGCTCGACGACACGCGGGCCATGATCGCGCAGGAAGCACTGAAAGAGATTCGCGGGCGGCTCGGCTTCCTGAAGAATGTGGGACTCGATTATCTGTCGCTCGATCGCACGGCACCGACCCTGTCGGGCGGCGAGTCGCAGCGGATTCGCCTGGCCGGTCAGATCGGCTGCGGGCTAGTCGGCGTGTTGTACATTCTCGACGAGCCGTCGATTGGGCTGCACGCGCGAGACAACGACCGGCTGCTCGGCACGCTTGGCGACCTGCGCGACCTGGGCAACACGGTGGTGGTCGTCGAACACGACGAAGAAACGATGCGCGCGGCCGATCATATTATCGACTTCGGTCCGGGGCCGGGGGTGCGCGGCGGCGAGATCGTGGCCAGCGGCAGTGCCGCCGACGTGGCGAAGCAGAAGCAGAGCGTCACTGGCGCGTATCTTTCCGGCAAGCGGCGGATCGCGATTCCCGAGAAGCGGCGGCCCGTGGGATCGCAGCATCTGCGCATCGTCGGAGCGGCCCACAACAATTTGAAGAACGTCGACGTGGAGATTCCGCTCGGCACGTTCGTGTGCGTGACGGGCGTATCGGGATCGGGCAAGAGCTCGCTGGTCAACGACATTCTGGTCGAAGCGTTGCGGCGCGATCTAAACGGCGGCAAAGGCGAACCGGGCAGGCACAAGCGGATCGAGGGGCTGGACCTGCTCGACAAACTGATCGCGATCGACCAATCGCCCATTGGCCGCACGCCGCGATCGAATCCCGGCACTTACATCAAAGTGTTGGACGACATTCGCAGCCTGTTCGCGCAATTGCCCGAAGCGAAGCGTC
>Ga0315553_10004047_pt1 | contig 11209 bp, 5 predicted proteins | sample SalMarSW160140MG_FD_203099 | JGI IMG/M metagenome (GOLD analysis project Ga0315553, IMG submission 203099) | Salt marsh sediment microbial communities from the Plum Island Ecosystem LTER, Massachusetts, United States - Salt Marsh Sediment SW1601-40 ... | reverse complement strand
GTGACGCACAATAAAAACGCGCACTGGGGCGCGTGTTTGTTCATCGCTGGTCAGTTTACTACGGAGGGGCCAGACGGGCAAGATTGACCGGCTGGATAAGCTCCTTTATGATGATCGCCGTGAGAAACAAAAGGGCACTGCCGCTTATCCTGGGAATGGGGTGGGTAGGACTGCTGCTGGCATGCTCGCTGCCCAGCCAGCTTCCCTTCCTATCCACGCCTACCAGCACAGCCAGCCCGACAGCCACGAGCACACCAACTCCCACTCCAACGCCCACGCCCGATCCTTCTTCGCTTCTAGCCGAAGCTGAGCGGGCAAATTTTAACGGTGATTGGGAGCAAGCGCTCGCGGTATACGAGTATCTGCCTGCGCTGAGCCCCGACCCGGAGTTCCTGGCTCAAATTCGCAACGGCAAGGCACGGACCCAGTTTGAGTCTGGTGATGCAGCGGGAGCACTTGTCACGTTGGATTCGTTGATTTCCGGTTTTCCAGAACTTGAAATTACCCTGCGCGCACGCTTCCTGCGAGGCCTGATCTATGTGTCACTCGGTCAGCCACTTGAGGCAGCCCAGGAGTTCCGGGCATATCGGGACGACCCGCGCTCGGTGTTGGTCGAGCAAGCGCTCACTGCGGAAGCCGATGCTTGGTCGGTTGCTGGGGATTCGGCCCAGGCAGAAGCATTGTACTTGCAGGCACTTGGCTCAATCGGCGGCCAGGACGCGCTTGATATCCGGGTCAAGTTAGGAAATGTACTGCAGGTCCAGGGCAAGATCATCGAGGCAATCGAGCAGTACCAGGCAATCTATGAGGGGACAGGAAGTGACTTCGTTAAAGCGCAGATGGACCTTGTGATCGGACGAGCCTACCTTGGGTTGGGACGGTCGGAGGATGGGTATGCGCGCTACATGGATGCGGTCGAGAACTACCCTTTATCCTATGATTCGTACACAGCCCTGGTTGATCTCGTCGCAGCCGGCGTTCCGGTAAGCGATCTCGATCGGGGCATTGTGGACTACTTCGCTGGCCAATATGGAGTTGCATTAGCTGCATTCGATCGCTACCTGATTGCCCCCCCCGAAGATCATACCGGGGCGGTGCATCATTACCGGGCGCTGACATTACGGGCATTGGGAGAATACCAGGCTGCGGTCGAGGAATGGGGTGTGCTGATCGATACCCATCCCGTGCAGGACGAGTATTACGCGACCGGATGGGAGGAGCGGGTGGATACCCTGTGGGCTTACATGGACCAATACACCACCGCGGTCCAGGAAAGCCTGGCGTTTGCCCAGCGCTATCCGGATCACCCCCGGGCAGCCGAGTTCACCTTCTTTGCAGGCCGGATCGCGGAGCGTGCGGAGCAGCTTGTCGAAGCGGCCCGAATTTGGGAGCTCGTAGCGACAGCTTACCCCACGGACACGCTAGCCGACGAAGCGCAATTCCTGGCGGGGATCACCCGCTTCCGGTTGGGCGAGTGGGGCTCAGCCCTTTCCGACTTCGAATCCGCCCGTGATTTAGCTGCCGACGTTGAACGGCAAGCGGCAGCCTATCTCTGGGTAGGGAAGACGCGTACAGCGCTGGGCGAGCAAGCAGCTGCGGAACAGGCTTTGCGTGCAGCCCAGCTGGCGGATCCGGGAGGCTATTATGGACTTCGGGCGGATGAGCTCCTGCAGGGGGGAACCCCTTTCCAGTCCATAGAAGGGATCAACTTTCCGGACAGTGCTGCTCTTCAGATAGCCCAGCTGGAGACGGAAACCTGGCTACGCCAGGCTTTTGGACTGGATGAATCCATCCCACTGCGTACTTTGAGCTCGAGCATTGAAGCCGACCCACGCTATCAACACGGGGAAGAATATTGGTCGTTGGGTGAATATGAACTCGCCAAGGCGGAGTTTGAAGCGCTCCGGGTGACGCACCAGAACGATCCGGTGAGCATGTACCAACTCATGTTACGCTTCATTGAGCTCGGGCTTTACCAACCAGGCATCCGCTGTGCACATCAAATCCTATTCCTGGCCGGATTGGACCAGGCGCCGGCCTCGATCGCCCCTGCGTTCATCAGTTACGCCCGCTTCGGGCTTTATTTCTCGGATATCATTATCCCTATTGCCGAGGCGGCTGAATTTGACCCGTTATTCATCTTGGCGGTCACTCGCCAGGAAAGCCTTTTTGAGGGGTTCGCAATCTCCTATGCCGCCGCGCGTGGCTTGATGCAGATCATCCCTAGCACCGGTGCCTCGCTCGCCGCCAGCGAAGGCTGGCCCCCGGGTTACGATGATGATGATCTCTATCGGCCCATTGTGAGTATACGCCTGGGGGTACGCTACCTTTCCGACCAGCGCTTCCTATTCAATGGAGACCTGTTCGCCACGCTCGCTGCCTACAACGCTGGTCCAGGAAACTCATTGGCCTGGGATGCCCTGTCGGGTGGGGATCCAGACCTCTTCCTGGAGGTTATCCGCCTTGATCAGCCCCAGGATTACATCCGCAGCATCTACTGGGCCTACCGCCAGTATCAGGATCTGTACCTGACGCCCTGAACCATTCTTACCCGTAAAGCCCCATAGATAAATCTACTTGAAACCTGAAACTTCAGTAGACAAATCACACAAATCACACAAATCACACTTCAGTAGACAGGGTTTGACATCTATGGTAAGATATGGGATTGCAAATAGAGGTTCACAAAGCTTGGTGAAGGGCGTTTTCTCTGCGAAGTGACAGAATGGATGTAAGCGGGAATCGATCAGAAGATTGATCGGTTAAGACCCGCTTTTTGTTGTTTCCTGGCAGCAGTGTTCCTTCACCTCATCGATTGGGAGTGTATGCATGGCATTCTATCCGGGACAGAAGTGGTACTCACGCATTCCGGAAGTCTTCGGTCTGCCCAATCTGATCGAAGTTCAGCTCGATTCCTTCCATTGGCTGGAGGAGGAAGGACTGGCCGAACTTTTTGATGAGATATCACCAATTGTCTCCTACAACGGAGGGATGAAGCTCTTCTTTCCGGGTAACACACCCGAGTCGAAGGAATTCAACCTGAAGTACTGGTTTGAAGATCCCAAGCATGGGATCGATGAATGCGTGGAGCGTGACCTGACGTATGCCGCGCCACTTCACGTTTCCGTATTGCTAGCTGGATCCGAAGTGCCTGAACCCATCAAGCAGGATATCTTCCTGGGCGATTTCCCGGTCATGACCGAGAAAGGCACCTTCATTATTAACGGTACGGAACGCGTTGTCGTTTCTCAACTGATCCGTTCACCGGGTGTGTATTTCGAAGCTCCCGAAGATCGGACAACCGGACGCCGCCTGGCAGCAGCCAAGCTCATCCCAGATCGCGGCGCCTGGATGGAGTTCGAAACGCGTAAGAGCGATTACCTGACGCTTAAGTTCAACCGCAAACGAACAGTTCCTGTGACGATCCTGCTCCGGGCTTTGTCGGCAATCGATGATGGCTTGGGATCTTCGCCCTTGAAAGAGGGTTCAGATGAGGAACTGCTCGCGCTCTTCGCTGATGCCGACACCAATCCCGATCATCCTTACATCGCTACCACTATCCGGCAAGAACCGCACTGGGAGTTGAAAGAGCCGCGCACGCTGGCGGAGGAAGCGTTGATCGAGTTCTACCGGCGTATGCGCCCGGGAGATCCGGCCACGCTCGACAACGCCCGTGAGTATCTCCAGGACCAGCTGTTCGAACAGCGTCGTTATGACCTGGAGCGGGTGGGACGCTATAAGCTCAATCAGAAGCTGGACCTGCACGACATCGTCCCGCTCAAGCATCGCCGTGTTTCGACCTGGGACATCGTGCGGTTGGTCGAACGCTTGATTTTGATCAATAACGGGGCTGTAGAGCCCGATGACATTGATCACCTCGGCAACCGCCGGGTCAAGACCGTGGGCGAGTTAATCCAGGGCAAGCTGCGGGTCGGCTTGCGGCGCATGGAACGGGTGATCCTGGAGCGCATGTCGATTCGCGACCAGGATCAGATCTCGCCAGTGTCCCTGATTAACATCCGTCCCGTTGTCGCTGCGCTGCGTGAATTCTTCGGCTCGAGCCAGCTTTCTCAGTTCATGGATCAAACGAACCCGTTGGCTGAACTGCGTCATAAGCGCACGCTCTCCGCGCTCGGACCGGGTGGCCTTCGCCGTGAGCGCGCCGGTTTCGATGTCCGCGATGTCCACCATTCGCATTACGGCCGCATCTGCCCGATCGAGACGCCGGAAGGCCCGAATATTGGCTTGATTGGTCGCCTTGCTTCATATGCACGTGTAAATAGCTTCGGGTTCATCGAGACCCCATACCGCAAGGTCGTGCGTGAGTTGACGGCCAAGGATAAGAAGTTACCTGGCCGCCGCGCGCGGGGCGATCTTATGCTTCCCAACGGGAAAAAACCAATCGTCGCTGACGGAGCGGAGATCAACGATGAAGCGGCCAAGAAGCTCAAGGATTATAACGGACCGATCCCAATCGTTCCTTTCGTCTCGGACGAGATTGCCTATCTGACAGCCGATGACGAAGACCGTTATGTGATCGCCCAGGCCAATGCACCGCTGAATGGACGCTATGAGTTCGTCCGACCGCGGGCATCCTGCCGCAACCACGGTGAATTTCAATTCTATTCGCCGGAGAGGGTAGATTTCATGGATGTCGCACCACGCCAGATCGTCGGCGTGAGCGCAGCCTTGATTCCCTTTCTTGAGCATGATGATGCAAACCGCGCCCTGATGGGCTCAAACATGCAGACCCAGGCAGTACCACTGATCCGTCCCGAGGTTCCACTGGTTTCAACTGGTATGGAGCGCTTCGCAGCGCTTGATTCGGGTCAGGTGATTTTGGCCGAGGAAGATGGCGAGGTTGAATCAGTTACGGGCAGTCAAGTCACAATCCGATCGGGCAAGAACCAGCGTACCTACCGGTTGCGGAAATACAACCGCTCCAACCAGAGTACTTGCATCGATCAACGCCCGGCGGTCATCAAGGGTCAGCGTATTCATAAGGGCGATGTTATCGCCGATTCTTCCTCGACCGAGCACGGGGAACTGGCGCTCGGCCAGAACATACTCTGCGCTTTTATGTCCTGGGAGGGTGGTAATTTCGAGGATGCGATCCTGATCTCCGAACGGCTGGTCCAGCAGGACCTTTTCACCTCCGTTCATATTGAGAAGCATGAGGTTGAAGCCCGGGATACCAAGCTCGGACCGGAAGAGATCACCTACGATATTCCGAACGTAGGGGATGATGCGTTACGAGACTTAAATGAAGACGGCATCATCCGGGTGGGAGCGGAGGTGGGTCCGAACGACATCCTGGTTGGCAAGATCACGCCCAAGGGTGAAAAAGAACTGACCCCGGAGGAGAAACTCCTGCGTGCGATCTTTGGAGAAAAGGCGCGCGAGGTCAAGGACACGTCACTGCGTATGCCGCATGGCGAACGCGGCAAAGTTGTGGAAGTAAAGGTCTTCACTCGCGAAGAACATCGGGATCTCCCCGCCGGTGTGGAGAAGATGGTGCGCGTGTCGGTCGCACAAAAACGCAAGGCCACAGAGGGCGACAAGATGGCGGGCCGGCATGGAAATAAGGGTGTGATCTCGAAGGTCGTACCCGTCGCCGACATGCCTTTCTTGAAGGATGGCACCCCGATTGATTTGATACTCAATCCACTGGGCGTCCCGGGGCGGATGAATATTGGCCAGATCCTGGAAGCCCATCTGGGCTGGGCTGCTTATCGCCTGGGTTTCCGTGCGGTATCGCCAGCCTTCGATGGTGCCCTGGAGGAAGAGATCGAAGCTGAACTCGCCCGTGCCTGGTTGATTGACCAAAGCTGGCAGGAAATTGGAGAACGGGCATGGACCTGGGCCAAGGATGAGGGCTACTACGAAGAAGAAGCCTTTGAAGACGATGACGAAATCCGGCGCATTTATCTCGAGAACTGGCTTCCCGAGAAAGACTACGATATTGACTTGTTGGCCACAGACGAAGGCTATGCCAAGCGTGCTGCCCTAAGAGCCTGGCTTGTCGCCAACGAGTATGACCCAGAGATCATCATGAGCTACGAGGACGCTGTTCTCGAAAGCAGCGAGCGCGATGTGCACGATCAGGCCGCAATCGAGGCTTGCCTGCGCTTATGGTGCGAATCACAGGGACGAAAGACGGGCAACTTGAAGAATATGGAATCCCTGCGCGCCTTCGCTGAAGAGTTGATGGTAGAGACCGGCATTCCGATCCCCATCCTGGGTAAGCAGACGCTCTTCGATGGAAAGAGTGGGCAGGCCTATGATCAGCCCGTGACGGTTGGCAAGGTGCTCATGATGAAACTCCACCACCTGGTTGAGGACAAGGTCCACGCCCGATCAACTGGACCCTACTCGCTGGTCACTCAGCAGCCGCTGGGCGGCAAGGCCCAATTTGGCGGCCAGCGTTTCGGTGAGATGGAGGTGTGGGCGTTGGAGGCTTACGGCGCAGCTCACACCCTGCAAGAAATGCTCACGGTAAAGTCGGACGATGTCCAGGGACGTGTGAAGACGTACGAAGCGATTGTCAAGGGTGAGGCTGTTGAAGAACCCGGCATCCCGGCTTCGTTCCGGGTGTTGGTGAAGGAACTGCAGAGCCTGGGGTTATCGGTTGAAGCGATTTCAGACAACGGGGAGACGATCCGCTTTGGCAAGGAAGAGGAACGCGCCCGTCCACCAAGGCTCGGGTTGGGTTTGCTCGACATGGAGCCACGCCTCTAGAATGCCAGTGGGGGGAGAGCAGCAAGACCGGGTTTATTTCTTGACGCTCTAGCGTGATACTGGTAGAATATCCCTTCACTGTCCGAATAGGACGGGTGGGTGGTTCGTGCCTGCCCGAATTTCATAGCGAGATTGACAGGCGAGGCCATCGTGCACGTCCGATGGCCTCCCTTACTGGCAAGGGAACGGGGCTCCGGCCCCATCGTGTTCTGGAGGGTCATAGTGCCAACGATCAACCAGCTGGTTCGAAAGGGCCGCAAAGAGAAGCGCTCGAAGAGCAAAGCGCCGGCGCTGCAGTACATCTTTAATTCGATGAACCAGCGCAGGATCCAGCAGCCAAAGGGTGCACCCCAAAAGCGCGGGGTTTGTACCCAGGTTCGCACGCAAACACCAAAGAAACCGAATTCGGCTCTGCGGAAAGTTGCCCGCGTTCGGCTGTCGAACGGGATTGAAGTCACAGCCTATATCCCGGGCGAGGGGCATTCACTGCAGGAGCACTCGGTGGTCCTTGTGCGCGGGGGCAGGGTTAAGGATCTGCCGGGTGTCCGCTACCATATTGTGCGTGGCACGCTTGACAGCACTGGGGTGGATGATCGCCGGCAGGGTCGCTCCAAGTACGGCGGGAAGAAACCCAAATAATAAATTGGACGTTTATCGGTCGCCGACGAGAGGCGACCGATACCTTGAAGGCAGCCTGGAGCAGGGAAGATGAGACGGACGAAACCAGAAAAGCGAAAGATCGAGCCCGATGTTCGTTACCAGAGCAAGCAGGTGACCGGTTTGATCAACCGCCTCATGATGAAGGGGAAGAAAAGCACGGCGCAGGGAATCGTTTATGATGCCTTCGCCTTGATGGAAGAACGCGGTAAGCGGCCAGCGCTTGAACTGTATGAAGAAGCGCTGCGGAACGCCTCACCCATTCTGGAAGTTAAACCACGGCGGGTCGGCGGTGCCACCTATCAGGTTCCGGTGGAAGTCGCACCCAATCGCCGATTTGCGCTGGCCATCCGCTGGCTGCTTCAGGCAGCGAATTCCCGCCCTGGAAAATCAATGGCTGAAAAGTTGGCCGGTGAATTGCTGGACGCTGCCAACAACCAGGGCAACGCAATCAAGAAGCGCGAAGACACACACCGCATGGCCGAGGCCAACCGGGCCTTTGCTCATTATCGCTGGTAATCGGTTCATTCGAGAAGAGAGTCGGACGGGTTTCTGAGATGGCACGTGAGTTCCCACTAGAGCGCTACCGGAATATCGGGATCATCGCTCACATCGACGCGGGCAAGACGACCACTACCGAGCGGGTGTTGTTTTACACCGGTCGGACGCATCGTATTGGGTCGGTTGATGATGGGACGACGGTAACCGATTGGATGGAACAAGAGCGCGAGCGGGGGATCACGATCGTTTCCGCTGCCGTCACTGCGATGTGGCGTGACTACGTGGTCAACATCATCGATACACCAGGCCATATTGACTTCACCGCCGAGGTCCAGCGTTCGCTGCGTGTCCTCGATGGTGGCATCGTCATCTTCGATGCCGTTCAGGGCGTCGAACCCCAATCTGAGACAGTCTGGCGTCAGGCCGATTTATACCAGGTCCCGCGCATGTGTTTTGTGAACAAGATGGATCGCGTTGGCGCCTCCTATGAACGGACGATTGAGATGATCCGTGAGCGGTTGGGGGCTAACCCGATCGCGGTACAGATGCCGATCGGGTTCGAGGCCAAGTTCAAAGGCATGATTGATCTGGTTGAAGAAACCATGATCCTGTTCGAGGATGAACTTGGTGCGGCGCCTATTAAAAGCGACGTTCCGGCCGATATGCAGGCTGAAGTCGCCCGTCGCCGGGCTGAGATGATTGAGCAGATCGCCGAGACCGACGAGGCGTTAACCGAGAAGTACCTGGAAGGCGCGGAGATCTCGATCGACGAGATTAAGGCGGCGCTCCGTCAGGCGGTGCTTTCAGGCCAGGCAACACCCGTATTCTGTGGATCCTCGCTCCGCAACAAGGGGGTCCAGCCACTGCTCGATGCAGTTATTGACTACCTGCCCTCACCGCAGGACGTCGCGGATGTGGTTGGTCTTAAGCCAGGGACGGATGAGGAGGTCAGCCGACCTCCAGATGAGAGCGCCCCACTTAGTGCATTGGTCTTTAAGATCGTTACCGATCCTTACGTTGGGCGCCTGGCATACTTCCGGGTGTATTCGGGAAAACTGACCAAAGGCTCGACAGTATTTAACTCAAGCAGCGACAAGCGGGAGCGTATCGGACGCTTGCTGCGCATGTATGCCGATCGGCGTGAAGACATCGATGAAGTGCTCGCCGGCGATATCGGTGCCGTCCTGGGTATGAAAAACACCTTCACCGGCGATACCCTGTGCGATGCAGCGAATCCGATCGTGCTCGAGAAGATCACCTTCCCCGAGCCGGTCATCTTTGTCGCCATTGAACCTAAGACCGCCGTTGACCAGGACCGGATGAGTGAGGCGCTCCACAAACTTTCGGAAGAAGATCCCACATTCCGCGTGGGTACCGACGAGAACACCGGTCAAACCCTGATACGCGGCATGGGCGAGCTGCACCTGGAAGTCTTGCTGGATCGCATGCAGCGCGAATTTAAGGTGCAGGCCAACATCGGCAGACCGCGCGTGGCTTACCGCGAATCGATCCGGCGCAGCGTAAACGACATTGACTTCCGCTTCGTGAAGCAGACCGGCGGTCGTGGCCAGTTTGCTCACGTGGTACTTGAGCTCGAACCGGCCGAAGCCGGCGCGGGCATTGAATTCGAGAACAAAATCAGGGGCGGCTCTATTCCGAGTGAATACATCCCGGCGGTTGAGCAGGGTGTGAAAGAAGCCGCCGAAGGCGGCGTCCTGGCTGGCTACCCGATCATCGATGTCAAGGTGCGTCTGGTAGATGGCTCATTCCACGAAGTTGACTCGAGCGACATGGCTTTCAAGATGGCCGGCTCGATGGCCTTCAAGGAAGGCGTGCAGCGCGGCAATCCCGTGCTTCTGGAACCGGTCATGGAGGCCGAGGTTGTCGTCCCGGAGGCCCACGTTGGTGATGTAACGGGTGATCTGGCTTCCCGCCGGGCACAAATTGAGGGGATCGAGATGCGCCCGGGTGGTATCCAGGCAGTGAAGGCGATGGTTCCGCTGGCTGAGATGTTCGGCTACGCCACCGAAATTCGTTCGATGACTCAGGGCCGCGGGGCCTTCACGATGGAATTCGATCATTACGCACAGGTGGCCGATACGGTCACCGAGAAGCTCCTGGTCGGCGTCCGCTAGGCGGGCAGACCAGCGCCCAAATCGCTGAGTAAAGGAGTAGGAGAAGAGATGGCTAAGGAGAAATTTCAGCGAACGAAGCCGCACATGAACGTGGGAACGATGGGACACATCGACCACGGGAAGACGACACTGACGGCGGCGATCACGAAGTACTGTTCGTTCAAGGGGAATGCAGATTTCCGGCCGTTCGATTCGATCGACAATGCGCCGGAGGAGAAAGAGCGGGGGATCACGATAGCGATTGCGCACGTGGAGTATGAGACGGAGAAGCGGCACTATGCGCACGTGGACATGCCGGGACACCGCGACTACATCAAGAACATGATCACGGGGGCGGCGCAGGTAGACGGGGCGATCCTGGTGGTGGCGGCGCCGGACGGGCCGATGCCGCAGACGCGCGAGCATGTGCTGCTGGCGCGGCAGGTAGATGTACCGTCGATCGTGGTGTATTTGAACAAAGTGGACATGATGGACGACCCGGAGCTGTTGGAGCTGGTGGAGCTGGAGCTGCGCGAGCTGCTGAACGAGTACGAATTTCCGGGGGATGAGACGCCGATCGTGCGCGGGAGTGCTTTAGCGGCGCTGGAGAGCGAGAGCACGGATCCGGATGCGCCGGAGTATGCATCGATCAAGGAGCTGCTGCGGGTGGTGGACGAGTACATACCGGAGCCGAAGCGAGAGCTGGACAAGCCGTTCATGATGTCGGTGGAGGACGTATTCTCGATCAAGGGCCGGGGGACGGTGGTAACGGGCCGGGTGGATCGTGGGGTGGTGAAGACAGGTGAGAACGTGGACATCGTCGGGCTGCGCGAGAAGACGGTGAGCACGGTGGTGACGGGTGTGGAGATGTTCCACAAGACGCTGGACACAGGGCAGGCAGGGGACAACCTGGGGCTGCTGCTGCGGGGGATCGACCGGGAGGACGTGGAGCGGGGGATGGTGATAGCGGCTCCGGGCTCGATCACGCCGCACAAGAAGTTCATGAGCGAAGTGTACGTGCTGACGAAGGACGAGGGCGGGCGGCACAAGGCATTCTTCACGGGCTACCGGCCGCAGTTCTTCGTGCGGACGATGGATGTGACAGGGACGATCGAGCTGCCGGAGGGCGTGGAGATGGTGATGCCCGGTGACAGCGTGAACCTGATGGTTGAGTTGATCGTCCCGGTGGCGCTGGAGAA
>Ga0315553_10004043_pt1 | contig 11217 bp, 11 predicted proteins | sample SalMarSW160140MG_FD_203099 | JGI IMG/M metagenome (GOLD analysis project Ga0315553, IMG submission 203099) | Salt marsh sediment microbial communities from the Plum Island Ecosystem LTER, Massachusetts, United States - Salt Marsh Sediment SW1601-40 ... | reverse complement strand
GGTTCTGCGAACCGGCGGAAAATGTGCATACGCTTCACTTGGCTGAAGTGTTACGAATTCACAAATTTGTGAATTCAGCAATTTGTGAAGTTGTGAACTAGGGCAAAGACCTGCCGGCCTCCGCCACACGGCCGCATGATACGTCGCCTCGCACACACCCTTACCCCAGCGGGTAATGACCCTGTTCCCGCAGCACCTCGTACATCGCGACCAGGTTCTCCACCGGCGTCTGGGCCTGCACGTTGTGGACAGTGTTGAAGACAAAGCCGCCGCCGGGGCCGAACGTCGCGATGCGCTCGTGCACTTCTTCCCGCACCTCGCCGGCGGTTCCGAACGGGAGCGTGTGCTGTGTGTCCACGCCGCCGCCCCAGAACACGATGCGATCACCGAACTCCGCCTTGAGCTCCGCGGGGTCCATGTCGGCCGCGGAGGTCTGAACAGGGTTCATGATGTCGAACCCGGCGTCAATGAAATCTTCCATGAAGGCGCGGACCGAGCCGCACGTGTGAATCAGTGTTTTCCACGGCGTGTTCTCGTGAACCCAGTCGTTCAGGCGCTTGTTGAACGGCTTGAACAGGTCGCGGTAGCTCTGGGGCGAGATGAACGGGCCGTCCTGCCGGCCGAAGTCCGTGCCGGACATGAACACGGCTGTCACGTTGTCGCCGGCCGCGCGGTAGAACTTCTCCAGGTTGCCAAGCGCGATCTCACACTGGCGGCGAAATACCTCCTCGACATAGTCGCGGCGCATGACGGTGCTCATATACCACTCCGCCACGTCGCGGATCCCCTTGGGATGCTTGAGCATCAGCGCAGGGACGAGGGCGATATCACCAAACGCAGTGCCGCCGAAATTCGCCAGGATCGCCTTGTCCGTCTCAGCGTGCAGTCGCTCGGCCTCGCGGCGGAAGTGCTCGACCAGCTCGTCCGACGCCGACGCGAACTCCTCCAAGTTGTCCTCCGGGTCCAGGTTGTCGTCGTCGACCGGCGGCTGGCGGTCGATCGAGTCGAAGTAGAAGCCGCCGTTCGGCATCCTGGCGCACGGCGGGGCCGAGCGGTCCCCCTGCGGATACATCAGGATGTCGCCGTTCGGGTCCGGCTCGGTGTTGAAGCCGTCGGGGACCAGCACGGGCGTGCCGTCGAACAGCGTCCACGCCTTCCAGCCTTCGTTCTTGAACCCGAACATGGTCGCCGGCCCGCCCAGACCCACAACATCGGCACCGAGCTTGTCCATCAGGTCGCGTTTGATTTCGCCGAGCATCTGATAGGGCTCGACGACCTTGACCGGCGTGCCCGGCTCGTCGAGCGCGAGCGCCTGCCGCAGGCTGTAGACAGCGCTCACGTGCATTCCGGTCGTCGGGCTGGCGCCCAGGTCCAGCGGGACCCGATCCGGCTCTTCGTGGTTCAAGGTGCGAGCGACGCGCTCTCTCGATGTCATCCGGCCTCCTCCTTCTGCGGGCGGCACGGCCCACCGCGGCACACCCGGCCTTCGGCACGAGCTTATCGGGCGCCAACAGTCAAGTCAACGCCAATCCGCAGGCCGGAAAGCTTTGTTGACGCTCTCCGCGCCGTGAAGTAGAATCCCCCGCAAGTTCAGGACCACACGAAGCCGCCTTGGAGAAGTGCAATGGCCAAATCCGGAGTAATTCGCGTTGCTACGTGTCAGTTCTCGGTCGGCGGGAACATCCGCCGCAACGCCGCGCAGATTCGCAGGCAAATCCAGCAGGCGAAGAAGGGGCGCGCGGATGTGGTGCACTTTCCCGAGTGCGCCCTGAGCGGGTATCCGGGCGTTGACCTCGAGTCCCTGGACGAGCTCGACTGGGACATCCTGAAAGAGGAGACGCTCTCCATCTGCCGCCTGGCGCGCGAGAAGAAACTCTGGGTGATCCTCGGCACGTCACATCGGCTCACCGGCAAGCACCGCCCGCACAACAGCCTCTACATCATCGGTCCGCAGGGCCGCGTCATCGACCGCTACGACAAGCGCTTCTGCACCGGCGGCGACCTGAACCATTACTCGCCGGGCAATCACTTTCCCGTTTTCAGGGTCAACGGCGTCACGTGCGGCGCACTGATCTGCTACGACCTTCGGTTCCCCGAGCTCTACCGCGCGTACAAGAAGCTTGGGGTGCAGTGCATCTTCCAGTCGTTCCACAACGCGCGGACCGCCAAGGGCCCGAACATCTGGACCGCGATCATGCGGGTGACGATGCAGTGCCGCGCCGCGACGAACTATTTCTGGGTCAGCATGAACAACTCGTCCGCATACTACCAGAGCTGGCCAAGCACGTTCATCAGGCCCAACGGCGAGATCGCCACGTCGCTCAAGTTCCACCGCGCGGGCGTGATGGTCAACGTGGTAGACACCCACCTGGAGCTTTACGACGCGTCGGGGCCGTACAGGGACCGGGCCATGAAGGGGATCCTGCACAGCGGCCAACTGGTGAGTGATGCCAGGAGCCAAGACCGCAAGTCGCTGTGAGCCGGCCCCCGCTCGACAGGACCCATCGCCCGCAGACCCTGGCCCCGCCGAACAACCGCTTGACCCGCAGGGGGCCCTCGCCTATCATGCTGGGCAACATGATGCGACAGACATACTGGCTCATCCCGATAACCGTTTTGCTGTGTGCATCCTGCGCCACAGGGCCCGATGCAAGCCGCCTTGCCACGCCGGGCGCCGTGACTGTTCAGGCCGTCTGGCCCAGTGCCAAGCCCACAGCCATCGCCGAAAAAATCGCCGTCCCGCTCGAAGGCAAGCTCGCCGCCATCCAGGGCGTTTCACGGATGATCACCCGGTGCGATGACAGGGGCTGCACGATACGGCTCCAGCACGGCAGCGCGGCCGATGCGTACGACATCGCGTTCAAAGCCGGAGCCGTCGTCAGGAGCCTGCAGCCCTCGCTGCCCAAGGGCGCCCGCGCGGTAGTCTACACGTCGGACATTGATCGCAGGCCGGACCTCGTCATCGCTCTGATCCTGAGCGCGGGTGAGGTCAAAACGGAGCACTATGCCGCGGCGCTCGACTTCGGGCACAACCTGATGCGACTGCCCAGCACGGTTAACCACCAGGTGCTGGGACTGCCCATGCAGACGACAATCGTGGAGGTCAGTCCGCAACGAACTGAGGCGCTGGTCAGAAGGCTGAAAGCTACCGTGCCGGACATCGAGCAATGGGTCCAGCAGGCCGAGGTCGCGAAGGCGATCGAGAAGCAAATCGTGGTCGTGGACGACCATCACCGGATTCTGGTCAGCCAAAGACCCGGGAGAAAGGCGGAGGTCGGCGACATCATTCTGAAACGCGTGGACCGAAGAACGGTCGTACGGGTGAGAGACATCGCCACGATCCGCAAGGTGATGACCCCTGCGGCGGTCTATCATGTCAACGCGGAGCCGGCGATACTCATTAACATCTTCCTCCGCTCAGGCGCTCCGCCGGCGGAAATCCGGACCTGCCTCGAACGCATTCTCAAGCTGAAACGCCCTCCCCTCGTCAAGCGCATCCTTCCTATTTCAGTCCGAAGCGATTATTGAAGCATGCACGGCTAATGAACCGCGCAGCCGTAAGGAAGAGATTCTTCGCTGACGCTCAGAATCACACGAACGGTGCCTATTCTGTCATTCTGAACGAAGTGAAGAATCTCCAGCGCCAAGGCCGAGGTTTCCATTGTCAGCGCATGCGTCAGTGGAGCACAGGTGACACTTCAGCCGACCGGGGTACTCACACGACATCTGTATTGCGAAAAGCGGTGACAGGCACGTCTACTTCTTGGCGGCGTAGTCCGCTTCGGACGGCTCGCGCACGGTCTTCAAGAGCTCCTTGATGATCCGGACGGAGTCCACTCCCTCGGCGTCGGCGTTGAAGTTGGTGATGATGCGGTGCCGAAGGACCGGGATCGCCATGGCGCGGATGTCGTTGCAGGTCACGTTGTAGCGGCCATGCAGGATGGCGCGGGCCTTGGCCCCGAGGACCAGGTACTGTGCCGCGCGCGGCCCGGCGCCCCACGAGAGCCACTCGTCCACGAACGGGGGAGCGTCTTCCGTGTGTCGCCGGGTGGCTCGCGCAAGACGTATAGCATAATCTATAACGTGATCGGACACCGGCACCCGGCGAACGATCTTCTGTATGGTCAGGATGTCTGTGCCCCGCAGTACCGTCTTGAGGTCTGCTTCCTGCTCGTAGGTGGTGGTCTTGACGATGCGATGCTCTTCGTCCTTCGTCGGGTAGTCGATGAAGATATTGAACATGAACCGGTCGAGTTGCGCCTCGGGCAGCGGGTAGGTACCCTCCTGCTCAATCGGATTCTGGGTGGCGAGGACGAAGAACGGCAGGTCCAGGTTGTAGCTCCGCCCGCCCGCGGTCACCTCGTATTCCTGCATGGCCTGAAGCAGCGCGGCCTGGGTCTTGGGCGGGGTGCGGTTGATCTCGTCCGCGAGGATGATGTTGCCGAAGATCGGCCCCTTGATGAAGCGGAAGGTCCGCTTCCCGGTCGTCATGTCCTCTTCGATGATATCCGTTCCGGTAATGTCCGACGGCATCAGGTCGGGGGTGAACTGAATACGGCGGAATTCGAGCTGGAGTACCCTGGCAACGGTGCTGATCAGCAGCGTCTTGGCGAGCCCGGGGACGCCGACCAGCAGGCAGTGGCCGCGGCAAAACATCGAGATCAGGACCTGCTCGATGACTTCGTCCTGTCCGATGATGACTTTGTGGATTTCACGGACGAGGACGTCACGCGCCCGGGCCAGGTGTTCGATCGCATCGGCGTCTTCGGGCCGTGGCCTTCCGGTGGCCATAGGCAGCGTCGTCCGCGAACGGGGCAAGTTGAAGCTCAACCACCGGCCGCTATGCCGGCTTCTTGATCCTGCCGGATCGAATGCAGGCCGTGCAGACCTTCACCCGGCGGATCTCGCCATCTATTACCGCCCGCACCGATTGGATGTTCGGCTTGAACATCCGCTTCGTGACGCCGGTCGTCTTGCGGCCCACGCCACCCTTCTTCTTGGCCAGACCGCGGCGCTTGATCGACCGGCCTGCTCGGGGCCGTTTGCCACAGATTTGACACACACGCGACATAGCTGATATCCTTCGAGTCTACCGCCTATCCTGAATTGCCAATTATAGCCGACCGGCCCGCATATGCAAGCGCTTTTGGACGCAGGCATTTACAGGCCGTAATCTGCACGCACTTGTACGCGGCAGACTGGCTGTTGACAGAACGACTGCTGAACTGTGCAATCCTGCCGGGCGGCTACTACCACTCCCCGAGTTTGAACCCCGCCACTTCCGGAAGGGCCCCGGCGACGTCCTCGCCCCCAGCACGTGCGATTCGCTGATCACCACTGCGTCGGCGCCGGTCCAGGTCCGCACCGTCAGAGCGTCGGGCACGGTCACGCCGTCGAGAAACACAACATCCCTGCCATCGCCCAGCCGAATACTGAAGTCGTCGGTCACGCCGGTCATCGTGACCCGGGGCTCATCGTTGACAGGCGGCCGAGGCTTGACTTCGCGCGCGCGTTCCGGTGTAATCCCTTCGGGACCTCGGAGGTAGCACAGTTGAAGAAGTGGGTTCTGTGGACGGCAATCGGGCTGCTCCTCGCCCTCGCGGTCATCGGGACCGTATCCCGCCAGGTGCCCGTCCGCGAGTCGCAACTCGAGGGGAGCATCATGTCGCTGGCGCCGAGCGTCACAGAAATCCTCTTCGCGCTCGGGGTTCAGGACAGACTCATCGGCGTCAGCACGGCGTGCGACTACCCGCCTGCGGCGAAGCACATCCGCAAGGTCGGCGATTTCGCGGTGCCCGACATCGAGCTGCTGTATGCGCTCAAGCCGGAACTGGTCATCACCACGCCGCTCCGCGACCCCGAAGCGAGCAAGGCCATTCGGTTCTGCGGTGCAAAGCTGCTCACCGTCAAGCAGGGCGATCACGAGGAAGTGTTCAGAGAGATCGAGGTCATCGGCGAGGCGGCCGGCGTCGCGGACGCCGCGCGGAGGTACGCGGACAAACTCCGAGAGCGATTCGCCCGCGCGACAGTCAACGTCCCCGACGCCTTGCGCCCGCGGGTCTACGTGGAGATCTCTCCGCGGCCGCTGCGCACCGCCGCCAAGGGCTCGTTCCTCGACGACCTCATCTACCGCGCCGGCGGCATCAACATCGCGCACGACTTCAGCCAGCCCTGGACCACTATCAGTCCGGAGGCCGTGGTCGCCCGAAACCCCGAGATCATCATCCTGGCATATCAGATGAGCCGGGACGCGCCCTATGCTATAGCAGACCGCATAGGCTGGAGCGGGCTGGACGCGGTGAGATCCGGGCACGTCGTCACTGGTCTGGACCGCGACACCCTGACACGTCCCGGCCCCCGGCTGGTCGAGGGTTTGGAGGCGCTCGCCGACCTCTTCGCGCGATACCGGAAGGGAAGGGCCCAGTGACGCCGCGAAAGAAACTCGTCGTCGGCCTGGTCGTGCTCTCGGCGGCACTGGTCCTCGCGTTCTTCTGGTCGCTGATCGCCGGACGCGCCCGGGTCCCGGTGGGTGAGATGTTCAGCGCCAAATATGCGCCGCTGGTCAAGCTTCGGGCGGCGCGGGCGCTGCTCGGCATTATCGTCGGGGCGGGGCTCTCCGTCGCCGGGCTCATTCTCCAGGCCGTGCTGCGCAACCCGCTGGCAGACCCCTACGTGCTGGGCGTCTCATCCGGCGCGGGGCTCGGCGCGGCGCTGGCGATCCTGGGGGGCGTCGCGGCGGCAGGGGCTTGGGTGATCCCGGGATGCGCGTTCGGCGGCGCCGTCCTTGCCATCACGCTGGTCTACGTGCTCGCTAGAGTCGGAAAGACCGTGCCGGTGTACACGCTCCTGCTCGCCGGCGTAATTATCAACTCCATCGCCAGCAGCCTGCTCATCTTCCTGGCCCATACGGCCATCGCCCGCGGCCAGGGGCTGTACAGTGTCCTGTGGTGGCTGCTCGGCAGCTTGCAGGTGTTCGAGGCTTGGCCGGTGGCTGTGGCGGGCATGGCGATCGGCGCGGGGATTGCCATCACGATCCTTTTCGCCCGCGACCTCAACGTCCTTTCGATCGGCGAAGAGCCCGCCGCGCACCTGGGCCTGCGGGTCGAGCGGACGAAGAAGCTGCTGTTTCTAATTTCGTCGCTGGTGACGGGCGCGGCGGTCGCGACCAGCGGCCTGATCGGTTTCGTGGGGCTGATCGTGCCCCACGCCGTCCGCCTCGTGGTCGGTCCCGACAACAAAGTGCTCGTGCCTCTCTCCGCGCTGGCCGGAGGCACGTTCCTCATCATCTGCGACATCATCGCCCGCACCATCCTGTCGTCGGGCGAACTGCCCATCGGCGTCATCACCGCATTCCTTGGCGGGCCGTTCTTCATCTATCTGCTCCGCACGCATCGGGGGAGGATGTCGAAATGAACGCCATCACCATCGAGAACGTGGAGTGCGGCTACGGCGGCGCGCCGGTGATCGGCGGCGTGTCGCTCGACGTATCGCGCGGAGAGTTCCTCGGCATCCTTGGGCCGAACGGTTCCGGCAAGACGACGCTCCTTCGCGCCGCCACCGGCGTCATCGCGGCCTCGGCGGGCCGGATCACGGTCAACGGGACGGACATTCGGTCGCTCGGCCCGCGCGACATCGCGCGCCAGGTCGCGTGCGTGATGCAGGACAACGCGGCCTCCGTCGGCGCCGGGCATCTGGCGTTCGCCGTGCGCGACGTCGTGACGATGGGCCGGACGCCATACCTGTCTCGGGCAGGCTGGGCGACGCCGCGCGACCGTGACGCGGTTGACCGAGCGATGGAGCTGGCCGAAGTCACCCACCTGGCGGACCGGCCGATCACCGAACTGAGCGGCGGCGAGAGGCAGCGCGCCTTCATCGCCATGGCGCTCGCACAGGAATGCGACATCATCATGCTGGATGAGCCGACCAACCACCTCGACATCGCGCACCAGATCGGCATCCTCGACCTCTTCGCCGGGCTGAACCGCGACTCCAACAAGACCATCGTCGGCGTCTTCCACGACCTGAACCTGGCGTCCGAGTATTGCGAACGCCTTCTCCTGCTGAAGGCTGGCCAAGTCGCCGCTGCCGGCAAGCCCGAAGAAATCCTCACCGCCGAGATGATCCGGAGCATCTACGGCGCCCGGGTGGCCGTCCAGCCAAGCCCTGCCACGGGCCGTCCTCACGTGTTCCTGCGGAAATCGGTCAGCACATAGAGCGGGGCCGCTCACTCGGACACGGACTTTTTCCCAGAACATTTTCTTGGCATGACCGTGGGCTATCCTCTATAATTGGTGCGTTGAATCCGGTGTCGGATTTGCGCGGAATGGGCGGATCGGTTTGCGCAATTGACAGAGCAGTTGATTCGGCGTACTGGCTGCGGTCGAACGTCAAACCATCAAGCGCCTTCGGTGGCGATGCCCTTAGTTCCGGATGGCAGGTTGCGCAAGGTCTTGTGAGGAGAGTGGAGAAATGGCGAAGAGGATTTATGTGGGCAATTTGGCGTTCGGCGCCACGGAGGATGAGCTCCGCGAGCTGTTCGGCCAGCATGGCACCGTCTTGCAGGTCGATCTGATCACGGATCGTGACACCGGCAGGCCGCGCGGCTTCGGCTTCGTGGAAATGGAAGGCGCCGAGGCCGACGCAGCGATCAAAGCGCTGGATGGCACCGAGCTGGGCGGCCGGACCCTGCGCGTGAACGAGGCCAGGGAACGAGAGCGCCGGGATCGCCCGCCGAGACGCGACTGGTAGTTCGTGCATTGCTCCGCGGGCCGCTCGATCAGTTCGACGGCTCCCGGATCGAGCTCTTCAAAACGGGTTCGTGATCCCTCGCGGATGGATCGCCGATCCCCCGATCTTCCTTTGCACTTCGCCGGCAGGGTGTCCCTGCCCTGATGAGTTCTTCTCGAACGGCTTGAGGGCGCGACGGATCTCCTCGTGCAGTTCAGACGTCCAGGGCGGGTTCGTGGGGTGGGTCCTGGCGGGCCTGCCGGCGCGGATGTCGTTGGGTACGATGATGACCTCGACGTTCGAACGCCCAATCTTCGCAACCAGGCTGAAGAGCTCCTCAATCGCCGTATCGCCGATCGCGACGCAGCCGATGGACACCGCCCCGCCGTGGATGAAGATGTCTCCTCCCAGGTCGGTGCGGCCCTCCTCGCGCGCTTTGGCCCGGTCGTACGAGTTGGGGTAGTTTATCTTCATCGAAAGGTGATAGCTGCTGTTGGGGTTCAGCCAGATAACCCGGTAGACCCCTTCCGGAACCTGACGGTCGCCTTCACGGAGCTTAGGCCCGGCGTGACCGCTGGCCGCCAGAACGGGGTACGTCCTTACGTGGACCCACGCGCCCTCCTTCTCCGCCCACAGCTCGAGGTGCTTCTCCGCCTTGAACACGAGGAGCGCGATGCGCGCCGGAGGATAGGCCACCCCGGCGCGGTCGAAATGCTGCTGGAGGCCCGCTTCGCGGCCGGGCGCATATCGTTCCAGCACTTCGGCAACGGTGCGTCGCCCGCGTATGCGACGATAGACCGGATGCCACAGCGACCGGCCATGCCGGTACAGAACGAACGCCCCCGCCAACAGGAGGATCAGACCGACCGGTACCCACCGGGACACCTTCACGGGAGACCCTTTCACGATGAGTGCATCACGCGACGAACGCGGGGAGAACCCCCTCGCATCTGCCCTACTATTCTAGGGAGGAGTTGGGTGGTTATCAACGCGCAACGCGCGGGGCGGAGTAACCAGAAGGCGCGGGATGGCAGGCAGGAATGCCTGCCCCACCACCGAATCAGGAGACGCTCCGGGTAGGGCAGACATTCTTGTCTGCCCAGCATGAATCCAAAGGGGCAAGCGCCGGCCCGGTCTCTGCTTGCTGCACAGTCTGCCTACACCCCCCGCCGACGGGGAAGCTCGGCGGGTGGGGTGGCGCCCGGTTTCGACGCGACGTAGGCGCCAACGCGGTTGGCGAAAGCCGCCACCTCCCGCAACGGCCGCCGCCTGAGCAGGCGGTTTACCATTGCCGCCGTGAACGCGTCGCCGGACCCGACGGTGTCCACCACCTCGACCTTGATTCCTCGCAAGGCCACCCGCTTCCGGGCTGTGTGGAGGACGCAGCCCCGGGCGCCCTTCGTCACGCACACCACCCGCAGCTTGAACTCGCGGATGAGCCAACGCGCGAAGGAACGGTTCCCGTCGCCGCGTCGGAGCGCGGAGCGCAGCAGGCGCAGCTCGCCGTCATTCAGCTTCAGCACGTCGGCCATGCGGATGGAGTCCGCGACCAGGCCGACGCCGTCCGGGTCCTGCGACGTCAACGACAGCAGCTCCCCCCGCAGGTTCAGGTCGCAGACCACGAGCGCCTTCTTCGCGGCTGCCACGAACTTGCGGATGCTGCGGCGTGAGGCCGGGCTCCTCTGGGCGAGCGTGCCGTAGCAGACCGCGTCGGCGCGCCGCGCCAGTCGCAGCAGACTTCTCGTGGACTGGATGTTGTCCCAGGCGACGTCGGGGCTGATCGTGAAGTCGGGCTGTCCCGCCGCGTCCAGTTGGACCATAACCGTGCCCGTTGGCAGGCGGCGGTCGATCTGAATGTGCTCCGTGGACGTGCCGAGCCGCGCCAGCGAATCCAGGATCTCCGCCCCCAGTTGATCGCGCCCGATTCGGCTCACCGTGATGCCGCAGTCACCGAACGCGTTCGCGTGGCAGGCGAAGTTGGCAGGCGCTCCGCCCAGATGTTTCTCCGCGCCGAACACGTCCCACAGAATCTCGCCGATGCCCACGATGATCTTGCGCGCCACGTCTTACTTCCCGGAGTCCGTCTGCTAGTCTCCGTCCTTGTTTCCCTTTTCGTCTCTCCGTTCCTTCTTCCTGGCCTCGTCCCTTTTCCTCTCCCCTTCCTCCATCTTCCGCCAACCCAGCCGCAGTTCTTCCTGGGCGGCCCGGAATTCGTCCGTTCGGCCTGCGGCGACGAGCTGACCGATCCAGGTCTTGGTCTGGCTCATGATCTTATCCACCTCGCGCCAGTCGCCCGTCGCTTGCAGTGCGCGGTACTTCTTGAACGCCTCTTTCACGCGGTTCGCGGCGGCGACCTTCATGGCCTCGATGTCCTTGTCGGTGAACTCCTGGGTGATCTGCCGGTAGGCGCCGATCGCGGCCTCGGCCCTGCCCGCCCGTCTGCAGAACTCGGCGAGCTGCCGCAGCAGCGCCAGCTTCTCGCCCTTCTCC
>Ga0315553_10004041_pt1 | contig 11220 bp, 10 predicted proteins | sample SalMarSW160140MG_FD_203099 | JGI IMG/M metagenome (GOLD analysis project Ga0315553, IMG submission 203099) | Salt marsh sediment microbial communities from the Plum Island Ecosystem LTER, Massachusetts, United States - Salt Marsh Sediment SW1601-40 ... | reverse complement strand
CGAGGATGATAGCTACATCGGGATTGATGACCTCAACACTGGTGGTTGCCCCTCTCGCGCCAACCTCTTCCTGCACCGTGGCTACGCCGAAAACAGCGTTGGGATGCTCTTTCTCCATCAATCTCTGCAGTACGGTAATAACCAGAGCACAACCAACCCGGTCATCAAAGGCCTTGGCCATATAGGCCTTTGCATCGGGCAAAACCGCGAATTCACTAACTGGTATAACAGGGTCCCCTACGCGCACACCGGCGTCCTCAACTTCTTGCTGCGATGTTGCCCCAATATCAATGTACATATCCTTCTTCTCACAGACCTTCTTGCGCTCCTCCTCGGAGAGGAGATGCGGGGGCTTAGCGCCTATCACTCCGAGTATGCTGCCTTTATTGGTTCTGATGCGTACTCGGTGCCCGAGCAAGACTTGGTCCCACCAACCTCCCAGAGGCGTAAATCTCACAAATCCTTCTTTGGTAATGAGTTTGACCATGAAACCAATCTCATCCATATGGCCCACCAGAATTACCTTCGGCTCTTGCGCCAGGCTCTTCTTCCGGCAAATCAAACTGCCAAGTTTATCCTCAAGCATCTCTCCAAGCGGTTCCAAATGCTTTCTGATGACCCTGCGTGTCTCACTCTCATATCCGGCTACTCCATCGGAGTCGGTTAGTTCCTTTAAGAGCAACTCTATCTTATCCATCCGTAATTACCTTTCTCACAGTATTAGTAGGTATTATGATAACTGAAAATTCAACAACAAGCTAGTGTACGCAAGTCTTTCCTCTTGGCTATTTCGCGAGGTCACTTTGTGACGTATTGTTACGCTAGAGGTAACAAGACAGGTTTTTGTTTTCTGAGCTGCATGTTTTGGACTACTGGCTAATGTTAAGATAGAAGCACAGGGCTCCGGCCTTCATGTTTTTGAATTTTTTAATAATAGGCGCCCAGGGACTTGACAAAATTAATAATACACTTTATAATTGTTTAATATATTTGAGCAGCATATTGATTTTAACAATGGAGACCGAATGACTACCGAATGGAATGAGCTAACGAAAATGACCCAGGGTAAGCCTGTAACTGTTGAACGCGTCCGTGTGGTCGATAGCGGCATCGCTATCGAGGGCAGCTTCACACTGCCACCTCTAGCAGGTCTCTCAGCCGAGGAGCAGGTCTTTGTGATGGCATTTATCCGCTGTCACGGCTCCATCAAGGAAATGGAAGAAATATTCGGCATAAGCTACCCTACAGTGAAGAACAGGCTTAACCGCATCGCTGGACAACTGCAATTCATCGAAATCGTCAAGGTCAGCGCCGAGGAAGAAGTGATTGACAAGCTGGAAAGTGGACAAATCTCGGCCGACGAAGCAATAAGGAGACTGACGCAATGAAACGACCCCCCATGGTTATGCGAGTGCAAATTCACGGGAAGGAAGGGAAGTTTCCATTATGGCTGCCGCTATTCTTGCTGCTGCCACTGGCGCTTCTGCTTCTGATTATCCTCTCGCCGTTGATATTGATTGCTATCACCATTCTTCGGCTGAGGGGGCGGGGAAACGAGCTGTCGCCCGTTGTCAGGGCTTCTTTGGGCATGCTTTGTTCAGTGCGCGGTATCAGGGCTGCTTTCGACGTGCTCTGCTCAATGCCCGGTCTACGGGTTGATGTACGCAATCGTAACGAACGTGTATATGTTTCGATCATTTAGAAAACAGAAGGAGGAAAAAAAAGATGTCTGAAAACCAGAAGAAAATACTGGAGATGCTGGCCAATAAGAAGATAAGCATTGACGAAGCTTATCGGCTGCTGAACGCGCTGAAAACTGAAGCGGGTGCACCTGAAAGCAGTACAGAGGCAGGGACAACAGGAAAACCCAAGCCAAAATACCTGCGCGTCTCCGTACAGCCTGGCTCCGGACACGAGCATGATGATGATGTGGAACGTGTGAACGTGCGTGTGCCCGTGTCACTGATACGCTCCGGCATGAAGTTAAGCTCTCTGCTACCGCCGGAAGCGAAAGACAAGGTCACCGGCGCTTTGCACGAGAAAGGTATAGATTTAGACATGCGTAACTTGAAGCCGGATGACTTAGAGACGATCATCGAGGCTCTAAATGACCTTGAAGTTGATGTGGTGAGTAGGAAAGAAGTAGTGAAAGTGTTCGTCGAGCAATAACGCCACACAGCAGTCTTCAGGGAGCTCTGCACATGGCTTGATACTCGGCATTCGATTGTGCTGTGAGCACAATCTACGCTTCTGTTACGTCGCGTACACCTTCTGGACGACTGTGCAGTTCTTTTGTAGTTAGAGGTTCACTGTTGCCAGATCTCGGCATTAAGTATGCGGTAGAAAGTGTCCCGTGCGTTTCTTTCCCGCCAGGGATAGTGGCCACATTTCTCCAAGAGAATGAACCGAAAGTCGCTGACGCCCCGAGAGAGTGGCTGATTGACGCCGTCGGCCGGGTGAGGATCGTAGTCGCCATGGATTGCAGCTACCGGGCATTTGATGCGCCGTACGATTTCAAGTAGGTGTCCGCTGCTCCTAAGTTTGCTGGCTTCATCCCAGACCGAGCGATAGGCCTCAGGATCGACTGATGATTGCTGGGTCTCATCCGGCGGTCGTATTAGTCAGCCCTACATATGAGTTGCCCGAACCGGGTAAGGCTCTCTCTTGAGAGGGTAGAACTGATTGTGGATTGCTACAACGCCTTAGCTTCTCTTCTTTCTCCCCTCTGAAGTCTCTGCAGCCGAGTCTTCATTATGTCGGCTGCATACTTCTCTTCGAAAGGGCCACTGCTTACGAGGATGAGCTTGTTGGCGTATGTAGGGTAACGAGCCATGAAAACGACACTGAACTATGCGCCCCATGAGAAGCCAACAAGTGACAAGGGAAGTCTCCCGTTTTCTTCCAAAACAGCTCGTAACTTCTCTACTTGACCATCAACAGAGGGTGCTGTCAGCAAAGGCTCCAAAACGCCGACAAGTGAACATAACTCTCGGGCAACTGTGGATATTTCTCCTGGGGCACCTGGACCGCCATGAACAATTGCCAGGGCAAACGGTGGATCTCCATACTTCTTGGGATTGCCTACGACTGCAGCTTAACCTATATGCAAGAATAAGCTAATGAGTGGACTACGGTGCTGGACAGGGTGTTTATCTAGAAGGCCTGATACCTTAACAGTTCGCTAGATTGCTGCTATTGAACAAACATGGGGATGTCGACATGCACTTATATGCGAGAGGATTATTCTCCCGATATTAGCTCGATGGTAACAAGACACCGTTTCGTGTAGTACGCACTGACGCTGATGTAGTCAAGAGCGAACATTGGCTTGAAGATCGCCAAGGAACCGCTCTTCAGATCCAAGCTTCTCTAGAAGCATAACCGTAGCGGTAACAATCTGATCTTGCTGGAGTTCTCTGCTTATCGTCGCTTCATTATCTCCCGGCTGTCTCCCGTACCACCCGAATTGAGCGTGATTTCCTCCTTCTATCTCGACGCGGACAGTGTCAGCCGGTAGCAAACTTAGAGAACTGTCTATCTGAGATTGGCTGACCAAACCATCGTTAGAACCATGAATCGTGGCGGCGGCTACGTTCAACTTGGATAAATCGTTGCCCGAGGCCGGGTAGGCTGCCCAGAGCACTAAGCCTTCAATTCTTGATGAATTCTTGTAGGCAAATTGGGCTGCCATTGTACCTCCTAAAGAATGACCTCCAATCGCCCAACTTCGGATCTCAGGATAGGATTCGATTACGCTGGCCGCACTGTCAATCCTGAGAATGGCCAAGTTAAGTGGCATTGGCACAATAATTGTCAGATACCCTCGCGCGGCTATAGCGTGAGCTGCAGGGGCATATGACCGGGGATCTACTCTCCCTCCAGGATAGATGATGAGGGCTGTACTCGTACCAGAGTCAATGGGACTAAAGACCAGCCATTTGCTAATCCTCACGTCCACTGACGAATCGGACTGCAGAGCCATATTAGCTTCTGGCATAGGGCCAAGAGGCGTTTCTGCCCACACGACGAAACCGGCCAGCAAAGCAACGATCGGTACTAAAGTAGCCAGTATTATTTTGTTGCGTTTACGCACTTCTTCTACCCTTCTTCCGGTACGGCAGCGCGGAAATGCACGACATCGCCACGTTCTCAGGTGCAGGTTGGAATATAATCGCAGTCGCTAATCCTGGCACGCGCCACCCTTTATATATCTGGAACGTCGTTAATGACACGACTTATCCCTGCCTAAGCTGGTAACCCGTTTCCTGGCACAGCTGGAGCCTGGATGGCTAGGCAAGAACTATAACATACCGCAGAGTGAAACTGCACAACTACGTGTTTCCTTACCTTAAACACGCACACTGAACGGTAGAATTTCTATGTTATTGTGTCCCCAGCAATCCCATTTGCACTCTTCGTAACAAGGCGGCCAATTCAATAGCTTTCTAGGGTCGGCGAACAAACTGGCACACCACAAATAGACGTATTGACAGGCCTCGCTAGTTGCTATACGATGTATTCATATGAAGCAAGGAGGATACGATGAGCAGGAATAGACTGGCAGGAATCATCGTAGCTTGCGCCATAGTTATTGTTGTAGCGATAGTCTTATTCATTTCTAAACCGTGGGAGGGTCCAGCTTCTGCCGAGACTTACACGCTTACCACAGCTGTCAACCCCCCAGGAACAGGTTCAGTCTCTCCTTACGGTGGTCAATATGAATCGGGCGTGCAGGTGACAATTACAGCCAGCCCGGCCGGTGGTTACACCTTTGACAACTGGAGCGGTAGTGCGTCAGACACCTCACCGACTATCAATATCACGATGAACCACGACTACTCCATAACGGCCAACTTTGTGGCCGCTTCGGTTGACCGTCATAACCTGACTATCTCCAGCACGGAAGGAGGGTCGGTGAGCACCCCCGGCGAGGGGGCTCTCACCTATGAAGCGGGAATGGTGGTTGACCTGGTGGCCGAGGCTGAGGAAGGCTACCGCTTTGTCAACTGGACCGGCGATGTGGGCACCATTGACGATGTTAATGATGCCACGACCACCATCACCATGGATGCCAACCACTCAGTCACAGCTAGCTTTGAAGCCATGCCGACCACCCAGTACACCCTGACCATCTCCAGCACGGAAGGAGGGTCGGCTACCAGTCCCGGGGAAGGGACTTTCACCTATGACGAGGGAACGGTGGTCGACCTTATAGCTCAGGCCGAACAGGGATACCAGTTTGTGAGATGGAACGGAGACGTGGGCACGATTGCAGCTACTGACGATGCTGTAACCAGCATCACCGTGAATGGTGACTACGCTATCACCGCTGAATTCGCTCCATACATGATTGCGGCAGGCGAATACCACACGTTGGGACTTAAGCCCGACGGCAGCGTGGTCGCCGTGGGTGACGCCAGCTTTGGGCGGTGCAATGTCGGTGGATGGATAGACATCGTCTACATCGCCGCAGGGGGTTATCACTCCGTAGGAGTTAAGTCCGACGGCACTGTGGTTGCCGTGGGACGGGAAACCGCTGGTCAGCTCAACGTTGACAGCTGGACAGACATTGTTCAGGTCGCCGCAGGAGAATACCACACGGTGGGGCTCAAGTCCGATGGCACCGTGGTGGCCGTCGGGTCGGATGCCGAGGGACAGTGCCAGGTCGGCGGCTGGACAGATGTCATCCAGATTGCGGCAGGCAAGTCTCACACGTTGGGGCTCAAGTCCAACAGCAGCGTGGTCACAGCTGGAGACAACAGCTACTTGCAGCGCAATCTCAGCTGGACTACAGGCATTGACCAGGTCGCGGCAGGCTGGTATCACACGCTTGGGCTTAGGACCGATGGCACTGTGGCTGCCATAGGGCAAAACGATTTCCATCAGTGTGACGTCTATAGTTGGACGGACATCATCCAGATAGCTGGAGGCGGTTTTCACACCGTGGGGCTCAAATCCGATGGTACCGTGGTGGCAGTGGGACGGTCAAGCGCAGGGCAGCTCGATGTTGGCGACTGGACAGACATTGTCCAGGTCGTCGCAGGCGGCTTCCACACGGTAGGGCTTAAGAGCGACGGCACGGTGGTCGCCACAGGATGCACAGGAGGGTTTGGCGACTCCGGGCAGTGCAACGTTGATGACTGGATGTTGGGTTGAGCTTTCCTAGGAGCTCGCGCCTGACTGGCGGAGGTAGAGATACGCCTATGCTGTGTGACACGGTAGCTTGCGGTCGTGTCATGGCGACGGTGTGATAATCGCCGCCTTCACGCACCGTACTGTTATTGCAGAGTCTGGTCCGGAGCGTAGGCGACGAATCTGTTTCCTCGGAATGACAGATAGAGGAGGGACCCTCCGGGCGGGCTGCGCAGTTATTGTAGACTTGATGCTATCAGCCTCAAGACTGTGGACTACCTCGGCAACGCGTAGATGCCACAGGAGGTGGGCGTGCATCTGATCGTGAATTTGCACAATTACTTGAAATGTAATTGAGGCAAGACAATAATATAGGTCGGAGCCTCGAGGATAACTAGATGAAGAGAAAGGACCTTCTCTGGATTCTTGCGTATCCTGTCTACCAGACCATCGGCACGATCAGGCATGAGGGAAGCCATGCACTTGCAGCAATGGCGGAGGGAGTTGAGGTCAAGAAGTTTGTATTCTGGCCCAACTTCGAGTTAGGCAGATTCCACTGGGGGTATGTAGACTGGGGTTACCCGACCTGGTTTGCCACAGCTGCCCCGTACTTTTGTGACCTGATAACCTTCTTCGTTGCCCTCTTGATCATTCTCGAAGCTAAACCCCGGCGCAGGTGGCTGTGGATTAATATACTGATAATCGGGATGCTGTCACCTTTCCTAAACAGTGCCTACAGCTACGGCCGTGGGTTGGCCAGCGGCCGAGGTGATACCGGCGAGCTACTCAGTGTTCTTGATCCTATTGCCGTTCACTTGTACTTCGCTCTCACGTTAGTGTTCTACGCTTGGGGGGTATACTACTGCTGTTTTCGCAAGAAAACATGGCATCCAAAGTAGCATGTATCCTTCGCCTGATGGGTAACCCGAAAAGTGGCTGCGGGAGGGAACATTCTGGGAGCTTTGTTTAGTACGTCACATTAGCGTATTCTATTACCTAAGTGCACAGCCAGAATACTGTATTGTGATTATGCCGGATTAAACACGCACGCGGAACGGTAAAAGTTCTATGTTATTGTGTCCCCACAATCCCATTTACAGTCTTCGTAACAGAGTGGGCAATTTGATAGCTTTCTAGCGTCAGATAACAGACTGGCGTTTCGTCACTCCTTGCGTTGGAATCACTCTCACGCGAGGCACTTGACATTCCTGCCTGGTGATCATAGACTTTAGCTTGGCGGCGGGAGTGCTGATGAAGCGCCGGAAGTGTCAAGTCGACAATGCCAACAGTGTCAAGTTCTGCACAGCATGTGCGCAGCAGACTAAAGACAGAGATGCCATATTTTCAGTGTCATCATACAAACAAACCCACTGCGAAGTGCTGTGAAGAATGTGGCCATTCTCTAGTTGAGCCAATGCCCCAAAAAACCCCACCGTCACCTGAGCCAGCAGTTCCAGGACGCGAAAATGCAGCCCTCAATAGAGCAGGTGCTAAAATACAGAGATATAGTGAAGGCGTAGCAAGGAGCGCTCATGCCAGAAGGAGGAGAGCGAAATGCCTGAGTTGACGGTTGCGACCAAACAAAACATAGAAGAAGTCTTCGATGACAACGCTGCAGCATACGACCGTGTTGGACCTGCCATTTATGAGCCTTTCGGGAAGCGCCTGGCTAATTGGTTGTCACTCAAACCGGGTACAAAGATGCTGGACATCGCTACCGGTGCGGGTGCAGTGCTTCTGCCGGCAGCACGGCTACTGGGGGCAAAAGGGCAGATAACCGGGATCGACCTATCTGATGGACTACTTCGACAAGCGGAGGCTTTGGCACGCGCAGAGGGTTTGACCAACGTAGAATTACGCAGAATGGATGCCGAGCACCTCGAGTTCCACGATCAGACCTTCGGTTTTGTTACCTGCGCATTCTCGCTCTACTTTTTCCCAAATATGGAAGCCGCGCTGCGTGAAATGCACCGCGTCTGTAAGCCGGGCGGATGGCTCGGCTTGACTGTTTTCGATCGGACACCACCTCCGTTCGATCCGCTCTTCCCAATAGCGATGCAGCAGTTCGCGGCCTATCAAGGAAAAGTATGGATGCCACCTCATGGCATGTCCTTTGCTGCAGAGGAATTGGAGATTCTCCTCAAAGGACATGGATGGCAATCAATCGAGACGCACAGCGAAACAGTAACCTTCATCTACACAAGTGAGGAGGATATCTGGGCATTTCTGCCGCTGCAATTCGCGCTAATGGATGCGGGCGAAGGAGCGCGCGCGCAATTCAAGAAGGAGTTCTTAGCCAAGTTACGCCCGCTGTTTCATCCAGATGGTCTGCACGTGTCCGCAGCGATAGTCTATGCAAAGGGACAGCGCTAAACAAGCCACTGACTGGCCTCTGTTCGCGAATTCCACCACGTGAAAATGCAGCCCTCACGGGAGTGTGCACTCAGACATGAAGAGATACTGAAGGCCTGAGTCTTTGTCTCAAGGTAGTCGTGTAACGAAAAGCCAAGATGCAGTCCGGAGAGGGCTAACACAACCATCGTCTCTTGCTCGCTTTGGTTAGTGTGAGTGTGACAGATTGTGGATTGAATCCATCACATCAATTATGTTGGCAATTCTTCCCCAATCCTTAGTCTCGCAGGCTTTCTTCAGTTCAGTGATTACCCGTGCGTCGGTATCGCCTAAGAAACTGAGCAGGTCTTCCTTCAACATAGGCCACGATTCAAGGATGGTATATTCACTATTTGGCATTCTTCGTTTCCTCCAAGACTATCGGTTTCTTAGTATTCTAAATTATCCGGCACTGATGCACAATTCATCAAGAAATGCCCCAATAATTCTGGCTATTGTGCAGTTCCACTCCATTTAGAAAAACCATGAGGCGAGATCTCATGTCCTTTAAGAGGCGAGGTAGAGCCGTAGTGCTTTATGCGTCAGATCAGTTAATGCCTGGAGCATCACTCTTCAGAAAATTCAGCACTTCCCGGTTGAACACGTCTTTCATCTCGAAGGAAAAACAATGAGAACCACCCTCGACTCTAACCAGCTTAGCATTGGGTATTTTGCCGGCTATCACCTTAGAGGAAACGGGCTTGATGATTCTGTCTCCAGTGCCCACGATGACGAGGGTGGGAGCCGTGATTAGTGGTAGTCTCTCCAGCGTATTGTGTTTCCGGCAAGCTTCGCTTTGTCCGGCAATCCCTACCATACCTGAAGTTCCCACGAATTTGGTCTGAACTCTGGCGAGAAGGCCAAGGATGAATCTGTAAAGTGGCTTGTTAAAAGCCAGACCGATCATAGCACTGGCTTTCCCCCCCGGGGTTAGTTGCAGGAATTTGGCTTGTTCCAGAGTATCTCCGCTCGTTTCATCCTGACTGGCATAGGTACAGGCCAGTATCAGCTTCATGACCCTCTGTGGATAGTTTATAGCCAGCTCCTGAGCAATCATACCACCCATGGAAGCGCCCATAATATGAGCTTTCTCAATCCCCAAAAGGTCCATGAGTCTTAGTGTATCGTCGGCCATCATTCTGGTAGAATAAGAGCCCGGCGGCTTGCCTGACTTGCCAACTCCCCGGTTATCAAAGGTAATTACCCGGTAATACTTCCTGAAGAAAGGTATCTGGCGTATCCAGCCACTCCGGCGGGCACTAAATCCCGTTATCATCACCAGAGGTTCACCCTGTCCCTCCACCTGATAGTTAATGTTAACACCATTAAGCCTGGCTAGCGGCATGACGCAACCCTCTTCTTATTTTGTCCTGATACAAGTATACAAGAACTGACCTATCGAATGAAGCTCCAGACAATAAAAACTCAGCTTGTTGGCTCAGACCTCGGTAGTATTGCACAAAACAGCGTTTTGTTACCCCTAACCCCATAGTAGGTCCTAAACACCGCAGAGAGAATTATTGACAATTTCTTGGATAGCGGTATAACATTAGAATAGCCTCTGTGAGCAATAGTGCTTTAGGCGTTAATATGAAGGTCGGTGGTCAGGTGTGTCCCATAGAGGACTGCGTTAATTCCCACGATGATCGGTCCAGGACATATAGAAATGTGAACTGGGCTCTTTTTTTGTGTAATCGACAGGCTTTGGGGAAACCGAACCGTTACGAAGGAGGTAGAAAATGGGGACAATACTTAATTTGAAGAGACACCATTACGTGGCAAGAGTTGGCATCTTTCTGATTGCGGTAGCCTTAATTGCCGGGATGGCAGGCTGTGCTGATGGTACCCCTGCTGTGACTGAGTACGACCTCACTATCACCAGTGCCATCGGAGGATCAACCGCCCCTGCCACAGGGACTCATACCTATGATGAGGGTGATGTAGTCGACCTGGTGGCCGAGGCTGAGGAAGGCTACCAGTTTGTCAACTGGACTGGCGACACAGACACCATCGACGATGTCAACGCCGCCACAACCACCATCACCATGAACCATGACTTCTCAATCACCGCCAACTTTGTGGAGGTAGCGGTCTATTACCTGACTATCGACAAAACTCCTGGGGGGTCGGTAGCCACCCCCGGAGAGGGAACTTTTCCCTATGATGGGGGGACAGTGGTCAACCTGGTGGCCGATGCCGCAGACTTCGGGGGCTACCGCTTTGTCAACTGGACCGGCGATGTGGGCACCATCACCAACGTTTATGCTGCCGAGACCACCATCATGATAGACGGCAACTACCGTATCACCGCCCACTTTAGTAAATACATGGTCTCCGCGGCGGTCGCTCACACGGTGGGGCTCAAGGGCAGCGGCGTCGTGTTCGCCACGGGATTGAACGACGACGGGCAGTGCGATGTCGGCGACTGGTATCTGTGTAACCAGGTCTCTGCAGGGGGCTATCACACGGTCGCGCTTTTTGACGGGGGCGGTGTGGACGCCACCGGATTGAACGACGATGGGCAATGCGATGTCGGCGGTTGGACGGACATAATCCAAGTTTCCGCAGCCGGCTGGCACAGTGTGGGGCTTAGGAACAATGGCAAAGTGGTCGCCGTGGGCCGCAACAACTACGGGCAGCGCGATGTCGGCGACTGGACGGACATCACCCAGGTCGACGCAGGCTGGGGTCACACGG